>ENA-UOOK01000655-UOOK01000655.1-fermentation-metagenome-genome-assembly--contig:-NODE-655-length-45581-cov-21.256073_pt1 | contig 45581 bp, 45 predicted proteins | sample MGYA00245777_ERZ724023 | MGnify/ENA primary metagenome ERZ724023 (study PRJEB28704, sample SAMN03018312) | fermentation metagenome | biome: anthropogenic terrestrial biome; feature: soil; material...
CAACGTCAGCAGATATTATTCTGTCATCTTCAAGTACAAGCTTTATTATTTCGTCTTTATTTACATAAAGCGTTCCTTTCACGACTTCAGTTTTCTCGCCAAATTGGACATTATTAATTTTAATTTTCCCTAACTCTAATCTCAAAATGTTTACCTCCTTTTTATATTAATCCCTGTTAACGTTAAATAGCATTAAACATAGGATTCTTGATAACGTTTTCTATTAACGATAAATCTACTGTCTTAAAGTCATTCAGTATTTTTTCAGTCCATAAAGGTGTTTTTTTAAACTTTAAAAATTTATATGCCGCATCCATGCTGTTTTCAATAAGAATTACAGATTCATAGTCAATTCTGCCGCAACCTTCAGTCACAATTACCGATTTATAAGGCGTCTGATTCGGCTTTAGGCTCCCTGACATTGGATGAGTGAGAAGTTTGTAGTTAGAATGAATTAAATCTCTTGTTTTTTTTAAAACATCCGTATATGTTCCATCCTTCAAATAATTCATTTCATACAAATCTTTGTATCTTTCATAAACCTTTGAATTATTCGTAATTATAATTTTTTTCGTTTTGCCTTCCTCCTTTCTGCTGCATTTATACTTCGTTTATAAATTAATAAGCAATATACATACCAATTCTTTAATTTTATATAACTATTTTTTTAGTTTTGAATTTTCAATATAAATAAATATTATATAAAATTATTGAAGGTTAATTTAATAACATCTTTATATAATTATAGGGAAATTTTTTTCTTGCATATGAGATTTATTTCTTATATTATTATATAAATACTATATGGGGGTGATAAAATGAAGGATATTAAAATATTAATAGCAGGGAATGACATGCACTACATTGAAACACTTAGCTCGGTGCTCTTTGCCCTTACTGACAGTGTTAAAACCGTTAACGGCATTGACAACGCATTCAATGAACTATCGAATTTTGCATATGATTTTTTTATTACCGATTATTCATTATTTGATAAGGACTTTTCAATAAAAAGTTTTACAGGAACTTTTTCACATACAGATTTAATTATTGCTGCTTCCTCTCCAGCCTATAGCCAGGAAAGCTATGCCTTTAGAAATGGAGTTAAGGAGTACATTGATATAAAGAGTGGTATTAACTACCTTCCAAAAATACTTGTTAATTTATTCAATGACAAGAATGACAAGAAAAAATTTAAGGAAAAATTATTAAGCACTTATATGCTGAACAGTAAAAATGAAGGCTATAACAAAATGCTTTTGCAATGTGAAAAAGTAGCAAAATCCAAAGCAAACGTACTGTTAATCGGAGAATCAGGAACAGGAAAGGAAGTAGCAGCGAAGTATATACACCTTTGCAGCGACAGGTCATCAAATAGCTTTACAGCAGTAAACTGCAGTTCTTTTACTGAATCACTGCTGGAATCAGAACTGTTCGGATTTGAACAGGGCTCTTTTACGGGTGCTGTAAAGTCAAAACAGGGGAAATTTGAGTTAGCAGATAATGGGACCTTGTTTTTGGATGAAGTTGGAGAAATAATTCTAACAACTCAGGTAAAGCTTTTAAGGGTGTTGGAAACTAAAAAAACAGAACGGCTTGGAAGCAATAAGGAAAGAAACATAGATTTCAGGCTTATATCTGCAACAAATAAGGATCTGGTTAATGGTGTTTTAACAAATACGTTCAGAGAGGACTTTTTTTACAGGATAAGCTCCATTGTTATAAGAGTTCCTCCACTGAGAGAACGAAGAGAAGATATGGATGAATTGATACAATTTTTTTTAAAACAGTCCCAGATTGAAAACGAAATTATAATAAAGCATATTGAACCGGAAGCAGAAGAATTCCTTTACTCTTACGATTATCCCGGAAACATCAGAGAATTAAAAAGCATAATAGACAGAATGGTGGTGCTGTCAAATGAAGGTGTTATAACAAAGGACGGAATTCCTATTTTATTTGGTATTCACAAAAATTATAATAAAATTAATACTGATCGGAAAATTAAAGCCTTTGATAAAATAATTCCTTTGCAAAACTTTAAGCATGAGACAGAATCCGAATACCTGCAATGGGTTTTAGAGCAAACCGGTGGAAATGTTGCGGAAGCCTCAAGACAGCTTTGCATCAGTTCAAGGCAGTTATTCAACAAAATTAATAAATATTGTTTAAAAAAATGACAAATAAAAGATTATTTGTCATTTTTTATATTATTACTTAGCTAATGCTGCACTTTCTCCTGCAATTCTTCCGAATACTGTAATATCTGCAAGAGCATTCCCTCCAAGCCTGTTCGTGCCGTGGATTCCGCCGGTAACTTCACCTGCCGCATAAATCCCTTTGATTGCCTGACCTTTGCCATCAATAACCTGGGCAACTTCATTTATTTCAACACCGCCCATAGTATGATGCACTGTCGGAACACGTGCTCCTGCATAGAATGGAGCTGTATCTATCTTGTCTGCAAATAATGTTCTGCCAAACGGATCTTTTATACTGCCTTCTACAGCCTGATTGAATGTCTCTATGGATTTAACAAGATTATCAGGGTTAACACCCATGAGTGTTGCAAGCTCTTCTAATGTATCAGCTTTATATGCTCTTCCCGATTCAACAAGACTGTCTATGCTTTCATTAAAGTTGTTGATAGTATCTCCTGTAGGATATGAATGTTTGTCAACTATTACCCACATAGATGAATCAGTTTGCTCCATGAGAGCTTTTGTCATAACATCTCTTCTTTCTCCTTCATCAACAAACCTGTTTCCATCTTTGTTGACAAAAATACGGTCTTGAACTCCCTGTTCAATGTTTCCGCTCAGGCTTCCTGTTTCAGGATCACCCATAGGAAGAAGCTGTATCTGTTCCAGATCTATTAATGATGCACCTATTGCCTCTGCCATCACTAAACCATCTCCTGTTGCTCCCGTATGATTTGTAGTTTTATAGTCTTTCAGAGAAGGCCACAATGTATTGTACTTTTCACGCATTTCAACATTTGCACCAAAACCTCCTGCTGCAAGAATTACACCCTTGTCAGCATGTAAAGTAATTTTTGCCCCGTTTTTTTCTGCATTTATGCCCTTAACAGCACCATCTTCAACGATAAAGCTGTCGGCCTTAGTATCAACCATAACCTCAATGTTATCGCTGTTTTCCTGGATGTAATTCATATATGCTTCTACATATCCGGTACCTAAAGGCTTTTCAGGTTTGTGAGCACGAGACCACAGTCCTCCCAAAACCGTAAATACATAGTCCTTGAATTCCATTCCAAGGTCTTCCAGCCATTTAACAGCCGGCAGGGTGTTTTCAGCTAACACACTTATCAGCTTGGTATTCCCCAGCTTGTCTCCACCGTTGTATGTTTGAAGCTTATGCAATGAAGGGGAATCAAATAAGCCTGTCTTTCCTGAAGCAAGATATTCATTCCATTCCTTTTTCAGCGTTTCCTGCCATTCCTTAACCACAGGACCTGTCTGTTCGGCAGAAATAATTTCTTCCACTGTTTGCTTTTCAAGATCTGTCATTGTCAATGATGCCTGCATGTCAGGATCCGCAGCATTGTATGCTGAACCTGAAATAATTGTATTTCCGCCAACCTGAGGCATTTTTTCAACTATAATTACAGACGCCCCGTTTTGATGTGCTGAAACCGCTGCGGCAAGTCCTGCTCCTCCGCCTCCTACAACTATCACATCAGTTGTTTTTTCAACGTCTTCAGCAGCTCCGCCAACTTCAGCTTCCTTGCTCTTCAATGCTTCAATATCTGCTCCCGCCTTTTCTAATGCTGCGGTTATTGCTGCAAGTATACCCTTGCTTGAATATGTCGCCCCTGATACCATGGGAACATTTAATGATGTGCTCTCTTTTACTGCCAGGGATATCTTTTCTACCGCCTTGTCACCAAGCCCCGGTGTTTCAGTATGATCTAAGGTAATACCTGTTATTTCCGTTTCATTTACCGTAACCGATACTTTAATTTTTCCATGGAAACCTTCTGCTTCTCCTTCATAGGTTCCTGGTGTAAAAATTGCATTTACTTCAGCTTTATCAGTTTCATCAGTCTTTGAACCGCAAGCCGCAAGGCTTAATATCATTGATAATGCTAAAATAAGACTAATTGCTTTTTTGAACTTCATTTTTTCTCCTCCCTAATTAAATAAAAATGAATGTATTCACTGAATGTATTCATTATAGCTTATTGTTTGTGAATTATCAAGCTATATTTTATAATTTTTATATTTTATATATTTTGATATGTGCTATAATAAGTATTAAATCGGGGTTACAGGAGGAAAATAAGGTGAACAGTCGCTCGATACAGGCACAAAAAACTAAATTGAAAATATACAACACAAGTATTAAGCTTTTCAAAAGCAGAGGTTTTGAAAATGTAACCATACAGGACATTGCCAAAGCAGCAAATGTATCTGTGGGTTCATTTTATAATTACTACAGATCAAAAAATGATATATTAAATGATACCTACATAATTGCTGATGAAATATTCCGGGAATTTGCCGGTAACGGAGTTGAAGGCAGCTCTTCAAAAGAAAAAATCAAGAATTACATGTTATTTTACATAGACTTTGTTAAAAATCAGCCTTTTGATTTTATAAAGATACTCTATAATAACAATAACAAGTTATTTATAAAGAAAGGAAGAGCAATGCAGACACTTCTCGACCCAATTATTGAAGATGGATTAGCTTCGGGAGAAATAACCGGCTCCATGAATGTCAGCGAAATAAATGAATTCCTCTATCAGTCAATGAGAGGCTTAATCTTTCACTGGTGTCTTCATGAAGGCGGTTTTGATATACATGAAAGAGCGGATAAATATCTGAATCTCTTGATTAAAACATTATAATATGAGCTTAAGCTACATTAACGGATTAATGACACCGCATGCCAGTCTTCTTCCTGACGCACCTGATGGCTGAGTTCTGTAATCATCCGGGCTTTCATGAATTATGACAGCTTTTCCTATTATTTGAGGAACATTAAATTTATCGGTAAAAAAGGACATTCTTGCGTACCCGTTATTGGAAAACAGAACCGGAAAGTCTCCTGCGTGATTGCCGTGGGGTTGATTTGTGGGATTCCAGTGTCCGCCTGCCGCAGTAAAGGGATCTGAGGCATTACCAACCTCACAGGTTCCATTTTCATGAAGATGAAATCCAAAGGGTCCAACTTGCGGGCTTTCGCCTTGCGCAGGCTTATAGCTCGGCAGTCCGTATAGCTCTGCATAAACGTCTGTCCCGCCTGGGACTTCTGAGAATATTACCATGCCTTGTACATCAGGAGCAATAGGGCCTCCTGATACATACGCTATTGCTCTTTTATACATATTTTCGTTAAGATATCCAACGCTGTTGTCTGAATAAATACATCTGTAATTATTATTGTAATTCATGGAAACCTCCAATTTTATAATATATTTCATACTATGGAATTAGAGAAAAATGGTTACTGACAGTTACAATTCTCATGATGACACCACATGGGCAGTATTATCGGCAGCGCTCTCAGCATGTATGGTCATTTGAGTTTCTCAGCATATATTATCTATATTTTCAGTAAGGATTGAAAAAAAATAAAAAGTATACTATACTTAGTGTACAAGCATCTGTTCTACTTTTACAAAGGCTGAAAATTTTAAAATAAAGGATGGTAGTCTATGGCAATAACAATCATTTTCGAATCAGATGAATGGTCCAACAGGTATTTAAGAGATTATATTGCAGGAAAAGGTTATGAAGTTAATTTTATTAATTTTGAGGAGAAGGATTTTGACGATAATTGGCTTAATGGCACGGATTTGGTTGTAAACAGAATATTCCCCAGTTCTTATTTCAGAAATCATAAAAAAACATATTTTCAGGGCTATGAGCTTATGAACAGTCTCAAGACCGGAGAAGTTCCCATGATCAATTCATACCAGGCCTTCCTGTATGATTTCGATAAGGCTCTTGTATGCAGAGACCTTGCCATACACGGCATAAATGTCCCGCAGGTATATTGCAGCAGCACGGAGTTTTTAATTAGCAGCATTAAATTCCCCTGCATAGTCAAGCCTAACAGAGGGGGAAGATCCACATACACATATGTTGCAAACAATCAGAAAGAATTGGAAGGCATAATGAAAACCCTGCCGGCGGTTGAATTTATTTTTCAGGAATATATAAAATCAATAGATAATTATACCTTAAGAATTGAGGTCATAGATAGAAATGTATTTTCCGCCGTCAAAAGAAGTATGGACGAAAGCGGCATATCTTCCTATCACAGAGGGGCTGAATATGAACATATAAATATTCTTGACGATGAAATATCAAGCCTGGTGATTAAAGTACTGGATGTATTGGATATGAAAATGGGAGGCATAGATGTTATAGTAAGCGAAACAGGTCCTTATATAATTGATGTTAATGCTACTTCCAATTATTCAAAAAATTTTGTTGATTTCCTTGGTAAAAATCCCCTTGACAAAATGGGAGATTTAATAATAGAAGAATACAGAAAACTAAGAGCATGATTTTCATAAAAATAGTGACTTAATTTGTAAACAAAAAGAACTCTCGAAAGAGTTCTTTTTTTGTTTCATATTTTATATTCCAACCTGGTCAAGCTTCTTTAAATCATATGTATTTATAAGATTGATAAGCTTTATGGAATACTGTGAATCTGTTGCATATCCGCATCTTCTCAATGCCCATGCTCCCTGAGTACTGTCAAACATCACTTCTCTGAACGGAGCATACCTTTCTCTTGTAAGAAGCAGATCGTTGTGGTCATCCCAGCTTTCACCCACGTTATTGTAGGCTCTGAACTGATCGTCAACTCTAAACGATACTCCGTTATATTCTTCCCATGTGTTTGAGGTAACAGAACCTGCTGAGCCTGCTCCCTTTATACCGAATAGGTTGTTTGAAAACTGCCCTGTATATTTATCAACAGGAACACTTTGACCCCAGCCTGTTTCCAGAATTGCCTGTGCAGTCTGAAGAGCTGCCGACATACCTGTGTTCTTCTGTGTACCCACTGCCAGTCCTGATGCAAGGTCAACAAATTTATCCTTTGCCACTACAGGCAGTGCCGAGTACAGCTTGCCGGTATAAATTGTAAATTTAACATCTTCAGTCTTCAATGTTTTCCCGCCGTAAGAAGCTTCGGCTCTTAAGCTCCAGGAACCTGCATCCCCGCCGGCAGGGGTATATGATTGTCCCGTAAGAGTTTTACTTACTCCGGTCTTTGTATTAGTGAGAATATATACTACACTATCCGGTGTTACATTACTTTTTACCTTGAGATCAAAAGCATCTGTAACCACCTGCCCCGGTCCTACGCTTTGCAAAATTACCTTGGGAGTTCCGGCAACAGTTACCTTAACAGGCGAACTTGTATAAACATTGCCTGCGGTATCCTTTACTCTTACATAGAGTTCCTTGCTTCCTGCCATGTCCGGTCCGGGGAACCAGCTGTAATTTCCATACCCTGCATTATACAGAATTGTTTCAGCACCCGAAGCATCGACGGCAACATATTGGGTTTCGGACACATTGAAATTTCTCGAAGTGCTCAGGGTAACAGAACCGTCAACTGTCTGCCCTGACGTTACTCCTTTAAGATTCAAATATCTGTCAACTGCAATTCTTACCTTTACATATTGTCCCTTGTATTCATTTCCCTTCACATCATAAGCAATTACTCTCAGCCACATGTTTCCGTTGTCTTCCATTACAGGAACCATCGTAAATCCCTCAGCAGGTTCTACACCGGGAGAAATATAATATGCATCCGTATCAGGATTAATCATTTCATATTTTACATATGCGGCGGAAAAATTCAAGCTTGCTCCTATTGGAACACTGCCTGCCGTAACCAATTCACCGTCCGTAAGACCTGTAAGCTTTATTTCAGGTGTTATTTGTACTTTTACAGGAATAGCTGCACCTGCAAGTATCTTTCCATCCTTGCTATAAACAGCCGCCGCAAGTACTTTTTCACCCTGGTCTTCCATTGAAGGCATCCATTTGTACACGGATGCTATGTCGGTTCCTTTTGCAATTATAAAACCCTTCCTGGTATCCCTGTCCAAAAGCATATATCTTATTTCTGAGGCCCCTGCAGGAACACTGCCCAAGGTAGAGTTAAGGCTGATTGTACCCGATATGACTTGTCCTGAGTCTACACCGGAAATTTTAAAGTCATAAAAGGGTTCTATTTCTGACTTTTCTGAGGAGTCTATAATAACTGCCCTTCTGTCATTATCCCAGTGAATTCCCACACCTAATGCATTGCTTACCACTCTGACAGGTACAAATGTACGTTCTTCACTGATCAACGGCGCAACATCGCTTAAATTATAAATTGTCTCATTGTCAACAGTATATTCTATTAAGCGGCTGTCTATGGCAAGAACAACCTGCCTGTCTTCTTTTGATATATGTACTGTCCTGCTGTTATTATCCCAGGTTACTTCCGCACCCAGCCCTTCGGCAATAACTCTTATTGGAACAAGGGTTCTGTTGCTTTCCATAAAGGCCTCAGGATCCGCCTTAACTGTCTTTCCGTCAATTATCAGTTTAATTGGGCTTTCGGCATAGGCATCCGGAGCAATGTTAAAAATTGCGACAACCATAAGCAGTAAAATTACTACTTTCCAATTAAATATTTTTCTCAATAACGTCTCACCTCACACTTCAATTTTCTCCATTATAACACAAAAAAATATCTTTTATATTACATATTGATAACTTATTGCATTTATTAATTTAAAAATAAGTCCGGCTGTTTTTAGGAAGAGCCGAACTTATTATATGAGGCAATGACAGGCGTTTATTTCGCCATAATTATTTTAAACCGGCTATATTTCTATATCCAGCAGATATGAACTCAGACTTTTACCGTGCTTATCCAGAGCTAAAGACCTTGTTACACCTCCGCCAAGAGCATCATACATTACAAAATTAAGAGCTCCTAATTGTGGAAGTTCATATCTCTTGACCTCTCCCTTAACAATGTCCCTGAACCATTCCTTAACAACTTCAGGTGTTACTTTTTCCTTTATCAATTCATAATCCTTTATATCATATGCTATGAGGGATATGTTAGAAATATTACCTTTATCTCCTGTTCTTGAATGAGCTATTTCCCACAATTTCATTTACTGTACCTCCTTGTAAATCACTTTAGCTTCAACATCCTTGCGATTAATCAGTATTGAAGCTACAGATACAATTTCATTTACCGTCTTGGTAGCTCCGCCGCCGCCTGCAGGACCATTTGTATATAGTGTTTCAACCTCGTTTCCTATCTGGTCTGCATCATACTTCGTCCTGGTTCTGGCTGCAACTCTCAGTCTTACTTCTTCAGGTACATTGTACTTTCTGTCGTGATTTTTATAAATTGAATTAATCCCTATAAAGTCTATTCTTAATTCATCATACTTAACCTTAGTCAATTCAAGTCTTTTTTCAACAATTTCAGCCGCTAATTTTGCCCTGTCAAGGCATCCCGGACCTGCGTAGCTTATTTCCCCTTCACCTATGAAGCAGTCCTTGTATCCTATGCTTACCTTTAATGTATCAGTTTTTTCTCTGCCTGTGGCACCTTTAGCTTCAACAACATCCTTGCCCTTTTCCGTGAAGGTTACATTTGAAAAATCTGCCACACAATCAGGTGTCAAATAAGTTGTAGGGTCATGTATTTCATAAATCATCTGTTCTGTAACAGTGTCCTTGCTAACAACTCCTCCGGAGCTTTCAACTTTGGTAATTATAAATTCCCCGTTTTCATTTACTTCAGCTATTGGGAATCCCAGTTGCCATAAATTTTTAACATCCTTTTTGCCTGGCTCTGCAAAATATCCTCCTGTAGACTGGCCTCCACATTCCAGCAAATGACCTATCAAGGTTCCTTTGCCCATCAAATCATAATTATTTACATCCCATCCGAATTCATAAACCAAGGGTGCCAAAAATAATGCAGGATCTGAAACTCTGCCAGTTACTATAATATCTGCTCCGTTTTTTAAAGCTTCAACTATCCCGTCAATGCCCATATAAACATTGGCTGATATTATTTCACCTTGAAGTTCTGAAAGAGGTCTGCCTGTTTCCCATACTGTTGTATCCTGATATTTATTCAGTTTTTCCAGCACATCATCTCCATATACGGCTGCTACCTTAAGTCCTTTTATGCCCTTTTCCTCTGCCATTTTACATATTACATCAACGGCACTCTGGGGGTTTGCAGCACCCATATTTGTAATAACTTTTACTTTATGTTCATGAGCCAGCGGAAGAACTTTATCCATTCTGTGCTCCAACAATCCATTGTATCCTTTATCCGGATTAACTAATTTTGCTTTTTGTGCTATGGCAATGGTTCTTTCAGCCAGGCACTCAAAGCTTATATAGTCTAAATTACCTTTTTCGATAAGCTCCAACGCAGGTTCAAGCCTGTCTCCGGCATATCCTGCACCGCTTCCTATTCTGATTTTTTTCAATTTTATTTCCTCCTAACTAAAATGTAATTACTCCCGTTACTATAGCTACTACCAGCATTATAATAGTAACCAGGAATGCATATGGAATAGTCTTTTTCTGATGGTCTCCTAAATCTACTCCCGACAATCCTATTAATAAGAATGTTGACGCTGTTAACGGGCTTACCGGAAAGCCTGTGGTCATCTGACCTAAAATTGCTGCTCTGCCTACCATTATAGGATCTACTCCAAATTGACTTGCTGTACTTGTAAGTACCGGCAGCACCCCAAAGTAGAATGAATCCGGGTCGAACAGCAAACTTAGAGGCATTGCTACAATACCTGTCAGTACAGGAAGGAATCTTCCCATAGATGTTGGAATCAATCCTACTATTACTTCCGACATTGCTGTAATCATACCGGTTTCCTGCATAATCCCCGTAAATGCTCCTGCGGCAAACAGCACACTTGCCATCATCAGTGCTTCTTTGGCATGTGCATCAACACGTTCTCTCTGATCCTTGACATTTGGATAATTTACAACAACCGCTATACAAAACGCAAACATAAATACCACCTGGGGCGGCAATAAATCCGATATCATTATGCCTATGGCTGCAATTATCAGCAGGATGTTCACTATAAACAGTTTAGGTCTTCGTAATTTTATTTTTTCAGGATCCTCTTCTATATTTGTGTTTTCCACATTAGCAAGAGCGAGACTTCCGATTCTTGCCTTTTCTTTTTTACCTATAACCCCTGCAATTACAAGAACAGTTATTATACCTGCTATAACAGGAACTAAAACAGGATTAAAAAGCTCGGTTACCGGAACATTTAAAGATGTGGCTGCTCTGATTGTAGGACCTCCCCAGGGTACTATATTCATAGTACCTGCAGCCAGAGCTACCACCGTGGCAAGTGAAGATCTGCTCATGCCAATGGCATCATAAAGCGGCATTACCGCAGGAATTGCAACCAAAAACGTTACGGCTCCCGAACCATCCAGATGTACTATCATTGCTAAAATTGCTGTTCCGATAGCTATTTTTACAGGATCAGTTCCAACTGTCTTTATAATTTTTTTGATAATTGGGTCAAATGTACCTGCGTCGCTTAACACTCCGAAAAATAGTATTGCAAATATAAACATAACTCCGGTAGGTGCTATGGTCTTGATTCCACTTGTAATAAACGCACCTACTTCAAATCCAAATCCACCTATTAAAGCCATTACTGTCGGAACCGCTATAAGGGCTACTGTAGGGGTTAACTTTTTGGTCATAACTGCAATAAGTAATAATATTACTGATAAAAATCCTAAGGTTGCTAACATACCTTCCTCCTAAATGATTTATTGTACTAATTCACATTAGTGTTTACCCTGAAGTGAATCAGTTTATACTGTTTTCCTCTGTTACAGACAAATATTTATCTGAACTTTAAAGTTAAAACAGTTTGGTTACATCTATATGTTTAGCAATTTATATGCCAATTATGCAAAATTATTTTCGTTGAAATTTCAGCACCTTTTTTTTAATAAAAAAATAATCTCTAAGAAATTAGAAATTATTTTTTTGAATTGATACTTATTTATCAATTAAAAGATTGTAATTATCCTGAAATATGAATTTCTAAAATATTAGAAATCCAAGAATAATTTCTAATATTTTAGAAGAACTTACTGGTATCTTTATCAAACTACTTCAGTTTATTATACAAACTTGCTAAAGATATTCCTAAAGCTTCTGATGCTTTTTTCTTCCCTGCCATGTCATCACCAAATACTTCAAGAGCTTTTGCTATTTCCTCCTTTTCTATTTCTCGAATTTTATCACTTAGTTTTCCGATTACAGTTTCTCTTTTTACAGAACCCTGCACCCTTACAGGAAGATGATAATACTTTATTTCATTATCCTCCATCATATTAATCCCAAATTCTATGGAATTCCTTAACTCTCTTATATTGCCGGGCCAGCTGTAGCTGTACAGCATTAATTCCGCTTCCTTGCCAAGAATAATATCCTTTTTTAGACTGTTCTTAAATGATTCTATATAATTGTACGCCAGAGGCAAAATATCATCTCTTCTCTCTCTCAACGGTGGAATTGTCATGGGAAATACAGCAATCCTGTAAAACAAATCATTCCTGAAATGTCCCTCATGAACCATTTCCTCCAGATTTCTGTTTGTTGCTGCTACAACTCTTACATCAATTTCGGTTTCCTTAATACTTCCTATTCTTCTTATTGATCCCTCCTGAAGAGTCCTTAACAACTTTGCCTGTACTTCCAGATCCATTTCAGATATTTCATCTAAAAAAATTGTACCCCCGTTAGCTGCCTCAAATAAGCCCATTTTACCTTCTCGTTTCGCTCCTGTAAATGAACCTTCCTCATAACCAAACAACTCACTGTCTAATAGACTTCCCTGGAAGGACGCACAATTTACTGCGATAAACGGACCATCTGCCCTGTTGGATTCATTGTGAATTGCATTTGCATATAATTCTTTTCCGGTACCGCTTTCACCGAATATTAAAACTGTTGTATCTTTTTTAGATATTTTTTTAATTATTTTTTTTACTTCCACAGATTTTATGTCAACTGAGACAATGTCATCCAAAGTATATTTCGCCCTTTGTATTGCATTCATTCTGTTTTCAAGTGACTTAACTCTTGACTTATATTTATCTATATCCTGATATAATTTATATATATCATCAATATTGCTTACCACAGAAATTGCACCTACTAATTCAGTTCCTTCAAATATGGGAGACATATTTACTGAATATTCGATGCCGTACTCCTCTCTCAAAACACCTGCATTAGGTTTTTTCGTTATCAGGACATTCTGAAGTCTTGATCCCGGTCTTAAATCTCTTAATTTTTTCCCAACTATTGCATCATATGTTACTTTCGTAATTCTTGTATATGCCGGGTTAATATACTTAACAATCTCATCTGTATCAATAATTAAAATTCCATCATATAAGTTATCAAAAAAAGTATTAATAATCCAACTGTCAATTTTCATGCTGCACCTTCTCAAAATTGATTTAACGTAATTTTTATTCTATTTATTATTTTAAAATAACCTGTGCAAAATGTCAAAGCAAAGCAGCATATATTGCATATAAAATAATACTATTGCAAAAAATATTATATGTGTTAAAATATTATAAGCAATAGCTTACGTAATAAGCATATGTTTGAGGAGAGATTATGACCAACAGAGAACAGGAAGTACTTGATTTAATTAAAAAAAATCCCATGATTTCTCAGGAGGAACTGGGAGAAAGACTGGGGATAACAAGATCATCAGCATCGGTTCACATATCAAATCTTGTTAAAAAAGGAAAAATCCTTGGCAAGGGTTATATATTCCAGGACAATCCATACGTTACGGTAATAGGTGGAGCCAATATGGATATACAAGGCTTTCCCAAGGAAAATTTGATTCCGGGAGACTCGAATATAGGAACTGTTAAAATGTCTCTTGGAGGAGTTGGGAGAAATATCAGTGAAAATCTCGTAAGACTGGGGATAGAAACCAAGCTCATAAGTGTGCTGGGTGATGATGTTTATGGCTCTAAAATACTTGAGGAATCCGGTATCATAGGGTTAGACATGAGTGACTGCCTCATTCTGAAGGGCGAAAGCACTTCAACCTACCTTGCTGTGTTAGACGAAACTCACGATATGTCCGTAGCCATATCCAGCATGGATATATACGAAAGAATGACCGTTGATTTTATTGAAGAAAAAAAATATGTAATTGATAATTCCAAGCTTTGCATCTTAGATACGAATATTCCCAAAAATGTAATTGAATACTTGCTAAATAATCACAAAAACACTGATTTTTTTCTGGATACCGTTTCTACAGCAAAGGCTAAGAGAGTAAAAAGCTTAATTGGAAATATTCACACACTAAAATCCAATAAAATTGAAATTGAAGCAATAACAGGAATACAAATCAATAATGATAATGACCTTAAAATGAACTGTGAATACCTGCTTAACATGGGAGTCAAAAAAATATTTATAACTCTCGGAAAGGACGGAGTATTCTACTGTGATGACAGTACCATGGAAAGTATTAAGGCAAAAAATATAAAGCCTGTTAATGCCACAGGAGCAGGGGATGCTTTTATGGCAGCACTAATATACTGCTACCTGAATGATATCCCCATAGATGAAAGTGCCCGAATAGCCACAGCCGCATCAGTTGTGGCACTGTCCCACGAAAACACCATAAACCCAACTATATCAATAGAAAATATATACTTAAAATTGGAGGAGTTAGAATTATGTTAGAAAAATACCTGAAAATAAACCCGGAAGTAAAGGAAGCAATTGAAAAAGGCAAGCCGGTGGTTGCATTAGAGTCAACAATAATTTCCCACGGAATGCCTTACCCAAGAAATGTGGAAACAGCAATCAATGTAGAAAAAATTATCAGAAACAACGGTGCAGTACCTGCAACCATTGCAATTCTCGGAGGAAATCTGAAGGTCGGACTTACAGAGAAAGAAATTGAATACCTGGGCAAGGCTGAAAATGTCATCAAAACGTCCAGAAGAGATATTCCTTTTATCGTTGCAGAAAAAGCAGACGGGGCAACAACTGTTGCCTCCACTATGATAATTGCTGACCTTGCAGGAATCAGGGTGTTTGCAACAGGAGGAATAGGCGGTGTTCACAGAGGTGCTCAGCAGACATTTGACATATCCGCTGACCTGGAAGAGCTTGCTCACACTGATGTTGCCGTAGTTTGTGCTGGAGCAAAGTCTATTTTGGATATCGAACTGACTCTTGAATACCTTGAAACTCACGGAGTGCCCGTTGTAGGATACCAGACTGAAGAAATGCCGGCATTTTATACAAGAAAAAGCGGTTTTAATGTTGATTACAAGGTTGAAAGCCCTAAAGAAATAGCTCATGCGTTAAAGGCAAAATGGGATTTAGGTCTTGAAGGTGGCATGGTTATTGCCAACCCAATCGAAGAGCAGTATCAGATGGATTATGACACAATTAATCAGGCAATAGATAAGGCACTGAAGGAGGCTGACGAAAAAGGCGTAAAAGGCAAGGAAACAACACCATTTCTTTTAGCAAAGGTAAAAGACATAACCGGCGGAGACAGCCTAAAATCCAACATAAAGCTTGTATACAACAATGCAGCGCTGGGCGCAAAAATAGCCGTAGAGCTTGCAAAGCTTTCTGAATAAAAATCAACACTAATTATGCTTTATTCACATACTGATCATGTCGCTCCTATGGAGAGTGACATAAGCAGTATGTGAGTATTGTGAGAATGGCGGTTTTACATTGGTTCGTCATTTTTCTGCCGCATTAAACTTACCAGCCTCCTTTACCGTAGACTGCAATTTTTTTCATCTATACATCCTCCGCACGAATTTTCATTCATTTTTATAAGGTCGTAAAAAATACAGGCAGGGCGGCCGGTGCGAGATTCCTTTACAATTTCGGCATCAATGTTAAACACTTCCTTAAGCACCTGAGGTGTCATAACCTGCTGTGGTGTACCGTGGCTTACGATATTTCCGCATCTGATTGCTATCATATAATCGGCAAATCTCGCTGCCAGATTCAAATCATGTAGAACCATAACAATCGTGCATCCCTGTTCCCTGTTAAGCCTGTATAACAGCTCCAAAACCTCAAGCTGATATGACATATCCAGGTATGTGGTGGGTTCATCAAGCAAAATTAAATCAGTCTGCTGAGCCAGAGCCATGGCAATCCAAACCCTCTGACGCTGTCCACCCGAAAGGTTATCCACTGCTTTCGTTTCATATTCGGTAAGCCTTGTAACCTCTAATGCCCACTGAATAATTTTTTTATCCTCGGGCTTCAATTTTCCAAACCCTTTTTGGTGGGGAAATCGTCCATAGGCTATCAATTCTCCTACAGTAAGACCTGAGGGTGCGTGTGGAGACTGGGGAAGTATTGCCATCTTTTGTGCAACCTCCTTTGTACTTAAGTGCTGTATGTCCTCACCGTTTAAATACACAATACCTCCCTTGGGTTTAAGTATACGCCCCACAGCTTTCAGGACGGTGGATTTACCACAGCCGTTTGAACCGATGATGGTTGTGATCTTTCTGCGGGGTATCTCAATATCCAAATTTTCTACCACAAGATTATCTTCATAGGCAACTGCCAGATTTTCCGTTGAAATACTGTTCATAATTTCTCCTTTTATTATTCTTTATTTTTTGCAAGAAGATGCAGAAAGTATGGTGCTCCGATTATAGCTACCATGATTCCTGTTGGAATTTCAGAGGGTTGTACAATTACCCGGGCAATAGTATCCGCCACAGAAACTAATACTGCTCCTACCATTGCACATACAGGAAGCAGAACTCGATGTTTTGGCCCCACAAGCCTTCTTGCAAGATGTGGGGAAATAAGTCCCACAAAACTTATACTTCCGCTTACAGCCACACAGGATGCAGCCAGAGCAACTGCTGCTCCAAGTAGCTTTCTTCTCTCTTTTTCCACTGATGCTCCCAGTCCGTGAGCAATTTCATCACCTAAAGTCAGCACGTCAAGTGTTCGGGATTTCGTCATTACATAGGGAATTAATATTAACATCCAGGGAATCAGCGCAATTACAAACTTCCAGTTAGATCCCCAGATGCTTCCTGCCTGCCATGAGGCAACAAAATCAAACTGAGTTTCATCCAACTTTATTACCAGCACTGTGGTCAAAGCCGAAATACCTGCCTGCACTGCTACTCCTGTAAGAATAAGCCTCATAGGTGCTATGCCTTCCCCCTTTTTATAAGACAGAGCATAGATAATTATCGCCGCAGCTCCTGCTCCTGTAAGCGCCAGAAACGGAAGGGTGAAAACTGAAAAAAATGACTTAGCTCCGAAAAAAAGTACATACAGTATTACCATCAGACCCGCTCCCGAATTAATACCCAATAATCCCGGATCTGCTAAAGCATTTCCTGAAATTCCCTGTATTATACAGCCTGAAAGAGCCAGTCCTGCTCCTATAAGCATGGATATGACAATTCTTGGCAGCCTGAAATCAAATAAAATAAGATTTTCCTTGTCAGTTCCTCCTCCGAATAAAGTGCGCAAGGTATCAAGAGGGCTCATCTTTGTATATCCGGTATTCATGCTTATAATAAATGACAATATTAATAAAATGCTGCATATCACAATAATTGCAGTGTTGCGCACAGCAATCTTTCTTTTGTGAGCCTCATTGTTCTTTTGCACTGTTATCTGTTTTCTGTCCATTACAATGCCCTCCTTTGCTTTCGTGCCAAATACAGGAAGAATGGAACCCCCACCAGAGAAATCAGAGAGCCCAGAGGCGTTTCAAAAGGTGGATTCAGTGTTCTTGAGCCTAAATCGGCAAGCACTACAAGTATTGCTCCTAAGACTGCAGATGAAGGTATAACCCATCGGTAGTCCACACCCACCAGGTAACGAACGAGATGCGGAACTATTAATCCCACAAAACCTACCGCTCCAACTACTGATACGGCTGCTCCTGCTAAAATAAGTACTACAGCAGAGCAAAGTGCAGTTACTACTGTTGTATTAAGACCTAAGCCTTTTGCCGTCTCCTCACCAAGGCTCAACAGAGAAACTTGCCGGGATAGTGCTATTGCTCCCAAAATGGCTCCTGAAATCCATGGAAGCATGATTCTTATCTGTTCCCAGCTGGAACCTGCAACACCCCCTGCTGTCCAAAACATAACATTTTGTGCCACATCAAAATATATTGCAATACCCTGACTGAGAGCCGCAAGCAGCGAACTCACCGCTGCCCCTGCCAGAACCATTCTCATGGGAGTAGCTCCGCCTTTTCGCATGGATGCTATACCATTTACCAGTGCTGCACCAAGTGCGGCTCCAAGAAAAGAGAATAAAATTATTTTCATGTACTTCATTCCCGGGAAAAATGCAAAGCATATTGACAAAGCAAATCCGGCTCCGGCATTGAGACCCATAAGTCCGGAATCCGCAAGGGGATTTCTTGTAATCCCCTGCATAATTGCACCTGATACCGCAAACGCAGCTCCCACAAGAGCACTGGCAATAACCCGTGGAAGTCTTAAATCTATAATAATAAGGTGCTGAGTATTATCAGGGTTAAAATTAAAAAATGCATCCCACACTTCACTTATGGGTATTTGCGCTGCTCCTTTCGTTATAGAAAAGGACATGATCAGAAAAAGAACCATCGGTCCAATTAATATGATTATTAAAGCCCGGAAAGTTTGATTATCAAATTTAGTATGTTTTTGCTGTACTGTATTATTGTGTTCATTCATTAATCGTTCTCCTTGATGCTATCCGCATGCAAATTGCTGCAAGACAATAGTTAAAAACTGAGCGCATTATCTGAACAATGCGCTCAGTTTTGAAATTTATTAGGGTATGTTTTTAACTATTTTAAATTTAAAGATTCTAATATGGCGTCAACTCCATAGCTAATAGACATGGGACCGCCTGAAAAAGCCGAACGATCAATCAGATATACATGCTCATTCTTAACTGCTTCAAGTGAATTCCACACAGAAGAACTGCTGTTTAATTCTTCAAGATTTAACTCTTCTCCATCATCACCTGCATTATCGTAAATAAATATATAATCTGGATTGAATTCAGATACTCCTTCCAGCGATATTGTAGTTCTTCCCTGATCGAGATATCCTTCCGGTGCCTTAAGGCCAAGTCCCGCTTCCTCATTGTAGACAAAGTCCAATACATATACTAAGAATCCCTTTGTACCGTCAAACCTGAGAAAAGCAAAAGTTTTATCACTATAATCAGACAATTCCTTAACTCCGGACTGCAGCTGATCTTTTAATTTATCAATTTCAGCCTGAGCCATATCTTCTTTTCCAAAGATTTTGCCGTATTCGGTTAAAGGTGCCTGCCAGTCATCTCCATAATTATCTACCGTTATGGTTGTGGCAATCTTTTCAAGTTGCTCTCCTATCTTTTCATAAGTACCTGTATATGCAATAATTAAATCAGGAGCAACCTCAAGGAGCTTCTCAAGATTTTCCTCATCCATATTTCCCAAATCAATAACCTCATGTTTTTCTGCATAAGGTTTAAACATTTCCCAGCCCTTGTATACGCTCTGTACTTCAGTTCCTGCCACCGGCAGTTCGTCAAGAACAAAAAGATGTTCATAGTTTCGGAAAAACAGCATGGCTGTCCTTTCAGGCTTCTCCTCCAGTACAATTTCCCGTCCCAGTGCATCCGTATATGTCCTGGGCCACTCTGCAGAACCATCTTTATGTATTTCTTCATTGCCTGTTTCTGTATCAGAAACATGGTTTTCCGGTGTGGATATATTGCCTGCCTCTTCAGGAGACTTAGCGCATCCTGCCAGCAGCCCTGTCAGAAGTAGCGCCGAAACTATAAAACCTGTAATTCTTTTCATCAATTCCTCCAATAAAATTAGTTAGCTAATGCTAACTTAAAGTGTAGGCTTTAGTTAGTATTAGCTAACTAAGATAGTACCATATCATCGTGGAAAAGTAAACTAAAATTATTTTACCAATTTTTCCATAAAAACAGCCGCCATATATAGCGGCTGTTTATTAAACGCTTCTTAATGCATCTATAGGATTAAGCTTACTTGCCTTTCTGGCTGGCGCTGATCCAAATATTATTCCTACCGCAGCCGAAAAGCCAAATCCAAGAATCACTGCTTCTGCTGAGAGAGCCAAGGGTATTCCTATTGAACTTGAAACGACATAGGATATCAGATATCCCACAATAATTCCTACAAAACCTCCAAGCAAGGACAGGAACATTGCCTCTATCATAAATTGAAGCTGTATGCTGCCTGGTTCTGCTCCCAAGGCTTTCCTCAATCCTATCTCCGTTGTCCTTTCCGTAACAGACACAAGCATCATATTCATTATACCTATGCCTCCAACAATCAGCGATATGGAAGCAATGCCCACAAGCATCCCTTTCATCATTTGCTGTGTGGTTCTCATTACATCTAGCAGGCTGTCCATCTCCAAAAGTACATAGCTGTCATCTTTGTAATTGAATGCGGCGTTGAGTACCTGCTTTGCACTTGCTGAAACAGCCTCCTGATTTACATCTGGATATGTGTATATTTCAAGTGCAACAATGTTTTTTGTGCCCGTAAGGCTCATGACATTTTTATATGGAATATACATGCCTATAGTTGTATCGGAAAGCATGTTCTGCACAGATGTTACATCGTTAGATTCTTTATAAACTCCTACCACAAGATACTCTATTCCTTTAATGGTTACACTTTTTCCAACTGCATCTTCACCGGGAAAAACGTCTCTCTCAAAATCATCAGAAATCACACATACCTTGTTTTTACTTTCTATGTCAAGTATATTTAATCCTCTGCCTCTGGCAATAGAATCACTGTTTTTTCTGAAAAACACTTCATTTTTTCCCTGTATATTTATTTTTTCAAATACTTTTCCTTCGTTCCATATGTCAAGGTCTGTTGAAATGCTGGGCGAAATCCCCGACACACCTTCTATGGAGCTTAGATTTTCAACATCTTCATCTGTTAATCCACTTTTCAGAGGCGTTCCGTAAGCCTGAACAATCATGGTGTTTGCTCCAAGGCTGTCAAATTGTTTATCCACCTCGTCAATAACTCCCTGCACAATTGTAATTAAAGCAATGATTGCAGCAACACCTATTACTATGCCCAACATTGTAAGAAAAGATCTGAGTTTATTGTGAATTATATTTTTCCAGGACATAACAATGCTTTCTTTAAACATTTACATTCGCCTCCTCAGTCAGATTACCGTCAAGAATTCTCACTATACGGCTTGCGTTTTCAGCAATCTTGACATCATGAGTTATCATGATAATAGTACGTCCTTCATCATTTAGTGCTTTAAAAAGCTCCATAACCTGAAGCCCTGTATGCTGGTCGAGGGCACCTGTAGGCTCGTCTGCAAGTAAAATTGTCGGTCTGGTTATTATGGCTCGTGCTATTGCCACACGTTGCTGCTGACCTCCCGAAAGCTGGTTTGGATAGTTTTTCATCTTATTTTCCAGCCCAACCTTCTGAAGCATTTCTTCCGCCCTTTCTCTTCGTTCATGCTTGGGAACTTTTGAATATATCAAAGGCAGTTCCACATTTTCAAGTGCATTAAGTCTTGGCAAAAGTTGAAATTGCTGAAATATAAATCCTATTTCTCTGTTTCTTATTCTTGCCAGCTCCTTTTCGTTAAGGCTGCTTACATCCTGTCCGGACAAAGTATATTTCCCGCTTGTCTGAACATCCAGACATCCCAGAATATTCATCATTGTAGACTTTCCGGAACCGGAAGGTCCTAAAATAGAAACAAATTCATTTTCATAAACCTTAAAGTTTACATGTTTAAGAATCATCTGATCCTCGTCACCCATTCTGTATGTCTTTACAATATCCTCCATTGAAAGTATTTCTTTGACCATGCTACAGTTCACCGCCCATCATCATTTCTCCGGGCATAACCAATGCTTTGGCAGGAATATATATTTCTTCACCTTCCTGCACTCCTTCTGTAATCTGTACCTGCACACCGTCATTGATGCCTATCTGTACCTGCTTCTGATATATTTCTCCTTTTTCGTTTTTGAAATACACAAAAGGATTGTTTTCATTATCAAATTGCAATGCTTTCATGGAAATAAGCACAGCATCCTCAACACTTTGATTCAGCACCTTGACTTCGACGGACATTCCTGCATACAGATCAGAACCATTCTCAACAGACACATCAGCCATGTAGTAGGATATTTCATTCAATGAAGTTCCAATTTTACTTGTTGCTGCTTCCTTAGATATTTTAGTTATTGCACCTTTATATTCCTTATCCAGTGCATCAACCTTTACGGCTGCTTCTTTACCCACAGACATTGCACCCAGATCATACTCATCAACCTTTACTACAGCCTTCATTTCACTGTAATCTACGATGTCCATTATAGGAGAGCCGGCCATGGTACTTATGTTTTCGGAAGCATATATTTTTTTAATTTCTCCACTTACTGTAGCCAGAGCCTCGGGATCTCCCGCCTGTTTTTTTACCGTCTCATAGGCTGCCTGTGCCTGCTTTAACTGAGCCTCTGCAGTTTCAATGCTTACATTAATCTGCTTATCCTTAGTTAAATTATAATTTGCAACAGCCGTTTCATATTGCTGTTTTGTAAGTGCACTTTGTGTTTTTGCCTGCTCAAGTGTCTGTTCAGCTATTCCTCCCTCATCATAAAGAGCCTGCATCCTCTCCAGATTTTTAGATGCATCATCATATGAAAGCTTTGCAGATGATACGGCAGATTCAAGTTGGAGAAGCTGCTGGTCTGCCATTCCACCTTTTGCATTATCATAATTAATCTGTGCAAGTTCAACGGAAGCTGCGGCCTGTTTAAGGCTTGCGTCCATGTCACTGATATCAACAGTATAAAGCACATCGCCTACCTGTACGATATCACCTTCCTTGACACGAAATTCTTTAATTTTAAGCATTCTATCAGCGATAATCTGTTTTTCATCTTTTGATTCAATATTTCCGGTGAAACTGTAATATGTTTTTATATCCGCTTTCTTTGATATTTCACTGGTGTAATTTTGTGATGTCGGCACTGACTTATTACGATTAAACACTATTAGTCCCACTATCAGAACAGCCGCTACTATAAATATAATAAGCTTAGTATTACTTTTTTTATTCTTATTCATCTTTCCCTCCAATTAGTACATTGTGTTTCTTTTACAGGTATTAATCCTGTATATTAGACAATATATATTTTATATTACATGTAAAGTATTTAAAAAATCTTAAATAATTCAAATTAAAAAGTGCAATTTATTCTTAATCGCACATTTTATAATTCAATTGTCACAATAATACTTTTTCTTTCATTACAATTACCTCCTGTGAGAAAATAATTGAGGCTGCTTTTCATAAAAGCATTTTCACATTTTCATTAGGTTTTTCAATTTTATGTGATTCCCACTATCCGGGTGCACTCGGGACTTTCCCCCATTAGAGCCCGCCCATGGCGGGCAAACAAAAATATGGTCTTACAGGCTGTTAACCTCGTAAAACCATATTTGTAAAAATAACATATGTTGTTTTTGAAATGAATTATTAAATATGGGAATCAAGTATTTTTTTATCAGGTGATGCCGGAAGACGGGGTAAGATTTTTCATCCTGCTTTTCCTCCTGATTCCGTAAAACTAATTTTGTTTCGTCAGCACGCACGACCGCAGCTATCGCATTCATCAACAGCCTGAGGAATCAGATCATAAGAAATGCAAGTGGGGCGGCCCGTGCGCCGTTCTGTAACAATTTCTGCGTCAATATGGAAGGTTTCCTTCAGTACATCAGTAGTCATGACCTCTTCCGGCGTGCCATGCTTGATGATATCCCCGCAGCGAATAGCAATCATATAATCGGCAAAACGCGCGGCAAGATTCAAATCATGAAGCACCATGACAATGGTGCAACCCTGCTCCCGGTTGAGACTATAGAGCAATTCCAACACTTCAAGCTGATAGGCTAAATCTAAATAAGTGGTGGGTTCATCCAATAAAATCAGATCGGTCTGTTGAGCAAGTGCCATGGCAATCCAAACCCGCTGGCGCTGACCACCGGAAAGATTGTCCACTGCCGTGGTTTCCAGCTCGGTCAACTTGGTAACCTCCAGCGACCACTGGATGATCTTCTTATCTTCGGGCTTCAGCTTTCCAAAACCCCGCTGATGGGGAAAACGGCCATAGGCCACCAATTCACCAACCGTCAGCCCAGCCGGAGCCTGAGGTGACTGGGGAAGAATGGCCATTTTTTGTGCCACCTCTTTGGTGGAAAGGTGGGTAATATCATCCCCGTTTAAGTACACCATGCCGTTTTTAGGCTTTAGGATTCTCCCTACAGCCTTGAGCACCGTGGACTTTCCACAGCCGTTTGGCCCGATGATGGTGGTGATTTTCCCTTGGGGAATCTGCATATCCAAATCGTCTACGACCAAATGATCTTCGTAGGCAATGGCTAAATTTTCAGTTGCAATGCTGTTCATTTCTTTCACTCCTTTTTGCTATTATTTACTCTTACCCAGCAGATACAGGAAGTACGGTGCGCCGATGATAGCGACCATAATCCCGGTGGGAATTTCCGATGGCTGCACGATCACCCTTGCAATGGTGTCTGCTACGGATACCAGCACAGCTCCCGTCAGTGCACAGGTTGGCAGGAGAATAGCATGTTTTGGCCCAACCAGCCGCCGCGCCAAATGTGGTGCTATGAGTCCCACAAAGCTGATGCTGCCGCTGACCGCCACACAGGACGCCGCCAATGCCACCGAAGCTGCAAGCAATCTGCGCCGTTCTTTTTCCACCGATGCACCCAAGCTGTAGGCAACATCATCCCCTAAGTTCAGCACATCCAATACGCGGGATTTCATCAGAACATAGGGGATCAGCAGCAGAAGCCATGGCAGCAGTGCCAATACAAACTTCCAGTTACTGCCCCAGATGCTCCCGGCCTGCCATGTGGCAACAAAGTTATATTGCGTTTCGTCCAGCTTTACCACCAGCACGGTTGTTAGGGCAGAAATGCCTGCCTGCACGGCAATGCCGGTTAAAATCAGCCTCATGGGGGCGATTCCTTCTCCCTTTTTGTAGGAGAGTGCATAAATAATGATTGCTGTCACACCAGCCCCTGCCAACGCCAGAAACGGCAGGGTAAACACAGACAGAAAGGACTGTGCTCCCAAAAACATTACATAGAGGATGACCATCATGCCCGCACCCGCGTTGATGCCAAGCAAGCCGGGGTCTGCCAGTGCGTTTTTGGAAATTCCCTGGATGATGCAGCCGGATAAAGCAAGCCCCATGCCCACCAACATAGAGATGACGATGCGCGGCAAGCGGAAATCAAAGAGAATTAAATTTTCCTTCTCTGTGCCTCCGCCGAACAGGGTACGCAGGGTGTCCAGCGGTGTAATCTTTGTGTATCCGGTGTTCATGCTTATGATAAAGGAGAGGATAAGCACCACTGCCGCACCAATGACAATCGCCGTATTTCGAACAACAATTTTCTTTTTGTATGCTTCATTTTTCTTTTGCATTTCCGTCATTACAGCGCCCTCCTTTGCTTGCGGGATAAATAGAGGAAGAAGGGTACACCGACCAGCGCAGTTAACACACCAATGGGCGTTTCAAAGGGCGGGTTGAGCATTCGTGCACCCAAATCTGCCGCTACCATAAGCAGAGCTCCCAATACTGCCGAAGACGGAATAATCCATCGATAATCCACACCTACCAAAAACCGAGCGAGATGAGGGATGATGAGGCCGACAAAGGCCACGCCGCCAACAACAGATACAGAAGCTCCCGCTAAAATCAGTACGATAACCGAGCACAGTACATTGACAATGGCGGTATTGAGTCCCAAACCTTTTGCTACATCTTCTCCCAGGCTCAAAAGCGAAATACTGCGGGAGAGGACAATGGCTCCCAATAACGCTCCCAAAATCCACGGCGTCATAATTCTGATTTGTTCCCAGTTGGAACCGGCCACGCCACCCACTGTCCAAAACATAATGTCCTGCGCCACGTCGAAATACAGGGCAATCCCTTGGCTAAGCGCCGCTAACAGGGCGCTGACCGCAGCGCCCGCCAGCGATCTTGCCAGATTCGGCTTCATAAAACCGGGGAAGCAGACTACATAGCGTTGTTTTTCCTGCACCGGAGGTTCCTACAAAGGCCACTGTTTCCCCAGCCTTTACTGACAGGCTCACATTCTCTAACACATGCCGATTTGAGTCATAGCCGAAAGTAATGTCCTCATATCGGATATCTCCGCGTAGGGAACATACCTCTACGGCATTTTCTCTGTCCTTGATTTCCGGCTCGGTATCCATCATTTGCGTAAAGTTCTGAAAGCCCACAATTCCTTTAGGGAAGCGAACAGAAAAATTGTCCAGAAGCTGTACCGGGTTGAGCATGACATTGCCCAGGAGGATGAAACTAAACAGTTCTCCGCTGCTCATGCTGCCGTTTAAGGTAAACCAACTGCCGCCAATGAGGGCAACAAGGGGCAAGAACCTCATAAGTATGTAGCTAAAGGATTGGTTTTCTGCGATTGCTTTGAAGCCTTGTATCTTTGCATCAACAAACCGTTGGTTGTCCGAAATAAATAGCTTTTTCTGGTATTCCTCATTGGCAAATGCCTGCACCACGCGGATTCCGCCGATGCCTTCCTCCAGCCGGGAAAGAAATGCGCCGATTGCACCAAACATACCGGAAGTAGCCTTCATGGTTTTCTTGGTGAAATACAGGGTTATCCAAAGGATGGCGATTACTAACACTGTCATGATAATCGCCAGTATCCAGTTAGCGCGGATCATTAACACCATAGCGCCAATCAGTGTGATAATGGAAATCAGGAAATGCTCCGGCCCATAGTGAGCCATATTGCCCACATCCAATAAGTCGTTGGAAACGCGGGATGCGATTTGCCCAGTCTTATGGTTATCAAAGAAACGGAAGGAAAGCTTTTGCAGGTGATTATATAGCTCCACCCGAAGGTCTGTTTCTATATACAGGCCCAGTTTTTCTCCCCAATAAGCGATAATGTATTTAAGCCCTGCGTTGACCAGATACAGCACCACAAGAAAAACCGCAGTGGTAACGATCAGTTTCCAGTTTCCTTCCGGCAGGAGGGTGTCCACAATGCGGCTGACTGCAAGCGGGAACGCAAGCTCCAGTACAGCAGAAGCAGCAGCGCAGAAAAAATCCAGAAAAAAGAGTTTTTTATAGGGGCGGTAATACCGTAAAAATCGTTTTAAATCTTTTATCATGAGGATTTGCCCCTCCTTTCATTTGATTTTGGCAATAAGAAGCCAGGCGCAGGCTGCCATAGCGGGCCGCACCTGGTCTTAACACGGTTTTATTTACTTAGGCTGTCTATCATCACTTGTGCAACGTATTTTGTGCCGGGAATACTTCCAGTCACACCCGATGCATCAATGCTAACAACATGTTCTTCTTTCACTGCTGTTAGGGCATTCATACCGAGTTTTTTTCAAGCTCTTTTAAATATTCTTCACTAGAACTTATGACTATCACATCAGGATTATATTCAGACAATCCTTCCAAAGTGATGTTTTCGGTTTTAACCTCGGTGGGAAGGCTTTTGGGCGCATGCAACCCAAGACCTTTCTCTGTATCATAATGCAAGGCTACATTGCCGTAATAAAAGCTGATTACTTTTCCGGATTCACTCAAGAACATTACCGTTTTATCTCCCAATTGCTCGGAAAGCTGTTCTTTGTATTGAACCAATTGTTCTTTTTCTTTCCCAAGTATCTCATTCACTGTTTGTTCAATTCCTATTATTTTCCCAATTTCTCGAATTCCCATTTCCCTCTCAACAAAAGCCTCCCTTGATAAAACAGCGACAGGAGCGATTTTTTCGTATTGTTCAATTACATCTTCTTTGGTATAGGCTGTAGTAAGAATTAAATCCGGTTGAAGCTCAATCATTTTTTCAAGATTAACCGTACTCATGCCACCACCCAATTCTTCTACGTGATAAGCTTCAAAATAACTTTTCATTGATTCCCAACCACTCATCATTTCGACCAGAGAAGATGCGACAGGGGGATAATCCATTATAAAAAGACTTTCTGTAATTGACCAATCTGTAGAAATTACTTTGGTTGGTTGAGTCTCAAATACAATCTCTTTTCCTCTTGAGTCAGTATAGGTGCGTGGATATGTTGATTCTTCTGTACTGCTTGTGTATGTCACTGCTGGCGAATTTTCCGGCGTACTTGTCCCGCTATTATCCGCAGGCGTTCCGGCGCAGCCCGCCAATATATCTGTCAACATTACTACTGAGAGCAAAAGCCCTATGATTTTTTTCATTTGTCATTCCTCCAATAAAATTACGGTTAGCTTAGTCTAACTTCACTTATGTTAGTATAGCAAAACCACTTTTATATGGGAATGTGTTAATCAAGAAATCAGCATGTGTTATTCAGGAATTTTTCCCGATATTCACTGGGTGATACCCCGAAGTGTTTCTTAAACAATTTACTGAAGTGAAAGGGATCGCTAAATCCAACGGACTGTACCAATTCCCGTAACGGGGCTTTGCTGCTGGGTAAAATTTCTTTGGCTCTGTTAAGGCGATACTGCAAGATGTAATCCCCCGGTCCCATGCCCGAATACTTGCGGAACACATAGACCAACCTGTTGTAGCTCACGTTATTTTGCTCCGCAAGCATCGTTAGCGTGAGCGGCTCCATGTAATGTTCATGGATATATCCTACGGCCTGTTCAAACAAATCTTGGGCCCCTCCATTGGTCTGATTGCGGGCACAGATGAACATTTCATCTAACACATTGCGGAAAAGCGTTTCTACACGAAAAGAAGCAATACCGCCCGGTTGACTGGAAGCTTGATACAAGTGTCGGAGCAGTTCCATTAGTCGAGAACTTTCTCCTACCTGTAACTCAAAGTGTTCTTGTGAAAGGGTCATATCATCCGGTTCAGGCGCTACAATTTTATACAGCACCAAAATATATTCCCATTTTGATTTTCCAACAACGCGCTTATCCAGCCTCATGTTTGCTCCGCCGTGGACAATGGTTCCGGTCTTGAGCAAGTAAGGCGTTCCGTTGAATAGAAATTCCGCTTTCCCATTAATCGGGAAAATAAAACCGGGGAACGGGGAGCTCATATGCCATCCGGTATCTCCCGGCTGGTGTATTTCACGAAACACCGTTTCCACCTGAAAAGGAGTGCGCGCAAAATGCTCTGCTAATTTGTTGATATCAATTTTCATGTTATTCACTCTCCTTCTTTATTAGGCTGATTAAAGTAAATATTGATAATCCAAAAGCATGATGTGGATACCGCTTTGATTCTTCTATTCAGTCAAGGCTTTGGAAACTGCTTCCACAGCATAAGAAATTGCAGTGGGGCTGTTCGACCATGCCCACGGTTCCAGTAAATGTACATTGCCGTTCTCAACCGCCTTTAAACTTGTCCAGACGCGATTGTTCTCCAACTCACTTATCACATCATCAATACCATCAAAGTTTTGAAGAAAGATGTGATACGGATTCAGTTCAGCTAATCCCTCCAGGCTCAGTTGGTAACCTTCAACCGTAATAATATTGAGGCCCAAATCGGCATATTTCCCTTCGCCAAAGGCATTAAATCCTGTTTTCCGATCAGAAACCAAGAACATAATGCTTTCATCACCCAAAGAAGCCAGTTTTTCCTTTGCCTGCTGGTAGCCCTGGTCAAACTCCGCAATATATGCTTGCGCGGTTTCTTCCTCTCCAATGGATTGCGCCATTAGTTGAAAGGTAGGCTTCCATCCTGTATCTTGAGAATAATTTACGCTAATCGTAGGTGCAATTTTAACAAGGTCTTGATATAGGTTTTCGAAATCACTGCCGCCCGTAATGATAAGATCCGGCTCAAGCTCAACAATTTTTTCCAAACTTATTGAGTTCCACTTACCTATATCTTCAATAGAGGTATTCTCTAACAAAGGTTCTAACACTGTTTGTTTTGCCAGAAAGTTTTCATAACTACTTACCCCAACAGGCTGACAACCTAACACTAGCAAGTAGTCAAGGTAAGTATAATTAATAGCAACAATCCGCTCAGGCTTTTTCTCTAAGACGATTTCATTACCCGCATCATCTGTGATAGTGCGCGGCCATGCCGCCTCTGCCGTATTCTCATCTGGTTCACTTACGTCCGTCGTCGAAAGTGAACTTTCCGGTGTGCTTGTCCCGCTATTTTCCGCAGGCGTTCCGGCACAACCTGCCAATATACCTGTCAACATTACTACTGAGAGCAAAAGCCCTATAATTTTTTTCATTTGTCATTCCTCCAATATGATTATGGTTAGCCGCCTCTAACTTGGCACAGGTTAGTATAGCACAACCATATTCATATGGGAATGCAAGATTTCAGGAATCAGCATGTATTATTTATGAATTGCTTGCGAAACTCACTGGGAGAAATACCAAACTGTTTCTTGAACGCTTTACTTAAATAGAACGGATCATTGAACCCCACAGCCTGTGCCAGCTCCCGCAAAGGGGCTCTGCTCACCATCAAAAGCTCTTGTGCCCTCTTTAAGCGATACTGCAAAATATAATCCCCCGGCCCCATACCTGCGTATTTATAAAAAACATAGGCAACCCGGTTTTTATTGACTCCGCTTTGCGCTGCAAGACTTGGTATCGTAAGGCTTTCGCTGTAGTGTTCATGAATATAAGCAGCCACCTGCTCAAACAGAGCTTGTGCTCCGCCATTGGTCTGGTTGCGAGCGCAGAAAAACATTTCATCTAAAATGTCGCAAAAAAGCCTTTCCACGTGGAATGACATGATGCCGCCCGGCTGCCGGTATACTTGATGAAGCCGGTGCAGCAGTTCAATTAGGCAGGGACTTTCGCCTACCTGCAATTCAAAATGTGCTTCAGAAAGCGTCATCCCCTCCGGCTCCGGCGCTACGATTTTATAGAGCACCAAAATGTACTCCCATTTCGCGTTGCCGACGACCTTTTTATCCAGACTCATGTTTGCACCGCCGTGGATAATGCTGCCCATCTTTGCCAAATAAGGTGTGTCTTCAAATTGAAACCGAGCCTTACCGCACAAGGGGAAAATAAAGCCGGGAAAGGGGGAACTCATTTGCCATTCGGCATCTCCCGGCTTTTGTACTGCATGATATACAGTTTCCACCTGAAAAGGAGTGCGCGCAAAATGCTCCGCCAGCTTGTTGATATCAATTTTCATGTTGTGCACACTCCTTTCGTGGTAAAGGTTTTTATGGGATTAAGGCATCCAACACAATTTGGACTCCATAACGAACCGACAAGGCGCTGCCTGTAATACCAGAATCATCAATTTGATAAACATGGTTCCCCTTAACTGCTGTTAGTGCATTCCACACACTGTTCTTACTCAATTCATCCAAATAATCACTATCAGCGTTTTTGGAAGAAAGAAATATGTACTCGGGATTTAACTCTGCAAGTGCTTCTAATGTGAGTTCACCCGTATTGTCTTCTGGCATATTTTGCGGCAAAGGTAACCCAAGACCATGCTCCTTATCATAAAAAGCATTCATCTGTGTACTCTCCTGGGAAAGTAGCCAGAAAGATTTCTTATATAATCTAACGAAACTAACAGATTGAATGTTTAATGCATTAATCTGATCTTTTGCATTTTGAATCAACTGCTCCGTTTCTTCAATATATTTTTCCGCGGTGTCCTCTTCACCAATTATTACCGAAACCTCACGTAAAGAAGCTTTCCAGTCTTCAATAACTCTGCTATTATCTAGTACGATTACAGGTGCAATTTTTTCAAGTTGGTCAAGAACCTCATCATCATACTGACCTGCCAAAATTATATCCGGTTCCATTTCAAGCAATTTTTCCAAGTTGATTTTGCCGGTACTCCCAAGATCTTCTACTTGATGTTTTTCAAAGTAAGGCTTAGTGGTTTCCCAACTAGAAAGAGAGGGCACTAAGTCTCCTGCTACAATAGGTTTATCCAGTGCAGCCAGATTCTCTGTAATCGAGTAAAATGTCACTGCAATACGCTCAGGTTTTTTTTCAATGGTTACTTCTCGTCCTTTTGAATCGGTGTATGTCCTTGGCCAAACTGCTTCTTCGATTTCACTTGTCTCCGTCGTACTCGTATCCGACAGCGCATGGGTGTTATCCGATTTACTTGTCTCATTGCTTTCGCTGGGCGTTCCTGCGCAACCGGCCAGCACCCCCGTCAACATTATGGCTGAGAGCAAAAGCCCTAAAAATCTTTTCATTTGTCATTCCTCCAACATAATAATAGTTAGCTTTGTCTAACTCGACATAAGTTAGTATAGCAAACCTTTTTTCATATTGAAATGGACACATTTCGGAAAGTTTGATGGACAAATTCCTGTTATGACTTCCCACGGCTGCTTTTTCTAAACTCCGTAGGCGCGACGCCAAATTTCTTTTTAAATAATCGGCTAAAGTAATAGGGATCTCCATAACCAATACTGATGCCAATTTCCTTGATGGTGCACGAGGTGGACATCAGTAAACGGTGAGCATGATTCATGCGCAAGCCTATTAAATAGTCCATTGGGCTCACCCCAGTGTATTTTTTAAATACCTCCGAAAAGTATTTGGCATCCATGCCGTAGCGCTCAGACAAATTAGAAACGGCACAGGATTCCATGTAGTGGATATCCATATACTCCTTAGCCTCCAGAACCACACTATGAGATTCGGTTTTTTCCATGCCTTGCATGGAGATAAACATTTCCGACAAAATGGAGTAAACCATGGCCTTTGCTTGAAATTTTGAATTAGAATCAGGTTTCCCCACAATTTTTGAAAGCTGTTTTAAGAGTGCAAAGAGTCTGGGATTTTGCCCAATTTCAGTATCAAAGGCACTGTGCATATAGGGAGCTTGCTCTGCAGCAGCTAACGGGCGATACACAAGCAAATAGTATTCCGCTTCTGAGTCGCCGATATTTCCAGCCTCCAGCCACTTACCTTTGCAGCAGTGGATCATTCGTCCCGGTTCAAAGGAAATTTGTTTTTTATCCAGAAGAAAGAAAGCCTCTCCTCTGACCGGGAAGATAAATGCGGAGGCAGCAGTTCTAAAACTTGACTGATGGCCTGCTGGCTGAACAACATGCCATGCTCCCCACAATTCAAAGGAGAATTGGGTGTATTCATCCATCATTGCACTGATATTAATGCTCATACGCATCACCCGATCTTTGCTGGCAATACAACCTATTATATGGGCACCTCCTTCACTGATTTGTAGAATTTCTATTTCGTTAGAGCGCCAAGCACTGTTTGCACACCATATTGCATGGCAAGCGGACCGCCGGTTAATGCAGAAAGATCGATGCTAAAGACACGTCCATTCTTTACTGCTGTTAATGCATTCCAAACGGAGTTTCCACTCAGTTCATCCATAAATTCTTGATCTGCACCCGACATGAAAATATAGTCAGGGTCAAATTCAGAAAATGCTTCTAAAGACAGAGTGCTTCTCTCGGTGGGCCAATTAAGAGGAGAGGACAACCCCAAGCCGTTTTCTTTATCATAAAAAAGAATTAGTTGCTGCTCGCTATACAATGTAAATTCTTTTTTCCATGCCCTGGCGAAACTTACAGTTACATCGCCTAATGCCTTTACTTCTGCCTTACCTTGTTCAGCTTCCCCTAATACCTTGTTGATAAATGTTTCGGCAGCAGTTTCTTCACCTACAATTTTAGAAATCTCCCGAACCGAGGCTTGCCAATCGTCAAAAAGACTTCCAGCATCTAAAACAATGACCGGCGCTATTTTCTCAAGTTGGTCATATATTTTTTTATTTACTGTAGTTGCAAGAATCAAATCCGGGTTTGTTGCAACGAGCTTCTCTAAGTTGATAGAAAGATGGTCTTGCCCCAAATCCTCTATTTGATATTTCTTAAAGTAAGACTGCATAGAACCCCATTCGGAGATTGTTTCAACTGTGTCAGAAGCAATCGGCGGAGTTTCCAAAGCCAATAAATTCTCTGTAATCATCCAAGTCGTAACAGCGATACGCTCCGGTTTTTTCTCTAAGGTTATTTCTTTTCCTCTGGCATCCGTATAAGTACGGGGCCATTCGGCTTCATTCGTTTTATCGCTTGCGTCCGTTGTGCCGGCATCCGATACAGGCGGTGTGCTTGTTCCACTGTTTTCCGCAGGTGTTCCGGAGCAGCCTGCTAAAACACCCATTAATAGCGCGGCCGACAATATCAGACCTAATAACTTTTTCATTTGATTATCCTCCAATTTCGATTGTGGTTAGAACAGGCTAACCTGTTCTCAAAGGAAAGTATAGCAAACCGCAATCGGAATGAGAATTGCATTTTTCCTAAAACTTATATGGACGATTTCCTGTTATCCTATCTTGACGGCGAGTGCCCGGTGTTCGCTGGGAGAGAGACCATATGTATTTTTAAATTGACGGCTGAAATAGAGGGCGTCTTTATATCCGACACACTTTCCGATTTCCTGAATACTGCATTCCGTGGACTCCAGAAGTTTTTTTGCCTGCTCCAATCGGCAGGTTATTAAATATTCTATAGGTCCAATACCGGTATGATGCCTAAAAACATCTGAAAAGTACTTACCGCACATCCCGTATCTGCCGCCCAATTCACACAGGGTATGCGGCTCCATATAATGCTGTTCCACGTAGCTTTTGGCATCCTCCACCACACTGTGCGCACCTGTTTGACGAATGCTTTTGGCACTAAAAAACATTTCGGACAGAACAGAGTACACCAACATTTTCGCTTGCAGCTTTGCCTGCGGAGTTGGTTGCTCCCACAAAGCCGTTAGTTGCTGCAGCATGGAAAATAGCCGAGGATTGATTCCGGTTTCCAATTCATATGGGCAGTTCATATATCCGGCATTGTTTCCTTCATAGCGGTAATACAGGCAAAAGAATTCCACCGGAGGGTCATTTTGAGCAGTCAGCCATTGACCCGAACAGCCATGAATTACTTTCCCTGGTTCGAAAACAAAGCTGTTTTCACTCAAATTAAATTGTGCGTTCCCCTTTATTGGGAACAGAAAGGCGGACCCTTTTGTGGTGTAGCCCTTCTGAACATTTCCTTTTTGTTTTTTAAATAAGGACGCTGCAAGCGGTTCAAAGGGCAGCTTTGCATACTCCTCCATTGCTTCGTTTAGATTAATCATATCAATCACCCCGTTGAGTTTTGAAATTATCACAGACTGTGTTTCATCTGTTCCTGATATTCCGACGGTGAAATACCCATATATTTTTTAAAAGACTTGCTGAAATAAAGGTTATCCGTATACCCCACACATTCTGCAATCTGTTTGACAAAGCAGCTGCAAGCGCACATCAGTTCTTTTGATTTACGTATAAGCCATTGCAAGTTTTTAGTTAGCTAAATCTAACCAATATATCATAGCATAAATTTGCTCACTTTACAATAATAAATCGGAGGCGTGTGTAATTTTCACACATTTATTAAATGTCAAGTTTCATTCTTTCTACTTGAAAAATATGTAGATGCTCTTGAGCATCAAGAGCATCGCCGCACTCATTAGCACACCACAATACAAAGCAAGCACACCATTCCACACGGGAATCAAAGCCATACCAGCTCCAGTAAGGCGCTCTGACAGAGCAACACTGACAATTTCACCGTCACCAGAAATAAAAAGACACCAACTTATTCCAGTCAGTGTCTCTCGTCGATTGGTTAATTACATATTGCTTACTTTTTCGTGCTCATGTGCTTCTTTATATTTTAAGCGAGTAGCTTTACCTCCCCTGATGTGTCTTTCAGATTTGTTTTTAAGCAAAACTTTTTTAACTTCGCTTGCAGCTGGAGGGTTCAGTTTGGGAAGACGTTCTGTAACATCCTTATGGACTGTGCTTTTGCTGACGCCGAATTTTTTTGCCGTCTGCCTTACAGTGGATTCAGTACTTATAATATATTCCGCTATTTCCATGGCTCTCCGTTCTATGTAATCTTTCATATTTAACCCCCTTTGGCATTATACCGTCTTATTTACATTTTTATGCATTTCTTTGTCCTATTAGAACCTTTACATTAATTAATATAGTCCATTGGGTCAACATTTTTACCATCAACAAGCAGTTCAAAGTGAAGATGTGCGCCGTCGGATGCTTCTATGCTTACTGTTTTTCCTACATTTCCGATTTCCTGACCCTGCTGCACCTTTTCTCCAGCCTTGACGCTCGCTGACACTAAATTGCTGTAAAGTGTTTTAATGTTATTTCCATGGTCTATAACTATTTCCGTCCCTGTTATCTCTGAATTATTTACAGATTCCACCGTTCCAGCAAATGCGGATTCAATGATTAATGTATCCTTAGGCTTGATATCCACACCTTTATGTACTCTCCACTCTCCAATGGATTCGTAATAAATCAGGTCGTCCATTGCAAATTCTCTGTATATTTCACCTGCCAATGGAGTTTTCATTGACTTTAAATCAATGGTATCTTCTTTTCCTTCTTGTTTATCTTTATTAGCATTTTCATAGTCTTCGATTACACCTCCTACGCCTCCCACATAATCCTGGTGGGAATCAATATCGGTTTCTTTATTTTCCAAATCATTTTCTGCTATATTGTTCCCTCCGTTAGAATCAGGATTTGAAGTATATCTCCAAACTATTGCGGTAGCTAAAAGAACAACACAAAGAGCGATTATAAAGAAACTTGTATCCCTACGTTTCAATTTACTAAAGAAATTTTTCATTCTTGTTTTTGCATTTTTAAATTTGTTGTTTTTCATACAATCCTCCTGAAATACTCTTTTTTTAACTGGTGATAGTGTGTCCCATTTTTTTTATTTAATACAAAAATGTTCTATATTTTTTTTATTATCATAAAATATACAGTAAACTTATGATAAAGGGGTTGGTTTTTGTGTTAAACCGTTTAATTTATGCGCTCGTCATATTTATTATGCTTTTGACAATACCTAATATTTCGCTGAATTTTCTTGAGAAGAAAATTAATATGCCAAGCGCAGCAGAAATTACCGATGATAAAAAAGACAGAATTATTGAAAAAGCAACAGAATATGAAAAACCCGATAAAATTGAAAAGACAAACATTACAGAACCGGAATTAATCAAAGTCTTCAACTCGAAAACAAACGAAGTTATAGTTATTGAACCGGAAGAGTACCTGAAAGGTGTTGTTGCATCTGAAATGCCTGCCGATTTTAATATTGAAGCATTAAAGGCTCAAAGTGTTACTGCAAGAACATACTTGCTTTACAGGTTAAAAAAATACCCTGAAGGTCATCCTGATCACATGGGTGCACCTGTATGCAGCGGAATACACTGTCAGGTATGGGCTTCAAAGGATGACTTAATTGCATCTCATGAAGATGGATGGTATGAAGAATACTGGGCAAAAATTGAAGAGGCTGTAAATTCAACCAGTGGTCAGATACTGACATATGAAGGGAAAATAATTGAACCGCTTTTCCATTCAACCAGCGGAGGAAGGACGGAAAATTCAGAGGATGTATTCTCCACAGCTGTTCCTTATCTTAGAAGTGTGGAAAGCCCTTATGAGAGTGAAGCTCCTAAACTTCATGATTCTGTTAATATGACTGTTGATGAGTTTATCCGCAAAATAAAGTCTGTATACGAAAACTTAGATATTTCACCTGATAATCTTGATGAAAAAATACAATTGGGAGAAGTGAGTGAAGGTGGTAAAATCAAAACCATATACGTTGACAATACTGAGATTACAGGCAGAGAGATGAGGTCTCTTTTTAATTTGAATTCAACTGATTTTAACTTTATTCAATCAGGGAACGAGATTGAAATTGTTACAAACGGTTATGGTCACGGAGTAGGCATGAGCCAGTGGGGCGCTGACGGCATGGCTGACAAGGGCTTTGATTATAAGGAAATTCTAAAACATTATTTTACAGATATAAAAATTGTCAGCATGAAATAAATGATGGTTCGCTATTGCTTAAAACAATAGCATATTTTTTATATACAATGGTTTTTTTATATGTTATGATAAGAATAATAACAATTGAAAGGATATTAAAATGATTTTCATAAATGATCAAGCTTACAAAGAATTTAAAGAACTTTTAGATGAAGCAGATGTTGAAACTTATAATGTAAGAATTGGTTTAGACAGAGTAGGATGTTCAGGACCCATTTTTGGGGTGTATGTAGATGAAGCAACTGCCAAAGACGATGTAGAGAAAATAAATGATGTTTCATTCATTGTTGAGAAATCTTTAAATAATCAATATGGCGGATTTATAATTGTATCAAGTGAAGAAAACAACGGAAATGGAGTCGGACTTAAACCCGTGGTTCAACCGGCAGAGGTAGGCTGTGGGAGCTGCGGAACGGACTGCGGAAGCTGCTGCGAAGGCTGCAAATAGGATTAGGGCTATAAAAAAAGATTTGTGGTCTTCACAAATCTTTTTTATTATTTAAAGTTATTATTCTGCCACGTATGGTAGTAATGCTATTGACCTTGCTCTTTTAATAGCTCTTGTTACCATTCTCTGATGTTTAGCACAGGCACCTGTGATTCTTCTCGGTAATATTTTGCCTCTTTCGGTTGTATATTTCTTTAACCTTGCAATATCTTTATAGTCTATGTGTGTTGTTTTTTCCTGACAAAATTGGCATACCTTTTTACGCGGTCTTCTTTTTTGGCTATAATTCTTATCGCCTTTATCGTTTCTGTCATTTCTATCATTTCTATCGTTTTGTCTTGAACTCATTGATATTTCCTCCTTCCTGTCAATTAAAATGGTATATCTTCATCATCTACGGGTTGGAAAATATCATTATCTTCGTCTGAAAAATCTCCGAAATAGCTGCTATCTGGCTGAACCGGTCTTTCCTGTTGTGACGTCGACTGGCCTTTTCCACCAATAAATTCTACCCTGTCCGCTATAACGTCTGTTGTATATTTTTTTTCGCCTGTCTGTGTAGTATAACTCCCGGTTGAAATTCTTCCATGCACGGCACACTGACTTCCTTTTGCAAGGTAGTTTGCACAGTTTTCGGCTTGCTTTCCAAAAACAGTAATACCAATAAAATCTGCTGTTGGTTTCCCTTGAGATGCAGCCTCCTGTTTTTTATCTCGTGACATTTCTCTATCTACCGCTAAAGAGAACTTTGCAACAGCCATACCTGTTGAAGGTATAAACCTCAATTCTGGATCTCTGGCTAATCTTCCTATTAATACAACATTATTCATAACCTTTACCTCTTTTTTATTATTCTTCTTCTACAGTAATCATATGTCTAATCACGTTGTCACTGATCTTGCAAATTCTGTCTATTTCATCAACAGCGTCTGAGCCTGCAGTAAAGTTAATAAATACATAATAGCCTTCTCTTTTTTTGTCAATTTCATAGGCAAGTCTTCTTTGACCCCATTCATTAACTTTTTCAACTGTTCCCTGTCTGTCGGTTATTATGCTTTTAATCTTTTCAATTTCTGCATTCCTGACATCTTCTTCTAAATTGGAAAGTAAGATTAAAGCTGCTTCATATTTTCTCATGGTTTTCACCTCCCTTTGGACTTCGGCTCTTGTTTTCCCAAGAGCAAGGATAGCTAATATATTATAGCACCACGAATATTTTTATACAAGCACTTTTTATAAAAAACTTTTCTCCACTTTTCTTCTGCTACTAAGTCGCTGAGGGGTCGATGAATCCCTAACTTGCCTGACACTTCAACGCAGTATATGCTATTTTATTTCATATTCCGCATCTTCTTTGCAGTAGCAGCATTTTTGGTTCTGCACCTTTGTAATTTGCGGTGCTTCCTCTTTTTCATTCACATAATCGTCTATTGCAACTTCAACATGTTCACAGCACGCATACAATACTTCCATTTCAAACTCCTATATTTCATAAATCTTGCTTGACTTGTCTCTATATGTCATTTCCAGACAAATACCCGGATTAACATCAATTGAATTTTCTTTTAATATATTTTCTACAGTTTTATAAGCTAATTGAGGAAAATTATTTTCCTTGCTAAGATGTCCTAACAGAACAATTTCTGTTCCTCTTTTTACAACCTTTGAAATCAAATCGCCTGCCGTATCATTGGACATATGTCCAAATTCGCCTAAAACTCTCCTTTTTAATGGCCATGGATATGGACCTATCAGCACCATATCTTCATCATGATTTGATTCTATAAGCAGAAGGTCAGAATTCATTATTTTGTTTATTATCAACTCATTTATGCAGCCTGTGTCTGTAACAATACTGATTTTTTTATTTTTATAAAATATATTGTATCCCACCGGGTGAGCGGAATCATGAGATATATCAAAAGGCATTACAGACAAATCCCCGATTTCGGCACACTCTTCAAGTATCTTTATATTTTCGGGGTTTATATTACCTATGTAAGGATACATTGCATCCCATGTTTTTTTATTTGCATATACTGGTACATTGAGTCTTCTTGACATTATCCCGGCTCCCTGAATATGGTCTATATGCTCATGGGTTATGAATATAGCATCAATTTTTTTAGGGTCTTCCCCTATATTTACAATTTCCTGCTGTATTTTCTTTCCGCTTAAACCTGCGTCAACAAGAATTGTAGTGTTTTCAGTTTTTATATATTGGCAGTTACCGCTACTTCCGCTGAATAATGAACAAAATTCCAACTTCTGAGTCCTCCCTTATGTACCTTATCAAATTCAATTTATATTATCACATAATAACACAGTTTACAAATAATTTATAATTATCCTTATAGTTTATGGATGCGTTCCGGTTTTATAATGCTGTCGGGTATTTTTATTAAAAAATCATATAAGAAACTGATAAGTCATATAAATTTAATATACAGGTGTATAATATGTTTGTTTCAGAAGGGTGTATATGATAGTCAAAATAAAATTTAAGCCATTAATTATATTTACCTCAATTGCATTAATTTTAGGGATTATAATATCTGTTTTTTTTAATACTGCTCATGTGGTATCTGCTGATGAAAAAAAGACCTTTATTAAATGGGTGGATTTCAGAGTATCTTATGATGCAATGGATAAAGCTCTGAAGGCAGACGTAAACAGCATAGATGAAGAGGTTAAATTAAACTGGGTTGAAATCCTGGCTTATTTGGGAACTCGTTACGGAGGAGATTTTTCCAGATATAAGCCCAAGGATATGGATAATCTTATCAGTCAGCTAAAAAATGGTGAAAGCATTGAAACCCTCACAAAAGATTTAAAGCATTACAATTATTACTACGACGCTTACTCTGCAGTTCTGGGGAATTTTGTCGGTCCCTACGAAGTTCAGGTTAAGGATGAAAATAATCCTGAAAAAAAGGAATGGGTTGAAAAATATGGTCTGAAGGTATTTTCTCCCTTAGCTGCCGGATACGGCTATAGTCATTATGATGATTTCGGGAATTCAAGAAGCTATGGATTCAGAAGAGTTCATTTGGGAAATGACCTGTTAGGCTCAATAGGAACACCTGTCATAGCAGTTGAAACTGGAAGGGTTGAAGCTCTTGGCTGGAATCAGTACGGAGGTTGGAGAATAGGAATCAGAAGCCTGGACAATAAAAGATATTACTATTATGCCCACCTTCGAAAGGATCACCCCTATGTAAAGTCGCTGAAGGAGGGGGATATTGTTTATGCAGGGGATGTTATAGGCTACCTGGGTATGACCGGCTACAGTTCAAAGGAAAATGTAAATAATATTAATACTCCTCACCTTCATTTTGGAATGCAGTTAATATTTGATGAATCTCAAAAGGAAACCCTGGCTGAAATCTGGATTGATGTATACAAAATTGTTAAGCTGTTAAACAGAAACGGATCTCCTGTTTCATACAACAAGGATAATAAGGAGTTTGAGAGAATATATGATATAAGATTTCACAACGTACCCGAAAGAACAATCAGAAATGATAATATTGTACCATCAGCCCAATAAAATAAATAGAATATGGAAAACTAAAGGCCTGCGCTTGCAGACCTTTAGTTAATTATTCAGGTTTTCCAATCTATCAATGATTTTTGTCATAACGGCTGCTGCTTCCGCCCTTGTAAGATAATCATCAGGGCAAAATTTCCCTGCCTTTCCCGACATAGTACCATTTGTATATGCTGACTTCACAGCTTTTACTTCTTCTGCTGTCAATTGCGATAAATCAGAAAAGATAGTGTTTATATCCAAATTTTGGAATTCACTGTTTTCGCCTAATACGTCTTGTATTATCATAGCTGTTTCTTTTCTGGTTAACTTCCCTGATGGATTGAGCCTGCTTCCATAACGTTGCAATAAACCAAGCTCATTCATATGTTGAATATGCTCAACAGCCCATGGGTGAATTTCAGCAGCATCTTCAAAGATTAACGCACTTTTTGCGTCTTCGCTATGAGGTAAATATTTTTTATTGCTATCCAATGCCTTACTCATGAAAATCAAAAACTCTTCTTTTGTAGCTGTATTATCAGGCTTAAAAGAGTCAGCCTCATTAACTACACCTTTGTTGAAAAGTTCCATTATGACCTTTCTTGCCCAATGAAATGATATATCATCGAAAACATAAATTCCGTGTTCTGTATCACCGGTTCTCAGCAACCAGTTTCTTTCAATCCATCCCTCTCTTTTTTCATCCACTGTTACCTTGTACCAGTAGTAGCCGTTTTTAAGCACAGGTCCCTCGGTTATCCTGCCGAGCTGACCTGCTCCAAGCTCATGAATATATTTACCGGCAGGTACATCTCTGAGCTGGTAATTGCTTCTTACTCCATCAGTTTTCACATAGTCGCCCACTTCATACAGTACAATATTTGCGCTGCTTGTGTAGGCAGGTGTTGGAACTACCAAGGATCTGCTTGGATTTCCGGATTTCGGAAGATATGAGAAATCTATATTGTTTATTTTTTGTCCATATTCTTTTTCGGCAATATTATATATTATCTGCTGATAGGTATTTCTCCTTGAATAAGACAACATGTTTGGATTGTTGCTCTGAGACCATCCATTATACGCCCAAAGAGCAAAATACCAGTTTTCTAATACATCAGGATCCATATTTCCCACACATGATACATTTTGATATGAGCTCATGCTCCATTTGTTTAAAAGCATATCGGCTCCGGCTTCAATGTTGTATATAACATCATACTTCAGTTTTTCCTGATTATATCCGCCACTCCTGTTGCTTACCTGCATTAATCCAACACTGGTCCCATTTATCTTCGGGCTGCCGTTGGAATTAAAATGTTCATAAACAGACTCCGTCCTTGCTATAGCTTTCAGTATTACAGAAGGGATTGCCCTTTTAAGAGCTACCTCATCAATCATTTTCTCCAGCTCTTTACGAGGTGGATTATAACTGGCATATGCCAATGTATTAAACATAAATATAAAAATTAATATCAACGCTGTAATCTTACGGGTTCTGGTCTTAAATATTTTCATACTTACTGCCTCCCATTCAATATTTTTGACCGTTAATTGTTAATATGTAACCGGTCAATTAAATTTAGAACTTCTGTTTTAGCCGTTTCTAACACCTGAACAGCTTCTGGCTTGTTTTTCCCTTTAATTGAAAAATACACTTTTAATTTAGGTTCGGTTCCTGACGGTCTAAGCACAAACCACGAACCGTCCTCCATGGAAAATTTAAGCACGTCTGATTTAGGATAATTTATTTTCTCAGTCTTTCCATTAATTAAACTTAATGCTGTTCCCATTTTATAATCCAAAACAGCTGATATCTTTTTCTCTGCCAGAATATTAATCTTGTTTTCTCTGAAGCTTTCCATAATAAATTTCATTTTATCCTGTGCATCAGCTCCTGAAAAGCTTAGTGAAACTGTTTCATCAATATAATATCCGTGTTCAGCATATATATCATTCAGAACATCTAATAGTGTTTTCCCATTTCTTTTATAATATGCAGCCATTTCACAAATGAGCATTGATGCGATTACCGCATCCTTATCTCTAACAAATGTGCCTGTCAGATAACCATAGCTTTCCTCATATCCGAATAAGAAGCTGTAATCTCCTTTTTCTTCAAATTTCTGCATTAACTCAGCTATATACTTAAATCCTGTTAATGTATCAAAAGTTTTCACCTTGTATTTAGCTGCTATATCTCTTCCTATCTCGCTTGTTACAATTGTCTTTACAGCTGCTCCATTTTCAGGAATTCTACCCTGAACGTTCAATGAGGAAAGAACATAATTCAACAGCAGCGCTCCTGTTTGATTACCGTTTAGAGGAACATATTTTCCCTCATGGTCTTTAACAACAAGCCCTACCCTGTCACAGTCAGGGTCTGTGCCTATTATAATTTCACCGTCTGATTTCTCTGCCCTTTTGATTGCAATTTCAAAAGAACTGATTTCTTCAGGATTGGGGGATTTTACTGTTGAAAACTGGGGATCAGGAAATTCCTGTTCCTTTACCACAAAGACATTTTTATAACCTGACTCTTCAAGAACTTTTCTGACAAGCTTGTTACCTGTTCCATGGAGGGGAGTATAAATTATGTTTATGTTCTTGTCAACATTATTGTTAAGACTTAATTTTTTTATTTCATTTATGTAAACTGTATCAATATCATTACCTATTAATTTTATTCTGTCATTTTTTTCAAATTGATCAATTTGATCAATTTGACAGGATTTTATATCCCTTAACATTACCTTGTTTATCTTTTCTATAATTGTGTCAGCAGATTGAACAACTTGTCCCCCAAACTGGTCGTACACCTTGTACCCGTTATATTCAGGAGGGTTGTGGCTGGCAGTGATCACTATGCCTGCTGCGGATTTTGTCTGCCTCACGGCAAAGGACAACTCCGGTGTAGGTCTGAGGTCTTCAAACAAGTATACTTTTATTCCGCTTGATAAAAGCACTCCTGCAGCCTCCCGGGCAAACTCCTTTGAAAAGTGCCTGGAATCATGTGCTATGACCACAGAGGGTTCCTTTTCATTTTGCTTGATTATATAGTTTGCAAGCCCCTTGGTAGCTCTGGCTACTGTGTATTTGTTCATCCTGTTGGTCCCTGCTCCTATCACACCCCTAAGGCCGCCGGTACCAAAATGGAGATCCTTATAGAAGCGATCCTCGATCTCCTTTTCATCATTGGAAATTTCTATTAACTCCTTTTTAGTATCATCATCAAAATTCTCTCCATTTATCCAATCTTCATATCTTTTTCTATAATCCATAAAGAATCCTCCTCTTGTAATTCCGCCAAAAAACTTTATCTATTATATATAGTATACTTTCCCGAGATAAAATAAAACCTCTGCAGCATTAAAACCACAGAGGCATGATATTTAGTTTTTACTATAGTCTTATTGATTGAGTATAACCGTTTGAGCCTTAATGCCTTCCATATCCTCTATTCCTATAAGGTTAATGCTCTGTCCCGGAGATAGCGCATCCATAGACAAAAGATTAAAGGACAT
>ENA-UOOK01000657-UOOK01000657.1-fermentation-metagenome-genome-assembly--contig:-NODE-657-length-45500-cov-64.553570_pt1 | contig 45500 bp, 29 predicted proteins | sample MGYA00245777_ERZ724023 | MGnify/ENA primary metagenome ERZ724023 (study PRJEB28704, sample SAMN03018312) | fermentation metagenome | biome: anthropogenic terrestrial biome; feature: soil; material...
CCAAGTATGGAACAGGAAAAGGCATTTCTCTGGCAGGAACAAATGCCTGGGATCTGATCCATAACTGGGCAATAATTCTCTGGGGCAATGGCGGATCCCTGCTTACCAACGATAACAAGAAGGCCGCCTTTAACAGTGATGCCGGTGTGACGGCCATGAAATGGTACGTCAGTCTGCTGGAGAAAGGTATTGCGGATAAGGCCTGTGCAGAATATAATCAGCCACAGGCTGACGCCGCCTTTATCAACGGCAATGTCGCCATGTGTTATATGGGCCCGTGGAACATTGCCAACATTGAGCAGGAAAACCCCAGCCTGAACTATACCATTGTCGAACCGCCGCGCGGCCCTAAAGCCAAAGCCAGTTTTTCCGGAGGCAGCAATTTAGTACTCCTGAATTCCAGCAAAAATAAAGAGATCGGCAAGGAATGGATTAAGTTCTTGCTCGAAAAGAAACGCATGGTGGAATACACGCAGAATTTAACGCACATGTTGCCGGCTACGGTTAATGCCTATGGTGATCCCTATTACGCCTCTGGAGTGTGGAAGACTTTCAAATCAACTCTTGACTATGCCACCGCCTATTCTCCACTTGGCGTTTGGGGTGATATTGAGAATGCCATTGTACTGGAGTTCAAAAACATCCTGACAACTTATGTTAATGGCAGTTACAAGAGTGACACCGCCAAAAAGGCCCTTGATGCAGCCGCGGACAAAGTCAATAGCGCCCTGACTAAGGAAAAATAGGCAACACCGCATCATTACTGATCCCTTGTCGCCAAACCGGCCCTCGCCAGGGCCGGTTCCAGTTTTGCATAGTTATGATCGGCGTGGAAGAATTATTGTTAGCGCGATAGGATTTTGAGATAATACGCTGAATAATATTAGAATGTGCAAACGTTTGCGCAACATTGGCGCGGACATATATATGATCATCTTTTACAGGAGGAATGATGACGATGACTAAATTACGGGCCTCATTACAGACCGCTGATTCTGATTCGCCAACGACACCACGGGTTGCCTACTTCTGTATGGAATATGGACTGCATCCGGAATTTCATCTCTATGCCGGTGGCCTGGGTATACTAGCCGGCGACTATCTCAAAGCAGCCCACGACTTAAATCTGCCTGTAGTCGGAATTGGCTTGTTATGGCGACAGGGATACACCCGTCAAGTTTTAAATGAACAAGGCGTGCCTTACGACACTTATCCGATTTATGATTATGAGTTCCTCAAAGATACTGGCGTAAAGGTTAAAGTTGATATCAGGGGGCGGGTCGTCACCTGCAAAGTATGGCTGGTCGATAAATACGGCAATGCTCCACTCTACTTGCTGGACACTAATCTGCCCGAAAACAGTGATCGTTGGATTACCGGTCAGTTATACGGCTGGTTTGGCGAAGAACGTGTGGCGCAAGAGATGGTTCTGGGAATCGGTGGGGTTCGTGCACTGCGGGCGCTTAACATTCCCGTCGACGTTTATCATTTCAATGAAGGGCACGCGGCTCTGGCTGCTCTGGAGTTAATCAAAGAGAAAATGAATGACAACGGATCTGGCTTTGAGCAGGCGTTGGATGCTACACGCAACGAAATCGTGTTTACAACACACACTCCGGTGAAAGAAGGCAACGAATCCCATCCGCTTAATCTGTTGGAGTATATGGGGGCCTTTAATGGCCTTTCGCGGGAGCAAATGATCGCGCTGGGCGGCGACCCATTTAATATGACCGTGGCAGGATTGCGGTTATCTCGTCTTGCCAATGGTGTCTCCGCGCTACACGGTCAAACCGCCCGGCAGATGTGGAAGGATGTTGCCGGGGCGGCACCGATCATTGCGATTACTAATGGCGTCCACGCTGGCACTTGGCAGGACGCCCGCATGCGTAAGGCTTATGAAACCGGCACCGACTTGTGGCAGCCCCACCTGGAAGCTAAGAAAGAATTGTTGTCCGCCGTGCAGGCCCGCACCGGGGCGCAGCTCAACCAGGACAGTCTACTAATCGGTTTTGCGAGGCGGGCAGTGCCATACAAGCGCAGCGATTTGATTTTCAGCGATCCGCAGGTCATTGAACCATACTTGCGCGATGGCCGCATTCAGTTGATCTTCTCCGGCAAAGCGCATCCATTGGATGATCAGGGCAAAGCAATCGTAGCGCGCCTGGTTTCATTCAGCAAAACCTATCCGAACAGTGTGGTCTTCCTGGAAAATTACGATATGGAAATTGGCCGACTCTTGACCAGGGGTACGGATATCTGGCTCAATAATCCGAAGCGCCCGCTGGAAGCCAGTGGAACATCCGGCATGAAAGCCGCTATGAATGGCATATTGAACGTCAGCGTACTGGATGGATGGTGGCCGGAAGGATGCATCCATGATGTGAATGGCTGGGAATTCGGTCATGGCTATGAAGGCCCGCAGGCCGATGAAATAGATTTGGCTGGTCTTTATCAAGTCATGTTGGGGCAGGTTGTGCCGACTTTTTATCAAAATCGCCAAAAATGGACTCGCATGATGCGAGCGGCGATCGACATGTCTGTGGAACAGTTTTCAGCCAACCGGATGATGCATGAATACTTCGAGCGGATGTATGCTGCAGGGCGACAGGCGCAAGAACGGCAGGCGTAGGCGCGGCCGGCGTAGGCGCGCCAGGCACGGCAAGCATAAATTTACGTGAGTTTTACCAAATATAGGAGGAGTTTTTGTCCCGTTGTCGCATAATTCATCAATAAGAATAAACACCAAAACCGCGAGGAGGAATACTTATGGCAGAAGTCAGGTTCGTGGTGCCCTACCCCGAAAAGATGTCGCGTGGCCTTCTCTTACTGCGGACGTTCTTTGGTTGGCTGTATGTTGCCATTCCGCATGCGTTTTGTTTGTGCTTTATTGGATTAGCGGCCGTGATCGCTCAGTTCATCGCCTTTTGGGTGGTCTTGTTCACTGGACAATATCCGCGCAGCCTATTTGAATTTGTGGCCAACATGATGCAATGGCAGCTTCGTGTTTCCGTATATCTCAATTTTCTGCACGACGATTATCCGCCGTTTAGTATGTACGACTTCCATCCGACCGAACTCACCATTGAGTACCCCGATCGCCTTTCGCGACTTCATTTGTTAGGGAGAATCTTCTTTGGCTGGTTGTACATTATGATTCCCCATGGATTCTGCCTCTACTTCCGCGGAATTGCACATGTTATTGTTACTTTTGTCGCTTGGTGGGTCGTACTTTTTACAGGCGCGATGCCCCAAGACATGCATCGTTTTCTGGTGGGCACATACCGCTGGCAAGCGCGTCTAAATGCCTATGTCTGTTTCTTAACTGATGAATATCCACCGTTTAGCGGCAGGCCAGAAGCCGGGCCGATTGAGACAGGCGTTCCTGTGTAAGGTGTAAGTGACGTGGCGGCAACCTGAACGGCGTTTCCTCCTAAATAGCATTCCTCCCCCCTGTGTAGATGGCCTTAGCCGACCGATGCCGGCCAGGGCCTTTTCCTACTATCCTTCGGTCAACGCTACTTTGCGACCCCAGGAGTCAAAATCCTCCCGATGCGTCAGTAACAGCAACTGTTGTTCGTCAGCGCGATTGACCAGACAGTCGCGGATTAGTTCCAAGCGCTCGCTGTCACAATTCAGGAAAGGATCATCGAAAATAAATGGCAGATCCACTCCACCGGAGAGTAATTCAGCAATTGCCAACCTAAGCGCGATATACAACTGATCCTGGGCACCTCGACTTAATTGGACGGGCGCGCTGGCTCGCCCTTGACTCACAACGGATAGATGAAAGCCTTCATCCAGTTCAACGTGACGTTCTTCCTCCGGTACTCCCGACAGTTGAGCAAAGAAAGCAGTTGTTGCCGCTGCCAGCCGATCACGATAGGCAGCCTGATATTGAACGATCGATTCTCTTAAGGTGTGGTGGGCTAATGTCAAGGCTTCCACTAACTCTGTCAGCTCAGCCTTTTCGCGCTGCAAATCCGCCAGTCTTTGCTCAGCTTCAGCTATATTCAGTGGATTCTGACCTTGAATCCCGCGCAGTTTATCAGCATTCTGGGTGAGCAAATCTGTTAGCGTTTCGACTTGCTGCCTCAAACTATGTTCTTTGGCACGTAGCTGCTCCAGCTTCATTTCAATAGCAGCCGGATCGTCTGCGGCCTCAGTGGCTGGCAGTCCGGGCATTGCCTCGATTAAGCCCTTCCATCTGCTGAAAGCATCCGACACAGCATCAAAGGCTTGATATTGTTTTTCCTTGAGACTGGTAACATCAGAAACGCCTTGGACCGCCAGGATGCCATTCAAAGCGCTTCTCTCATTCGCCAACTCTTCCCGTAATAATGTGCGGCTTTGCCAGCGTTTGCGCGCCAGCACAGGATCATCGGCGGCCGCCGCCATCACCGGAACCATTATCTGGGTCGTAGCTGCGGCGTTGCGTTGCTGCTTTAACTGATCAAGATCCTGGCGTATTTTTAACAATTCGCGATGATGGGCATCGAGCCGGATTATTGTCTCACTCTTCCGCAAACAGTGCTGCTCATATGCGATTGTTTCAGCGAGCCAGACTTCCCATTTCCGCGCTGCAACAGTGCGCACCCAAAAAGCCAGATCTGCGAGCCGGTCAATGTGAGCTGTCGGGTCGACCTTCCTGGCGAAGTCGACCAGTTCTCCGATATGATCCGGGCATGGTGTTGCTCCATGCGTGGCGGGCGCGCCGAACGACGCGCTGGCCGCGCCAGCTGCGGGCGCGCCAGACGTGCCAATATCACCCAAAAGATCCGCCCGGCCCATTTGCAGGTATTCAGTTTCAAAACGCGTTAAGTCATTCTTCAGATTCTGTTCATGCGACCGCGCTGTCTGCCAATCAAGATAGGCGTTATTGACGCCGTCCAGATCCCCAAAGCGCTTAATTAATGGTTGGACAGATGCTGTAAAGCGCTCCACTTCATGCTGAGCCTGCTTGACTGCTTCCTCAACCTTGCCAGGTTCCAGCATTTTGCCGCTAGTAGCCCCAGCTGCCCCAGCTGCCGACTTCGCCCTCCTCCTGCTCCTGATCAATGACTGTATCAGCCAGCTGGCTGCTGCCCCTGCAGCCGCCAAAACGGTTACAGCCACTAAGGGGGCGCTCAGCAGGTAGGCTGCCGCTCCAACCACGATCGCCGTCAGGATGCTGAAGATAATCGTGTTACCGATTGCCGATGCGCGGGCGTGTTTTGCGGCGGCCAGCAGCATTTCCTGATGCCCGAGCTCGCTCTGAAGCTGGCTGGCGCGTTCTTTTGGCGACCCGAGCAATTCCAACTCGCTTGGCGCAAAAGAATCGAAAACAGACAGCTCCGCCAATCTGGTCTGACAATCAGCTAACGCGCGCTGAGACTGCTCATCTTCTTCCCAGCGCTTCAGAAATTCAGCAAAAGCGCGCCTAATCGACCGCACCACCGCATTAGCCGCCCCGGCGCTTCCAAATGCGCCCCAGCGCGCCAGTGCGAACGCAGGGACGGACGCAGGGACGGTTCTTCTGTCCTGTTGTGAGGAGGACGGATGAACCGTCCCTCCGTCTTTCCCAAGAGCGGTGGCCGCCTCCGACCCCTCCCCGGATGCGTCGTATGCAGCCAGTTCAGCCTCCAGCTGGGCGTGGGTTTCTGCATATTGCTGCTCTTTGGTGTTAGTCTGGCGAATAGCAGCATCCATGTTAATCAGATTATCTAAATCAGTGCCCGTTTCGGCAGGGGCGTCTATGAACTCTGAATAATCACGTACTATTTGGCTTTCCAGCGCATTAACCCGTTGTTCAATGGCAGCGGCGTTTTGGACGGCATTTTCAAGTTCCATACGATTCCTCGAGCTCATGCGGTATCTTTCAGCCGCCATTTTCCACTCGCCCATTGCGTCCAAAACGCCCTTATTTAACTGATAATCCGCCTCTGCCTTTTGTTTTTGCTCACGCAAGGCGGCGGCGTTTTTTTTCAGTTCTTCAAACTCGTCCACCTGTCCCTGCTCTTGGGCAATGGCCTGCTGTAACGACTCAATTTTCGCGGAGAGATTTTCTAATTGACGTGCTTCGCGAAGGTCGCGCGGCGTCACGCCTTTTTCCCCTGTGAAGCGCGTGTATTCTTTCAGTTCGTTAGCCAGTTTATCCAGGGACTGCTCAAACGACTTGCCAGAACCGGATAGCAGTCCCTGCAGCCTTTCGTCAAGCGTCTCCGACTCCGGCAACGGTTGGATTAGGCAAAATGTCGCTTCGAACAGTTCACGGTTAGTCATCCCAAAAAGTTGCTGTATGATCGCCTCATAGCTGGTATTACGGTGGCGGGCACCGGGATTATGTTCGCCGGTGCTGATTTCCTTCCATTTGCCGCCCTCTTCTTTAGAAAAAGAGATGCGATTGGAATCAAAATCCCGCTCAATATGATGCGGTACGCCATCAGCCAAAAAGTCCAGCTTGCCTTCAAACCGCCTGGGATTAAACCAATTTCTAAACCGGCCCTGTCCGAAAGCAACCTGATCCGAGGTCTGCGGAATGCCAAAAATGATAGCGGCGATTCCAGAAACGAGCGACGACTTCCCCGTTTCATTACTGGCTGACAGCACGTTCAGCCCATCATCCAAATCGACGACCACCGAGTCACGATAAGGACCAAAGCCCGACAGCTCAACGCGTCGGAGTATGATACGCGGCATTTACTGCGCACCTCCCGTTCCTGTCAGTGCGGCAATGCCTTTCAGCATGGCCATACTGATCACTTTACGATTATGATCATCGGCGGCTTCATTCAAAGCAGTCATCATACGTCGGACGAAAAAGCCTCTGACAGTCTGCTCTTTAGCATAGGATTCAAGCAGTTCCGGAGCAAGATAAGCGGTTTCGTCGGTCACGTCCAAAAAATAAAAGGAATCCGCAGCCAATGACCGTAGCCGCTCTGAATCCACAACAAAGACAGGCACGCCTGTCAACCGGATCTGCCTGATGGAGGCGCGGTCTGCCTCGCTGCGTTCCGCAAGCGCTTTTATGCGACTAAGAACTTCGTCTTCGCCAGAAAGACCTGATAGATCCAACGTGTCCTGTAAACAACGACGCACATCAGGAACCGGAACTTTTTCGACAGTAATGGTGCCTGCACTTGCGCCAGCTTTTACGCCTGCACTAGCGCCTGCACCAGCACCAGCCGTGGCCGCGGCCGCCATTCCACCCGCCGCGTCTACATTAATATTGATTATGCTGAAAAATCCGGTGCCGGGATCCGAAAAGCTCTTTGCCTCAATGGCACCAGGATAAAGGAAGTGCGTCTGCTCCTTCTTCTTTTCCTGATATTTATGAATATGGCCGAGCGCCACAAAATCATAGCCGGCTGCTGCCAAAGCATCTGAAGCCAGTGGCAAACTGCGGTCGCCAGCATCCCAATCCAAAGACCCGTGAAAAACACCGATATGCACACCCGGCGTGGCGCCTGCTTTTGGCAAGCAGGAGGCATCCATAATGGGTTTGGTCAAACCGCCTGTATAGGCTAATGAATATAGATAGCAGGGCGTGTTATTAATCTGCAGCTGCGCAACACAGTCAGGCTGAGGATTATGTACCAATATGCCCGGCCAGTCGGACGCGCGGCGGCGATAGACTGAATCATGATAAGAAATTTCGTCATGATTGCCCGGAACGGTTACCACAGTAATGCCCTTGTCCGTCAGACGGCGCAGATCTTTGATTACTGCTTCCTCCAAGACCGGATCAGGGCGATGGGTTTCGAAAAGGTCTCCGGCAATAATCACCATCTGAATAGCGCCCTTTTCGGAGAGCGCATAATCGACAGCACGTTTAAGCAGACTGTCCCGCACACGTTGGCGTTCTTCCTGAAGATTTCCCATAAAAGAAGGACTCCACCCTAAATGCAAGTCCGCAAGATGAAGCACACGCATTGGCGCCATCTTAATACCTCCTGATTCTGGCGATCTGGGTCTCGCCATCTGGCCACTAACTGGAAGTATTCTGCACGCAAGAAGCCGCAGCCTGCTGCCGTTGCTTTTTTTATCAAAAAACCGCCTCCTAATAAAGGAAGCGGCCATTTCAAGCGCCAAAGGGCGTCAATCATCATCGCAAAGCGTTACTCACGCCACATCATCGCTCAGACTCAATCCATAAGCGGCCGATCACTCATGCCGCCACCCGATCCTATATTTAAGTCCGGCGGTATCGCGTCCGCAGTGTGATCTCGGTGATCCTGATGATCCTTGAGACCATACTCGCGGAAACTGACTTTATCCCCGCGATCATAGGACGACCACAGGGTTCGCGCCACCACGTTAGCTTCATAGAAAGCCTGCGTAGCTTTGCGCGGTTCCAGCGCATCGCCGATTACCTCGAGCCTGGCAATATCGGCCAGCTCCTCCTGCAGATCGCTGACGCTTCTTACACCGGTCGCAATTACCACTGTGTCAGCCGGAATTCGGGCCGCCTCATCGCAACATGTCTCAACATATTGAGCTGTAATGCGCTTTAGGCGGGTATTAGTCTGCAACTTTACCCCGTATTTACGCAAACGTTCCATCAAGAAGTATTTGCGTGCTGGTCCGATCGTGGCGGCGACTTCTTCAAACATTTCGATCACAGTAACATCTTTGCCAAGATCACCGAGCACTTCGGCTGTTTCCAGTCCGGTAGCACCGCCGCCAACAACCACTATTTTTGAGCCGGCTTTTTGTGGGTCTTCCAGTATCTCATGAGCCTGAAAGACATGCGGCAGGTCGGCACCTTCAACCTGATCTGGAATACGAGGCACTGCTCCAGTAGCCAGGATAATGACATCCGGCTGTTCCTGGCGTACCAGTCCAGGTGTCGCGGGGGTATTTAGGCGCACGTCCACTCCACTGCGATAGAGGTTGTCAATCAGCCACTGCACATCGCCAGCAATTTCATATTTATAAGGAGCCTTGCCGGCCAGGCGCCACTGTCCTCCCAAGTGTCCGTAGCTTTCGAATAAGACTACTTTGGCCCCCCGATCGCCAAGAATGCGGGCCGCTTCCATCCCGGCCGCACCACCGCCCACTACGACCGCTTTCTTTTGGCCTTGAATCGGTTCAAACTGAAACTCAGTTTCCAGTCCGCGGCCGCAAGCGGGGTTAAGGATACAGCTGACATGCTTGCCTTCGATAGTCAGGCGGTCCACACACCCTTGATTACAGGCAATACAATGCCGGATTTCTGACACCCTGCCCTGCATCGCCTTGTTTGGTAGCTGGGGATCAGTCAACAGCGGCCTCCCCATCGCAATAAAATCGGCTTTGCCGCCTGCGATAATTTCCTCGGCCAGCTCTGGCGTATTAATGCGGTCAACCGCAATAACGGGTACCTGCACCGCCTCTTTGACCGCAGCGGCCGCCCAGACATTGAAGCCGCGATCCAAATCCATTGGTGGAACAGTGTACTGAAGGCTTTCATAAACCCCAATGGAGACATGAATGGCGTCCACGCCTTTGCTAACCAGCATCGGAGCAATTCTTTTTGTGTCTTCGATGGTGAGGCCACCAGGCACATTTTCGACTCCACTTATGCGGTAAATGATCGGATAATCCGGGCCGACCTTTTTACGGACCGCTTCAATGACTTCCAATGGAAAACGAGCCCGCTTCTCAAATGTGCCGCCATATTCGTCTGTTCGATGATTAGAATAGGGCGACATGAATTGGGACAGCAAATACCCATGGGCACCATGCAACTCAATGCAATCAAAGCCCGCCTCTTTGGCACGTCGCGCGGTTTCTGCAAATGCCTGCGTTAGCTCATGGATTTCTTCCACAGACAACGCTTTGGGTTTCTCCCGACATACCGGACACGCAATCTCAGAAGCAGACACAATTGGCATACCGGTTAACGCCGAATTGGTTTGGCGTCCGGCATGCCACAATTGCACACAGGCGGCGGCTCCGGCTTTATGAATTGCCTCTGTCAAACGCCTAAAGCCAGGAATGTATGAATCATCATACAAAGTAACACCAACACCGCCGCCAGTGGTGGGATGCACCTTGGCGATTTCGACTGTCACCATTCCTACTCCGCCAGCTGCGATTATCCGGTGATAATCAATCAATTCATCGGTGACTGATCCATCTTTGGCACTCAACTGGCTACCCATCGCAGGCAGGATTAATCTGTTCTTTAACTCGAGCCGACCAATCCGGCCTGGCTTAAATACATTTGGAAAGCTGGTCATTAAACCGAATCCCTGCTTTCATAGTTTACTCCCTGCTATAGTCTGACCCTTTGAAAGCAGTTATAAACTATCAAGCCAAATCCAGTATCCCTTGCGCCTCAGCGCGGATTTCCTCCACCAATTCGGCAGGTTCAAGCACGCGCGCATGGCTGCCAAAGCCCAAAATCCACCTTTTAATGGACTCCAGCCCACTGACGGTCACCTCGAGTAGCACACCGCCGTCCTCCAGTTCGGTCAGTTTCTGATTGGGGTGCCACTGCCTTTCCCTAATCCAGCGAGCCTGGACCGTGTCAAACACCACCTTGACATTATATTCTGCGCCCCGCTCAATTCCCCAGCTATGATCAAGGTAGTCGTCAATTGAAAAGTCGCGCGGACGTTTGAAAATACGTTCCGTCAGTTTTAGTGATCTGATGCGGTCAACCGCCAAAGTGCGCAGTTCCTGGCGCGTGTGACAATACCCGATCACATACCACGCCCCAGCCTCCATACGCAAATGATAGGGATCATAATCGCGCCAACTGGAAGCATCTCTGGTGGCCGTGTAGTATTCCATATTAACAATATGGTTTTTCGCAATGGCTTCTGATAATAGTCGAAAATGTGATGTGAGCTTATCCTCATCCCCGCGCACCGGTGGTGAACCGAATGAGATTTCTCCGGCGAACGTATTCAGATCGATGCTCATTTTGTCTGCTAACAGCAACGGTAGCTTATTGACCACCTGGCGCGCCGCGTCAGCAAAAATAGTCCCAGCGGTCTCTGCCAACAGCCGCTGTCCCATTAACAACACCGCTACTTCCCCTTCGGTTAATTTAATCGTCGGCAGACTAAAACTGCGTGTATAGCGATAACCCTTCTTGAAATGATCATATTCGAGGGGCGCACCAAATTGATCGCGCAACAGCTCGATATCGCGCTCAATGGTGCGGCGCGAAACCTCCAATTTCTCGGCAATATCCTTGACACATGGACATGCACCACTCTCCAGCATGCGATGGATCATTAATATGCGATACATCACGGCCCTGGTCTGCCGTACGTGCTTGGAGGCACCGCCGCTTGCAGTAGTATCAGGCATCAGAATCAACCTCTTCCTGTAAAGTAGTATGTAGCAGTAGTCTTTTCGCAATATTTACTATTTCTTGCTAGTTCGCGCTGCTCCTTTCAAATGATCCAAATAAGTCCATCCCAATGGATCGGAACAGCCCCACGAATCATTAATGATATTTTTTAGCATGGTTTCATAGTAATGATAAGGCTGTCTTATTTGTTTGCCATCAGCATCATAAAAAATTCGAAATGAAACGGAGGATCGGTTATGTCTAAAAAAGTAATGCTGTTCGGACTCGTGTTGGTCATGCTCTTCATATTGTTATCTGGTTGTAGCAAGAGCGGCACAGCTACTGTGACTGGCTACATCATGGCTCCCAACGGCGAGGATCCAGTGGTCGGCGCGACCGTGTCAGTAAAAGGAAAAGGGATTAGTTCCAATACCAATGGGGTGGGAAAATACACCCTCTTCAATGTACCGACTGGTAAACAGACCTTGCTTGCTGTGAAAGGCAATTTCAGAGTTGAATTCACAGTCAACGTGAGAAATGCCGGTACAACAGTGGAAGCCCCAATCGCCAAATTGACCACAAAGAAAATTGCGGTGGTGCCCGGCAGTTTTGACGACATCGGTACAGTCTTGGACAATCTGGATCTTGATTACACAGAATTCGATAGTATCTATGATTTAACAGCGTCAGTCCTGGACGATTACTCGATTGTCTTCCTGGCCTGCGGCGGAAGCGATGCACTATACCCGGATAGCAACCCGGCAGATCGGGCTGTTTATGATAACCTACGTGCATTTGTAGCGAGTGGTGGCGGCATATACGGCTCAGACTGGGCTGCGGCGGCCATTTGTAGCTTATTTCCCGAATACATATCAGTGGTTGACTACAATGGAGAAAGTCAAGACTTAACAGTCACTGTTCTTGATAATGATATTAAGGCGCTCCTCGGAAAAAACACCTGTACCATTTGTTATGATTTGGGTGCATGGGTATTGATCAAGGTTGAAGATCCAAGCAAGGTCCAAGTCGACGTAATAGGAGATCCGAACACTTATGAAGGCATTGTAGAGGATAGTCCGTTGTTGGTAGAATTCTCCTACGGTTCTGGGAGCGTGATCTATACCACCTTCCATAATGAAGAGCAGGTCACCCCGGACGGCCTGAAAATTATCAAACACCTGGTATTCAGTCTGTAATAAGTAAAGCCAAAGCATCGAATGTCAAGCGCCTCCCTGACTTAACACAGGGAGGCGCGCGCTTGGATCACAAATGGATCGCAATATCGGCTTTTTCTCTAACTCGCTCATTAGCAAAATACTGTTCTTCCATAGGAATCCACTTTTCGGCGAAGACAAGCGCCATCGCCCGGCCGTTTCGCTTGAGGATCCTTTGCCTTTGCTCCTCAGGCGCGATATCACAAAACACGCGCAGGTCGGCATAACTGCCGAAAATGGGATGACTACTGTAGGAGCCCTCTACAATCCTCCATGTGTCGCTTTGTATCAGGCGTGATGCACCAAAATCCATGATACTACAGTCAAAACAGCGATAAGAAAATCCTTCACCCCGTTTCAGGAATGGGAGCACCTCTGCGCAAAAACGCTCATAATGGATATTCCCTCCGCTTTCAGCAGAACGCTCGGCGGTGCGCAACTCGGGAGGCAAAAAGAAATCATCCATACATACTACATCTGCTTTCAATACGGCGGATAATATGGCCGCAATCGTACTTTTTCCCGCAGCCGCACGTCCGTCGATGGCAATGACTTTCGGTGTTTTTGCATCAATCGCACTCGCCTTTTCAAGAATTGGCAATGCTAATGCGTACTCTCTCCTGATAATGCGATAAGCCGGATGCTCATATTCCCGATACGCTTGGCTGTGACGCACCGGATTAACTCCCGTAGAAAGATACCGCTCTTTAAAGGACAACCATTCTGAGCTATCAAAAGGAAGCAGGCCATCTACAATACATATGCCAACGGCCTCAAGGTACTCCAAAAAAAGCGTTTGCGCTTGCTCTTGTGCTTCCGTTTTGGCTGCCGATTCCATCCCCGCAGATTGGCAGAACATCTCAAATAGCCACACCATCGGTAACCCTCTATACTTCCAAGCCGCAAGATTGCATCTGACATAATCATCACTAATGGGCTCAAAGGTCTCAATGTCCTGTGCGGGAGTCTGTAAATATTCCTCCTGCAGATATTCCATTGCTTTCGTTTTATCTGAAAGCAGGTGCTCTGCGCCAAATGCTGCCTGAAAACACAGCTTGACGGCATCCTGCGGTGACATACTCGGATGCCGCAAGGCGTGCGCCTTCAAATGCTTTTCAAAAGCCTTCGTTTTCGTCTTCATATCCTTTTCGGTTTTCGTCTTCGCATTCGTCTGCATATTCATGATGATCAAGCTTTTTCAGAATAGCGCTCTGGAATTATTCTCGCCTTCATCAGGGCAAAGACAATCGTTGGGATCAGAGCTAGCTGAATGACAATACCCGGCCAGGCGGTAATAAAATAACTTGCTGTCCATACTGCCATCGAATAGCTGCCTGGCACAAAGATAAGTGCCATAGCAATGCCGGCCACAATTCGCCCGGCAATCATGGCAATAACTAGACAAAGATACAGGTCAACATATAACTTCTTCGTGCGAATAAGGCTAATCATCAATCCGGCAACCAGCCCGTATACTGCCAGCTCTATTATCATTGGCGGCAGATAAGCCATTGGCGGCATACCTGTGAAAAGGCTGGAAAGCAAGGGACCTACCAATCCGCTGAGCAATCCAAAAGCCGGACCGCAAATAAGGCCGCAAAGAAGCACAGGGATATGCATTGGGGAGAGAATGCTGCCTGCATTTTGGATGGAGTGAAACGCCATTGGCAGGATGACGCATAATGCGACACAGGCCGCTGTGATGATGGAACGCTTCACATAAGACATTTTTTGCATAAGGTATTCCTCCTAAGATTAATTTGTAATCAAGCATAAGGCCGCATTGGCGCAATGCCAATAATCATAATAATGAAGCTGTATCCAGCCGAAACCCTTCCGAATTAGCGTTAGCGCAATACAAGAAATTGTATCAGACAAAGTGCGCCACATGCAGAAAGCGCCATATAATCCTGCCACACAAAAGGCTCCTTCTTGCGCTTGGTACGATTTGTTGCATTGCGATAGCCCCTTGCTTCCATAGCGAGCGATAGTTCATCTGCCCGTCTGAAAGCAGACAGGAATATGGGGACGACGAGCGGCATAAAACTTAAAGCACGCTCCCTGAGTTTTTTGCTTTCAAACCTGGCACCCCTGGCGATCTGCGCCATTTTGATAGCTTCTGTCTCTTCCATCAATGTGGGAATAAACTGGATTGCCACGCTGATGATCATGGCAACATCTTCTGTTGGGACGCCAAGCAGCCTTAAAGGCTTAATCAGGCTTTCAAGAGCAGTGGTGATTTCATTCGGAGATGTTGTCAATGTAAGCACATTACTGAGGATTATCACAAGCAACACATTAACGACCAAACTGAAGCCCTGCTTAATGCCACTAATGGAGAGATGAAAAATCCACCACGAGCATAATGCGTTTTCACTGTCGAAAAACAGGGCATTCATGAGAAAGATCGTACCGAGAAACAGCCACAACCTTCCAACATTCCCGAATACATGGCGCAGCGGTAATTGTGATAACAGGATTATCATGCCGATGGCGGACAGTGCCAACACATAGCTGCCAACTGATGCCGTCCCTATAACAATGGCCAGCAAGAATAACAGGCAAATTATTTTGGCGCGGGCATCCAGACGATGCAACAAGGAATTACCGACCACGTAGCGCCCGGCAGGAAGCCATCTCATGCTGAACCGCCCCCTCCCACGCCTAGTAGATAGCCCTTTAACGCTGAAATCAAATCATCATAGGTAACGACATCATCCCGAAAACTGTCCTGGCATTGGCACTTTCTGTGCTTCGCGATTAGGGCGGCCACATGCTGCGGCTCAGTGATGGCTCTTCGAATTCCTCGTACCTGTAAGTCATTGTTCAAGCTCAAAAAAACGGCTCGTGTTTCGCCTGCCATAATCAGCCGACCATCCTCAAGTACCAGTAGATGCTTGGTGTATTTGGCAAGTGCATTCATATTATGCGATATCATGATAATGGTCGTGCCGTTGTCATTCAGTTTCGCAACGAGCTCCAAGAAGTCTTGCCTACCGTAAGGATCAAGACCGGCAATCGGCTCATCAAATATGATTATTTTCGGTTGGACTGCCAAGACACCGGCAATCGCCACTCTGCGTTTCTCTCCTCCGGAAAGAGCCAGCGGAGATTGCTTTCTAACTTTGGAAAAGTCAAACCCCATGGTTTCCAAGGCCCATTTGACGCGCTCATCGATTGCGTTAGCACTGAGCCCGCTGTACTTGAGACCGAAAGCAACGTCGTTTTCGACCGTGGCTGCAAAAAGTTGCTGTTCCGGATATTGAAACACCACGCCGATTGCTTGCCGCAGCACATTGCGATCGTAACTTCTATCATTAATATCTTGACCATCCAAACAAATGCGCCCCGCTGTCGGTGTAAGCAACCCGGCGATGAGCTGAATGAGGGTCGTTTTCCCACAGCCGGTCTGCCCCATGATGCCGACGAAATCGCCGCTCTCAATCGTACAAGAGACGCCTTGAAGTGCGTTAACCTCAATCGTTTCATCAAAACGTCCACGTCCGCGCCTGTCGTATGTGTAACTCAAATTTTCGATCGTAATGCGCATACCTTTTCAGCAAGCTCCTCGTCAGTTAATGGACAGCTACTTAACCGGATACCCAGGGAAAGCAGATCATAATAAACTCGCACAGGCATAGGCGGCATTATTTCGGCCTGCTTCAGCAATTGAACATCGGTCAAGATATCCTGTGGTTTCCCGGAAGCAATAGCAGCGCCTTCATGCATCAAGATAACGCTGTCGGCGTGAACGGCTTCTTCAATATAGTGGGTAATAGCAATAATCGTTTTGCCGACGTCGTGTAGTTTGCGCATCATGGCGAGGACTTCCCGCCTCCCTTCAGGGTCAAGCATCGCAGTTGCCTCATCAAATATGATAATCTCCGGATCAAGAGCAAAGACTCCTGCAAGGGCGATGCGTTGTTTCTGCCCACCGGAAAGAGAATTGGGAGCCCTTTTTTCATAGCCTGCCATATCGACAATCTGCAGTGCGGCATTTACTTTTGCGGGGATTTCCGTTCTTGGCACTTCGTAATTCTCAAGCCCGAAAGCAATATCTTCCTCAACAACGGATGATACAAATTGATTATCCGGGTTTTGAAACACCATGCCGCAAATACGTCGCAGCTGCCACATATCGTTCTCATTAGCCACGTCGAAACCGGCCACGGAAAGCGCTCCATGCTGGAGCTTCAGGAGAGCATTGAGGTGCCTTACCAAGGTGGATTTTCCAGAGCCATTGCAGCCGAGAATGTAAACAAATTCACCCTTGGCTATTGATAAATCGACATTTCGGAGGGCATAAGCGGAATTGCCAAAATCATAAGAGTAGCTGATATCTTTGCCCTTAACTATCACTGACATAAAACTTCCCTTCCTCAGCAAAAAACCGCCAAGACGCTTGGTTCTCCTACGGGAGTGGCCAATCACCTTCGCGGTAATCCATTCAGAATATGGGGGATGCGGGAACTTTGGGGACGGTTCTAAAAGTGCCGCTTGACATTATCTGGCATTATGCACTTTTAGAACCGTCCCCAAAGTTCCAAGCCTTCTTCGGAAGACCAACGTTCCTTCATGGAACGTAGCACGGTCAAATCATTCGGGCTTTATGATCGCGTGAATCTCTTTTACGACATCTTGGATCATAGTCGATATTGATAAGTCCGGAACTCCAACAATGATGTTGTCGCAATGATTAATAGGTATCAATATCCTTTTGGCCTTACTCTGCCCTATAGCTTGTGCCATAGTTGGCGTAATTTCACCGAGCAATGCATCCGCAATCACAATTCCAACAGGGCCCACAATGATATCCGCTTTGCGACATCCTACTACAACTGCATTCTCTCCGGTCGCCGCGTTATGCGCTCCAGCTTTGAGCATGGCGAAGGTCGCAGCACTGTTTGTTCCGACCGCAGTGATCTCGGCATTCAATATATTTTGCTTTATGGCAGTGACAATCTGCTTACCGATCCCGCCACCCTGAGCATCAATAATTAATATATTAAGAGCCACGCTATAACACCTCAAAAAGTGACTATAAGAGACTGTCTCTATTATATCATGGAAGAGCGCTTAAGTCTGTCCCCAATTGGGCCAAAATGAACCGAAAGGGGACTGGTTTATTTTGGCTCATTTGATCCAAATAAGCCGATCCCCAACGGATCGCTCGGTTTACATTGTCAGGTTTTTGCGCACCAGGATTTCGCCTCCGGCCATAAGCCCAATGACGTAGACTGCCAGAAGTATGACAGTTCCCCAGAATGGCAGCGACCTGGATGCCAAGATGGTATTAGGATTAAACGCCTCAAAGATGCTCAAGTTCGCCAGCCACCTTAGTGACTCGCTGAATGCGGCAATGGTCTTGAAGAAGAATGAAACCAATACAAACCCAATTCCAATAAACATAGCGCTCTTTTCATTATCAATCAAGGACGTGACTAAATATCCCACGCCGCCAGCAGCCAAGCTGACAGGATAGGTGGTAAATAATACCAACAGCAATCCGCCAGTGTTGGTCAATTCCGCGCTGGCAGCGGCGACGCCGAAAGCGGCGGCTGCCCCAAAAATAAAGACCATCGTCAACATGATCAAGTGTGACAGTGCTTTGGTGTAATAAATCGAGCGCCTGGTCGCGGGGATCGCAAATAAAAACTCGCCGGTCTTTTTGTCGACTTCTCTGGAAATCGAGGACCCGGCCATTACTGCCGCAAAACATGCCAGCAATAAAGTCAAAAACAGGTATGGCTCACTGGCAATCCATCCTTCGGGAGATGCGAAAGACATGGCGTTGAAATTAAAGGCGTCCAAAAATGCCTTGGGATAGGCTTCCAGCACTACTAAGAGATCCTCGTTGCTCTCAAGCACCATTCCGGTAAAGCCGGCAAACAATGCCATCAAACCTGCCAAAACAATGATCCACACCAGCAAAGTTCTACGATTCAGATACAATTCATTCCGCAGAATCGACCAGTTCATTACTGCACCACCTTCTCCTCTTGTTCATAAAGATCCATGAAGACTTCTTCCAGCGTTGGCTTGCGGACCGAGATATCACTAATGGGGCGCTCTGAAATCTTGTGCAGCTCGTTATGCAGCAAACCCCGCGCATGAAATACATGAACCCCATCCTCATAGATTACTTGCGGATCAATATCCGTAAACCCGTATTTTTCGATCAGATTCCCGTCCTCGCTGAACCGCACTTCAATGAAAACGGTCTCTCGGCCGGGAACGTCGCCAATATCAGATAAATGAATCAGCTGGCCGTCACGGATGAAGCCTACCCGGTCACAGTGCTTTTCAACTTCGGACAGAACATGGGACGAGAGAAAGACTGTCATTCCTTGGTTGCTCTTCTCTTTAACAATTTCGAAGAACCTGGTTTGCATCAGCGGATCCAGACCGGAAGTGGGTTCATCAAGAATCAGCAATTCCGGCTCATGTAGCAGGCATTGAATAATGGCCAGCTTTTTGCGATTGCCTAGCGAATAGGACTTTATGCTCTTTTCCAGATTAAGATCCAGCCGCTCTGCATAATTTTCGATCATTTTTACAGGGTTCCGCACGCCATAGGCAGCAGCCGAAAACTGCAACAGCTGCCGGCCGCTTAGTCCATAATAGTAATTAACCTCGGATGGCAGGAAACCAATCCGCCGTCTGATCTCCGGCATGTCACCCGCAATTTTGGTGCCAAAGATGGAAAACGATCCCGCTGTCGGAAAGATTAACTGCATCAGTACGCGAATGGTTGTTGACTTCCCAGCCCCATTCGGACCAATAAACCCGAAAATCTCTCCTCGTTCCACTGCCAAATTCAGGTTTTCCACACCTTTGACTGTTCCATAATACTTGGTCAGTTGATTCAGCTCAATAACGCTCAACCGGAATCCCTCCTTATTACATTGCCGTTGCACTTGCACGCCCAGCGGCATCACCGACGTCGCTACATTAACATTGCCACTCTAATCTAGTACGCAATTCTACTCATTCTTGTTTCAGGTTTTAAACCCCTCCAATCCTTTCTTGTTTGACGACGCCACTTTAAATCCATACTAATGAGAGGGATTGGAGGAGATTACTCTTTATGTCGGATTGCCGAATTTTATTGAGCTTTTATCAGGATCAAAGTGCCGCCGGCCAGATCTTGCACACCTTGCGCAAGAACGGTTTCCCGAATGCCGTGGTGATTCGGAAAAACCAGCATGGCCGGGTCAATGTATCCAAAGCCACACGCTTCCCCCTGAGCAACCATATTAGTCAAGACTTGATCAACCGCTATATGCGTTGGCTGCTGGCGGGAGAGACGATGGTGCTCGTCTGCACCAGTCAGGGGAATATGCGCTCAGCCATGACGATTCTCAGGCGTGTTGGCAGTGGCCAGGCTGCGATATTTGGAGCTTTTAATGATCAGTTAGAGCAAGGTATAGGGTTCACCCGGAGCCGCAAAATCCGCCGCGAACACCTGAACAATGAACGGTTGAGCGCCTTGGCGGAAAATCTGGCAGTAGATCTCAAAGAAGCGGTCGTTAAAAAGGATTACCGCGGCGAAATTGCCCGCGATTTGAAGCAGTTCCGCCAAATAATCAATATGGTTCGACGCGATTTGACGTCGGCAGTCGGCCTGGAACAGAACATGATGGCCGGAGCAGAATGGTTACTGGATAACATTTACCTGGTCGAGGGGCAGATTTCCGAAATAACGCAGAACCTGCCCCGCAAAATGTACAAAAAGCTACCTGCCATCTCCACCATAAAGCGGGAAGGACCCCGTATTCTTATTCTAAGCAGGGCATTACTTGAATACAACAATGCCGCATTGCAGCGTGACCTGATTATCTCCTTCCTAAAGGCGTTTCAAGAAAAGGTTCCGCTGACAAGCTCCGAATTGTGGGCTTTCCCAACCTTGCTGCGTTTTGCGCTGGTTGAACAGCTCAAGAATCTTTGCCTGAAAATCCAGCTGCGCCATCAGCAGTATATGCAAGCCGAATTCTGGGCCAATCGCCTGCTGAATGCCTCGCGGCGCGACGCTGATCAACTGCTCTTCCTGCTGGCCGAGATGGCTTTTGAAATTCCGGAGCCAACCGGTTTTTATGCGGTTACCCTGGCCAGTTATCTGCAAAATGAAGCCAACGCCATGGTTCCGGCTCAGGAATGGCTGGAACGCAAGCTGGATGCGCCACTGGGTGAAATAATTCGGCGCGAACAAGAGCATCAGACCTCCGACCAAGGCATGATGGCCCATCTGATTGGCAGTTTCCGAATGCTGGCCCATCTTGAATGGCCGCGCGTCTTTGAGTCGGTAAGCCCCGTCGAAAAAATACTGCAAACCGATCCGACTGGGATTTATAGCAGGATGGACTTCTGCACGCGCGACTTGTACCGCCATGCGGTTGAGGAATTATCCGACGGCAGCAATCTAAGAGAAACTGAGGTTGTCTCTCTGGCTATGAAGTTGGCGGCTGACGCCAAAATAGAACGCCAGTCTCACGTAGGATACTATTTGATCGGACGCGGGCGTATGGCGCTGGAAAACAAGATCCATTACAAGCCTTCGTTTCACAGGTGGACCCGCAATGTTCTGCAAAAGCATCCCAACCGGATCTATTTGGGGACGATTCTGGCGATTACGATCGCGAGCACTGTCGCCGCGGCTCTGCTATTCCGCCTGGAATTAGGCAAGTTTACAACGTGGCTGCCTTTGCTGGCCTTGCTTTTGGCTGCTGCCGAGCTGGGCGTACAGCTGACTAATCGCTTGGTGGCCCGCATCATGCCGCCGACACTTTTACCAAGGCTTTCCTTTGAAGAAGGTATTCCTGATGAATTCCGAACCTTGATCATTGTGCCAACCATGCTCCTAAGCAAGAAGGCCATCGCCGATGAAGTTGCGCGCCTGGAAATGCGCTACCTGGCCAATTCAGAAGTCAATCTGCTTTATTGCCTGGTCACCGACTTCTGCGATGCTCCAACGCGCATCGCAGATTCAGATAGTGAGTTGCTTGTCGCAGCGGTACGCCAGATCAAGGCGCTCAATGAACGTTATGAAGCAAACCGCTTTTTTCTATTTCATCGCACCCGCGAATGGAGCGAAGGCGAACAATGTTGGATGGGATGGGAACGTAAGCGCGGCAAAATTGAGCAACTGAATACCTTCCTGATCGAAATTTCCAGGAGAGAACCCGGCGGGCCCGGCGGATCTGGCGGGCCCGATGATCGCGCCACTGGCCATGATTTCCTGCTGGTTGGTAACGCCGAAAACCTGCGGGGCATTCGATTCGTATTGACACTCGACTCCGATACGCAATTGCCGCGGGACACTGCACGCAAATTGGTTGAAACGGCGGCGCACCCGCTAAACAGGCCGGAGTTTAACCGCCACGAATCCATGGTTATTGAAGGCTACACCATCATTCAACCGCGCGTAAGTACGAGCTTACCCAGTTCTTACGCGAGTAAGTTCACACGCATCTTTGCCGACCCGGCAGGCGTGGATCCTTACTGCCAGGTTGTTTCCGATACTTATCAGGATCTCTTCGGCAGCGGAACGTTTTATGGCAAAGGAATCTATGACCTGGAGGCATTTCACAAAGTCTTGTCGGGACGTTTTCCCGAAGAAGCTATTTTGAGCCACGATCTTCTGGAAGGTGCTCATGTGCGGGTTGGCCTGGCTAGCGACATTGAGCTTTTTGACCTGTTTCCGACCACTTATCAATCCTATGTCAAGCGGCAGCACCGCTGGATTAGGGGCGATTGGCAGATCATTGACTGGCTCTGCCGTTATGTCCCGGGAGCCAGCCGAAAACGCACTCCCAACCCCCTGCGCACTATTGAGCGGTGGAAAATATTCGATAACCTCAGGCGCAGCTTACTTCCAGTGACGCTTTTAACAATGCTGGTCCTTGGATGGCTGCTTACCGACCAAGCGGCTTTATGGTCTCTTTTTGCGGTCCTAATCTTGTGTCAACCGCTACTTTTCCATGTGCTTTCAGAAAAAGATCCCTATTCCTCACGACGGACATCGCAGATAATACTACTGAAAGCGCTTGCGCAAATTGCCTTCTTGCCTCATCAGGCGTTCGTATCACTGGACGCGATTTTCCGCGTCTGGCATCGCCGCATACTCTCGCGCCGCCATCTGTTAGAATGGGAGACTGCTCAGGCAGCCCAGTTGAACCGGCCGTCCGATAAAAAAGAGCAATCCTTTTTGATGCAGGTGCTGTTTGGCAGTGCGCTGGCAACTGCACTTTTCCTGGTGTTGGTTGCTCGCGGTGGCGCACCTTGGGACGACAGTGCCGGTTTTGGAGCCAGCCCCGGCACCGCTGTCGCCTTTTGGTTAACCGTGCCGATTTTACTGCTGTGGTTTTTCGCGCCGGTATTGGCTTTTTGGCTGAATGCACCGGCCAAGCCTGCTGGTCGGGCCGATGGTTTGGCGGCGGCGATCACTCCGATGACACCAGAAGACACCCAGACACTGCGCAGATATGCCCGTAAGACCTGGCGCTATTTTGACGATTTCGTGAATCCGGAAATGAATTGGCTTCCCCCTGACAATTACCAGGAACAGTTGCGCGTTGAGGCGGCACCCCGAACATCGCCAACCAATATAGGTCTTTGGCTTTTATCGGCTTTATCGGCGCATGACTTCGGCTACCTTTCGCTAGAACAATTCATTGAACGCACCACGGCAACATTGGAGACTGTTGGCAAATTGGAGCACTATGCCGGACATCTGCTGAACTGGTATGATATCAAGAGCATGGAACCGCTGCATCCCCGCTACGTCTCCACGGTTGACAGCGGTAATCTCCTAGCCTGTTTATGGACTCTAGAACAGGGTTGCCAGGAACTGCAGCATCGCCCGCTGATTGACAACGCGGTGCTGCATGGCATACAGGATTTGCTGATCATATTGGGCCGCGCCCTCGGCACCAACATTGATCCTGCAACAACAGAGCACCTGGCAGAGATTGAACAAGCGCTGGACCGCGCGCTGACTGCCAGAGATTGGGTTTTTACTGTTCAAACGTTGCGCAAATGCCAAAAACCGGCGGCTGCGATCTACAGTGCTTACAGAGATGAATCGCCCGCAGATTCCGAGCGGGCCTACTGGGCGGGAGCGCTCCAGCAATCGCTTGCGAGCTGGAACAAGCTTATTGATCAATATTTCGATTTAGCGGTGGTCGATTCTGGGGATTCGGGGGATTCGGGGGTTTCTGGGGTTTCTGGGGTTTCGGGGGTTTCGGGGGATTTGAATATGGAACAGAAACCCTCCAGTCCCACCCTATTTGAGCTGGCCCATTGCACAACGCAGATGCACGCACAGCAGACAGCTGTACAGCAGACCGCCGCGGCACCGCAAACGCACGCGCGGGAACTGCTGGATCGATTGAACCGCCTGATCAAACTGGCTCAGGCCCAAGCATCCGGTATGAATATGAGCTTCCTCTTTGACGCGGAACGCCGCCTGTTCAGCATCGGCTATAATGTTCAGGAATGCCGTCTGGATGGCTCATACTACGACTTCTTAGCCAGCGAAGCGCGCCTGGCCAGTTATGTGGCCATTGCCCGCAGCGACGTCCCTAACGAACACTGGTTTACACTGGGACGGCCTTTCTCCGTCTTGGACGGCCGCACCACGTTGCTGTCATGGAACGGCACCATGTTTGAGTACTTAATGCCGTTACTGTTGAAACGCGTCTTCTCGGGTTCTTTACTGGAAACGGCCTACAAGGCGGCGGTAGCACGCCACATTAACTATGGAAAGGCGAGAGGTATTCCCTGGGGTATTTCCGAAGCAGCCTTCAGCGCACTCGATAACAATAAAGTCTACCAATATCAGGCCTTCGGCGTTCCCGGATTGGGCCTGAAACGCGGATTAGAACAGGACTTGGTGGTCGCGCCTTATGCGTCAATGCTTGCCCTGCCTATCGCACCACAAAAAGCCGTCGCCAACCTCAAGGCCCTCGAAAGCATCGGTATGCTAGGCCGGTTCGGCTTTTTTGATTCCATCGACTATACCCGCCAGCGCCGTCCGGAAGGTGAACGCGGCGTAATTATCTACGCCACAATGGCGCATCATCAAGGAATGTCGTTGGTTGCCATAAATAACTTCCTCAATAACAATCTGATGCAACAACGATTTCATCGAGATCTGCGCGTCAAGGCTGCTGAGCCTTTACTATATGAACGTGTTCCGACCAAACCGCAAATGAGCCGCATACCACCCGGCTACGAAGCAACACCCAAATTAGCGCCGTTAATCCAGGCACCGGTGTCGGGACGCTTTCTCACCCCGCATACGGCTATTCCGCGCACCCAGTTGCTATCCAACGGTGCATTGCACGTTATGGTCACCAATGCAGGCGGCAGTTATTGTCGCTATCATGAGACTGACATTACTCGCTGGCGCTCGGACACCACTCGCGACAATTGGGGTGAATTTCTTTATGTGCGGGATTGCGAAAGCGGCGCCCAATGGTCCGCGGCCTATCATCCTTCCCGTCACACCGGGAAACGTTACTCAGTTTCATTTACGCCGGATCGTGCCGAATTTCACCGCCGGGACGCCGGTTTTGAAACGACCATGGAGGTCATTGTCTCCCCGGAGGAGAATGCCGAAGTCCGCCGTGTAACCTTGACTAACCGATCCGCGCATAGACGCACGCTGGAATTGACCAGTTACATGGAATTGGCGCTCGCTAATCATAGCGAAGATTTGGCACACCCGGCATTCAGCAAGCTATTCGTGGAGACAACTTTTCTCAAAGAACATGGTGCGCTCATTGCCCGCCGCAAACCGAAATCGCGCGATGAAAAAACGATCTGGGCCGGGCACATGATCGCCGGGCCTGGCGAACTAATGGGCTATGAGACTAATCGTGAGCGCTTTCTGGGCCGCGACCGTAGCGTACGTAATCCGCAAGCATTGGAAGACGATCTTGCCAACAGCAGCGGCTATGTACTCGATCCGGTTTTCAGTCTACGTACCCGCGTCACCATTAAGCCAGGGGAAAGAGCCCGCTTTGTTCTAATCACAACAGCCGGACAAACCCGCGAAGAATTGGTCTCTATCTTTGAAAAATACAAGGAGCCCAATACTGCTGAGGCTGCCGAGTCGGCTTTTGAAATGGCGTGGACGCAATCGCAGCTGGAACTGCGTCATTTACGCCTGCAGCCGGACGCCGTCCGCCGTTTTCAGGAGTTGGCAAACCATGTTTTGTATCCTAATCCCCGTTTGCGCCCCACTGGCGGACGCTTGCGCCTGAACTCCCTGAATAAAACCCGCTTGTGGGCATATGGCATCTCCGGAGATTTGCCGATTATTGCGTTAACAGTGACGGACGTCAAAGAACTGGATTTCGTGCAGGAAATTCTAACAGCCCACACCTATCTGCGCACTAAAGGGTTAAAGGCGGACTTGGTAATCCTGAACTACGAGTCCGGCAGTTATTTTCAGCCATTACAGGAAAGCCTGCGGCGCATGGCCCAAGCTCATGCTATGCTGACTGGCTTGGATCAACCCGGAGGCGTTTTTCTACGCACCATCAGCCATATGCCGGATGATGATGTCCTGCTGATCCTGGCCAGCGCCAGGGTGCTGCTGGTGGCGGCGCGTGGAACCTTGGCGCAACAGCTGGGCAATCAGGCCGACAATACGAACTGGCCACCCCGCCTGAAGAGCCAAAAACGGTTTGAAGAATACCCTCGCGCCGAGTTCCCGACGCCAAACACCGAATTCTTCAATGGCTTTGGTGGTTTCAGCAAGGACGGTAAAGAATACATCATTCAGTTGCCTGCCAAAGTCAAGACGCCGTCCCCGTGGATCAATGTGTTAAGTAATGAACATTTTGGTGCGCTTGTGACCGAATCTGCAATGGGTACGGTATGGTTCGGCAACAGCCAGCTGAACAGGCTGCTGCCTTGGTCAAATGATCCCATTTCCGATCCGCCATCTGACGCAATTTACATTCGTGATGAAGACACCGGCGCTTTTTGGAATGCCACGCCTTCCCCGGTATTAACGGATACCTCCTATCGCGTCCGCCATGGGCAAGGTTACACGGTCTACGAAAACGGCAATCACGGTTTGCTGCAAAACCTGACGGTCTTTGTTCCGGTCGAAGCGAGTAGTGGCGATCCAGTTGGCGCCCAAGGCGGGGATCCGGTCCGCATTCAGCGGCTACGCCTCGTAAACACCACTGGCAAAGGCCGCCGCATATCGGTCACTTCCTACGCCGAGTTAGTGCTAGGCAACAATCGGGAAGAAACGCAGTCCAATATTATCACAAAATGGGATCCGGAGAGTAACGCAATGTTGGCGCGCAATTATCTGCATCCCGATTACGGAGGCTATGTGGCTTTTGCTGCCATGAGCCCAGCCGCCTCCAGCTTTACAGCCGACCGTACAGAATTTATCGGGCGCAACGGATCAATGTCGCGCCCGGCTGCCATGCACCGCGAAACCCTATCCGGCAGAAGCGGCATGGGACAGGATCCCTGCATTACGCTGCAAACAGTTGTCGTCCTGGAACCCCATGAGACTGCCGAGATTATCATGGTGCTCGGTCAAGGCAGTAATATCGAACACGTACGATCGCTGGTCAGCAAGTATAAAGAACCACTGCAAATTGAAGCGTCCCTTGCCAAAACCTGTGCCTGGTGGGACCGCTTCTTGGAGACTGTGCAGGTCGAGACTCCGGATCCGGCTGTCAATATCATCATGAACCGTTGGCTGCTTTATCAGACATTGGCTTGTCGCTTCTGGGCCAGAACCGCCTTCTACCAATCTGGTGGTGCCTTCGGTTTTCGGGATCAACTTCAGGATGTGCTGGCGTTTTTGCATGCGGCGCCCGAAATCACGCGGGAATTCCTGTTGACCGCCGCCTCCAGACAATTTGTCGAGGGCGATGTGCAGCACTGGTGGCATCCGCCATCCGGTGCCGGAACCCGCACGCGCAGTTCCGATGATCTGTTATGGCTACCATATGCCGTAATTAGATATGTTAATGCGACCGGGGATTATGAGATCCTGAACGCCAAAGTCCCTTTCCTGAACGGCCGCCCGCTGGAGGCGAACGAATACGACATTTATTTTGTTCCGAATTCGTCTACCATGGAACAAGGCACTTTATTTGAGCATTGCCGCCGCGCCATTGAAAAGGGGCTGACTAGTGGGCCGCATGGCTTACCGCTAATCGGTACCGGGGACTGGAATGACGGATTCACCAGAATCGGGGCCAAAGGGCGCGGCGAAAGCGTGTGGCTGGCCTGGTTTATTATTGACATTCTGACAGGATTCTCTAATCTTTGCGCCAAAACCGGCGACGAGAATCTGGGACGCATTTATTTGCGCCGTGCTGCTGAATTAACGGCACAGGTCGAAGAACACGCCTGGGACGGCAAGTGGTACCACCGGGCCTATTTTGACGATGGATCACCACTGGGCGCGCATGAGAGCAGCGAAGCCAAAATCGACAGTCTGCCCCAGTCCTGGGCGGCCATTTGTGGCGCAGCGGAGCCGGAACGCGCTAAGACCGCCCTCGCCTCGGCTTTCGAACATCTGGTGCGGCCTAAAGATCAGTTGTCGCTATTATTTACGCCGCCTTTTGAACACACGGATCATGATCCTGGGTATATTAAAGCTTATCCTCCTGGTGTGCGGGAAAATGGCGGACAATATACCCACGCCGCGATTTGGCTTGCGATTGCGCATGCCAGGATGGGTCTGACGACAAAAGCTGTCGAACTGCTGCAAATGATCAACCCGATCCGCTATGCCGATAGTGTGGACAAAGCGCGCAAATATCGCATCGAACCCTACGCGGCCGCCGCGGACGTTTACTCATTACCAGGTAGAGAGGGGCGCGGCGGCTGGTCTTGGTATACCGGTTCCAGTGGATGGATGTACCGGGCTTGGCTCGAGGAGATTCTCGGCATCGTGCGTGATGGGAGCGCTATAAGGGTCGAGCCCCATCTTCCGGCAAATTGGCCTTCCTGTAAAGTGCGCTACCGTTTTGGCCAGGCCAGTTACGAAATTGAGATGTTGCGAGACGACTCCATCGCCGGTCACGGCGATAATGGAACCCGGATATCAGTTGACGGTGTCATGGCTGAAGGCAACGCCTTTGCGCTAATTGATGATGGGACGGTGCATAGCGTCAAAGTCGCCATCAGACCTTCATAGGTGTAATAATCTATTGATCGCTTGATCGCGCCTGCGTGATCGCGCAACTGCGTTGTTAATCCTTCATGGGATTAGCGACTCTTTCATGCTTGATCGAAGAAAGCTCCTCGTGTCCCGGGTAAATAATTGTATCTTCCGGAAGCTTGAGCAACTTGGCAATACTGGCACGGAGCGCCGCCTCGTCGCCTCCCGGCAGGTCCGTGCGACCGACATCCTCATGAAACATCGTATCGCCTGTAAAAACCGAACCGGGTGTATAAAGACAGATGCACCCGGGGGTATGGCCCGGCGTTTCAAGGACTGCCAGCGATAAATTGCCGAACGTAATGACGTCCCCTTCTTTGAGAAGGCGATCCACCGCCGGATTCTTGATGTCAGCGGCATCGCGTGCCCCGGCAGCAATTAGTGCGCCAGTAGCCTCTTTGACCACGCCATTGACCCCGGTATGATCCCGGTGTTTATGGGTATTGATGATATACTTGACCGTCAGGCCTTTTTCTTTGATCATGCGCAGAATCTCTTTGCTCCGGCCACCCGGATCAATCACGACTGCCTTTTGGGTGATGTCGCAACTAATCAAGTAACAATTGTTTTTCAAGGGTCCGTAAATTATCGTTTCAATAGTCATTTGATGTCGTACTCTTCCAATGTGGAAGTCACCCGATAGCCTTCAGATTCAAATTCGCGCATTACCAGGCCGATCCCCTCCTTAAAATACTCGTGCAGCGTCGAATCCTCGCCTTCAATTTTAACCGCAATGCAGTTTTCAAATTTACCTGCCGGTGTCTCCACAATGGCGTCGGTAGCGGTAATCGTACGCGTCCCATAGCCCTGTGTTTGCCAGGTAGTGCCAACTGCCAGTGGGGTGCGCAGGATCACTACCTTTTCTGATTCTGGTGCCGCAACACGATCCAGCAGGTCTTCCACTTCATAAGCTTCACCAGCGTGGTAAATCCTGGTGATGGCATCCTCCGTGATTTCATAAACCGCTGCGATCACAGTACCACCATTGTCTTCCTGCAGCTGACCGCGCTGACCGCGTGCAAAGACGACCTCTCTGGTAAAGGAGGCATACTCCATACCTTCGCCCAAATAACTCCATGTACTTCCGACCGTTAGTGGAAAGTAGGCGGCTAGCGACAGTTGTTGTGTAGCGCCGCTGCGATTTTGATCGGCGGCATCATTTTCATCTTGCGGTGCGGACGATCGGCGGCACCCTGTGGCGACAACCGGCAGCGCCAGCAACAAGGCCACAATTATGATGATCATGAGCGGTAGCGGCAACGCGAACTTTACGGACTTAGTTCCAGCCTTTGACATCGTGAATTTCCCTCCTCTGACAGCCCGTTTTAAAGGCTTGTCCCCTGGTCCTTAAATGAATTATCTTAGATTGGACTTTATCAATGAGAGCGCTTCCTGACGCAGACGTTCCTGTTTCTCAAGGGCGGCCGACTCGGTGCCTGCATGAACAGCAATATAGATTTTGAAGATCGGCTCAGTGCCAGAGGGCCGAAAGGTCACCCGACTTAAGCGGCTGCCATCAGACAATACAATCTGTATGGCCAGTTCGCCGGAATAATCAAGGTTGTAGGAAAAACCGGTCTGCAGGTTTAACGCCTTACCATTATAATAATCCCGAATTTCCAACATTTCCATACCGGCAAACCCTTCCTGCCAACGCCTGCCAAAAAAGCTGTCGTTGATCAATGCGTTATCTTTGATCAGGGCAGCGAGTTTAATGAAGGCACTCCCCTGATCTTGATCATGGCCAGTAGCAGTTAGCGATGTGATACTTTCACGGTAGCATCCGAATTCCTGCTCCAATTCTGATAAACGTTCCAGAAAGCTGCTGCCGCGGCTGGCGTGCCAGGCGGCGGCCAGTGCCAGCAAGCCTGCCCCCAGAATGCCGTCTTTATCGCGGACATAGTCTCCAATCAAGTAGCCGCAGCTATCCTCGCACCCAAACAGGAATGGTCTTCCTCGCTGGGCGGCTTTTTCAACCGCTGCGCCAATATATTTGAAGCCCGGTGGGGTTTCCAGGACTGACAGACCGTACTTTTGCGCAATGGCTCCCACCAATCCGGTTGTGACAAACGTTTTTGCCAGCAATGGTTCTGGACGCAGCGCCCTACTACTGCTGCCAGTATTGTTGCGACTGTAGCTGCTACCATATTCCAGGGTAAGAATGAAATCGCACAGCAAGGCTGCTATCTGATTGCCGCTCAACACCCGAAAACCGCCTGCGTCAGATTGGCCGGATTGGGATTGATCAGTAGCTTGAACATGGCCCCTGACAGCGCAGGCGACTCGGTCGGCATCCGGATCAGTGGCCAAGATCATTTGGACTTCAGTGACGCGGCCGTTGCGCGTGCGGCTGCGGTGCCCGCCACCACAACCGCGGCGGTGGCCGTAGCGGCATTGATCTATGGCAAAAGCAAAGGCCGCTTCATTTTCGGGATTAGGCACCCTTAGTGTTGGAAATGCCCCATTTGGCTCGATTTGTTCGTCCACAACCGACGGTTCGAACCCCAGAATCTGGAGTAGGTTCTTCAAATAGTACCCACCGACGCCGTGCAATGCGGTGAGACATATTGGAAATGATTGCCTGGCCTCCGCCGTTACAGCAGCGGCATAGCCTGCCAACGCATCGCCAACCACTGCCAAGTATTCTTGATCCATTTCTTGAGTCAAGTATGTGAGTAGTCCCTGCTGTACTGCTTCGTGAAGCGCGGGAAAGCTCCTGCGCCAGAAAAATGGCGTTTCGCTTATATGTCTACCGATCTGGTGGGCAGCGGCTGGCAGGATTTGGACTCCGTCCGGCCCGTACACTTTGTAACCATTATCTCCGGGTGGATTGTGACTGGCGGTGATCATAACTCCGGCAGCCGCGCGCAATCTGCGGACCGCATAAGCTAGCTCCGGAGTCGGGCAGGCTGCTTCGAATAGATGCGCATGTATGCCATTGGCAGCCAGCACCGCGGCAGTCTCGGCTGCAAATTCAGGCGAGTCGGTGCGCGCGTCCAAACCGACGCAGACGTTGAATGGCGCGGCGGTTTCCGCCAGGAGCCAATCCGCCAAACCTTGCGTCACTTTTCTGATCATATAGCGATTAATACGATTAGTCCCTGCCCCAACCGGGCCCCGCAGGCCGCCGGTGCCAAAACTTAACATCTGCCCAAACCGGTTTTTGATTTCATCTTCTTGGGCAGCGATCGCGTTCAACTCCTCCCGTGTCCCGGGATCCAGCCATGGATTACTCAGCCATTCCTGAAAGCGTTCCCTCCAAATCACCGAAGACACCTCATTGCCGATGTCATTTGAGTTGTCTTCCAGTCTATTCAACGCCGTGGCATTTGGCACTATTGACGCACGTGAATGAAAAAGGGTAACCGCTCGACTGCCGCACTGCTCCCCTTCCAGAAATAAATAAGGGAGCCGCTCCAGACAGGTGATCCTGCCGTGAACGCGGCTCCCAATTGCTACTTTGGTATGCTTCTGCACTGCAGAAGCTATGACTTTATTTTTGCGGCTGCAGCATCATAAATTCTCTCGAGACAGTATTTTTACCGTAATCCAGGCGTACGATTCACGGCCGGATTAAGTTCTTTGGCTGAAAGGTTTCTGACAGCATCCTCAGTAATTTCAATATCATCAATAAACCAGCCGCGGAAGCCATTGCGATCCGCATTAACAGTGTCAAACACAAAACTCAACTGAATCGTCTTTCCAGCATACTCATTTAAATCATATGAGCGCCAATCCCAGTAAGCCGGACTATCTGTACCGCCGCTGGTATGAGGAACAGCCGCTCCTTGGCCTCCGCCCACTATCGGATTGAGGCTTCCAAGGAAAGTAAAGAACCCGCCATTTACTGATATATAGACATCCATCAGGTCGTTCGTTAACGGTGCCATACCTTCAATTTCAAACCAGTATGCAAATTGAAGCACCGGATTCTGAAGGATACCGAGATCAATGACCGGGGAAGTCAACATACCTGAATTTTTTACTGTAGAAGTTCCACCAGAGAGCCATGTATCGTCGGGTGTCTGAGTGCCCATGTAGTTGCCTTTGACCCCTGCGCCGCTGGGGCTGCCATACCAATAACAGTATTGGCCGCTATTAGCATTAGGGATAACCCCGCCCGAACTGTCGTCTAACGGAAGAACCACAAAGTTCCCTACCGCTACATTAAATATTGCAGAGTTGTTTTCTTGACGGTGCCAAAGCCCGATGGCCGTCCAACCTGTCGACCCAGTCTCGAAACTCTCTTTGAAACCGACAGTGACATTCCAGTAATGCGTAGTAGTCCATGTTCCATCACAGACCGCAACAGTAACAGTATATGTACCAAGTCCGGGAGCTGTCCAAGTAAAATCCTTTCCGGTACCGCTTATCGGCGAACCTCCGGTGGCTGTCCATTTGTAGGTCAATGGATCACTATTCCAGTCCCCTGCAACAACTGAAAAATGGATCGACTCACCCGCATTAACAGTCAAATTTTGTTGCGCAGGTAGCTTTTCTGTAATACTCGGTGGAAAGTTACAGCCAGCGGTCACTGCCAATACGACCATCAAAGCTACTAGCAGGATTACTCTTTTCATAGTTTACACCTCCTAATTTCTATGACAAAATGCATGCTTTTCCATTTCAGCGTATATTTACCCCTGAAATCATGCTTTTATGATACCATAATTCCACCACAAATGACAGCGCGCCGCGCTTTTTTTAGAGGTTCGTAACAGCAAATTAACTTTCTCGTAATTATTTTTGCTGGCGTTGATTGACATTGACAAATTAATTCTTTGGGACCATTGGTGGTAAAGAACATTGGTGGTGACAAAAATGGTTGTGCCATAGTCACAAAAAAATGACGGTAGATCTCTACCGCCATTTAAAGCTAGTTATAGCCCAACCTGTCAGATGAGTGCTCGGCTCGCGACAGCTCGTGACGGCTCCGACGGCCCACTGATCAGGGTTTACCGAAACCAAAGATCGACATAAATTTCGAATACCCTTCCGGTAGTTCAAAAAGCTCATCCGGCTGTTTTTCGGCCTTTATGTTAGTGAAGGTTGTTGTAGTCTCCAACTTGCCTTTTGAATTGTAGTTTTCAATTTTAATGCCAAAACCGCCCAGTTCCTTCGCCTGCCAAATGATTGTGTTGCCGAGTTTCTTATCTTTATAAACGTACTTCACGATCTCGCAATGGTAACCGCCAATCGTTTCGGTGCCGACGTTGACTGTCTCATACTTGCCAGCCTCGGCCTGCGGACCATTCGGATCAAAATCCAGCGGAACCTCCATGTATGACCCGAGATCCGGCATTAGCGTCCAGGCCACTTTTTTATCCATCCGGAGAATTGTCACGGCGGTGCCATCTTCTGATATAATCTCCTGTCGCATTTTGTTTGGCTTGACATAGATTTTACCCTTTGTAACCTCCTTACCGTCGGTGATGGTCATATCCGCCGAAAATTCTGCCATGGCGGCGGCCAACAGCGGCATCACTGCCAGCGACAACAACAACATGAATAACAAGAATAGGCGCAGGCTTTTTTTCACTTAGAGCTCCCCCTTCATTTTCCAAATACTGTTTTGGTAGATTCTGATTATTCGACAGTTGCGCTCATTTACCTGCTCCATATATAAAAAAGGCATTCCGTCCTGGAATGCCTTTTAATCTGAATACTCATTGCGGAAAATAACTAGCGCATTCGCTTGTTTAGGCGTCCGCGTCCGCGATCGCATTATTTGGCACCAAGTGCCTGATTAAATCGCTCACGTCAGCCAAATCCTCCAAATGGCTGACCCTCTCAGCCACCTGCCGGATAGCAACATCGCTTACATACGGCGCGCCATAACGCACGCAAGTCTCAAACTTGGCAGCCACGTCGGCAAAATCAAACGGCCTAAGCGGATGGCCGGGCACAAGATCAATTTTGCGTCGGACATTGCCGATACCCTTAATCTCCACTTCGACAATCGTCGGAGCAACCTGCAGACCAAGCGCATCCAGTTCCGGATCCTGCACAATAATCACACGGCGGGCATAGTTCAGTATCTCCTGGCTCTTAATCGCCTCAGGAGTAAACTCCTCCAAGGTAAGCCGACGCCGGGCCAAAGCTGCCCCAACTATATAGGGGAGACTGAATTGCGCTTTCTGAACCGTCGCCGGAGGCTCCCATGGCTGATCACCGCACAAAATGTAAGCAGGTCCATTCACTCTCACATTAACAGCGCTAATCATGGCCGGATCCACACCTTCGGTCAGCAGCTCCATAATTGCTTGTGCGGCGCCGTGACTCAGTTTGCAGCAGGGATAGATTTTGACACTGACATCATCGATCCGGTGCGCTTTACCGAGATCCGCCAAAATAATATGGCGATCATATTCACCAAAATGATAAACGTTGTATAGTCCAAAGCGTCCTTCCAGCACATTGCGCACGCCCGTAATTCCCCTGCGGGCGAGTGCCACGGCAGTCAGTCCCGCCTGCACTCCGGTGCCCTGGTGAATGCTGTTGGCCTGTGCGGCATCCAGAACGCTTTGTGAAGTTCCCGAGAGCTCGGTAAAAGCAATACCTAAAGCGTTCTGAAATATATCTTCCGGTAGCCGCAGAGCACGTCCGGCGGCGAATGCGGCTGACAACGGAGCAAAGGTACCTGAAGTCCAGGGCATACGGCTGCCGGCACGCAGCGGAGTTGCCTTGCGAATACGTAATATGGCGTCTGCGGCAACAGCTACAGCAACTAGCAGATCAGCTCCGGTAGCACCTGCGCTGGTCTCGGCTGCTGCCAGAGCGGCGGGCACTACTGCGAAACCCGGATGGTAACCGGTCTCTTCTTCGCAGTCATCAAAATCAAGGCTACGGGCCATTACAGCATTAAGCTGAGCCGCTGCGGGTGCGGGAAGTTTGTCACCAAAGACAAGAACGGAAGCCTCTGGTTTGCCGCCCCACTCGCGCACCTGAGCTAATAAGGGTTCAGTACAGGCCGCCTTTGTGCCCGCCGCGATTACGCCCAGCATATCGAGGATCATCATTTTGGTCCGCATAATTGTTTTTGATGAAAGGTCACTCAATTCGGTATTAGCAGCTTGCTTTACCAGCATCCCGATTGCATCCATCCCGATCGCATTCTCTCCGTTCACATTCACATCCATGCCATTCGCCCCTATCTGATCATTCCGCCATTGCGTCTGGCCTTAGAACGCTTAATTGTAGACAACACAGTTGTAACGACAAAGAGCAAGGCCACGCCCAGCAGCGCCGCCGAAATCGGGCGGGAGAAAAAGATGACCGGCGATCCGTCACTGAGCATCAATGATTGTCGGAATGAATTTTCAAATAGCCTCTCTAGAACAAAGGCCAATAGAAATGGTCCCAGTTCGAAATCGAGTTTACGCATAACATAGCCGAATATTCCGAGAGCCACCATAATCAGAATATCAAATACCCTATTATTAATGGTATAGACACCGACGACAATGATGCCTGATATGATCGGTGCCAGGAGAGAAAAAGGCACTTTCAACAACTGCACCCAGACACTTACCATCGGCAGGTTGAGGATAAGCAGCATTACATTACCAATAAACATGGAAGCGATTAAGCCCCAAAATACAACCGGGTTATCACGCACGAGAAAAGGCCCTGGTGTAATGCCATGCACCAATAAAGCAGCAAAGAGCATTGCCATAATGGCATTGCTAGGTACACCCAGAGTTAGCAAAGGTACAAAAGAGGCCACAGATGAAGCGTTATTGGCTGATTCCGGACCGGCAACGCCTTCGACGGCACCTTGTCCGAATTCTTCCGGATGTTTTGAAACCCGCTTTTCCACTGCATAGGAAGCCAATGAAGAAATGGTACCGCTTCCGCCCGGCAGGACACCAACCAAAAACCCAATTACAGTACCTCTAATAATCGCCCACCAGGATTGCACAATGTCCTTGATTCTCGGGAAAATCCTTTCAATCTTGGTGGTGACGATGGAACCGGCATCAATGTGTTCAACATTCGCAATCAGTTCGCCGACGCCGAATAATCCCATGGCAACAACAACAAAGTCAATGCCGTCAAGGAGATTTTGACTGCCAAAGGTAAACCTCAGATTACCGGACATAGGATCCTGTCCGATCGTGGCGGCCAGCATACCGAGCACGACCATGATTAACCCTTTTACAAATGACTTGCCTGATAAAGAGGCCGCCATGACCAACCCCAAAATCGCCAAGGCACAATACTCCGGCGGGCCAAATTTCAATGCAAAACTCGCGAGTACGGGAGCCAGGAAAGTCAAGGCCAGAACACTGAGGATTGCCGCAATAAACGAACCGATCGCCGCGATGCCAAGTGCAGTCCCAGCCTTGCCTTTTTTGGCCAACATATAGCCGTCGATGGCAGTAACCACCGATGCGGCTTCACCGGGAATGTTAAGCAAAATAGCCGTTGTAGACCCGCCATACATACACCCATAGTAAATCGCCGCGATCATAATCACAGCGGTTTCCGGCGACATATAATAGGTGATTGGCAGCAGCACGGCAATAGTGACTGTCGGTCCAAGACCGGGCAAAATACCAACAACTGTACCAAGCAGTGAGCCGATAAAAGCATAAAATAGGTTCGTCGTGCTTAAAGCTGTTGCGAAACCATTGAGTAGACCCGAAAAATCCATTTTTTAGTCCCCCCTTTACCTCGCATTACCGCGTCCAGAATCCCAGTGGCAGCTGCGCCTTAAAAGCCACAACAAATACGAGCCAAACCGCAAACCCGGTTAATCCTCCGGTAAGAAACGCAATCCAGAGGCGGCGACGCTCAAGCAAAATCAGCCACAGCGCAATCATTATTCCCACTGTAACCGGCGCGCCTAGAAATTCAAAAACAAGGCCGCTGCCAAGTATGAGTGTGATCGCCAAAAGTAGCCGTTTCGCCGGACCTGGAAGCAAAAAAACCTTGCCTTCCCCATTCTTGAATTCGCCGGTAAATAATAGAATCAAGGTTAAGGCTGCCAGTATGATCGCCAGCAGGAAGGGTAAGAGTCCGGATCCAGGCTGTCCGTATTCAGACAAAGACAACTCGGTAATAGAGTTGTAGATAATCAACACGGATATTACCAGAAGAGCAATATACAAGCCCAGACTCCAACGTTTCATATGACATTCCCCCCAACGTTAAATGAAGAAGTCGGAAAGACATACTATTAAAAAGCACCTGGCTTCGCAGTCGTAGAAGCGCGTATGATCAGAGATACATCTACAACAACATCGTCATTGTTCTTTGCTTCTTCACAATCACAGTCTTCGGGATTCCCCTGCTTTGCCAGAAGCCGGTTCATTACTGCAATAGAAACTTTGCCAAGTTGCTGCGCATCCTGGCGGACAGTAGTCAACTGGGGATGCGCCATCGTAGCCTCCGGACCATCATCATATCCAATGACAGAAATATCGGTCGGAACAGCGATGCCCTGCTCCCGCAGAAACGCCAGTACACCTGTTGCGACGCGATCATTGGCAGCCATAATACCGTCGACTCCGGCTAATCTGCCAATCAATTCAGCTGCCGCGTTATAACCGGCCATAAAATCATATCCGCAAACCACAACTAGCTCGGGATCATAGGGTATACCGGCCTCCTCCAGGGCATTCAGGTAACCCTGGAAACGATCTAGTGACGAATAGGCACCGGCATTTTCGAGTGTCAAAGCGCTGGTGATCGTCTCAGCTGAACACGGCGCATCCCAAAACCCAGCCATAAATGCAATCCGCCGTCTACCCAAGGCAAGCAGGTATTTGGTGGCAATATATCCGCCCTTAACGTTATCAACATAGATATTGGGGCGTTCTTTAAAGACTTCCCTGCGGCCGACTACCACTACAGGCAGGTGCCGGAATCTTTCTACTTCCGGCAGCGGATCGCCAGTCGAAACAGGGATGTAAATCAGGCCGTCTATTACTGATCGGGACAGAGCGTCAATGGCAGTGATTTCTTTGGCCCGGTTACCTTCCGCACTGGAAATAATGATCACCTGGTCGTGCTTTTGTGCTTCTGCCAAGGCCCCGGTCGCAATACTGGCAAAAAATGAGCTTTCCAAATTGGGAACCAATAAGCCGAGGCTGCCGGTAAGATGGCCCTTCATGTAGCGGGCAGCCAGACTCGGCTTGTAGTCCAATTCCCGGACTACTTTCCAGACTGTGGCGGCAATATCTGAGGTTACAGCTGCGGATCTGTTAATTACGCGTGAAACTGTGGCAACCGAAACACCGGCTTTTTCTGCTACCTGCCTAATATTAACGGTGTCGCGTTGCTTTGCATTGCGTGACAATCCCGCCACCTTCCTTCATGATTTCGGGGCTGAAAGGCTGCAGCACAAACAGTGCCGCCAGACTTAAAATAACTGCCCCCGCCACAATTCCCAGTACAACTAGGAATCCTATGGCGGTATAGGTACCAGATATTTGTGCGGGGAACCAGTGTAACAAGTAGCCTGTTCCGGATTGAAAAATAATCACTGTGATGAAATTAAAGAGGTTCATCATTCCGAACAGGGCGCCCCCTTTTCCCTGCGGCGCTATATCGTTAACCGCGCATGTACATTGTACATGGCTCGCACCAGCTGCTGCCCCGAGTAAAAGACCAATTAGTCCCGTAATGTATATCGGCAGATGAACGCTTACTGCTAACCATAATGTCAGCCAGCAAAGGGCATAAGCGGTGCAAAAAATCCTGATGGCGCGGCGTCGCTGAAGGGGTCCATTGCCGAAATGACCTCCGACAAAGTTGCCAATCATCACACCTACCCCGATGAGCGTCGCCCATCCACTGGCAGCACTCAAATCAAGGTTATACGCACTACGATACCAGGAAACCGCCCAAAGGCCCTGTAGAACCATCAGTGCTGCGGTGGAAACTGCCCAGACCACTAATAAAGCCTTCAACTGGACAGAACGGCGCAAAGTCAAAAAGGCTTGCCTTAGACGCAACCGGAGCGATTCTGATTTTGCAGATAGTGGCGGTTTGTGTTGATTGCCGGGGTTGCTGCGGCGGCGGATCGGATCCCGCCCTTTCTGAGTCAGCAGACCAATAGCTATCAACAGACTAATTACTGCCAAAACAATAAAAACATCCTGCCGGCCCCATGCTTTAATGGCCAGTTCGAGCGGTGCGACTGAAATAACGGCACCAAGGTTACCTACTACGTAGGTAATGCTGGATAACCGGGTATATTGAGAGTTTTTAAACGCCGCTGCCTGAAAAACCAGTGCGCCTGAAAGCATCGGAGCAAGCGCAAGCCCAGATAAAAAGCGCCCAATGCCAAACAATAATGCCGAATTGGCAAAGCCCATCAATAAGGCGCTGATAACGGTTAATAGCATACCAGAAGCCACAATACGTACTGGCCCAAATCGATCGTTCAGCGCCCCGCTGATTGGCTGCATACATGCATATGCATAGAAGAACAAAGCCGAAATAAAACCTATGATGGTGGCACTCAGGCCCCACTCGGCACCAATACGCGGCAGCACAACTGATGCGCTGATACGGAAAAAGAATGAGTAAAAGTACGAAGCGACCAACATGCTTAATATGAAAACAGCCTGAGAGCGGGTGACGCTCCCCCGCCCCTCTTGGGCGGGGGAGTCGCTCTCGATTTCAGCGGTGGTGGTCATCGTGGCGTGCCTATTAATCGAAGAGTTCACCTCTTATAACCTCCATATCATAAGGAGAAAACAAAACAGCAACAAACGAAACCATGTCTGTGCGTTGGTGCCCTTGAGCATTAGTGCTAAGCATCCGTGCAGGGCATCCGTGCCCTCACTTAAAGCATCCCTGCCCGACATCCGTGCCTAATCTTTATTCTTTAATGACGAATCCGGCTCCAACCCGGTTCATGATCTCAAAGAATCCGGGGAAAGAAACTGAGGCGCATTGCGCATCACTCACTACTGTCTCGCCTTTTGCGAAGAGTCCGGCCACTGCCAGGGCCATCGCAACGCGGTGATCGTCATGGCTTAATACAGCGGCACCAGTTAACTGATGTCCGCCATGAATTGTCATTGAATCATGGGTTTCTTCAATATGGGCACCCATCTTAGCCAGTTCCTGATGCATCACTGCCACGCGATCAGTTTCTTTCGCCCGTACCATTTCAATTCCAGTAAGCTTGGTGGTGCCTTCCGCGAAAGAGGCTGCCACGGATAGGATGGGAACGGCATCCGGAATGTCGGAGCAATTCACTGTAATACCATGAAGCTTAGTGCCACCGATAACCGTGAGGCTATTATGCTCGTGGTCCACGTGAATGTTTGCGCCCATTTCCTGAAGAACATCCACAATTGCCGCGTCACCTTGGTTACCCTCAAGATCCAGATCTTCGATGGTTAGTTTGGAATCGGTTACGGCTGCCGCAACCAGGGGGAATGCCACCGATTCCCAATCGCTCGGGATCCGCGCATTCACAGGGTGATACGCCTGCGGACCCTTGATTTCGAAGTAACTGTAATTCTTAGAATCATAATCGACTTTAACCCCTTGCTGGGTCATCCAGTCAACAGTCATCTGGAGATATGGTTTTTCCTTGGCATTTTCAACTTCCAACCGTGTGATGCCGTCGATCATTGGCGACACGAGCAGCGGTGCAGAAATAAACTGGGAGAAGTTGCCGCCGATCTTTACTGTTCCTGCCTTGAGAGGTCCGCGAACAACAACTGGTGCGGCATCCACCGCGCTGCGGGTTGTAAACGCAGTCGCCCCCAGGTCTTCCAATGTACGCAATAAGGCGCGCACCGGGCGTCGACGGATTTGCCAATCGCCTGACAAAACACTCCACTGATCCAATAAGGCGGCCATGGCGGTTACAAAATAGAAAGTGGTTCCCGAGTTGCCGGCATCGACGATATCTGACGGAACTACCAGGTTGCGGCCAACACCTTCGATGGTCCACTTATCTTTGCTGGTTTCGGCATGTATCCCGTAAGCGCTACACGCCTTAATTGCAGAAAGACAATCCTCACTGGGCAGTGGATTTGTAATGACGGACCGCCCTTCACTTAATGTGCTGATGATAACCGCACGGATCGTATGACTTTTCGAACCTGGTACAGATAACCGTCCCTCCAAGCTGGACGGACTAGCGTATGCTCTCATTGCGTACCCTCCTGATTTTGAGCCTGGCGGTTACTTAGGCGTTACAAGCCTGGCGGTTACTTAGGCGTTACTTAAATCTTGGAATGTTAAACTCTGACGGAGACTTTTTGGCTACGCCATTATCATAGAGCAGCCAGGAAACGATCGATTCCCATCTTGCCCAGTAGTCCAAAACAGCTTTGCCGGTAACATCGTGCCTGAGTTGGTAGTTCATCTTCTTGGCAAAATCAAGCCATTGCTGATCTTTACTGGCTTTGACCAATGAATCCACAATTTTGTTACGGACATCGGTGGGAGTGCCCTTCCTTAGCAGAATGCAGCTGGGGAAAGAAAGTGGCATGAAACGTTTAAAATCAGGCAATCCTGCGGTAATCGGAGGAACGCCGGGGAAAGCTACCGAAGGTTCTTGTCCGAATACGGCCAACGCCCGCATATCGCCGGAATTGACATAACCGAGGGCTTGTCCGGTGGCCGGGAATGCGAAATCCACAGTCCCGTTCAGTACTGCCAAAGTCAATTCAGCACCGCTACCAAACGGAATCAGTTTGATATCGAGCCCAGAAGCTTGCAACAGCAAGCCCTGAATGTGTCCGCTGGCACCAGGCGCAGAATAGGACATCTTTATTTTGCCAGGGTTTGCTTTAATTGCGGCAACCAATTGGTCGAAGGTCTTATAAGGTGACTTGGAGCTAACACAGAGAATTTTTTGGTCATCGACCATCATCATCAAAGGATCAAAGTCGGAAAAGCTGAGTTTGCTGAGATTCATGACTCGGAAAGTAGCCGGGGTTTCAGCAGACCAGAGAATCGTGTAGCCATCAGCTGCGACAGAATTGACATAATCAGTCCCAATAGCACCTGATGCACCAGCCCTATTGCTAATTACTACCGGCTGGCCTAGATATTTTTCAAAGACCGGTATAAAACCGCGCGCGGCGATGTCGGTGTTGCCACCGGCACCCCAGGGAATAACCACTGTAACCGGTTTTGAAGGGTATGATGCTGATAACGACGGGATAGCCAGAGCGATCACAAAAACGGCAACTAATACCAAACTGACCAAAGTCCTGCGATTCATCCAAACTACCTCCATTTTGTAAAGGTTTTCTTGAAGCTGATTTCATTTTACCACGGTTAGTTGGCAGCTCTCAAATCGACTATTTATCCAGTTGCGCCGAAAATAACGATGGTTCCGTGCATAGTTAGGTTTTTCGTCGATTTCTGTCATTTTCCTGCCCAACTGTTACATTTTTTATGTGTGCTGGGACGTAATTTTGAGGTCGAATTTGCACCGAGCCGCCAAACAGCTGGGCAGAGTGCGGTTTTCAGGGATTGTGATGATTGTAATCGTTTTCAAACAATACACATTGTGGTAGCTTTTCCCAGTGAATGCGCAATAGCAGCGGCAGCCAGATCGGGCGTTTATGGCTGGCTGCCGCGGCCGTCGCCATTTTCATCAGCAACTTTAAGAAGCCCATCGACCTTGTCTGGACCTGAGCGAAAGAAATCGACCAGCTCGTCTCTAATATAGCGAAACCTTTCGAGCTTCAAGTTGCGCGAACCATCCATGGAAGGATAGCCGCCTGCTTCACTCGAGTATAGGTGGGTGGCAGAACCGACAGTATACCAACGCTCAGGATCGAGGGTTGCGCCGTTGATACGGATGGCTGGGAAATTGGTGAGTTTTTCGGGATTATCGGAATTGCCAAGAGCCTCCCCGTCGCCGCAGGTCAGGCCTGCAAATACAAGCCTGCCAAAGACTTGCCCCTGCGGCCGGAACCCGATCCCGAAACCCTGAGCTTCCGTAATGGCAGGGTTGTCGCGCTCACGAACCAGGCCTTCAATTTGACGTCCGGAGATCTCGAAGACGGCTGGCGTGATGAAACTTCTACATATCTCGTAAATATCGCGGACACGCACCGGACCTTTACTAAGACCTCGTGAAACTCCAGGTCCAAACATCATCCCGATCTCCGCCCCGAATTTGCGGCGTAAAAGCTTTGCCAGTAGCTGAATAAGGCTGTCGTGAGGGAGATCTTCTTTGAGAGTGTACAGTTCTTCATCAAGAATACTCTCTGCGGCGGCACGGTGCTTTTCCAATATCGCGCTTTGCGCCTGATCATCCGGGGCCGCGGCGGACACTATATTCGCCGTTTCATGCAAGCCATAATGGCTCGCGCCAATATTAATTTGCCCTTGTTCAGTTTCAAGATCAAGTTCAAGCTCTCCGACAAATTTGCCCAGCATGCCGGCTTGCACGATAATTGTATCGCCCACACGGCGGATCTCGTGCAACTCGCTGTGGGAATGTCCGCCAATGATTACGTCGATGAGTCCCGGGTTTTCTGTGGCAAACTTGATGTCGTCTCTCAGACCACAGTGCGACAGAAGCAGGATGAGATGCACACCTCGGGATTTGAGATCGCGCACTTCTTTGGTCAGGGATTCCCTCAGATCCAGGCTTTTTAGTCCATGCAGCTGTTCCACGGCATTCTCCATAGGGTCGAGCATACCAAGAATGCCAATGGTTACGCCGCCGCGCTCCAGAACAACATGGTTGCGGAGGCCAGCGAAAGCAGTTCCGTCAGCCTGTGAAACTGTCGAGAGTACCCAGGGAAACTTCGATTCCATGGTGAGTTGGGCTAGTGTATTGCGCGATAGCCGATAAAATTCGTTATTTCCCGGCGTAAAGGCATCCAGGCCAATTTCAGCAAGGAGATCGAGATTGAGACGTCCGCCAGAAAGGCGACACTCATTTACTCCCATATCAAAATGATCGCCTGCATCAACTACCAGACAGTTCTCCGGTCCGACTTCTGCGCGTCGTCTTTTGATGAGCCCAGCGCACTTAAGCCAGGATTCGTATTCTGCATGAACATCGTTTGTGTGTAATATTGTTATTTTCATCGCTTGAGTGTCACTCCCATTATGTTGTTCGATTTTCAATTTTCACAGTGACATTGTATCATAATGATCTAGCGGCAATATTAAAATAATGCATAATGTGCCGGTTGTGTAATAAAAAAGAACGTTCCGATTAGGAACGTTCTTTCAAAAGCTTCCCGGCAAAGACCTACTCTCCCACCCCGTTACCAGGGCAGTACCATCGGCGCTGGAGGGCTTAACTTCCGGGTTCGGTATGGGACCGGGTGTGACACCTCCGCAAAAATCACCGGGAAAGGTATGAACTTGTTCGTAGGAACTTTGGGGACGGTTCTAAAAGTGCCGTTTCCCATATACTGCCATAAATGCACTTTTGGGTTTGCCCAACATGTGCACGTGCACTTTTAGAACCGTCCCCAAGGTTCCGCAAGTGCGTTCTGTACCCTGGCAACTGCACAGAGAGAAGAAAGTGAGAGCAATTAAGGTAAGGTCAAGCCCTCGACTGATTAGTACCGGTCAGCTTAACGCATTACTGCGCTTACACACCCGGCCTATCGACCTGATGGTCTATCAGGAGTCTTACCTGGTTACCCAGTGGGAAATCTAATCTTGAGGTCGGTTTCGCGCTTAGATGCTTTCAGCGCTTATCCGGTCCGCACATAGCCACCCAGCCGTGCCCCTGGCGGGACAACTGGGACACTAGCGGTGCGTCCATCCCGGTCCTCTCGTACTAGGGACAGATCCTCTCAAATTTCCTGCGCCCACGGTAGATAGGGACCGAACTGTCTCACGACGTTCTGAACCCAGC
>ENA-UOOK01000658-UOOK01000658.1-fermentation-metagenome-genome-assembly--contig:-NODE-658-length-45500-cov-6.047860_pt1 | contig 45500 bp, 37 predicted proteins | sample MGYA00245777_ERZ724023 | MGnify/ENA primary metagenome ERZ724023 (study PRJEB28704, sample SAMN03018312) | fermentation metagenome | biome: anthropogenic terrestrial biome; feature: soil; material...
GGTATCGTGACCATGAAAGTCCTGCATACTTGGCCAAAGAGGCTTGGTCTTTAAATCTGTTGATACTGCCGATTTCCGAAAGGATTCCGGCAGAATAAACGGGGCCAATACCTTTTATGGATGTCAGAGTGTTTGGTATAGTCTCCATGAGTGTGGAGATTGATTTATCAAGTGTTTTTAGCTGATGTGAATAGCTTTGAATGCTTATTACTGACACAGCTAACACCCGATTTATCGAGTCCTCCACGGTCTTTGGAAGACGGTAGGAACTTCTTGCAGCTTTTTGAACTTCGGCTGCCAGAGTCTCTGGATCTACGAACTTACCCTTTCCTGTTGTGTTAATAAATGCAGCTAATTCATCCACAGGCATTTGAACAATCTCATCTAGAGAAAACGCATTGCCTGAGAGTTCCATGGCAGTTGTGCCAAGGTTGTTTGAAAAGAGTTTTTCCTGGCACATTCCGGAGAATTTTAAAAACAGGTTGGTAAGATATCGATTCTTTTCTCTGACAATATTTTGAGCGACGAAGTAACGAGCTCGCGTGAGCCTCTGTAAAGCCTTGTGATGTTCATCAAAATATGTTTCACGAAGGTTGATACGGCCAAAGCGGAGACAATCCGCAATGACCCAAGCATCAACATCATCAGTTTTAGGGAGATCACTATAAGCCTTTTTAAAATTATGTACTTGTTTTGGGTTAAGTAAAAACACTTTAGTGTTGTACGGCTTAAGTGAGGGCTCTTGCTTTAAAAAGAAGATAAGACCATCCCCATATACCGAAGTGGCTTCCAATCCAAAGGACACATTAGAGCAGTTTGTTTTGTTAAGAGCCTCAATAGCACGCTTAACAATCCTGTCTGAGCCAACAGAATTGTTATCCACGGATAGCTTAGCTAGCCGATTACCTTGTTGATCAAGAATGCAGACCTTGTTTGATTTGGTACTTACGTCAATACCAATAAAAATACTATCAGACATGGGATTTTCCTCCTTTCATCAAAAATACTTGAAGGTTGTTGAATTACCAAAGCCCTGTCTCCTTGAGCGTCGACACCCTCGCAATCAGAATCACTTTCTCAAGCACTAAGCACGAAACCTGCCTGCCAACAGGTAATGACTTGAGAACAAACAACCAGCGGTCAGAAGATAAACTCAAGGTCAGGGGAACAGACTTTATCAGAAGCAACCTTAAAAGGCTCAACTAGGAGTTGGAAGAACTATTCCTCAATAACCTTCTGAGAGTATTGTGCAACAGGGCTAAGGCAATATCAATTATGAAATTAGCAGCCAAGAATGGCAGCTTGTCCACAGCTGGCAGTGTGGGCGAAAAGAAATGAATATTAAGAAATGATAGTCACGAAACTTCCAGTTATTAACTGGAAATTGAATAGAAATGTTTCAACAAAAATTATTATACGAGGAGGATCATCATGAAGAAAGTGATTCTGATGTTGTTATGCGCCTTGATTATGGCGGCGGTACTTCCCGTGACCGTCCAAGCAGATATAGGACCGAAGCCGTCGGTTGTAATTGATTTTGATGGGCTTGAGGGCGAGAACTACTATGTTACTTTGCTATCCAGTGTAAAGTCTACCGGTCCGTACTCGGCGCTTAATGACAGCAACAGGGGATATGCACGTTATCAGGGGGACGATGAAGACTATAATATTTTTCTGAAGTTCACAGAATACAAAGATATGGATGGCTTCTACTTTCTCCAGTTTTTTAAGGATTGCTCTCAATCTCAGCAATTTAGCTGGACCTATTACCCACCGCAGGAATTTAAAATTTTACTGTATTTTCCCGAGATAGACCGCTTTGTTGTCAGCGGAGAACGATTTGAACGTTATGCCTTTGACAGTTATTTCACCGCCAAAGTTTCTGGCCTGGACCTTTCTGCCGGAACGGGGCAGGCGATAGAAGTTGCCGTGAAAAAATCCTATGATTATACCTATGAAGTGCTCTCTCTGATTGCCCGTATTCTGCTGACCATCGCTATTGAGCTTGGAATTGCGCTATTGTTTGGCTTTCGGGGAAAGAGGCAATTTCGTTTTATCGCTCTTGTCAACACAGTGACGCAGATTGCACTGAACGTAGCGCTTAATATCATTAATTACCGTTCCGGCCAAATGGCGTTTGTAGTCTTCTATGTTCTGCTGGAAATTGTAGTATTTGTTGTGGAAGCCGTTCTTTATATGTCGTATCTGAAAAAGTACAGCGAAAAAGAGATTCCCGGCTGGAAGCCGTGTGTATACGCACTAGTTGCCAATAGCGCTTCCTTTGCTTTGGGGTTGGGATTAGCCTACTGGATTCCCGGCATTTTTTAATAACAAAGTGGGAGAATTCTTGTTTATGAGTAAAAAAAGAAAGCGCCTGAATTGATTTCAACGCTTTCTTTTTCTTTTGATATCGTTAGCACCGCAATAAATAATAGTCAGCATTTCCTTGGCAGAAGCGGGCTTTCAATTAAGGTGGCAAATTGGAAATCATGGTCGTGTCCATCATTAAATGTTGTCTCGCCTTTGACAAAATGAACGTGTTTCCCATTTCTCACATCAATGGCAGGACCCGTGGATACTTCTATCTCGTGGAAGTGATCAAAAAAGTCTGTTCTTGTCCGAATCTTATGTATGTGGCTTTTCCTTTCAGGTATGGCCTCACCGGATACTCCGGCAAAACGATGGTTATGTATGTTTCCATTCTCATCTTCTAATTTTGTGCTGCCAAGAAATTCATGGACATGTGTTTGCCTTCCTCTTTGGGAGCGGCTCTGTCCCGATTCTTCTCTGCAGCAGACTTCGGATTGTTCAACATTCTCGGATCTTGCGTTGGTCCTTGAAAAGCGGACCCAATCCGGGCAGACGTCCCAATTGATGTTGTCGCGCATGAGATGTGTCCTTTCATACAATTAATGCACTGGTACATACTATGCTAATTGCAGAAGGATGCTAATCCTAACCAGAATCTAATATTTTTGGTTAATGTAATCATCGGTCAGGGACTGCTGCTTTGTTTCTTTTAAAATCCCGTTGGCCTTCAAGGCATTTGCAATGGCAGTACTTTTGGTATGAAGAATTAAGTATTCGTTTTCAGTAAAACCGCTGACCGGCTGAAAAGCATCAATTTCCAGCAATACATCGGGATCCTTTAGAACGATCTCAATTAATTTGCCCTTTAAAAGCCGGGATTTGACATTTACATAATAGGCTTCCGCATTAAAATCAATTAATCGAAGCAGGGCGAGCGTGGCCTGATCCTTAAGATGGTAATGGTTAAGGGATTCAGCATAATAGCTGCGCCGTTCCTTATCGCTGTTTTTGGAATCATTGGCGATCCACTGCCAGTACTTTGCGTGTGCATTATGATAATGATAATTATAAACTGCCTTTTTGACGTTATCTAACCGTGTAAAGGGCTTAATTCCGAGGTTCTCCATGTATCGATAATTTTCTTCAATAAACTCATTCTTGGTCATATCCCCCATTTTATACTGTAGCAGGAGGCTCTGCCTATGCCTTAGAAAACCATCAAATTTATTCATAGTGATTTACACCGCCTGTCATGTCACATGATAAACAAGTTCGTGCTAAAAGTAAAGGATGTATTTGTAATACTTTCTAAAAATATATACAAGACTCTTGGATTTGGGTAATGTTTATACGTACAAAAAAGCCAAAAAAATTTCTGCAATTTCCCTCCCATAAAAGCTTGACAGGGGTAAACACAATCTGTATAATGAATAAATGTCGGCGGACGACGATAGAATAAAACAAAGCAAATACGCGCCATTAGCTCAGTTGGTAGAGCACCTGACTCTTAATCAGGGTGTCCCCGGTTCGAACCCGTGATGGCGCACCAAAAAGCCTGTAATTCAAAGGAATTACGGGCTTTTTATCAAATTATCCATTTTTTAATGAAGCATTTTATTTGGATTTTGCCATATTGCGTCACATCCATTCCCCATACCGACGCACATACATCTTTTTCACAAGCTGTACGCAGAGGAGATAACCCGCCAAAATTACCGCTAACCATGGGATAAATCGGAGCGGCAGGCGGTGCATATCGAGACCTATCGCAAAATCCGTAAAGCCGGTTGCAAGTGCAACCGCCGCTACAATAAACGTGGACAGAAAAAGCGGCATAGATGGATTACTTTGCAGGAATGGTATTTTTGCCGTGCGAATCATATGGATGACCAATACCTGCGATACCGTCCCGAATACGAACCATCCGCACTGAAACAACGGCAAGAGCTCCGCCGTATTCGCTTTAATAACCCACCACATAACGGCGAAGCATAAAATATCAAACACGGAGCTAAGCGGCCCCATATAAGCCATAAAAGACTTAATGGAATGCGTTTCCCATTTGCGCGGCTTTTTGATATATTCCTTATCCACGCTGTCAAACGGTATGGCCATTTGAGAGAAATCGCACAGCAGATTTTGCGTTAATATCTGCACCGGCAGCATCGGCAAAAACGGCAGGAAGACACTCGCGGCAATGACCGAGATCATGTTGCCAAAATTGCCGCTTGCCGCCATTTTAATATATTTGATGATGTTCCCGAAGGTACGGCGGCCTTCGATGACACCTTCTTCAAGCACCATTAAATCTTTTTTTAACAGGATGATGTCGGCGGTTTCTTTGGCAATGTCCACGGCGTTGTCCACCGAAATTCCCACATCAGCCTGACGCAGTGGGGGGGCGTCGTTGATACCGTCGCCCATATAGCCAACCGTATGGCCTGCCGTTTGAAAAGCTCTCACCACCCGCTCCTTTTGAGATGGCGACAACTTCGCAAACAGGTCGCAGGCTTTTACTGCATCCAATAATGTGGTGTCATCCATACGTTCCACATCGCGACCTGTTATAAGGTGGGAGATATTCACACCTACCTTGCCACACACCTTCAAGGCTACGCCCTCGCTGTCTCCGGTGAGTACAACAGTACGTACCCCATGCTCTCGAAGCGCAGTAATCGCAGCTTTAGCACTCTCTTTAGGCGGGTCCAGGAAACCCACAAAGCCGATCAAAACCATATCCCGTTCATCCGCCACGCTGAAAGCACCGCTGCCTGGGACCTCATTTTTCTGTGCAATGGCAATCATCCGTAAGCCGTCGGCATTGTGTTTCTCATAGGTAGCCAAAGCCATATGCCGGGTTTCTTTATCCATGGGTAAAACGCGCCCGTTCACCTCCACAAAAGACGAGATTGCGATAATCTCCTCCACTGCACCCTTTGTGATAAGCTGCCGTTTTCCGTTTTTATCCGTTAAGACTACGCTCATCCTGCGACGGGAGAAATCAAAGGGAATTTCATCCACGCGGCTATAGCCCCCCGGCGTATTTTCCAGCCCGTTCTGCACGGCCCGATTGATAATGGCAAGGTCAATCAAATTTTTAAGGCCCGTCTGGAAATAGCTGTTGAGGTAAGCATGGCGCAGTATGCGGGCATCATCCTCACCGTGGAGGTTCATGTACTTTTCCAGCACGATTTTATCTTCAGTAAGTGTTCCGGTTTTATCGGTGCAAAGCACATCCATTTCTCCGAAGGTTTGTATTGCGCCGAGGGTGCGGACAATAACCTTATGCTTTGACATGGAAACCGCGCCCTTCGCCAATGTTGAGGTCATGATAACAGGCAGCATTTCCGGGGTAAGCCCCACCGCGATGCTGATAGCGAAAAGCAAGGCGCTCGGCCATTCACCTTTCGCAAGCCCGTTGATCAGGAATACGATGGGCACCATCACGAGCATCATGCGGACCAGGAGCCGGCTGATCGAATCCACACCTCGTTCAAAGCTAGTTTTCGCCCTGTCGCCAGACAAGGATTTTGCCATTGACCCGAAATACGTGTCGTTGCCGGTCACCAGCACTATGGCCGTCGCGCTGCCGCTGATCATGTTGGAACCCATGAAGCCCAGGTTACGCAAATCCATTAATCCATCTTCCGGCTTGTTTTTTGTATTGCTGAATTTTTCTACAGGATTGGATTCGCCGGTCAAAGCTGCTTGCGCGACGAAGGTGTCTTTCGTCGTCAAAAATCGCACATCCGCCGGAAGCATATCGCCTGCTGAGAGCCGCACAATATCGCCGGGGACGACCTCGTCCATAGGAATGTCAATCAGCTTTCCGTCCCTCCATACATCCGCTTTGTTGGAGATCATTTTTGACAGCTTTTCGGCGGCGGCGTTGGAGCGCTGGCTTTGCATAAAGGCAACCAAGCTGGACAAGAATACCAGCGATAAAATGATAATGACAGTGAGATAGTCGGGTTTTGATGACGCAGCGACATCCGTAAAATACGTGATAGTGGCAATCAAAAGTAAAATGACGTTAAAAGGGTTGACCACCGCTTCTCTCAGCCTGCGCAAGGCTGTATTCTTGTTTCCTATGGTGATTACGTTTTTTCCAAATTCATCCTGCCTGTTTTCGGCTTCTTCGCTTGTAAACCCTGCCTGCGTGGCGGACAGGCGTGCGAATAGTTCCTCTGCTGTCAGGAAAGCGTAGGAGCGAAGCTTTACTTCGGTATCATGCTTGTTTTTTTGAATCTGCTTGCCACGGGTTTTCTTGTTCATGAAGTTCACTGGAATCATTCCTTCCTTTTTTAGGATTCCCCAGTGAAAACACATTATGGCAATAAAAAAAGCCGTCCCAACAGACGGCGGCAAATACACAGGCAAATCAGCCCATCAGCATGAACGCGATGAACGCGCAATGGACAACAGCCCGCGATAAGCACCGGCGCATTGGTCTATGTTTCCATATTGGGGTTTGAAGCCGCCTAGCGGACTTCGGGGGTTGCTGTCCATTGCCTCACTTCCTTGTTAGAAAAAATACAGGATATTCATTAATATCCATTTTATTTAGTTTACCAGACAAATAATCGAAAATCAATTGGCTGGTAATCGTAAAAGTAGGTATATTCTGAAATGGATTTTACGAGCTGCTTTCAGCCTGTGAATTTGCACCCAAACAAAAGGATGCCGATCCGTTCAATCGTATTTCCGGGACCACGGGGCCGTCCGGCGCGGTGGACGAGCAATAATTACATTCAGCCGTATTATGTTGACGATGCTGCGGATAGGGTATATACTGATATTGCCTCCTCATAACGGGAGGTTTTTTGTCCCTTTTATATGGGTAAAGAATAAAGAGATTGACGGAAGGCAGGGCAAATGGCGAAAGAAGGTATTAAAACTATTGTTCAGAACCGTAAGGCACGGCATGATTACTTCATATTGGAGACCCTAGAAGCGGGCATTGAACTGATGGGCACAGAAGTCAAGTCTTTGCGCTTAGGCCGCGCCAACCTTCAGGATAGCTACGCTACCATAAAGAACGGCGAAGTCTTTGTCAACGGCCTTCATATCAGTCCCTATGATATGGGCAATCGTTTCAATCATGATCCATTAAGATCGCGAAGGCTTTTGCTTCACCGCTATGAAATCAACAAGCTCATTGGCCATACCCAAAAGCAAGGCCTGACTATTATACCATTAAGTCTGTATTTTAAAAGGGGCATGGTAAAAGTTGAGCTTGCTGTTGCCAGAGGCAAAAAGCTTTACGATAAGCGCAGCGATATTGCCAAGAAAGACGCGGTACGGGAAATTGACCGCAGGATGAAAGATTTCTCAAGGCAATAAACGGCAGTGGATAAAATCTATTTTATATGGTATAATCTAGTTGTTAGCTAAAATACCCCTTATGGGGGTGTTAAGGTTTCGACGGGATTGTTGAAGCCGGAGAAGCGGGTAGTGGATTCTCGTAGGCCACTTTAAAAAACGGGAACTTAAATTAAACGCTAACAATAATAGCAATTTAGCTTACGCAGCCTAATTAAGGCAGCCGTCCTGCCTGAGAGTACCACGGCTTAGGATAGGGCGTCGACAGTGGTGAACGTGACACGGTAAAGCTTTGAGCTGTGCATGACAAATGAAGCTACTGAAGCTGCAAGCCTGTTCATGGGCATGCAGGAGAGGAAATGTTAAAACATGAACTGCACCCGGAGATGCTCTTGTGGATATGGTTTCGGACGCGGGTTCAATTCCCGCCACCTCCACCAAATCTAAACCTCGTTATTGATACAATGACGAGAAGCCGAGAAGTCTAGCATGGCTGGGCTTTTCCGCATTTCAAAGGAAAAACCGCGCCGTTTTGAGCGGCGTTTTCTGTGCCCTTTTTGCACCCTCTCGTGTCATGATGCGCCAGAGGTTTTTCTGCCCCTTGTCTTTCGTGTCATAGTTCAAGAATCGTGTCATAATGCACCAGCGATGAATTTGCCCCGCCTCCTTCCGGAACAAACCGGCTGGCGGCGGGGCTTTTTCCTTTGCTTTATGTTTGGAAACTAACTTTGAACAATAGCCTTCTTGACTTGATATTATTCGTCTAAACGTACATAATATCTTTAGATATAAAAGTCGAAGGAGGTTTCTTTTATGGAGTATATGTCAGCGAAAGAGGCTTCAGAAAAATGGGGCATCTCGGAACGACGTATTCAAAAGCTATGTGAGGAAAACCGTATTGAAGGCGTGATCCGATTCAGCCGTGTTTGGGCAATCCCAAATGATGCAAAAAAACCTCGGGATGGCAGATTAAAGAGGCAATAGTTTTGTTTAGATTCAGTTTAGAAAGTTCATGTAAAGTTTCCTAAAGGGGGTGTGGCTATGTTTCATATCTTAATTGTGGATGATGATAAAAACACAAGGAAACTAATGCGCGCTGTGCTGGAAGCGGAGCGGTATACTGTTTCTACCGCAAAAAATGGTGAAGATGCGCTGGCCGTTATGGACAAGGAACACATTGACCTTGTGATCTTGGATATTATGATGCCGGTCATGGATGGTTATGAATTTACAGAAACTATTCGGCGAGCAGATAACAACCTTCCTGTTTTAATGGTTAGCGCCAAGCAACTTCCGGCCGAAAGAAAACAAGGGTTCGTTGTAGGAACCGACGACTATATGACAAAGCCTGTTGATGAAGAAGAACTATTATTGCATATCAAGGCATTGCTCCGGCGCGCCCAAATTGCAGTAGAGCGAAAGATTACCATTGGTGATGTTTGTTTAGATTATGACTCTTTTACGGTAAGCAGAGGTTCAGAAGTGCAGGAACTCCCACAAAAAGAATTTCTACTGCTCTATAAGTTACTTTCCTACCCCGGGACTATCTTCACTCGAATCCAGCTCATGGATGAGATTTGGGGGATGGAAAGCGATACCAGTTGGGAGACGATTACGGTACACATCAATCGCCTCAGAAAACGTTTTGAGGAATATGACGAGTTTGAGATTGTGTCTGTCAGGGGGCTGGGGTACAAGGCGGTGAAAAAAGATGAAAAAGCATAATACGCTAAGGTTGGGGACACTGAGCTTCTTATTCGCCATTGTCGTTTTTGTCGTATTGGTGATCACGATGATGATCATCGCCTTCGTTATATTTGCGTTGTTTAGGCTCGGTATACTCACACGCATAGAACAGCCAAATATTCTGCTGCCAGTTGCAGTTTTGGCGTTGTCCAGTATCTTGATCGGCACTGTTATTTCAATTATTGTCGGACGCCGCCCAATGAAGCAGATTGACGAATTTATAAAGGCGCTGAACAGCCTCGCAAACGGTCACTTCGAAACAAGAATTGATGCGGGGAAAAACGGTGTCGCAAAGGAACTAATAGACAGTTTTAACACGCTTGCCAGCGAATTACAAAACACAGAAATGCTGCGCTCGGATTTTGTAGATAACTTTTCACATGAATTTAAAACACCTATCGTTTCTATACGCGGATTTGCAAAACTTTTAAAGCGGCAAGACCTTTCAGACGAGCGGCGGTCGGAGTATATAGACATTATTATAGATGAATCCAGCCGACTTGCTGAACTCTCCACGAATGTGCTGAATCTGGCAAAGATTGAAAACCAAAATATTCTCACGGATGTCAAACCGGTCAACATTTCTGAACAAATTAGGACATGCATATTGCTTTTAGAGAAGAAGTGGATAAATAAGGATTTATATGTGGGTGCCGATTTTGGGGAGTTTGTTTGTCCGGCAAATGAAGAACTGCTTAAGCAGGTGTGGATTAACATATTGGATAATGCGGTTAAATACGCAGATAAAAGAGGCTTAATCGAGGTAACTATCAGACAAGATCAAAATACACTTTATGTTTCCATAAAAAATACAGGTAGTGAAATCAGTGCGGAAATGCAAAAAAGAATATTTGACAAGTTTTATCAAGGCGATACTTCCCACTCCTCGGAAGGAACAGGAATCGGCCTGGCCATTTCAAAGAAAATCGTTGATTTGCATAATGGGGCTATTCGTGTTAGCAGTGGGCTCAACTATGTTGTATTCACCATAGAGCTTCCCTTAGCCTAAATATGAACAAATCACAAAATACGCTGCGAGTTCATCGCAGCGTATTTTGTTTAGATTCAGTTTAGGAAGAGGAGGTATCCTTTCACTGTCAAAGCAAGCGGAACGTTACTGGATTTGCAAAAACAGGACTCGTTTGCCGCGAAATATATTTCCAGAAAAGGATAAGGAGGCATTTTTCAATGCAAACGAGCAAAAAAAGTAGAAAGAGGAAGGTTTGGCCTTGGATACTCATATCTGTCGTTGTTTTAGTGGTGGCCGCCACGTTCTTTCTAAACCCAATGAGAAGGCCCACAACCGCAGCTTTCCAGTCCTACACTGTAACGCGTGGGAACGTGGAATCAACCATTACAGGAAGTGGGACGCTCCAAGCAAACGATGTGGAGAATATTGACCTGCCGGATGGCATCTTGGTATCCCAAGCGCTGGTCAAAGCAGGCGATGTGATTCATAAAGGCGACACACTGGCAACTTTAGATTATGAATCCCTTGTGGATCGTGCGGCTTATCTCTCAGACGAGCTGACCACACTGGATAAAAACATCAGTAGCCGAGAAACTTTGCAATATATCTACGCTCCCGTTGAAGGCCGTATCAAGTACCTACCTGTTTCCGAGGGGGATGATGTGGTCGGAACCATCGGTGAGCAAGGCGTATTGGCGATCATCTCAACAGATGGCCTCATGAAGATTGAGGTAACGACCGAGCAGGAGCTTGCTCTCAACGCAGAGGTTACTGTGAAATGGTCTGACATCTCGAAAACAGGCAAAATAGCAAGGAAAACAGCCTCCGGATATATCGTCACGCTCACAGATAATGGAACGCCCTACAAAGAAACTGCGCAGGTCTACAGCGGGGATACGCTGATTGGCGAGGGCACCATAATGATTAATGCGCCGATTACTGTGTACGGCAATAATGGAACGATCAAGAAAGTACATTATAGCGAAAACGCATCTGTCTCCGCAGGCAACACCTTGTTTACCTTAAAGGATGCTATGGAGACGAACAGTTATCGTTTAGCTCTGGTCGAAAGAAATGAAATGGCGGAGCAGTTCCAAGCTGTTTTGCTTTATATGAATAATCCCCAAATTATAGTAACAACCGATGGTTTGGTGAGTGAGGTTTTAATCTCTGACAATACAAAAACCGGAAGCGGAAACTCAACCGGCACGAGCGCACAATCCGTGAGCGGCGGAGTTATGGGAGAAAATACAGGAGCATCAGCACAATCCACGGTCAGCGCCGGTACAACAGCGGGTTCGGGATTTTCAACTGCATTTACCATTCATACCGGAGGCGCAGTAAAAATGTTTATCAATGTCGATGAACTTGATATAAACTCCGTTGTCTTGAATCAAGAGGTTACTATCACGCTGGATGCATTCGCGGGCGAATCCTATAAGGCAAAGGTAACCCATATTTCAAAACTTGGTACGGCTTCCGGTAATATTACGACCTACCCCGTAGAGTTATCTTTGGAATACAACGAGCGATTTCTCGAAGGGATGAACGGTAGTGCTGTGATCATGGTAGAGCGCGCTGAGAATGTTCTTTTCATCCCTATCGCAGCGATTTATGAGGATACAACGGGAACCTATGTCTACACCGTGAGTGGTGAAACACGAACACGGGTGGACATCACGACGGGGATTTCAGATGGAGTTAACGCAGAAGTGACGAGCGGCTTATCCGAAAACGATGTGATCCAGTATATTGATACAAGTTCGTCCAGCGCCGAGGCAACAGGCGGCTTTGGCGGCATGGGTGGCGGTGGTAATCCCTTTGGTGGAGGTAGACAGTGATGACAGCGGCATCTAAACCTATAATCACCATGCAAAATATAACAAAAATATACAACATTGGCGGCGAGGAGGTGCGGGCGCTGGATGGCGCAAGCCTCACCATTCATGAGGGTGAGTTCGTAAGCATTATTGGCCCCTCCGGAAGTGGAAAATCCACAATGATGAATATCATTGGCTGCCTTGATGTGGCTGATGAAGGGGAATACATGCTTGACGGGCAATCCATCGAGCAGTATTCGGAGGAGGAACTGGCCCGCATACGTAATAAAAAAATCGGGTTTATTTTTCAGAGTTTCAATCTTCTTTCAAGAATGACAGCTATGGAAAACGTGGAACTTCCTCTCATCTACCAGCGGTTGCCTGTAGAAGCAAGAAAGAAAAAGACTAATGCCGCTTTGGAGCGCGTCGGCTTAACCGATAGAGGTCATCACAAACCAACCGAATTATCCGGCGGTCAACAACAGCGTGTGGCGATTGCCAGAGCGCTTGCAACGGAACCTGCTATCTTACTTGCGGATGAACCCACTGGAAATCTGGATACAAAGACAGGTAATGATATTATGTCTTTATTTCACGAATTACACGCGGCAGGCAATACAATTGTCCTCATTACCCATAGCGAGGAAGTCGCTAATCAAGCACAGTGCCGTATTCGTATCATCGATGGGCGTGTTACGGAGGTGGAATGATGTTTGCACAATCACTAAAAATGGCATGGTCTGCTATTACCTCAAATAAGATGCGTTCCTTTTTAACTATGTTGGGAATCATCATCGGCGTTATGTCTCTGGTGGTACTGGTATCGCTGGTCAACGGCGCCACAGGCGCTGTGACAAGCGAAATTGGCTCCCTCGGCAATGACATGATTAGCGTGACGATCAGAGACGATAAGGGTTCCCCGTTGCGGCTTGAAAATCTTGCCGAGATCGCATCCGATGGAGCAATTGCACAAGTTGCGCCATCCGGAACGATGGCTGCGACGGCCAAAAATGGATATTCCGACGCTTCCGTTTCCGTGAACGGCACCACAGCTTCATACTACGAAATTCAAGGGCTGGAGTTATCATACGGAAGATTTATCAAGACAACGGATGTTGATAACAGTTCCTATGTGGTCGTTCTCTCGTATAATGCGGCTGATGAACTTTTTGGCATGGATGACATCGTGGGTGAAAGCATTTCCATCAACGGGCGAAACTTTCAAGTGATTGGGGTGCTCGCCGAGGATACTTCGATGATGAGTGGCATGATGGGTGGGTTGTCCGTTTATGTTCCTTTTACGGTTCAATCCAGGATGGCAGGACAGCCATACATCACCTCCCTCTCCGTCGCCGCCGCAAACGATACCGATACCGCTCAGACCGCCGTTGAGAATTACTTGCTAAAACGTTTTAAGCAGGATGAGGACGCTTTCACCATCTCGAACATGTCCAGCATATCCGACGCAATGGGAACAATCACCTCTACCCTATCTCTATTGCTGGGAGGTATTGCCGCAATTTCCCTGTTGGTGGGCGGTATTGGAATTATGAATATCATGCTGGTTTCAGTGACGGAACGCACGAAGGAAATCGGCATCCGCAAAGCGATTGGCGCTGGCAGAAAGAGCATCATGATGCAATTCTTAATTGAAGCGCTCATGGTCAGTCTGCTCGGCTGCATATTCGGTTTACTGCTCTCATGGGGAATCCTTTCCCTTGTCACTATGATAGCAGGGAGTATTAGTTTCAGCATGTCGTTAGGCGTGGTCGGAGTTGCTGTAGGCTTTTCCTCCTGCATCGGTTTAATCTTCGGTCTTTACCCAGCTAATAAAGCGGCAAGGAAGCACCCCATTGAGGCGCTTCGATATGAGGGATGATATTGATGGTTTAATCCTCAGCCCGGATTTTTAGAGTTGAGTATTAGCTTTATAACCGACACTTAAAAACTATCTAAAACAGCGGTCAAAAGCCAAGCTATGAAGCAAAATTTCCAAAGGAGGAAATTGGTTAATGCTAAAAATTTTCAAGTATCTCAAGCCAAAAGAATGGCTTATGGCAGGTGCCAGCCTGATTTTTATTATCGCACAGGTTTGGCTTGATCTCAAACTCCCCGATTTCATGTCAGAAGTAACGAGATTGACACAATCGCCGGACAGCGCAATGGGTGACATCTGGCTCAATGGCAGCTATATGCTTTTATGCGCGTTAGGAAGCCTCATGGCAGCGATTATTGTTGGGTATTTCGCGGCGAAAATCGCAGCGGTATTTTCGCAGAGATTACGAAGCCTTTTATTTAATAAGGTTGAGTCTTTTTCCATGGAAGAAATCAACCGTTTTTCAACATCGAGTTTGATTACACGTTCTACAAATGATATTACGCAAGTCCAAATGCTGGTTGTCATGGGGCTGCAATTAATCGTTAAAGCGCCGATCACAGCGGTATGGGCTATCACAAAAATCGCAGGCAAAGGCTTTGAATGGTCGATAGTCACGGGCGTTGCGGTAATGATTGTGTTAATCATGGTTACGTTTTTGATGATAGCCGTCATGCCGAAATTCAAAAAAATGCAGACCCTTACCGACAATATTACCCGTGTCACAAGAGAAAACCTTACGGGTCTGCGTGTTGTCCGCGCTTACAATGCCGAAGGCTATCAAGAAAATAAATTCGAAACGGCTAACGAAGAACTTACGGGTACACAGTTATTTACCAACCGTGCTATGGCTGTAATGATGCCTGTTATGACTGTGATCATGAGCGGGCTTTCACTTGCGATTTATTGGGTAGGAGCATATCTGATTGATGCAGCGGGCGCGATGGATAGATTGGATATATTTTCAAACATGGTCGTCTTTTCAAGCTATGCCATGCAAATCATCATGTCTTTCATGATGCTTGTGATGATGTTTATTATGCTGCCCCGCGCCAGCGTTTCAGCAAAACGTATCAACGAAGTGCTTGATACCCAGCCCCGTATTTTAGATGGCGATAAAACCGAAGGGAAACCTGATGTTACAGGAGAGGTCGAATTTAGGTCTGTCAGCTTCAAATATCCTGACGCGGCAGAACCCGTTCTTCAAGATATTAATTTTACAGTAAAGCAGGGTGAAACGGTTGCCTTTATCGGTTCTACCGGGAGCGGAAAATCAACGTTGATAAATCTTGTCCCCCGCTTCTTTGATGTAACCGGAGGCGAAGTATTGATTGACGGCATAAATGTGAAAGACTACAAGCTGGAATCGCTCCTTAATAAAATCGGTTATGTGCCGCAAAAAGCGGTATTGTTCAAAGGGACGGTAAGCTCGAATGTTGGCTACGGTGACAACGGGATTGATGATTTTTCCGAGGACGAAGTGAAATGGGCTGTAAATATCGCGCAGGGTGCAGGCTTTGTAGAAAAAATGGATAACCAATATGAAGCGTCCATATCCCAAGGCGGTACGAATATATCCGGCGGTCAAAAACAACGCCTTGCCATCGCCCGTGCCGTTTGCCGCCGACCAGAAATATATATCTTTGACGATTCATTTTCGGCGCTTGATTATAAGACAGACCGCGTTTTGCGTAGTGTGTTAAAAAAGCAAACCGCAGGCGTTACCAGCTTAATTGTCGCACAGCGAATCGGTACGATTATGGACGCGGACAAGATTATTGTGCTTGATGAAGGCAAAATTGTCGGCAAAGGAACGCATAAAGAATTGCTCCGCGACTGCGCCGTATATAAGGAAATCGCTATGTCTCAATTAAGCGAGGAGGAATTGGTATCATGAGTGAGCAGAAAGAAAGAACACGAAATAGCGGCCCAATGGGCGGCCCTCCCGGCATGGGTATAAGCGTCGAAAAGGCAAAAGACTTCAAAGAAACATGGGGTAAGCTGATATGCTACTGTAAAAGCTATATGCCCGTTATTGTGATTTCCCTTGTTATAGCGGCTTTGGGTACGTTGCTTCAAATTATCGGCCCGGACAGACTGAAAGAAATGACGAACGAAATCATGAAGGGACTTCCCGCGATGGTAAACGGGCAGCCTGTGCTTGGTGCAGTTGATTTCAACGCTGTATTCAGTATCGGTATGTTGCTGGTTTTCTTTTATGCATCATCGGCAATTTTCAACTTTGTGCAGAGCTATATGATGGCGACTGTCACCGCTAAAATATCTAAAAGTATGCGAACGGGTATTTCACAAAAAATCAATAAATTGCCCCTCAAATATTTTGATAAAACAAGCTATGGCGATGTAATCAGCCGTGTGACGAACGATGTGGACGCCATCGGGCAGACATTGAATCAAAGTCTTAATACTTTGGTAAGCTCCATTACGATGTTTGTCGGTTCTTTAATCATGATGTTTTACAATAGCTGGATATTGGCGCTTGTCGCTATCGGCTCTACCATTATCGGGTTTGCGCTGATGATGATAATTATGTCAAAATCTCAAAAGCATTTTAATACGCAGCAACAGGGGCTTGGCGATATTAACGGCCATATAGAGGAAATTTATTCGGGACACAATGTCGTTAAGGCATATAACGGCGGCAGAAAAGCAAAAAAGACTTTTGAGAGCATTAACGGTTCGCTTTATGAAAGCGGCTGGAAATCACAATTTTTATCCGGTCTGATGATGCCTATTATGGGTTTCATCGGAAACTTCGGCTATGTGGCGGTTTGCGTGGTTGGTGCGGCGCTTGCCATGAACGGCACGATCTCTTTCGGCGTTATTGTCGCGTTTATGTTATACATTCGCTTGTTCACCCAGCCGTTATCGCAGTTGGCTCAATCCATGCAGCAATTACAAAGAACAGCCGCCGCAAGTGAGCGCGTCTTTGAATTTTACGATGAAGAAGAATTGACAGACGAAAGTCAAAAACTTAAAAAGTTAGAGAACATCAAAGGCGAAGTAGAATTTAATGATGTTCACTTTGGCTATGAAAAGGATAAAACCATTATTAACGGATTTTCGGCAAAGATAAGAGCCGGACAGAAAATCGCTATCGTCGGGCCTACCGGCGCGGGCAAAACAACAATGGTAAATTTGCTTATGCGCTTTTATGAAATAGACAGCGGCGAAATTCGTATAGACGGCATACCGATCAGCCAAGTTACAAGGGAAAACGTGCATGATCAATTCTGCATGGTGTTACAGGACACATGGCTCTTTGAGGGAACAATCAAGGAAAACATAATATACAGCAAGCAGGGCGTTACAGATGAGGAAGTAGTTGCGGCTTGCAAAGCTGTCGGCATCCATCACTTTATAAGGACGCTTCCGCACGGCTATAATACTGTACTCAACGATAAAGCTAATTTGTCAGCAGGTCAAAAACAACTTGTTACCATTGCTCGTGCCATGATCCAAAACGCGCCCCTTCTGATATTGGATGAAGCGACAAGTTCCGTAGACACCCGCACTGAACGGATCGTTCAGGAAGCTATGGATAAACTGACTCAAGGCAGAACGTCGTTTGTCATCGCACACAGGCTCTCTACTATCAAAAATGCTGATTTGATTTTGGTGATGAAAGACGGGGACATCATCGAAAGCGGAAACCATAAAGAGTTGTTGAAAAAAGGCGCTTTCTACGCCGAGCTTTATAACAGCCAATTTGAACCGGTAGCAGCATTTTAGCTAAGTAGTAAAAAATAATGAGGGTGGGTCTCTTTTTTCGGAAGCGGGAGTAGTCTGGCTCCGACATTCCTCATCCTTGTAGGAGTTGTCGGCGAGGCTATAGAAAATTGTAAGTGGCGGCTTCGTTGAGACGAGCCGTCATTTTCATTTATAGGCTTTAGCCTGTTGAGCATGAAGTTCATTTCTCAGCAGAGAAATAAGCCATGCGAAACAATAAACCACCCGCTATGCGGGTGAGGGACAAAAGTTATACAAAAAAATCATCTTTCCAGTAAAATAGTGTTGTTCAAGTCACTAGATTAACGAAAGACCAACTATTAGAAGTCAAGACCTAAAATAAAAATTTTGAATGAATTGCAGAAATGCATTTCTGATAAACCTGAACCTTGATAATTGCATGACAAATAAAGCACACACAAGGAGCTGCTTAAAAGCCTTTATAGCGGGTTTGGTTAAGCCATACGAATAAATGGCTGATTAGTTTAACCAGATGAAAAATTACCCTTGTGAGTTTCTTAGCTGCATGTGAAACAGCTATGTTGTAGGCTTTTCCCTTTTTGCATGCGTGGATGTCAGTTGTCCTGATTGGTAAACGGAAGGTTCCAACCCAGCAAAGGCGAGTATCTTCTCAGCTGAATCAAAATTAGCAAAGTTCCCTGTCTCTGCGATAATAATGGCAGCCATGCGGTATGAGATGCCGGGGATGGTCATAATGGGACTATGAATACTATCCACAAATGCAGGGGAGAATCTTTGCAGTAAGGAATGCCATCCAGTTTTCTACAATACCGCTTGGAATTTTGTTGGGCGGCTATTCACCTAACTCGCCGCGCTTAAACACAGATTTTGATACAATGCGAAAGCTCAGTAATACTGGGCTTTTCGGCATTCTAAGGGGCAAAAACAGCATCGGGAAAATTAAGGCAAAGACATTGAGATATAGTTGTTTGTTCGATATTTGTTAAGGTTCGCTTTTTATTGACCTACACGACAAAAGATTGTTAATTAATAATCGATATGTAACTTTATCATGTACATATGTACATTTTGGTTCAAGTTTATTGAATTGGGCTGTTTGTGTGCATATAATAAAGGTGTAATCCTTGAGAATTTGTACTGCACTCAAGTAAATACCGAATGAAAATGGGGAATCAAGATGCAGGAAAACACTGATTACACTATGCTTTACCGCATCGCCAAATACTATTACATCGACAACATGTCACAAAGTGAAATCGCAATGAAGGAGCATATGTCGCGGCCGCATATCTCAAGACTGCTTGACAAAGCCCGTCAGGTCGGGATTGTGGAGATTAATGTAACCATGCCTGAAACACTTCAGGTAGAAAAGGCAGCCAAAATTCTAAAGCGAAGATTAGGCCTGCAGGAAGCCATAGTGGTACTTGCTCCGACGGAAACTAAAAATCTGGACAAAAAAATTTCAATGAACATTGCAACAGCTGCCGCACAGAACATTCCGAACCTGATAAAAGGATGTTCCAACATAGGTATCGGGTGGGGATATACGATGTACCAAACATCGCTGCAGCTGCCTTACAGCGATAGCATTGACGCAACGTTTGTACCGCTTGTGGGGATTTCAGGAGAGAATAACCCATTTCTACAGATAAATGCGATTGTTGACCGTTTTGCCGAGAAGTCGGGCGCGGACAGCTATTATATCAACATACCGGCAGTTAGAGAAAAAGGGACGCAGCTGGCTCAGATTGAAATCGAACGGTTCGATAAGATTAAACAATACTGGAGCAGCCTTGATGCAGCAATTATCGGGTTGGGTGTTTCGCCTAAGGTAGGTGAGTTTCTAATCAGTGAAGTATCAAAGGAATACAAAGAAGCCATTGCAAAGAGCAATACCCTCGGGGATATATTATGCCAATTCTTTTACGAAGACGGCACGTTATTTGATTTCAGGGGAGCATATGAGCAGACATCATTCCCGGTACAGGAACTGAAAAATATCAGAAAGGTAATCTGCGTGGCGGGAGGACCTGCCAAGGTAAACGGCATAATCACGGCAGCCCGGCACGGCTTCTTTAACATGCTGATTACGGACATCAACACAGCAAGGTTAATAATTGATTCTGATGAAAAAAGTCATTTTTAATGACTTTTATGCAAGTAATTAAAATCTACTTGCATATTGAATCATCAAAAGATGATTCAATTACATCACAATCATAATTGAAAATACTTAAGAGGTGATATTGTGACCTATATAATAATGGTATCTCATGGTGAATATGTAAAAGCAATGATTGAAAGTGCTGAACTGATTGTAGGGGAGCAGGAGAATGTTACCACCTTCGGCTTTAACCTCGGCGACAGCGTTGATCAGTTACAGGAGTCCATAGCTAACGAGTTAAAAAGGGTGCAAAAGAACAGTGATGTACTTGTGCTGACCGATATGTTCTCGGGGAGCCCTTTTAACGCTGTTTCTTCTCTGATGCAGGAATATTCGTTCCATCACATAACAGGAATAAATCTGCCCCTGCTATTAGAAATTCTAATGTCAAGAGACGAAACAAGCGTTGAAGAACTCTGCAGTAATGCTATGGAAAAGGGAAAGGATACAATTATATATGTTAATAAATTTCTCGAGGAGATGGAATGATGAAGAATATCGTACTTGCCAGAATCGACGACAGGTTGATACACGGTCAGGTGGTAACATCCTGGGTAAAGCATACTGATGCCACAAGCATTGTAATCGCAGATGACCCTCTGACCAAAAACACATTCATGCAGAGACTGCTGAGAGCTGCTGCCCCACAAGGTATTACCGTTCATATATTGACAAGGGAGGAAGCGGTCAATTACCTGACCGGCGAACCTGTGGCAGGGGAGAACATAATCCTGCTGGTCAAGGTGCCTGAGTACATTGAGGCACTGCTTGACGGGGGCGTGGTTATGAATAAGGTTATCCTCGGCGGTATGGGAGCTAAGGAAGGGAGGAAGAGGTTTAATAGAAATGTCTCTGCAAGTCCGGAAGAAGTTGAAGCTATTAAAAGAATCCTGGGAAGAGGGGTAGAAATGTTCTACCAGCTTGTCCCGGAAGAAAGAGCGGAAGATGTAAAAAAACTAATTTAAGGAGGTCAATATCGTGAGTGTTTTTCAAGCGATGCTGATTGGTCTGGTTTATTATCTTTCCAATAGCCCATGGCCATTCGGCGGATTAGGAAACTATGCAATACTGTACCGTCCGATGGTAGGCGGCCTTGTGGTCGGTTTGATTCTCGGAAACCCTGTAATGGGTACGATTATCGGCGCCACAATCAATCTTATGTACATCGGTTTTATCAGTGCCGGAGGTTCAATGCCCAGTGATATGTCACTGGCAGGTATTTTGGGTACCGCATTGGCTATTACCGGAGGTTTAGAGACGGAAGCCGCTCTCGCCATAGCTGTTCCGTTAGGCCTGGTAGGTTCGATTTTCTGGGTTGGCAGTATGACGATATGCACAGCCTTTGTTCCATTGGCTGATAGACTGGCTGAAAATGGGAAGGTAGATAAGGTTTGGATTCCGAATGTTTTGCTTCCGCAGCTGGTTAAATTCGCATTGACATTCTTCCCGTGCTTCCTTGCAGCATATTTCGGAGGCGCATATATTCAAGGCTTCATCGATGCTTTGGGCGGAAATGTTCTAAGAATTCTCAGCATCATCGGCGGAATGCTTCCTGCAGTCGGAATTGCATTGACCCTGTTGGCAATATACAAGGGTGAGGCGAGGGTATTCTTTTTCCTTGGATTCCTTCTCGCAGCGTACTTCAAAGTTCCTATTCTGCCGCTCAGCTTGATTTTCCTTTGCATAACGATAATTTATATGCAGCTGCAATCAAAATCCGGCGAAGCAAAAACGGAATTTGCCGAAGAGGCGGCTTCTACGGAACCTAAGCGTGAACCGCTTTTGAAGAAAAAAGACCTGGTAAAATCATGGTTCAATTGGATGTATTACTTCCAGTCCTGCTATAATTACGAGCGTATGCAGGGCGTAGGCTTCCTGCATTCAATGACCTACATAATCAAGAGGCTATATAAGGATGACCCCGAAGAGAGAAGAAAGGCAATGCAGCGCCATGTTCAGTTCATCAATACCGAAAATGCATTCGGTTCTGCAATAATTGGGCTGACAGCGGCTATGGAGGAACAAAAGGCACAGGGCGCTGATTTGGACGACGAATCATTCACCTCGATTAAAACCGGCCTGATGGGACCTTTGGCCGGCATCGGCGATCCGTTGTGGCAGGGCGTTGCTATTCCGCTGCTCATAGTATTCTTCCTGGGAATGGCCATTGAAGGCAGTGTAGCCGCTCCGATACTTTATTCCATAGTATTCTATGCAATTTACTACGGCGTCGGATACTGGCTGATGAAACTCGGCTATGAGCAGGGCAGCAAAAAGATACTTGAGTTCATGGAAAGCGGAACATTGAAGAAGGTTATTGCCGGAGCGGGAATCATCGGTAACGCTGTAATTGGCGGACTTGTTGCTAACTATGTAAGCGTTAAGACAGCTATCACCATAAAACAATCTGCGGAAAGCGTATTTGTATTGCAAACCGAGTTATTTGACAAAATAATGCCGGGAATACTTGCTCTTGCATTGACAATGTTCTGTTACTGGCTGCTGAAGAAGAAGGTTTCTTCGCTCAAGGTGATATTGATAGTAGTGGCAATTGCGGTAATTGGCGGACTAATAGGGGTATTTTAATTAAGAATCGGCATTACAAAAAAGGTGTGGTGCTGAGAAATCAGCACCTCATCTTGACTTTACTTAAATTTAACATAAAGAAAGGTAATAAAATGAGAGAAAAGATGAAAGCAGTAGCTGTTGTCGGCAAGGGAAAAATCGACATCATAGAGATGACAAAGCCTGTGCCCAAATCGGAACAGATACTTGTAAAAATCAGAGCCTGTGCATTATGCACATATGAACAAAGGGTATACAACGGAATTAAGGAAATGCCTCTTCCGTTTGTAGGGGGACACGAATTTACAGGTGTTATCGACGGGATCGGAAGCGAAATAGATTCAGAAAACTACAAGATAGGCACCAAGGTTGCCGTAAGGATATTATATAAATGCGGGTCGTGCTATTACTGCCGCCGCGGAAAAGAAAACCTTTGCGTTGGAATAAACAGGTCAACTGTTACAGAACCCGGGATATCAGGTATTGGCGGATTGGGTGAATATATTGTCGTCGATACCTCTCAGGTCTGGAAACTTCCTGATGATATATCTCTTGAAAAAGCCACATTTGCTGAGCCGATTGCTTGTGTGGTAAACAGCATTAAAAACGGAGATCCCGAACTGGGGGATGATGTTGTAATAATAGGCGGCGGAGTTATGGGCATGCTGCACCTGATTCTGTCAAAGATGCGCGGCGCACGCACCATAATGAGTGAGCCCGACGAGGCTCGCAGGAAACTGGCAATGGAGCTCGGTTGTGATATTGTCATTGATCCTTCAAAGGAAGATCCTGTGAAGGCTGTCAAGGAGCTGACCGGCGGCAGAGGTGCAGAGGTTGTTTTCAACACAACGCCTATATCGGCTGTAGCCGAACAGGCTGTGCAGATGACCGGAAGTCTTGGACGATGCGTTATGTACAGCTCTCAGCATCCCGATGTTCCGATTAAGATCAGCGCAAACTGGCTTCACAATTCGGAAGCAATAGTAACAGGCGCGGTCAGCCCAAGTGTATATTCATTCGAAACAGCCATAAACCTCCTGTCAAAGAATCTTATCAATCCCGGGAAGCTGATTTCGGGAATATATGATTACACGCAGGGGAGCGAGGCGTTTGCAAAGGCAGCAGCTCCAGGATCGTACCGCGTAATTATTAAATTTTAGAAATATATAAGGCCGGGAGTATGAACTCTGGATTATAAACTCCAGATTATAAACTATAGATAGGGGGTAAATTTATGCTGACAAAAATGTCTGAAATACTAAGACGCGCGAAGGAAGGATCATACGGAGTTCCCGCGCTTGGCGCTGTGGATGAACTGACGCTGCGGGCATGTATCGATGCCGCCGAGGAAATGAAGTCTCCGATGATTATTCTTTGCATGCACAACGGCAATAAGGATTTGAATTACTTCGGAAGGATTTTAACTGACCTGGCTATAAGGTCAAGTGTTCCAATCGCAACGATGCTTGACCACACGCCTACGTTTGAGTCCGCTATTGCCGGAATACGGGCGGGTTTTAACACAATAATGGTGGACAGATCTTCACTTCCTTACAAAGAGAATCTTGCACAGGTGAAGGAATTGGTCAGAATTGCACACGCAGTTGACATCGAAGTTGAGGCCGAGCTCGGTCATGTTGGATTTGAGGTTGGCTCCGATGCAGATTTCGACTTAGCCTTTACGGTACCCGAGGAAGCAGTGAACTTTGTTGAGGAATCGGGCATTGAATGTCTCGCGGTTTCCATAGGCACGGCGCATGGGGCTTATAAAGGCCAGCCAAAGCTGCAGTTTGAGCTGTTACAGGAGCTGGCATGTAAGGTAAATGTGCCGCTTGCGCTGCACGGCGGTTCCGGCACGGGCGACGAGAATCTTGCTAAGGCATGTAGGTTGGGAATAAGCAAGGTAAACATTGTTAACGACCTTTATAGAAACGCATTTAACGCTGTTGAAAAAGACGGCATGGCAGGAAACAGGATATATAATCTGCTGCCCACCTTATCCATGGGATACAAAGAGAAAGCAATGCATTTTATGAAGGTTTTCGGAAGTATGGGGAAGGCATGAAAATGAAGATTAAAGGAATCGGCGCATCGCCGGGCTTAGCCATGGGATATGTCAAAATTTATGAAAAAAATGATATAAACATTCCGGATTACATGCCGGAGGATACCGATGCCGAAATCGCAAGGTTTCAATCTGCACGGCAAAAATCAATCAATGAAGTGATCGCTCTGTATGACAAGCTGATGAAGGAGAATGCAGCCGATGCGGCCGAGGTTTTCATGGCACATAAGGAAATACTTGAGGACGAAGCCGGCTTTGTGGAACCCGTTATTGAAAGAATAACAGTAAATTCAGAAAATGCGGCAATGGCGGCTGCGAATACTCTTAACGCTGTAGCGGATATGTTCCGTTCAATGGACAATGAATATATGCAGGCACGAGCCGCAGATGCGGAGGATTTGCGCGACACGGTCGTGTCGAACATTTTAGGCCTGAAAAAGCTGGGCATGAAAGATCCTGTCAAAAATCCGGACGCGGAAAAGCAAATAATTGCAGCATACGATTTGGCTCCTTCCGATACGGCAGGATTGAATTTTGATGCAGTTGAAGGGATTATAACACAAACCGGAGGAACGACCAGTCATACTGCGGTTATGTCCAGGACATTGGAGCTGCCGGCCGTTGTCGGAGCCGCCGGGCTGCTCGGGCATGTAAAGGGCGGGGATTTCGTTATTCTGGATGGTGAAACAGGGGAAGTTATTATAAATCCCGATAGAGAGCAAATTGAAGAATACCGGAAGCTGAAGGATGAATATATCAAGCGGAAGGATGAACTGCGTAAGTATATAGGCAGGCAAAGCGTTACGCTTGACGGAAGGCAGGTCAGGCTAGAATCAAACATAGGAACGGTAAGCGATGCGGAAGCAGCTGCCGAAAACGATGCCGAGGGAATAGGACTGGTGCGTACCGAATTTCTGTATATGGAACGCAAGGAATTACCGTCTGAACAGGAGCAATATAAGGCATACAAAGAAATCCTGGAAAAAATGGGCGACAAGCCTGTGATTTTCAGAACTCTGGATGCGGGCGGCGATAAAAACCTTCCTTCTCTTGCATTGCCTAAAGAGGAAAATCCCTTTTTGGGTTATAGGGCTATCCGAATTTGTCTTAATAACCCGTCCCTTTTCAAGACACAACTGAGGGCATTATTGAGAGCCGGCGTCCACGGAAAACCAAAAATTATGTTTCCGATGATATCCTCCCTCGACGAGCTGCGAAGAGCTAAAAAATTGCTTGAAGAAGCTGCCGGGGAATTGTCCGAAGAAGGTATTCCTTACAGGGAGAAGATACCTGTGGGAATTATGGTAGAAATACCTGCGGCGGCAGTATTGGCGGATCGCTTCGCAAAGGAGGTCGATTTCTTCTCAATTGGAACCATCGACCTCGTTCAGTATACGCTGGCGGCAGACAGGGGTAATCCAAGCATAGCTGATGTCTATACCACATTTCACCCTGCAGTTTTAAAGCTTATTGCCTTAACGATAAGCGCAGCCGAAAAGGCTGATATAGCGTGCGGTATGTGCGGGGAGGCTGCAGGAAACCTGACTTTGGTTCCACTGTTCTTAGGGTTTGGATTGAAAGAATTTTCTATGAGTCCGTCATCAATATTGAAGGTTCGCAAGCTAATTAACAGCTTGAATTATGAGGAGTGCAAGGTATTGGCGGAAAAGGTTTTGCAGCTTGACACAGCAAATAAAATTGAAAAGTTATTATCAAATGTATGAAACAAATCATGAGCCATAATGTAAACAAACTGGTAAAATATAAACTAAATCAGGAGAAAAATATGATATCGAAAGAAGTTAAGGTCAATTTGGATAGCGGGCTGCATGCAAGGCCTGCGGCAAAGTTTGTACAACTATCAAAAGGATTTAAGTCCAAGCTGTCGGTCTCATACAACGGAAAGAATATTGACCCCAAAAGCATTCTGGGATTGCTGTCGCTTAATATTAACAAGGGTTCGGTAATATGTATTTCCGCTGACGGTGAGGACGAAACTCAGGCAGCGGAAGCTCTGACCTGTTTTGTGCAGCAGACGGAGTAAGCCGAAGAAAGAGTGTAAGAAATTTCCGCAGGGAAAACCTACCGTAATACTTGAAGTATTACTATTAACTGAACCCTCTTTTTTGTTTTAAAATTTGTGATATTATTATTCCATTACATATAACCTTACCTCAAGAAAAACGACACCCAAAACGGCGTGTATCTCCATCAACTAAACCAATCTTTTGATATCTACCGTAAAAGCCGTAAGATATGTCTGCAACCACGTGGCCTCAAGGCCCTTTTTTTACTTTTTATGTTTAGATATCTATGTAAATTACTTTACTAACTAATACGAACAAGATATAATTTTAAATAACGCTTGGTGAATTATGCGGAATTATACATTATGGTATTCAATACTAGATGATGTATTGACGATATAATTAAAGCAAAACAAAGGTGGTGACAAATTTAATACGTTTAAATTTTCATATGAAGAAATATAAAGAAAGGATTTATTAGGTTATGTCAAAAAGAAATTTCTCATATTACAAAGTAACAAAATTCAATACCATAAAGGAAATGCTTGATATGGCGGTTAAAGAGGCGGGTAATAAAATTGCGTTCAAATATAAAGATAATGGTGAAATTGTTGAAATAACATATTCTGATTTTGCACAGCAAGTTACGTGGCTAGGTTCTGCATTAACTCAAATGGGATTTTCCGACAAACATATTGCCTGCATCGGTAATAACAGCTACAAATGGGTTTTAGCCTATCTTACAGTACTTAAAAGCGCCGGAGTATTTGTTCCTATTGACAAGGAACTTCCTGCCAACGACATATTCCACATTTTAAATGAAAGCGAATGTAGTGTCGTATTTTATACAAAAACACATGAAAATTTGTTTATGAACAATACTAATAAACTCCCGAATGTCAAGTATTATATCGGATTTGATTTGATGGCCGACAGCGGAAATTTCTTGTCCTTTGATAAGCTCCTTGAGCATGGGAAAGATTACGACAGCACTGAATATCAGTCATTATCCAGTGACTCAAATGCACTTAAATTGCTTGTATATACATCAGGTACAACAGGAATTGCGAAGGGTGTAATGTTATCGGAGCATAACCTTGTATCAAGCGTATATTATGGGTTACAGGTGTCAACTGTTTATGATACCTGCCTTTCAGTTTTACCATACCATCATACCTATGAATCGGTAAGCGGTATTTTGGTTTCCATTCACAAGCATTCGACTATATGCATTAATGACAGCTTGAATGCGGTATTGAAAAATCTTCAGCTTTATAAGCCGTCGTATATTTACCTTGTTCCGGCCTTTGTGGAAGTATTCCATAAAAGAATAATTAAAAACATTGAAGAAGCGGGAAAGTTAAAAGCTTTTAACAATTTAATTTCTGTAAGCAACGGCTTAAGAAAAATCGGAATCGATCTGCGAAAAAATTTTTTCAGCTCCATCCATAAAGTCTTTGGCGGCAGACTTAAAAAAATAGTATGCGGCGGTGCACCAATCCGACCAGAGATAGGCAAGTTTTTTGATGACGTTGGCATCAGCCTGATAAACGGTTACGGTATTACAGAGTGCTCCCCTTTGGTATGCGCAAACCACGATGCGTTCAACGACTATCATACTGCGGGCATAAAGCTTCCGTGCATCGAATGGAGGATTGACAGTCCAAACGAAGAGGGCATCGGTGAGATTTGTGTCAAGGGAGATATTGTAATGCTCGGCTATTACAAGCAGCCGGAAAAAACAGCAGAAGTACTGAAAGAAGGGTGGTTCTATACTGGCGACTATGGTTTTATCAATGACAAGGAGCAGCTTATCATTACAGGCAGAAAGAAAAACATTATAGTTATGGACAATGGTAAAAACATTTACCCTGAAGAGATTGAGGGATATATAAAGGAAATTGATTATATAACGGAGGTAGTCGTAAGAGGGCTTAGTGATGAAAAAGGCTATGAAAGTTCGTTATTGGCCGAGGTATTCCTCAGCGAGGAAAAAACTCCCGAAGAGGTGTTAAAGGATATAAGAAAGGTAACCCATGATCTTCCTACTTACAAGCACATTTCGAAGGTAATTATCAGAGACGGTGAGTTTGATAAGACAACTTCCAAGAAAATTAAGAGATAAATAAAACTCTTGTTGCGCCATAAAAAATCCTTCCAGATTAATATTTATTCTAACATTAACCTGGAAGGTTGAATTTACTTTATTAGCAAAAAATTATTTACAGTAAGGGGTGCGGACGATTTCTTGGACAGACTAAGCTGCTAATCCAAGGCTTCGTCGGTACTCCATTGGGCTCATGTTTCCAAGTGACACTTTGATTCTTACTTCGTTATACCATAACAGGTAGTTGTTGAGAATCCCTATGAATTGGTTAACACTTACACCTACCCAACTGCGACTATAAAACATCTCGTTCTTCAGACGACCAAATAGACCTTCGCAGGCAGAATTATCAGGAGAACATCCCTTCTTTGACATAGAACGTTGAAGACCGGCAGTATCCATTCTGGATATCCAACCTGGCCAACGATAGTGACAGCCGCGATCTGTATGAACTACAGGATGTTCATTGTCACAGAGTGTACTGATTGCATCATCCAGCATATCATTGACAAGACTGGCATCAGGAACAGTCCCGATTTTCCATGTTGGAAGCATTCCGTCAAAGCAGTCTACTACAGGTGAAAGATATACCTTGCCAGCAGGAATAGCGAATTCTGTTATATCCGTCAGCCATTTTTCATTCGGTGCATCAGCATGGAAATTTCGTTCAATGATATTTGGCACGCTAGGTGTTATTTCGCCTTTATATGAGCTGTATTTCTGATTCTTCCGTTTGCTTTTTACTGTTAGGCCACACTCTTTCATTATTCTACGTATGATTTTCTCAGAGACACGGATACCTTCTCTGAATAGTAATGCATAAATTCTGCGATAACCATATCTTCCAGAATTCTCATCAAACAACACTTTGATTTGGCAGCGCAATGCTTCATATTTGTCTTGGGATAATGCAATCTTATGCTGATAGTAATAGCTGCTTTTGGATAGCTTTAGACTTCTCAGAAGAAGCGGCAGTGAATACTTATTCCTCAGGGCGTCGATGATCACTGCCTTCTCCTGGCTTTTGAGTGCTGTCATATCGACGCCGGGGTCTTTTTTTAGAATATCTAGTGTCTCCTTTAGGATATCAATTTCCAGCTGCATGTTCTGAATTTGAGTTCGTAACTTATCAACTTCTTGTGAGGATGCCTGCTCCCCTTCAGGAACTATGCCTTGAGGATCGTCTTTGGGATTCATGAGTGCAGCAGCTCCTCTCTGCATATACTTCTTTCTCCACGTGTATATACTGGATCTGGTGTAACCGATCTCTTCTGATACCAATTGTACATTTTCTCCATGTTCAAAGCAACGACGTATCGCTTCCATTTTGATTTCAACAGATGGGTGCATTGGGTGTTCAGAGGTATTATTCCATTTCTTCCGTGGAGCCTTTTGCTTTGTGACAACATTACTCGCAGCAATCCAATTATATAGAGCTTGCCTTGTTGGATAACCCAAACACTGAATTACTTTTGTAACTGATTTGGATTGGTCATACAGCTTTAGGGCTTGATGCTTTTGATATTTTGAAAACACTTTAGTTACTCCTTTCAGAGCCCCACCAGTGTCCGACTTTTTGTCCGCACCCCTGTATTCAGTTGACTTACTCTACAGACAGAGGCCTTAACCGGCACAAAAAATGACTGGCCAGAATTTCAAAGGCTTTTATCTGATTGTCGATCCGGACTAATTGATGTGGTTATCACGAAATCCATATCACGGCTAGCTCGAAATACTGTTACAATGCTGGAAACGGTAAGGGAACTAAAGCTTATTAATGTAGATATCTATTTTGAAAAAGAGAATATTCATTCATTTAGTGGGATGGCGAGCTGATGCTTACCATCCTCGCTTCATTTGCGCAGGAGGAAAGCAAATCAGTTAGCGATAATTGTAAATGGCGCATCCGCAAAGGCTTTGCTGCGGGTGAGCTGGTAAACCTCAGATTTGCGTTTGGGTACAACCGCATTCATTGCGATTGTACTACATCCGCAGCTGCCATAAATATATGCGTACATTTTTGATGCTTACTGATAACAGGACATATGCACTCTATTCAAAAGGCAAAGAGCAAATGTTGTGGGGATGTAAATCGGCATATTCTTTTTAATACCTGTAAAAAAATTTTAATAAGCTATTGACAATAGGTAACATATTGCATATTATATAAGTAACATATTACTTATATTGGAGGAATACAAGTGAACTTGCTAGAACAGAAGGCTTATATTTTCGGAACGATATTTACATTATCAAACAGGCTGCAGGTACTTGGGGATGAATTTGATAAAAATATTACTATTAAACAATGGCTTTTTATCTTAGGCGTTTCAAGATTCGAAGAGCCGCCGACGGTAAGCGAAGTGGCAAGCTTTATCGGTTATTCACGTCAAAATGCAAAACGAATTGCAGCGGCTTTGCACAAAATTGGGTATGTCATAATATCGAAGGATAAAAATGACGCGAGGGCGTTACGAATTAAGCTTACTTCAAAATGTATAGAATACTTTAAAAAACGGGATAAACGGGAAATAGAATTTCTTGAAGAAATCTTTGCCGGATTTGATGCCGAATTAACACATAGCATTTACAAAGGGCTTATTAGATTGGAACAAAATATCAAGGCGATGGATCTGAAACAAAAAGCGGAAGGTCAAAACTAAAAGGAGGATAAGTTAATGGAGTACTCTGTACCTGTATTGTCAATCGCATTTATGACGATTGTCGCCCTGACTGGCATTGCTATACCAATTGTTCTGTTCATTATATTCAGGAAAAAGTATAGGGCGGATATCATGCCGTTTTTTGTCGGCTGTGCGGTATTTATTGTTTTCGCGTTACTTATTGAGCGCTTAATCAACTCACTCATATTTTCATCCAGCGTTGGAAAGGCAATCCAAAGCAACATCTGGTTCTACGGTATCTTCGGAGGCCTGATGGCCGGGCTTTTTGAAGAGACTGGCCGCTTTACTGTGTTTAAAACTGTCCTGAAAAAGAATTGCCTTAACGACAAGAACGCGTTGATGTACGGAGCTGGACATGGCGGAATGGAGGCGTTTTATATTCTTGTTTTCAGTATGGCATCGAATATCGTAATGTCAGTCATGCTGAACGCGGGTATGGCAGACAAGTTAACAGCCGGTGTCACCGACGAAGCAAAATTACAGACACTCTATACTATATTTGCGGCACTCGCCGGAACTGCTCCAATGACTTTTCTGATGAGTGTAGTCGAGCGCATTGCCGCCGTAGCACTTCATATCTCTTTATCGGTTTTAGTGTGGTTCGCCGCTAAAAACGGAGGGAAGTGCTTCTGGTTCTATCCTCTCGCATTATTGCTGCATGCGGCAGTTAACTCGGTTGCCGTTATTCTGTCAAGATATGTGCCGAGCATGTGGATTATTTTTGCCGTGATTTATGTACTGTCAGCTTGCTGTGTTGTGATTGCCATAAAGGTGTGGAAAAAATACTCTTCAAAGAGCAGTATAAATGTCAAAACCAGCACGGACAAAGTGGTAGAGGCCCTAAAATGATATTTGCTCTTGTTGGCGGCACAGTGCTTATAAAATACATAATAGCGTTTGTCATTAGGGGATGTATGTAATGGGAAAGCGAGAGATCAAGAAAATGATTATAGCGGTTGGAGTGTTATTCTGCTTTTTGGGGAGCATTGCAGTGTTTTTTTCCATCCCATATTCAAAAACACGCACTGAATTTCTTTCAATCAGAGATAGTATTTTAATAGATACGGCAAAGAATTTGGAGGTATTTACCGAGGAAGAGGTTTCGCATCTTCCACCTCCTGTTAAAAAATATTTTTATTATTGCGGTTACATAGGTGCACCAAAAATGCACTCCATGAAAGCAATTTATAAAGATGTTAAGTTTCTATTCGGGAAAGGAAAGCCTATGGTTATTATTGATTATATACAATACAATATTGTAAGTGAACCAGCCCGAATTGCATATATTGATAGTTCTATGTATGGGATACCCTTTGAAGGTTTAGACTCATATACTGCTGGGAATGGTTCAATGAAAGGTGTCTTAGCAAAGCTTTTCACCTTATTTAATCAGAACGGAGAAACTATGGATAAAGCAAGCCTGGTCACTTTTTTATCAGAATGTCTTCTTATCCCGAATGCTGCTTTGCAAGACTATATAACTTGGGAAGAAATCGATGCTTTACATGCTAAAGCTACGATCTCTTATTATGGAAGCACTGCCAGCGGTATCTTTACTTTTAATGAAAATGGTGAAATGTTTTCTTTTACAACCAATGACAGAGAAGCTACCGCAACCGATGGTACGAGTGAAAAAGTAAAATGGTCAGTAGTTTGCAGTGAATATAAGGAAACAAAAGGTATTAAAAAGCCGACTTGGTTTCAGGCAATCTGGCATTATGAAGATGGTGATCTCCTATACTTTGATGGGAAAGACGTTGTGATTGAATATAATCCGAATAAATAAAATAAAAATAAACATAAATTATAAGGGTTACAGTATGTTATTTGGTGAAAGGAAGACGATGGATACAAATCTATTGCAAAAGCTTGAAAAAAATTTTAATAAAACTATTACCTCACATCAAATCTATGAAGCAGTATTGTTTGTTGAAAATACAAAGGGAGATTTTTCATACAGCAAGGGATATGGCGGCAAGGATATAGATTCTCCACTTCTCATGGCAAGCATTACAAAATTGTTCACAACCACCTGCATTTTGGTCTTGCAGCAGCAGGGCAAGCTATCACTTAATGACAAAATAACAAAATACCTTGATCGTTCCGTTTTGGATGGACTACATATTTATAAAGGTAAGGAGTATTCCTTTGATCTGACATTATCCGATCTGCTGTTTCAAACAAGCGGATTGCCTGATGTGTATGAAGAAGGAAAAAACAATATTAAGAACCGTGCTATTAACGAAGATTTCTGCTATACCTTTAATGAAATTGTGGAAATGGTGAAAAAATTAAAACCACACTTTCAACCTGGCACAGTAAAAAGAGCCTACTATGCGGACATTAACTTTGATATACTTGGAGAAACAATAGAAAAAATTATGAATTGGCCATTAAATAAAGTATATAAGCACTTTATATTTCAACCGTTAGGGCTAAAGAACACATATCTCCCTGAAAGTGAAAATGATTTTGTGCCAAATATCTATTATAAGGATAAAGTTCTTCATCGCCCAAAATTTGTCATGAGTAGTTGTGCAAGCGGTGGCTGTGTAACCACCGCTCGTGAGTTGATGATATTTCTTAAGGCTTTCTTTGGCGGAAGACTATTCAATATTTCCATTTTCGATGAACTCTCATCTTACAATAAGTTACAAGCTTCAATGGGGCCGATTTGTTATGGCGGCGGGTATATGCGAATTCCATTAAGTGGTTTGATCACACTCTTTATGGGGAAAGGCGAGTTAAAAGGTCATTCCGGTTCGACAGGGTCGTTTGGTTTTTATTATCCCATTAAGGATTTATTTATTATAGGGGATCTAAACCAAATGTCGAATACTGCTCTTCCTATAAGGCTATCGATGCAAATTGCGATGATGGTAAAAGGAGTAAATGAAATGGGAACCCTATCTGGTTCTGATGGGTAATAGGCTAAACACCATTGATTTAATACATTTCTGGAAAGCGGATTAGTTCAAATTATTAAGGCCTGGACTTAAATCACTATAAAAATGTAATAAAAATCTATAAATAAATTTGTAATGATTGATATATTGACTTTATAAATTATTACTGATAAAATTTATGCAAACGATGTCAGATAACGTTCGCAGAAAGAGAGCAGTTCTAATGAGAAAAGCTAAAACCAATAATTTGAAACACATCGCTGAAAGATTGGGACTATCGGTATCAACAGTTTCCAGGGTCGTAAACAATAAGGAATATGTAAAGGAAGATACACGCCGCAGAGTTATGGAAGCCTTGAATGAATGTAACTATGTACCGAATGAAATTGCAAGATCTTTAAAAAGCAAAACGACGCATACCATCGGCGTAGTTCTTCCGGATATCAGCGAGGTTTTTTTCGGGGAAATTGTCAAAGGAATTAATAAGATAGTCTCGGATGAAGGTTACACGGTCGTTATTGTAGACACGAATGAAAGTAAAAAGAATGAGCAGAAGTATTTGGAAATACTGTACCAAAAACGGATTGATGCATTGGTGCTTGCTACTGTAGATTTGAACGGCGATTCTGTCAAAGTATTTTTAGACCATTCTATACCTGTAATATTTATTGATAACGTACCAAAGCTTGAAAACATTAACTCAGTGACTATAAACAATCGCGGTGCCAGTAAACTTGCTATAGACTTCTTAATTAAAAACGGTCATAGAGATATAGCTACTATCATAGGATCTAAGGAGGAAACTACCGGCAGCGAGCGTATGCAAGGATATATCGAAGCCCTCGAGGCAGCAGGGATTTCCGTCAATGAAAATTTGATTGAATATGGTAACTATAAAGAGAGCTCTGGATATAACTGCATGTGCAATTTACTTAGTAAAAGAAAAGAGAATCCTTTTTCCGCGGTTTATGTGACCTCCGAAATGATGGTGTTCGGTGCGGTAAAGGCAATAAAAGAGAATGGACTTATAATACCTGATGATATCTCACTTATAGGATTTGACGTACATGATAAAACAGGACTTGTAAGACCAAGTATAGCAACGATCAGGCAGCCTGAAAAATTAATAGGTAAAATAACAGGGGAGATGTTATTACAAGAATTAAATTCCAAAGAAAATCAGGGAGATTCTTTGGACATGCCAACCAGGCAAGTAATACTTGAACCCCATTTATTTGGTGGGGAAAGTGTTAAAAAAATCAATAACTAATAAGTGTGCACGTTACTTTACCCCATTCTGCAAACGATATCAGAAACCGTTTACAAAATATTATAATATTAGTGGTTAGGGATTCATAAGAAAAAGAGGGTGAAATAATTGTCTCAATTATTACTGAAAATGAAAGTTATCAGCAAGACATTTCCTGGCGTTAAGGCATTAGATGGTGTTGAAATCGAAGTCATGGAGGGCGAAATTCACGCATTGATGGGTGAGAACGGTGCCGGGAAATCTACTTTTATGAAAGTGCTTAATGGTCTTTTGCAGCCAAATACCGGTGAAATCTTTTTTTCCGGACAAAAAGTCAGGATCGAAGGACCTCAGCAGGCTCTAAAGCTTGGAATTTCGATGATACACCAGGAATTAAACCCTGTAAGGGATATGACAGTTGCAGAGAACATTTTTCTTGGCAGAGAGTATACCCGTGGAAAAAGCTTCTTCGTGGACAAGAAAAAATGCGAATTAGAGGCAAAAAATCTATTAATAAATTTTGGGCTTAATATAGAACCATCCCTTTTGATGAAGGAGTTATCCATTGCACAGACACAGATGATTGAGATCATGAAAGCAGTATCATACGGTGCCCGTCTTATAATAATGGATGAACCAACGTCGTCTCTGACCGATGATGAAATAAGAATATTATTTGCTAAAATATCAGATTTAAAGAAAAAGAATGTGGCGGTCATTTATATTTCACATCGTATTGATGAAATATTTGAAATTGCAGATAAGGTTACAGTGCTAAGAGATGGAAAATATATCGGGACCAAAACGATAGAAGAAATAGATAAAAACCAGCTGATACATATGATGGTGGGGCGGGAATTGAACAGTGTCTTTCCAAAGACATTTGCTGAGATCGGAAAGCCTGTGCTGCAGGTGAAAAACCTCAGCGGTGCCAGCTTTAAAGATATTTCTTTTGAAGTCAAATCGGGTGAGATTCTTGGATTTTACGGACTCGTCGGAGCAGGAAGAAGCGAGGTATTTAAAAGCATTTTTGGGCTTGATCCCCATTCTAAGGGAGTGATAATGCTCGAAGGTAAACAATTAAAAATTAGAAAAACATCTGATGCTATTAAGGCTGGTATCACAATGGTTACGGAAGACAGGAAAAAATATGGATTAGTTCTCTGCCGGTCTATAAAAGAAAATATTGCGCTTCCAAATCTTAATGAGTTCTCAAAAGGCCCTTTTCTTAATCATGAAAAAGAAAAAGAGAACTGTACAGGTGTTGCTGAAAAGGTTTCCGTAAAAATGAGCAGTTTATCTCAGACGACAGGAAATCTCTCCGGCGGCAATCAGCAGAAAGTCGTTCTGTGCAAATGGTTAATTAAGAAACCAAAAGTTTTAATTCTCGATGAGCCTACAAGAGGAATAGATGTAGGTGCAAAAGCGGAAATACACTCTCTGATGTGTGAATTTGCAAAAAAAGGTATGTCAATTGTAATGATATCTTCGGAATTGCCTGAAGTAATAGGCATGAGCGATAGAGTTATCGTTATGAGCGAAGGTCGTATAAAAGGTGAATTCTTATATGGCAAATACTCTCAGGATCAAATTTTAAAGTGTGCCTTAGGAGAGGGGAGAATCAATTATGAAAATTGAAGGATCGAATGTCAACAAGGAGATCAAACGTTATCTGCATAATTCTGCAATGGTGTTTATATTTTTAGGTATGTGTGCCATCTTTGCAGTGAGTTCCCCGACTTTTTTAACCATAAACAATATATTAAATGTATTACGGCAAATATCCATTAATGGAATTTTGGCAGTCGGTATGACGTTGGTTATTATTTCAGGGGGTATCGACTTATCCATCGGTCCTTTGGTTGCAATTGCAGGAGTTATATCTGCCCTTATTCTTGAGACAAATCCGGAATTGTTTCTATTAGCTGTTTTGGCAGGAATTGTTTCGGCAGCGATTATGAGCATGTGGACAGGCTTTTTGGTTGCAAAAATGAGTATAGCACCGTTTATAGCGTCTTTATCAACTATGTCGGTTGCAAAAGGTCTAGTGCTAGTTATTTCAAGTGGAATACCACATACAATTTCTAATGAAACCTATGTAAAACTTGGAAATGGTTATCTGTGGGATCCGAAATTGACAGGAAACCTCGCCCTTCCCATACCAGTGCTGATAATAACCATCATTGCCGTTATCACTGGTATCATACTATATCAAACAAAATTCGGACGGTATATTTACGCAGTAGGCGGAAATGTAAGCGCAGCAAATGCATCGGGAATAAATGTCTCAAGAGTCATATTCTTTACATATGTGCTGAACGGATTGCTATGTGGTGTTGCAGGTATTGTCTTAGCAGCAAGAATAACTTCCGGCCAGCCCACAGCTGCAACAGGCTATGAATTGGACGCGATTACAGCTGCGATCATTGGCGGAACAAGCATGACCGGCGGCGTCGGCAAAATTGGTGGAACACTGATTGGTGCACTTATTATAGGCGTTTTAAATAATGGACTGGTTTTGCTGGGTGTTTCATCATATTATCAGCAAATAGTCAAAGGTGTCATTATCGCAATAGCGGTACTTCTTGATATGAGATCAAAGCTGATGCGTAAATAAGACTTTCTATCAAATGTTTCATATGATGTTTTTTAATTCCGAAGCCGGCCGATTACTTATCTAACGTTAAGTTTTTTATGGCGAAAAATTGTACACAAATCGGCAAACCGATTGTGAATAAATTTATCATGTAGGGAGGAACAAATATGAAAAAACTAGTTAGTGTATTGGTTTTGGTTACCATGCTGGTGACATTGTTGGCAAGTTGTTCTGGGGGAACGAATTCCGCTAACCCTGCAAGCACGGCTCCTACAAATACTGCTGCGGATGCCACTGCAACACCACAGGCAACAAAAGAGGCAAAAGTATATAAGATCGGTGTTTCAACACAGGCTTGGAAGTATGAATTTATTAAGAACATGGTAAATGCATTAAAGGATATCGATAAAAACATGGATAACGTTGAGCTTGTAATGGTTGACAGTGAAGATTCTGTTGAAAAGCAGTTAAATGATGTAGATACGATGATAGCTCAGGGTGTTGATGGCATTCTTTTAAACAGTTTAAGTTTTGAAGGAAGCAGTACGGCAGTTGAGGCCTGTAAAAATGCAGACATCCCGCTTGTAGAATTTATTTCCTATACACAAAATGAGGATTATGCAACATTTGTCGGAACAGATGTTAAATCTTCTGGTATTATGGCCGGTGATATCATTGCACAGTCTATTAATGAAAAGGGAAATATGTTTGAATTACAGGGAATTGTAGGACATACCGCGCAAATCAATAGGGGTGCAGGTATTGCTGAAGCTCTTAAAAAATATCCGAATGTTAAACTGGTTGAATCTCAGTCCGGTGAATTTTCAAAGGATAAAGCAATGGCTGTAACAGAAGCATGGCTTACGAAATATCCTGTCGGTAAGATTGATGCAATTGTCGCACATAATGACCAAATGGCACTTGGAGCACTGAATGCCTGCAAGGCTGCAAACAGACCGGAAATCAAGATAGTCGGTATAGATGGAGACTTAGAGGCTTTACAGGCTGTCAGAGAAGGAACGATGGCAGCATCAGTAGTGGATTATTGCGAGGAAGAATGTAGATTAGCTGTTGAGGAAATGGTCAACATTCTGGATGGGAACCAACCTAAGAAGAAAATTATTGCTGACTATGTACCTGTAAAAACTCCTGAAGAAGCAGATAAATTCATATCTTTGCGCAGGGGCAATAAATAAGATCAATAATTAATTAGTATTTGTGGTGGGTCCTTGCACATCTCATATGCGCAAGGACTCTGAATGGCAGGTAAAAATGAAAATACTAGTGGGTTCTTTTCAATGTGAGACAAATACTTTCTGTGATGGGAGAGCAGGTATTGAAGACTTTGCAGTTAATACCGGGGAAGACTTAATTAAAAGGCTGGCAGCATCTGAAGTTTTTATTGGAGCAGGTGCAACAATAATACCTCTTATTTCAGCAATTGCTCTACCTAGCGGAATGGTAAAGAGAGAGGCTTTCGAATATTATAAAGATATTTTTATTGATTTAATTAAGAAGAATCTCGATGCAGATGGAATTTATTTATATCTGCATGGGTCAATGTATATAGAAGGTATGGGCAGCGGTGAAGAAGGTCTGCTGAAAGCAATACGCGGGGTAATTGGATATTCGGTTCCGATTTCGGTTGCATTGGATTTTCATGCAAATCTGTCAGATGGATTCGTTTCTAATGTTAACTGCATAAATGGTTTTAGAACGGCACCCCATACTGATCATAACGATACAGAGCGCAGGGCGGCAAAATCGCTGCTTAAGTGTATAACACGCGGTGCTGCGCCAAGGCCCCAAATTGTCAGGATTTCTTTCCTGGGCGGAGATGCAAGCGTTACGCAAAGAGAACCTTTTGTCAGCGTAACAAAAATGCTTTCCAGGCTTGATCAAAAGGATAATATAGTATCCTGTGCATTTTTTAATGGTCAGCCATGGTATGATACAGCATATACAGGAAACTGCGCAGTTGTTTCAGCTTTGGATGATTCCGGATTTGATGAAGCAGCATTGTTGGCAAAAGCTTTCTGGGACGGCAGAGAGCTGCTCACTATTGATGGGGCTATGCCTGTTGACGAAGCTGTATCAGAATCATTGAAAAACAGGGACGGTATACTCTTTGTTACTGATTCGGGAGATAACACGACAGCAGGAGCCAGCGGGGAAGGTACTTTACTCCTGAATAAATACCTGAATAAAAATCCGAAAAAAGTTCTGATTTGCGGAATATATGACAGAGAAAATACTACTGGTCTCTTAAAAAGGAATATAGGTGAGACGGTTACAATAACATTATGCAAAGGCTGCCATGAAAAACAGAAAATTGAGACAACTGTAGAAGTTGTACTAAAGAAAAAAGGCAGGGTGCTTGGCTGGTCGGGTGAAGATGCCGGAGAAGCCGTGCTTGTTGGCCACAAAGGCACAGACATTTTGCTTACCAACGCCAGAGTTGCATTTACAACACCAGAGCATTTCAAAATGTTTGGAATAGACCCAAAAGAATATCTGGTTATCGTATTGAAAATGGGATACCTGTTTCCCAGACTTTCAGAGATTTCCGGCAGATATATATTTGCCTTAACCCCCGGTAGCAGTACCAATGACTTTAATCAGCTGGATTTTAAAGAACTGAAAAAAAAGATGTATCCGATGCATAAAGAAATAACATGGAAAGAAGTCATATCGACGGCGAAGGAGGAATCTTATGATTTATACAATGCCAGAAGTAAAGAAAATTGACTTAAAAGGTGGTTATTCAAAAGTTTTCAAATCCTTTAAAATTTCCAATCGCAATAATAGCGTAAATAATGTAGAAGAACTTCTTGATCTGAAATTCTGGGATCTTAAAATGCAGAATGGATCCGAAAATGATATTAAACTCAATATATTAAAACTAGGTCCCCAACCAGAGCGATTGATGGAACAGCAGGGCTATGTTCTAGATATATGCGAGTATGAGATCACAATTAGCTGCGGCACGAATGATGGGCTAATTAACGCCTTAGGAACATTAAAGCAGATTATAAAGAAAAAAGATAAAGGCTTTATATGCGAGCTGGCCAAAATAACCGATTGGCCAAGTATAGAATATCGCAGTTTATCTACAACGTTCGCATGGTATGCAGGTTATGGCCGGTTTGGTTTTGATATGCAGCTATGGTCGATGAAAGAATGGAAGCAATTTATCAATATATGTTCGGATTATAAAATAAATCAACTGAATATGTGTTTGTATGGGTATTGGCCCTTCAAATTCGATGAATATCCTGAGTCTGTTTTAAAGGGCCTGAGAATGCGGGTGTGGAATCCGGAAAGCGAAAATTGGGTAGAGGTCGAGTATATGCATCCAAATGTTGCTGAAGAATTTCTGCCTGAACTGATTAAATACGGACATAAACTTGGTATTAAATTCTTTGCTTATATTGGTCTAAACAGTTATAGCGGAGGCTATTCCAACACTTATAAGAACAAGCGGATGAAGATGCCGCCTAATAGTAAATTTATAAATGATTTCGACAGCCTATGCCTTAGTGATCCAACTACAATCAATTACCTTAAGAAAAGTATGAGACAGATTGTTGCCCAGGGATTTGACGGCATAGATTTTGAAGAAAGTGAAGAAGCATTTTGGTACTGTAACTGTGATAAATGCAAGGCAACATTTGGAAAAAACGCAAATACACCTGAGGAAACACTCCATGCAGCCAATACGGAGCTTTTAAAAATACTATACAAAGAACTAAAGGATGCTGATCCCCGAATTACCATTGGCATTCGCGCATGGCGCCAGCCGCCCCTTGTAAGGAGCGATGAGCTCATATCAGAGATGGTGTCAAGCATTCCGGACGATGTAGTTTTATTCTGGGCCCCAGGCCAGTATGTTGAAGACACCGAATTTGAAAAGTGGGTAAATGCGTTTGGAAAAGACAGGATAAGGGCAAGAGATACTGAGGCGATGGGGTTTGCTGCCGGTCTTGGCAGACTTATACGTCCGTTCCGCTTTAATGGTCTCAGATGTGAAGAAGAGCCTATAACACAGTATATCGAAGAGGATATTCGGCAGCATAGAGGTTCGGTAAAAATGGGCGTTGCCGGAATAAACGGCTATTTATTTGAATGGTATGGCTTTTTTATGGCTTTGTTCGCTCATGCTTATTACGGCTGGGGCGGAAACAGAGAACCGGATGATTTTTATAACTATGCTTTGAAATCTGTTTTCGGTGACCTGGGTAAAGATATTTTATATGTGATGAAAAATATGTTTACCATCCATGAGAGTCAATTAAATATTTTTGAACTGGAATTTCCATTTGCAAAGAATAAGGTCGAAGAACGTGATATTCCGAGAATACAAAAAGCAATTGATAATTTTCCTGTTTTGATAGATAAACTAAATAAGATTATGGCTGAAATTGAAAAAGATTCGCGAACTGCTCACTTCAAACTTCATTTTAAAAAGTGGAAGGTATCTGTTGAGCGATGCAGAGTTATTTATGACATGGCGTTAGAATCTTTGAAATATGTGAAGGCAGCATCAGAAGAAGACAAAAAAGTATGTTTAATGAATATGTATATGCTGAACGAAAAAGAGTTCGACATCATACGAAACAACTATTTCGATGTGAACCCCATCAGTGAAACAGGAATAAAGTCTTGCATGATCCCCTATCACGAGCTTAAGCGGGAGATATTAAATAGGCTGTATCCTGAAAATACAGACAAACAAACTGTTTACCTGGGTGTTGAGTCATTAGGATGGATGTGGTTTTAATGAAAAGAGTGGGGATGTTTTTTAAGCTTAAGCCTAATGCAAAAGAAGGTTACATAAAAGCACACAATGAAATATGGCCTGAAATGCGCGATGTGCTGAATAAATCAGGCATTAAAAACTATTCAATTTGGAATGTCGAGGATTTACTGTTTGCTTACTATGAAATTGAAGATGAAAAGTCTATGCAAAAATACCTGGCATCCAGTAAGACATACGGAGAGTGGAGAAATATGATGGAGAAATTCGTCTATATCGACCCAACGACTAACATTAAAGAATGGCCGATGGAAATGGTGTTTTTTAACCAAGGAAAATAATTTTTAATATTTTAAGGAGGAAAAAATTATGTCTTATTTTAATCAAACCGAGACTTCAGCCAGAATTGCAAAGGTAAGGGAAATACTTCGGACTAAAGGTTTGGATGCCGCTTTGATATACTATGATGAATTAAATATTGCAAATGGCTGGTACCTTACCGGATGGTGTCCGCAGTTTGAAAAGGGCTGTATCCTTCTCCCTGTAGATGGAGAACCGCTGCTTTTAGGTGGCCCCGAAAGTGAATCATTTGCAAAAATGAGCAGTGCTATTCGGGAGACAAGGAATTTTAGTGTGTTTATGGTTCCTGACGAGGAGTATCCCAACGCAATTATTATTGATTTTCCCAAATTGTACAGCGAATTGAACAGTAAAGGCATTGTGCTGAAAAAGGTCGGAATTGTTGGGGAAAATATAATTCCTCATGCTGTATTTGTACAGTTTGAAAAAGGCTTTAAAGGTGTAGAATTAATCGATATTACCGACGATTATGAGGCATTAAGATCCCATAAATCACCCTGGGAACAAAAGAATGTCCGGGCTGCTTTTTCTTTGGCGTATGATGCATATCTTGAGATGAAGAAATTGGTTAAGCCGGGCGTATTTGAACATGAAGTGGCAGCTGCCGGTGAATACATATGCCGAAAAAATGGCGCAAGTAGTTTTGCTTATACGACTATTGTCGGAAGCGGTGAAAGATCTAATGCAGTCGTCCCGACAGCAATAAACAAGCAGATGGTTGACGGCGAATGGGTTATGCTGGGGATCGCTCCAAGAGTTAACGGGTATGCCGGAACATTTGGTGAAACATTACCTGTTTCCGGAAAATATTCGCAGGAGCAAAAAGATGCAATAAATGTCCTTCGCAGAACCCTAAGAGCTACAAAAGCTATGTTAAGGCCTGGTGTTTCCGGCCGGGAAATAGACGTTCCAGGAAGAAAGATATTTAAAGAGTCTGGTATGCTGAAGTACCTTGTCTGTCCGTTCGCTCATACAATCGGCCTTATGGAAGCTGAAGGACCGTTCTATGGGCCGGGTTCAAATGATGTTTTGGAGCCGGGAATGACATTATGCATAGATGTAAGTTTCTTTGGTCATCCTACGCTGAACGGTGCCCGTATTGAAACAGGCTATATAATTACTGAAAACGGCTGCGAACCTTTATGTCCGGAGCTTGATGCAATATTCGCGGAAGATTTATTGTGAGAATGGAGGTCTATTATGGAATTAGGAAAGAAAAAATGGGTCTTTGCTGATGGGGATCTGCCGCCGCATGGCGATTCTGAGCCATTTGGACACGAGGCAATGATGATTGTAAACAATTGTAATGAGGATGCGGAGATAACGATCGATCTTTTGTTTGAGGACAAAGAGCCGAAGTATGGTATTAAACTTAAGGTACCGGCAAAACGTGTTAATTGTATACGGATGGATTACCCCTTAGGAGAAGAAAATTATAAAATTCCATTCGGACAGTTTGCAGTTATTATGAATAGCAGTGTACCGGTTGTTGCTCTATATGGCCGGCTGGACAGAAGAAAAGATATGGCTTATTACCCAATAGCCGGTTTTAGCGTCTGATAAAATTATATAGTTATTTAATAAGAGAGTGTCGCAAAACTACTTTGAAGTAGAGAACGACGCTCTCTTTTTTCCACAAAATGTAAACAACCAATGAAAATTCGGTCTATTCTCCCAATCTTTCGTTGACTGTTGAATTTTAAGCGCACTTTAATGATCTGGTCAAGCCTAAGCGGACAGTAGGAAGCTGGACTGATTAACCCTTTCAAAATTACAAGGCGAGAGATATCCATTATTAGAATGCAGTCTCTGTCGATTGTAAAACACCTCGATGTATTCGAATGTCATAGTGATCACCTCGTCACGTGTCTCGAAGCGCTCGCCGTACACCCGCTCGTTCTTGAAGCTGCCGAACCAGCTCTCGGTCGGGGCGTTGTCCCAGCAGTTACCCTTGCGACTCATCGAGCAGAGCATGCCGTACTCGGCAAGCTTGGCCTGAAAGGCTCCACTCGCATACTGGCTGCCACGATCCGAGTGATGAATCAAGCCGGCCGCGGGCTTGCGCCGGAACCAGGCCATGGTCAGCGCATCGGTCGCGATGTCTGCCGTCATGCGCGGTTTCAGTGACCAGCCCACGACCTCACGGTTGAACAGGTCAATCACGATGGACAGATACAGCCAGCCCTCGCCCGTCCACAGGTAGGTGATGTCGGAGGCCCAGACCTGGCTGGGAGCCTCGGGCGCG
>ENA-UOOK01000660-UOOK01000660.1-fermentation-metagenome-genome-assembly--contig:-NODE-660-length-45462-cov-5.896536_pt1 | contig 45462 bp, 40 predicted proteins | sample MGYA00245777_ERZ724023 | MGnify/ENA primary metagenome ERZ724023 (study PRJEB28704, sample SAMN03018312) | fermentation metagenome | biome: anthropogenic terrestrial biome; feature: soil; material...
GGGGATACAGGGCCAATTATAATATCTCATGAAGAAATAACTTGCTGTTATCTCGCGAAGAGCAAGTCAGTTCTTGTTACTGATATTTCTGCAAATTTTACAGCAAAAATGATACGCTACCCATTTGACCTGTCTCCAGGGCATACGCTTTCAAGCAAAAGAGAGGAAGATGCATGGAAGGCCCTCTTCCTTGATAAAATCGGTCCAGGCGAAAAACGAATCTTGGATGTAGGAGTTGGAACCGGATTCCTCTCCATAATGCTTGCTGAGATCGGATATTCGGTCGTCGGCGTCGATTTATCCGAAGAGATGATAAAAAATGCCCGGAAGAAGATGGATGCACGAGGGCTGAAGGTCAGGCTGGAAGTGGGCGATGCAGAAGCCCTTCCCTTTGAAGATGCATCTTTTGATGGAGTTGTAAACAGAGCTGTGCTCTGGACGCTTCCTAACCCCAAAAAAGCACTTGCTGAATGGAAACGTGTGCTGAAGCCCGGAGGGACCCTCTGTTTCTTCCTGCATGGGCCGCATTCCCATGGATTGTCCCATCGATTGACAAAGCAGTTCACCAATCTGATAATCCTTTCCAGAGAGAGGAGAAATCCATGGAAGTCGCTCTATGATTCAGTAGATCTTCCTATGGGTGGGGGAGTTGACTCCTCCGTGGTGATAGATCTCCTGAAGAAGGCAGGATATGCTGAGGTCAGATCAGATCCCATGATAGAAATAGGACAGATGAAGAGCGAGAAAATGCCCTGGTATAATAGAATATCCTCTCAAAAGAGCATGCAGTACTGCTATTCCTGTCGCAAATCATAGTGTATCCCAATATTTAAATTTTTTATACTTTGAATTTTAAAAGAGCGATCAAAATGACCTTATTCCCGGCAATCTATGCTACTATTGAGATCTCGAAGGTCATGGTCCCCCCCATCATCATCGGATTTTTTGTGGCCAGCGTAATTCGCCGGTCACCCTATTTCCGGTATCTAACCATGCCTACCGCCTGGCTGGCAGCTATTGCTCGTCTCCCTGCCGAATGCTCGGCCGCTCTCACACTGTTCCTGGTCAATAGCTGGGCCGCTCTGGCCCTTCTCTCCGAGGCACACAAGAATGGGCAGATAAACGACCGTGAGCTGATAGTGGCCATTTTGGTTGGATTTATTCCCAAGGGACTTCATGGGACTCTTTTTTTCTCTCTGCCTGTCGGCCTCTCCGTTCTGGGCCCTCACACAGGCGGACTTTATGTGTGTTTCGATCTACTGGCCAACTTCTTCGTGGCAGGCATTGGGATTCTTGCCGCCAGAATGATGCTTGCACCCAGGGAATCAATGACGACGAAAGGAGACGAGACCACATCTGCAGGAGATTGGAAGGTCATACTAAGAGAAGGTCTGCATGAGTGCATATCCTCATCCATCAAGATCACCAGAGTGCTGGTCCCCACCATCTTTCTGGCTCAATTGGCCATCGAGTATGTTCTGGTGTTGCCCATTGTGGAGCGGTACAATTCCGCAATCGAACCTCTTGGATTTTCATCGTCCAGTCTGATAGTTCTCATGGCCAGCGTGGTCAGCCAGAGTGCCGCACTGGTGGCCTCTGGCACATTGCTCAAGGAGGGCTCTCTCAATACTGTTAGTTGCCTTATCTTGCTTTTCATGGCAAGGTTTCTGCACCTTGGCATTGGGTGCTTCCGGATCGGCATTCCTGCAAATGTATCCTATTTCCGGGGCTCTCTCGGTCTGAGGGTAACCGCCATAGAGTATTCACTGGTAGAAGTGGCTAATATCTTGATGATATTAATGATATTTTTATTTTTATAGCATTACACCGATGCTTGCATCGGGGTGCGCCGCCGCCGTTTGACAGCTGCCGCTCTATCTTATCTTGTTACCACCATATAGCTGCATCTGCCTCAGGTTCCTGGCCATTTCATTCTTAGCAAGCTCAGCCCGGAGATGTATATTGAAAAATGAATGTCCAGAGAATGTCCAATAGGCCCAGGCAAGCGCCCGACCTTCAAATTTTTTATAATTTATATAAGATTTTATGTTACAATCATGGAAAGATTTAACATGAGAGAATATGCTTTCATATCTCATGCCCTTAACCGACTCAGAGGTGAAGAGCGCCATACGCTCTCGATGGGATGTCTCATCCCAGAAGTATGATACGCATGATGGTCACGGCATAAAGAGCGCAGAGGAGAGGGATGCCTGGAAGAGAGTATTGGGAGAATCTCTTGCCAGAAGCGGCCTTGATATCCTGGATGTGGGTTGCGGCACAGGGGAGATGAGCCTGGTTTTGGCTGAGATGGGCCACAATGTTCAGGGAGTCGATCTATCCGAAAAAATGCTCTCCAGAGCGAGGGAGAAGGCCAAGGCCTCTCGCCTGAAGGTTAAGTTCTCTTTAGGAGACGCAGAGAGACTGAAATTCGATCCTGGCAGATTCGATGCCCTGATCAGCCGCCATGTGCTCTGGACCCTGCCCCATCCTGACAGGGCAATGGAAGTGTGGAAGCGAGTGGTGAAGGTGGGAGGCCAGGTGCTGGTCATCGACGCGCGATGGCGAGATGACTCGATCTCCAGCCGGTCGAGAAGGCTGGCCTCTGAGGTGGGAATGATCTTATTGGAGAGGCAGAATCCCTGGAAAGGCTGGTACCCTAAGGATCTGAACTCTGCTCTCCCCCATCGCTACGGATTGACCTCCCAGGAGGCGAAGAGGTACTTTGAGGAATCCGGCTTGAAGGATGTGACCCTCACCGATCTGCATGATATCCGAGAGATCCAAAAGGTCGGTATGCCATTTTATCGCCGGATCTCCTTCAACTGGACATACTACATGGTAAAGGGCACAAAAAGTAGATAGGGTGATTTTTAATGTGATTATGCAAACCGCTACTTCTGATCATATTGTCCCTCTTCATTGCAGGGCCAGTTGCAGGAGAATCGGACTCCGATAATGCTCTCGTCGTAGGAGAGCTGTGGGACATACCGAGTATCGATACCTCCAATGATGATGGACATGTGGCTTTGAATGATAGGGGCAGATCCAAAAGAGGATGACAGAGGATTGTAGTATTAACTGTTATGCACAACATTTTAATATGTAGCACTTAAATTCAGAATAAAGGCATATCATGTGGAGGCAGTCTGATTATGGACCACCAAGAGGGCAAATGCAGATACACTGGCATGGATAAAGAGTATACCATCGAGGACTTGGCGGCATTTCATGGCCATCTCGGGCCTTACATCGTCCTGGGCTATATGATCGGCAGATATGCCCGCAAGAACCTCTGCTCCGATCCCTTCCAGATGAAGGCAGAGGTCTTCTGCCAGGATAAGCCTCCTCAATCCTGCCTCGCCGACGGAGTGCAGATCGGCAGTGGCTGCACCCTGGGCAAGCGAAACATCCGGATCGTCCCCAGCAACGAGATCCGCTGTCATTTCGCTGCCGGGGAGAGGGAGCTGGTCATCATTCCCAGGCCGATTGCCTTTACCTCAGAGAGCGGAAAAGAGCATGACCTGCTCATCGAGCAGCTGGCTGAGAAGATGTACCGCATGGCCGATACTGATCTCTTCACTGCGGATCTGCGTCCGGATTGGGACCATGGGTGAGCGTCTTTTGAGAGCTATAGTTCTTGAGAGCATCTACACCGCATATGAGGGCGGCTCAGAGCCGGTTATCAAGGATCTTTCCCTGGAGGTTGATCGGGGGGAGTATGTGGTCATCGGCGGCCCGAACAGCGCGGGAAAGACCACCCTGCTGGAGTCGATCAACGGCCTGGTCAAGATCACCCATGGTAGGGCCTGTGTCTGCGGCCTGGATGTTCGCCGACGTGGCTTTGAGGTGAGAAGGAGGGTGGGCTATGTCATTCAGAACTTCTATTTCGATCCATTCACCCCTTTCACCGCCCAGGAGGTGGTGATGATGGGACGCTTTGGCCGTCAGGGACTGTTGAGCCGCCCGAAGGAGTCCGACTATGATGCCGTGCAGAGGGCGATAAAAACAGTAGGTATCGAGGACCTGGCACACAAAACCATAGGCACCCTCAGCGGCGGCCAGCAGCAGAAGGTGATGATCGCCCATAACATTGCCAAGGAGCCGGATCTCTTCATGCTGGATGAGCCATTCAGCAATCTCGATTTTCGGGCCAGAGAGTTCCTGCAGGATGTGTTCAAGGGGATTGTGCAGCAGGGGGTCCCCATCCTCATGGTGGCTCATGCATTCGATGGACTCCCCGACATTCCCATTCATCTAGTTGTCATGAACCGGGGCAGGATCACCGGCGACCTGAGCTGCCAGGCGGGGGAGGTGGAGGAGATAATCAGAAAGGAGTGCGAGGTCAAGGAAAGATGCTCGAGTGGCTGATAGAGAACAATGTGGTCTGCCATGCCCTGGAGGCGATGATCTTTGCCTCCGTCGCCTGCAGCATCCTGGGGGTGATCATCTCCAGGATGAGCCTCTCCTCAATTGGCTTTACCATGTCCCATGCTGCCTTTGCCGGTGCGGCTCTGGGCATGTTCCTGGGAGCGAATGCTCAGGTGATGGCCATTGCCTTCAGCATGGGGGTGGCAGCTCTCATCGGTCCGGTTAGCGAGAAGGCCAAGATGGCGGCTGATGCCACATTAGGCGTCCTATTCTCCCTGTCCATGGCTGTGGCCATCTTCTTGATCTCTTACATGGAATATATGGGCAAAGGGCTCTCCGCGAGCAGCCTTCTATTTGGGGATGTCATATCTTTATACCGGGAGGAGATTTATGCCCTGGCTGCCATCTGCTGCCTTTCCATCCTATTCGTTTTAGCGTTCTACAAAGAGATCTCGGCCATCATGTTCAACATGAAGATAGCCGAGTCAGCCGGGGTCCGGGTTAAGCTCATATATTACGTACTATTATTCATTATTGCCCTATCCGTGGCGCTCAGCCTCAACATTGTGGGCGGCCTCTTGATATTCGTATTGCTGGTGACGCCTGCATCCATAGCTGGCCAGTTCTGCTTTAATGTAAAGAGCATGTTCATAGTTGCGCCGCTGGTAGCTCTCTTGGTGAGCGCCTTTGGCGTCTGGGCGGGTTTTGAGTTTACGCTGCCCGTCGCTCCTCTGGTGGCCCTGCTGCTCACAGGCGTATTTGCAATATCCGTAATGCTGTCTTTTAAGAGAAGGATAAATACCAAAATACATTGATGATTAAAGCTCTCGGCGGTGGTAATAGTCAAGGAAAGATTGTCAATCAGGCAAATAGGATCCCTCCTGGCAAATGCCGTGAATATGAAGACCAGTCCGGTATGCGTGTACGGCTCGGATCAGGTACCGGAAAATGCTGTCCGGTCCTCTTCGTTCAGCGATTGCCTTGCCTGCAACATGATGGAAAGCATCTGAAAGAGAACGAAAATATCGCATGCGAGACCTACAAGGCAGTAGGTGAGATCAAAACCCTGGGCAGGTATGTGGTGATGAGGCGCTGCGATGATTTCCAGGAGGACCCTGGCGTAAAATGCATAGTATGTTTTGCCAGCGGCGAGCAGATCAGGGATTTATGTGCACTGGCTCATTTCGGCAGCCATAACGTTTTTAATTTAATATCGGTTCCCTGGGGCCCGGCTTGCGCTACCCTGGTTACCTATCCTGCGGGCATGGCGGAAAATGCTTCTCTGTCTCAGATATCCATCGGTCCAACCGATCCTTCCGCCAGGGGTTGGCTGCCCGAAAACTGCCTGGCCATGGGAATCCCGGCAGAGATCGCCCGGAAGATGGCCAATGATGTAGTGAGGTCGTTTTTGGCTAAAATAGATAATGTCTCTTGATTCGTTATATTTAATACGAACTTACAAAGATAATCAAGTCAATAGTAGTAAAACTTAAATATTTAGTATTACTAATTCCAATTATGAGAATTCAATCATCCAACTTAGCCATACTGATGCTGGCGATCTTTTTGATCGTTCCTGCTGGTGCAGAAACGGCACCGTCAACTCTCAAGATCGTCTGCACCACCAGTGTATTGATGGATCCGGCAACCTATATCGGCGGAGATAGGGTGGAGGCCATTTCCATCGCTGACCCTACCCTGTGCCCTCACCTGCAAACAGACATCATTCCAAATCGCATTCAGCTCAACATGGATTTCATCAAAGATGCTAACATGTTTATGGCGTACAACGACAGCAACGACCAAAGGTATAACATGCCGGCAATCAACGATTTCATGACGGCCAATAACTATGGGACAGCTGAATGGATGACGATATCCAACCCTTCCCGCGGATGGAACACCCCGACCAACTCCAAGCTGCTGGCTGCCGAGGTAGAAGGGTGGCTCGCAAATAAAGACCCGGCCAACAAAACCTACTACGAGCAGCGCTACAATGATTATGCAAAAAGCTTTGACGCCATCGAGCCTACAGAGTCGGAGAAGAAGCAGCTAAACCAGACGCAGGTCATAGTCATGCTCTGGCAAAAAGATCCCGTGCAAAACTGGCTGGGCATGAATGTGGTCAACTTCTTTGCGCCCGAGTTCGCTCTGAATGGAACCAAGACCGCGGCCAGAGTGGTGGACGACATCAATGCCAATCCTGAGAAATACCAGAATGTGAAATATATCATAGAGAATATGCAGTCCGGGGAGCTGGCCAAGGGAATTGAAGAGTCCTTGAAGGATAAGGGAATCGATGCAGAGCGAGTGATCTTCACCAACTTCCCTGGATCGGTTGAGGGTGCAGACACGATGGCAGAGGTTCTAAACCACAATAAGCAGATCGTGCTCTAGGCCGGCAGGCTCATTTTTCTTTTTTCTGGATTTTATTGGAGTACAAGACGACAAAAGCTTTGATATTACTACAATCGAAATGCTTATTACTTAATAATACAAATTACTATTAATTCTCCAACCATAGAGAGAATTGCTTTCTTGGGAAAATGGTGAGTGGGATGACATTTGAAAAAGGATCTGATTTGGTCTTTGAAAAGCACCCCAATAGAGCTTTAAGCATTCTCATTGCCGAGGATGACCCGGAAAATCAGCTGGTCGCCTTGCGGATGCTAAAGACGCTGGGGTATAATGCCGATACAGTAGACAATGGCCTCGAAGCTTTGATTGCCATGGAAAGCCGCTCTTACAATCTGGTGCTCATGGACATTCAGATGCCAGAGATGGATGGATTGCAGGCGGCTAGAATCATCCGGAAACGCTGGCCAGAGGGCCCCAGGATCATCTTTGTCACTGGCTGCACCAGCCGCAGAGATGAATGCATCAGCGAGGGAGGAGATGGCTTTATCTCTAAGCCGATAAGCTTGCACCAACTGCAGGAGGCGATTGATGATAAGGCATGTTGATGTCCTAACCTCGTTCAACATTTTCGGGATTTCTGATCTACTCTTTTAAGGCGGCAATCCAGAAGGCTTTTTCCTGATAGCCGGATTTAAGATATTCGAGCAACGTACTCGATCTTGGGCCGATCCCTTCCTTTATTTGGATATTCTCGAAACCGCTCTGTTTCAGAAATCTCCGGTCGGCTTCAGGACGGTCGGCCTTTATTGACCATAGATCCTTCTTCAATTCGGCATTGAACTCATGAGTCAGAGGATTCTTTCTTTCTGTAACAGCGATCAGGAACAACGATAGTGCATGCCAAAACCTTCTCTTGATCGTATTTTCTCCATGATGCCAGTTCCCATCCACGATCACCACCTTTCCGCCAGGCTTCAAGACTCTCTTCCACTCAATAATCGCTTTCATAGGGTCGGTGACAGTCCAGAGGACATACCTGCTGACAACAGCATCAAAGGTGTTATCACCAAACGGCAGCTTTTCAGCATCACCAATCCTGAAATCGACAGGCAATCCTAGTGATTCCCTGTTCTTAAAGGCGTTTCTGATCATGCCTTGTGAGAAGTCCACGCCGGTTACATCGTGACCGAGCTCTGCAAGCAAGAATGCAACAATCCCCGGACCGGTTCCAACATCAAGGACCTTGAGGCGGCCCTTTCCCAGAGCCTCGGTGAAAATCTCTTGCCAATGCCTTTTGGTCTCTTCTGATTTTAAGGTAATCTTTATTGATTTGTTGTAGTTATTCGCATCACTGCTCCAATGTCTTTCAATGGCTTCCTTCATGACAATCATATCTCCACTAACACAGCAGGTTTTGTTTCCAATCGTTTGATTTCTGCTGCATATAAGTGACATGCAACGCGATGGCCCTCTCCTAAGTCAATCAGTTGCGGCTCCGCTTTTTCGCAAATCTTTTCTTTGAAGCTGCACCTTGTGTGGAACCTGCAGCCCGAAGGGGGATTCATGGGGCTTGGCATCTCTCCCTCAAGAACGATCTTTTTCCTTTTCGTCTGAGGATCGGCGATGGGTATTGCAGACATCAAAGCCCTGGTGTACGGGTGTCTGGCCTCCTCAAACAGCTCCTTCGTGCTCCCGGCCTCTACGATTTTCCCTAAGTACATCACGCCCATGCTGCTGGTCATCCTGCTGATGAGGTTTAGGTCGTGGGATATGAAGAGGCATGAGAAATGAAACTCCTCCTGGACCTTCTTCAACAGGGATAGTATTTGGGCTTGAACACTCACGTCCAGAGAAGACGTTGGCTCATCGGCCACTATGAACCTTGGGCCCAGTGCTAAGACCCTGGCCAGCACCACCCGCTGGCTCTGGCCGCCGCTCAGCTCGTGAGGATAACGGTTGACATGCTCTGGCTGCAGTCCGACCATATCGATGAGCTCCAGAACTTTTTTCTCGCGATTAGCCTTGGGAACAAGGTTGTAGAGCTTCAGAGGCTCGGCGATGATATCACCAATTTTCATGCGGGGGTGCAGAGACGACTCCGGGTCCTGGAAGATGATCTGCATTTGAGGCCGAAGCTTTCTCAGTGCCTTTTTATTCAGCTTTAGGACGTCGATGCTGTTGAAGATCACCTTGCCCTCAGTGGGCTCTATCAGTCTCAATACAAGCCTTCCCACCGTCGTCTTGCCGCAGCCGGACTCGCCCACCAGCCCGAATGTCTCACCATCTGCGATATTGAAGGATATGCCGTCCACTGCCTTCACAGATCTCTTGCTGACAAGGCCGCTGATGAACGTCTTTTTTAGCCCTTGTACCTCAAGCATAAAGGAGACACCTCGCATGCTGGCCGTCCTTCACCTCTGTCAGCGGAGGATGGACGCTTTTGCACATATCCATTGAACAGTCGCACCTCGGATGAAACCTGCAGCCGGGAGGAGGATTGATCAGCGAAGGGCTGATGCCTCTAATCGGCTTCATGCCCCTGGAGGGAACCGACTCAAGAAAATTCCTGGCATAAGGATGGGCCGGCCCCTTGAAAAATTCCTTGATATCGGCATACTCCACAATCTCGCCAGAGTACATGACTGCGACCTTATCGCAAAGCTGTGCAGCCAGCGAAAGGTCGTGAGTAATGAGAAGCATCGAGGCTCCCGAATTTTTTATCAGATCTTTCATCAGCTCCACGATTTGGGCCTGGATGGTCACGTCCAGTCCCCTGGTCGGCTCGTCTGCTATGATCAAGGATGGACTGCATGCCAGTCCCATTGCGATCATCGCCCTCTGCCTCATGCCGCCGGAAAACTCATGGGGGTACTCCTTCGCCCTATCGGGCGCAGAAGGTATCCTCACCAGGCCGAGCATTTGGACGGCTCGAGAGTTGGCAATGCTCTTTTTCAGTCCCTGGTGGCGCAAAAACGGCTCCGATATCTGGAATCCAACTGTGAGCACAGGATTCAAAGAGCTGAGAGGGTTTTGGAATATATGGGCGATCTCCTTTCCGCGAACCCCTCTGAGTTCCTTTTCATTGAGCTTTAGCAGATCCCTTCCTTTGTAAATTACCCTGCCATCCGTTTTGGTATTTTCCGATAGCAATCGCAATAATGAAAGTGCCAGAACGGTCTTTCCACACCCTGACTCCCCCACCAACCCTAAAGTCTCATTCTCGCCTATCTCCAGGCTCACATCGTCAACGGCCCTGACAATCCCATCAACCGTCATGAAATGGCTGTTCAAATGCTCTATGGAGAGAAGTGTCATTTGATCACCATCTGCCTTGGATCGATCGCGTCACGCAGGCCGTCTCCGATGAAGTTGAAGGCCAGAACTGCCAGCATTATCATCAATCCCGGGAAGACGCAGAGCCATGGGCAGTCCCTCAAGTACTCTCTGCCCTCGTTTAGCATGCTGCCCCACTCGGGCGTGGGCGGCTGGGCCCCGAGTCCCAGGTATCCGAGAGCCGCTATGCTCAGTATGACGGAGCCCAGGTTTAGAGTCATGAGCACGATTATCGGGGGCAGGCAGTTGGGCAGCACATAGCGAAGGCAAATATAGCCGTCACTGCAGCCCATGGCCTTTGCCCCCTCTATGTACTCCTTCTCCCTTATCGATAGCGTGGTTGCTCTTGCCACCCTTGCATAGAAGAGCCACCCCACCAGGGATATAGCCACAATCGTATTGATCATGCCTGGGCCCAAAGCGCCGATGATTACCAGCGCTAGGATGATGCTGGGGAAAGCCAGGAGCACATCGATCAGCCTCATCAGAATCTCATCGATCACACCCCTAAAGTACCCCGCAATTATGCCGATGAACACCCCGAACGTGGATGTAAGGGCCACCACCAGGATGCTCAGTTCAAATGTCGTCCGCGTCCCGTAAATCATGCGGCTGAGCACGTCTCTGCCTAGCTGATCGGTTCCCATGGGGTGCTCCCATGATGGCGGTTTCAGCTTTTCCTTCAGGGCAATCTTATCTGTATCGTAAGGGGCGATGAAGTCGGCTAAGATGGCAGCTGTAATCAGCATCAGGATTACTATCAGCCCTGCAACAGATGCCCTATTTTTGAGGAACTCGTCCATGTTTCGCGATTTGGCCAGCGTCAACTCCCCCCAATTCTCGGATCAAATATCGGATATAAAATATCAATCGTGAAGTTTAGAAGCATATACATGAGAGTGATAAACAGGACCGTCCCCTGTATAACCGGGATATCTCTCGCTGAGATGGAGTCGATCAGCAGTCTGCCAATTCCCGGCCAGGCGAAAATGGTCTCGATGATCACTGCTCCGCCTAGCAGGTGGCCGAACTCAAGCCCGACCATTGTTATGATGGGGATCAGCGCATTCTTCAGTGAATGAGTTATCATAATATCTCTATGGTCCAGGCCTTTGCCCCTTGCAGTCCTTATGTAGTCCTGCCTCATCACCTCCAGAGTGCTCGATCTGGTCAGCCTCATTACAACGGCAGTTGTGGCCGTCCCGAGTGTGACGACCGGCAGTATCAGGTGACTTGGCCCTCCATACCCAATCGTTGGTGTAAGCTTTAGAGCAAGTGAGAAAACCATTATGAGCAGAAGGGCAAGCCAGAAATTGGGCATGGATATTCCCAAAACTGCGGTGGCGCTGCACAGATAATCGGTAGTCGAGTTCTGTTTGACCGCGGCCAAAATGCCCAGGGGCATGCCTATCAACAATGACATGAGCACGGCGATGAGAGCAAGGGTAATAGTTGCTGGCAGCCTTATTAGAATTTCTTCCCGGACGGGAGCATTGGTTTTATAGGATCTTCCCAGGTCTCCATGAAGCGCGTTGGTTGCCCAGGAGTAATACTGGGACAGCAAAGACCTGTCAAGGTCGAACTTTTCTTTGACCAGCTGCACCTCTTCGTTGGAGGGATTCAGTTCGACGTTGCCTAAGAATATGTACTTGGCCATCACTTCTGCATTCTCTCCCGGCAGCGAGTGGAGCATGAAGAAGACCAGCGATGTCGATATTGTCAATACCAGGCAAAATATTCCCAACCTCTTCAATATGTTATTCAGCATCCAATCGGCCTCAATGAATAAAATTGGACCGACAGAGATGCTCCGCCGGCCAACTGGTTAGGGGCTATTCCCGGTATATCCCCGTGTTTATGCAGTAATCATGATGCGCGGGGTTCGGGACATATCCCTTCACATCGTTCTTGGTCACGACACAGAGGTAGTGATAGGCGATTGGAATTTGGGCACAATCCTCGTCGTAGACTATCTTCTGCACCTGCTTGTACAGGTCGTTCCTCTTCTCCGAATCGAATGTGCTTCTAGCCTCCAGGATCAGATCGTCGACCTCAGGATTTGCATAATGGTAGTCGACTTCGGTGCTGAGGAATTCATTCTCGATGTAATAGCTTGGATCGGGTATCATCATGCATGCGTCTCCACCGCCTACCCATATCATTCCCCATTCGCCGGCACGCTCGCTTATCGCATCACTTTCCATTACTCTTGCCTCTGCCTCGATGCCGATCTCTTTGAGCTGGGACTGGACCGCCTGCTCGATCAGGGGAAGTGCCGGACGCTGGGGCCAGGTGTAAAGGGTGATCTTGAATGCCTGGCCGTCTTTGTCCAGGATGCCGTCGCCGTCAGTGTCCTCCCAGCCGGCCTCTGCTAGAAGCGATTTTGCCTCTTCCACATTGTAGGAGTAGCCTTCGATCTCGTTATTTCTCCAGGCGAGGCCAGGAGTGAGTGCATTACCGTCGGATGCCTTTCCGCGGCCAAGCAGGATGTCGTCGGCAATGCTCTCCCTGTCGATAGCATAAGCTATGGCCTTCCTGACCCTTACATCATCGTAAGGGGCCTTCGAGACATCCCCGAACTTCAGCTTATACCCCTGGCAGAGCAAGTTTATTGTGACGTTTAAGTCCGGATTGTCCTGAAGCCGTGCTGTAGAGCCGAGCGGCGGCTCGGTGGTAAAATCGATCTCTCCACTTTCAATTGCCATTTCCCGGGCGTTGGCGTCTCCAATTCCGAACTTAACGGTTACTGTATCCAGCAATGGAGCGCCATCCCGATAGTTCTCATTTTTGGCAAGCTCCAGAGTGTCGGATGCCTTATCGTAGCTGACGAATTTGAACGGACCGGTGCAGATGGGCTTTGATATCGACCCATCGCTCTCCTCGTTGTTCCTATATATGCTCGCCCGCCCATAAGCCAACCTGGCAGGGAGAGATGCGTCAGGGGTCTCAGTCGTTATGTCGACTGTATTGTCGTCGACCTTGGTGATATCCTTGATGTTCAGCTGGCCTTTGACGCTTGGATTCATCTCTATGGTTCTCTTGAGGGCTTCTGAAACGTCGTCAGCAGTCACCTTTGAGCCGTCGTGGAATAAAACGTCGTCGTCTAAATGGAAGCGCCAGGTGTCATCGTCGATCGTCTCCCAGGATTTAGCAATGCAAGGAACGATCTCGAATTCAGGGCTGATCGAGGTCAATCCCTCTGCAACGAGGAAATTGTTGAGATTATAGCTATATAGGGCCGGATCTATCCCGCCCATTGCCCATACCTCGCCTATGATGAGATTCTGATCGCTGGCAGCCAACGTGACGGAGCAACCGATAAAGATCAAGCCGACGATAATTGCTGTTATTGCCAAAATGGCGTTTGTTAGATTAAATCTGCATTCATGCATAGTCCACCACCTCCTAAGCATTGGCAGTTTTATCTTGCCTGCATCACCAAGGTGCTGACGAAGACTGACTCGTCGAACATATCGCTAACCTTCTTGGATGGGTCCGCATGCCGGACTAAAAACATCCATTCTCCGTCCGTGCTTATGGGAATGCGAGCCCTTCCTAGGCTGTCCGTCTTAACGAGTGCCATCTCCTTTCCCTCCTTTTTGGACACCGCTTTGATATCGGCAGAGGCCAGAGGACTTCCTTCATAAAATACCTGCATCTCGGCATCGCTTCCGACAGAGAACCAAGATCTTCCGGGGACGATCTCTAGGATTCCATGCACGACTTGGCCCTTATATTCACTGTCGCTCTCAGCAGGGCAAATTAACTTAGCCATCTGATGAAAGGCCCCTGCATAGGTGACATCCTTAAATTGGGATCGAGGCCCCCTCTTGTTTCCGTCCGGAGTCTTGCAGAGTATTGACGATTCCATATCTGCTATGACCACATGTGATCCACTCTTGTCTGCTGCAAATCGTAGAATGTAGTGCTTATCACCAGGAATGAGATCCATGTCAGACTTGCTGCCATCGGGATTATAGTTGAATGCCTTCAGCCTCTTTATATCGGCAATGCCGTCTTGGCGCATATTATGGCCATACACAAGGGCCAGTTCTACATTGGCATCATCCTTCTTGGAGTTTTCCAGCCATATCTCATGGCCTTGCATCATCAATTCAATTTTGCACTCTTGCATTGGTCTACCTCGCTTTCTTAAATCTGAGAATTGAATGTACTTATTATTAATAAGTATTCCGGTTATAGTATTACTATATATGTGAATCATTCGTGAATTGGCATTTTAATGCGAGATGTACTGCTGAATACTATGGCGGCGTAAAATATTATGTCGTCGCAGGATGTTGGTCTACAAGGCCACTACCATAAGAGGATTTCAAATGCCAACCGCAAGGCTGGCCAGCCAAACACATATTGAGTAGTCATTTCACGGGGCGGGGTTTAGGATCAACTCAATGGGATGGAGACGATGAACTGCAGTCCTCCATTCCTGTCCTCTTTCTTGTTATTCAGCCCAGTTCCTCTGATCTACAGCTCCAACGCCTTTTGAGATCTCTCCGGCTCCATCGATATCATTACAAATCCAAGCACGCTGGCGCAGATCATGAGCCCCGGCGGTAGACGAACATTTACGTTGATATCCTCCACCTGATTGGTAGTGCCAATGACAAGCTTCTCTATGGCGTAGTTGTCCGATTGCTCCTCGCCCTGAACCATGGGCAATCCCGATAGCAATAGGCAAAAGATGAGCGATAGATTTGAGATCGAATCCTTTTTTGCTCCCATAATATCCATCCTGTGTTTGTGATACTTAATGGCTCCATTAGATATAAATGTATTATTAATTGTTCTTGATGTTGTTGAAAAGTACATTTTCTGATAATTCTTCGAAAATTTAAAATCTGAGCAAATACATCCGCATGCAAATAGCAACCACATCCATCAATAATCCTACAAAATCTATCATTACTCTAGAAAATATCTTATACTAGTACTGTATAATATTATATCATGCTAAAAAGTAATAAAAATATCCGGCCGAGCAGATCAGTCCGCTCGGAGATAAGGTACTTCGACGACGAACTCAATCCTGTCTCCAGGGATAAAGCCACCTGGGCAGTCTTCCGGGAGGTGGATGAGAAAGGAAACCTTCTCTTCGAAGCGCAGGGATTCATCGACTAGCCCTGCAGGGGGAGCTTCTGATCCAAAATGCAATTATTAATAAAAAAGCTAATTTTTCATAATATCTTTCAATCTCATTAGCCAACTTATCATTTTCAGACCTAATGTGAATTGGGCAAAGGATTTATTAACCAAATCCCAATAGCATAGATGTATGTATGATTCATCAATAAAACTGAGCTATTTAATATTATAAAGTGTCATCTAATGGCATCAGACCTGCTAGTCTGTGATTGAGATGGGTTCCGATTGGGGTAAAGGAGGTTAAGAGACGATTATGGATGCTAAGGAGAGTATTTCGCAATATTGGGATTGGAGAAGCCGGAGCTATACCAACGGCAGTCATGGATTTGAAGAGGAGGAGAAGGCCGTTTGGAAGATGGAGTTAGAGCCATTCCTCCAGGGGAGGAGATACAAGAGAGTCCTGGATGTGGGGACCGGTCCCGGATTTATGGCCTTGATACTGGCGGAGATGGGGCTTGATGTGACCGGTGTCGACATCTCCTCCGGGATGATAGAAAAAGCGAGGCAGAACGCCCAATCGATGGGCTTGCAGGTGGACTTTCGCCATGCAGATGGCGAGCGGCTTTCTTTCGATAGTGAGAGCTTCGACCTCCTGGTGAACAGGCACCTGCTCTGGACCCTTCCCCATCCCCTGGCGGCGGTGAGAGAATGGTCTCGGGTTCTGAAGGACGGGGGCCGCATCCTGGCCATCGACGGGGCCTGGTTTGATCCCTCTCTAAATGCCCAGATCCGCAGGGGCATATCCAGTGCTGCTGCTAAAATCTGCTCGAGGAAGGCCCCATCTCTTAAATCCAAATTCCTAGACCACTACCAATCGATAAAAAAGGATCTCCCACTCTACAGCCAATCCAAACCGGAGAGGATCTGCAATGTCTTCGAAGAGGCGGGCCTTTTCAATGTCTCATTCAGGCATCTGGAAGAGGTGCAGAAGCTCCAGAATAAAAGGGGCTCTGTCCTGAGCAGATTGGAGTATCATGAGCCCACATTTGTGGTGGTAGGCGATGTGGCCAAGAGAGTCCGATGATGCGCTTCATTGTCCTTGCCTCACCATTTCCTTTTTTCCCTATCTGCAACCAGAGTAGAGAATCAATGCCTTTCGACTCAAAAAAGGGGATCCAATGGGAAAGGACGGCTCTTAAAGCCCTTAAATTCATCACAGTATTTATTAACTTGATGTATTATCGTATGAAAAAGTGACTGCTGAACTCATGTATTATCTCGTGCGAGGTATAAAATAATGGAGCCGAACCGCTTAATTTGGATTTTGATCTATGCTTTCGTGATATTATCTCCTACTAATGCTGCTGATTTCGTCCTGGAGATCTATGGCAATGCCAATATGGATGAGCATCTGGACCAGGCCGACCTGGACTATATCAGGGATATCGTAGCGGGCAAAACCGAGCCCACCAAGCTTGCCGATGCCAACTTCGATGGCCAGGTGAATGAGCAGGATGTAGAGCAGCTGCAAGCGATACTGGACGGCAGGGAGGAGAAGCTCACATTCATCGATATGCTGGGCGAGCCAGTGACCGTCAACAAGCCCATTCGAAGGCTGGTGAACATGGGTTACAATGGGGTGGAGATGACCAGAATCCTGGGGGCAGAGGATATTCTGGTGGCCTATGGCCAGGATAGAGCTGATCATGCAATATTCTTCCCCAAATTCGCTGAGCTGTCCTTTGTTGGAACCGATCCCAACGACTGCGATTATGAGAAGATCATCAGCCTCAAGCCCGATGCCGTCCAGACAAATATCGAACGGGCGAGCTATACCGTGGGCGGACTGGATCAGAAGCGCATATTTGAAAAGAATTTAAAAGATATTCCCTTGATCTGCCTTAACATGCGCGAGCAGGATACCTTGGTGCAGAACGTAAGGACATACGGATACATTCTGGATCGAGAAGAGGAAGCAGAGGAGTTCATTGATTGGTACTCTGGATACTATGATCTATTCCTGAGCAGAACCGCATCCATTCCTGAGGATGAGAAGCCGAGATGCGTCTTTGAGTATACCCCCTACTACTGCTATGCATCGGGAAGCAATCTGGGACAGGTTCTGGCCCTTGCAGGTGGAAAAAACATCCTCGATAAAAAGATCGGCCCGGACGATCCAAAATACGGCTCAATGCTCGATATTGAGCCTGAGTTCATAGTAAAGGAGAATCCTGAATATATCTTCAAGGCAGTGGGAAGCTGGGAGAGCGGCTATCATGTCGATAACACCTCTGCTATGGCCGCCTACCAAGAGCAGGTGACAAATCGCACTGAGCTAGCTAATGCTATTGCTGTCAGAGAGGATAATGTGCACTGCATGAGCTACTGGATCCTTATTGGAGCGGGAAACAACGTAATTGGCACAGCTTATGTGGCGAAACTCCTGCATCCTGATCTTTTCGAGGATATAGATCCCGTGGCCATACATCAGGAATATGTGGACCGTTTCTGCCGCATAGACTTCAATGTCGAAGAAAAGGGTGCATTCCTCTATCCTCCGTATGATCGCTGGCCGGTGGAGGCCTGAGGATATGATAGTCTTGCCGCTTTCGATCTACCTTTCCAGGAGCCGGGGATGAAAGAGAGGATAACCAGACACTGGGACGGGAGGGCAAAGGCCTACGATGAGAACGTCAGGCAGGTCATATACTCCTCCAGGGAGAGGCGCATATGGCAGAAGATCTTCAGCGTAGCTATAGGCAGCGCCCCCCTCCGGATTCTTGACGTGGGCACGGGACCGGGAATTGTGTCCAATCTTCTCTCCGAGCTGGGTCATGATGTCACAGGCATTGATGCCTCGGAGGGAATGCTGAAGAAGGCCCAGTCGAACTCGGAAGCTCTGCACAATCCAATGCATCTAATCCAGGGAGATGGCGAAGTTCTGCCCTTTGATGATAGCTCCTTCGATGCTGTGGTCAACAGGTATGTTCTCTGGACCCTTCCCCAGCCGGAAAAGGCAATTGCTGAATGGCAGAGGGTTCTGCGGCCGGGCGGGAGGCTGGTGATCGTTGATGGCACCTGGTTTGATGAAAGAGATAAGACGGCATGCAGGCAGCTGTGGCGCAGTCTCTCTCTGATCCTGATCATGCTCACCGAGAGAAGGGTGCCATGCTACCAGGAGATGGATAAAACGATAAAGAGGGACCTGTGGTCCTGCAATATGAGGCGGCCTGACCATGATATAGAGATGCTCACCAGACTCGGTTTCAGGGATGTTCAGCTTAGAGATAACCTCAACCGAAAGCTGCTATTAACCCTCAACCATCTGAAGCATGGATACGGCGGCAGGCAGTTCCTGGTCACCGGGGTTAAGTGAAGCCTCAGATTTTTTTGCCAGAATAAGCTATCATGTCATTTGATCTTCTTCTGATGAATTTGCTCCTGGCAGGCAGTGGCTATGCCTCCAAGCTAAGGCGCTTCAACCCCAATGCAAGAAAGTATCTTCTCTTCGTCTTCCTGACCACACTGAATGCGGGGATATATGGGGTCATATTCAATCTCTACATCCTGCGCCTGGGCTTCGGAGAGGATTTTCTGGGGCTGATACTGTCCATCTCCGCCACCTCCATGGGGCTCTTTTCCATACCTGCAGCCTTTGTCTGTGATCGCCTGGGCAGAAAGAGGACGTTGCTTCTCTCTTCAGTTCTCAGCGCTATATCGCTCTTCTTTCTCTATAATACCACAACACCGGAGCTATTGGTGCTATTCAGCCTGGCATCCGGGATGGCATCCGCCCTGGGCCTGGTGACCGGATCGACCTTCCTCCTGGAAAACTCGACTAAAGAAGAGAGGATGTATCTCTTCTCCATGTCCTCGCTCATCTACACCTTTTCCCTCCTATCAGGAAACATGTTGGGCGGATTTCTGCCCGATATCCTGGCAGATCTCATCTCTGCCCAGTCTGGCAGCGCCATATCCTATCGGTTAACTCTCTATGTGTCATTGGTTGCCACTATGGCATCGCTGCTGCCCCTGGCATATGTCGCTGAGAAGAATTCGGAAGAGAATAATGGCATCAGAGGCCAGCTTCACATCTATCGATCCATATTCAAATCCAAGGTCGTCAGGCAAATGACCCTATTTTATTGCCTGTATGGGATAGGATGGGGCACATCCCTTCCCTATTTCAATGTATACTTTGATACGGTTCTCGGTGCCAGTGCCAACCAGATCGGCATCATCTTCTCCGTCTCGCAGGTCTTCATGATTCTCGGATATTTTCTCGTCCCCGTTCTCACCGAAAGGACCGGGAAGGTCCGGCTGGTCTCCATTGTGCAGATCTTATCGATACCATTCCTGCTGATGTTTGTCCTCACCAATAACCTGCTCATCGCCGTGGTTGGATTTGTGATGAGATATATGCTCATGAATATGGCAAATCCCATCCTGAATAGCTTCAAGCTGGAGATCGTTCAGCCTGAGGAGAGGTCGATGATAAACAGCATAATGTGGATGGCCTGCTACACCTTTGTAGGAATTGGAAACTATGTCGGCGGCCTTATGATGGCTAAAGGCGATAGCCGCATGCCTTTTATGGTCACTGGCTTGTTCTATGCGGCAACAGCTGTATTTTATTATATATGCTTTAATAAGCTGGAAGAAATTATAAAGACATGATGCATCCCATCGTAAAAGAGTTGGACATAAATATTACTTATATTAGAATTGATCTTATTTAATGCTATAATACCGAAATCCTTATTTAATATATACACCCATCCCGAAAGCTTAATCGCATGAATGCTGTGAGGTGGCCAGAAAAGCGGCTCATTGATCAGCATATTCGATATTCACATGAGTGGCTTACAGAGGTATTGCAGCACTAAAAAAAAGAGCACCAATTGAAGAATATGGTTGGAATTAGAAATGATGAATTATGGGCATTCTATGAGCAGAGGGCCTCAATTCTCGAAGAGAATAATCCAGAGGGCAGCAATCGTTGAAGTTGCCCTATTCCTGGTCAGCCTCTTCGTGGGCATCTCTGCAGCAGATGATGAAACGCTGAAGGTGGCATCGCCCTGGGAGCCAAAATCGCTTGATCCCATTGTATATCAATTGAGCGTGGACGTTTCTGAGCCGCTTCTGAGTGTGGACTCAGAGGGAAAACTATCGCCAATGCTTGCCCAGTCATGGGATGTATCCGAGGACGGCAGAACATGGACATTTCACTTAAGAGAAGGAGTCAGCTTCCATGATGGAACGCCTTTTAATGCAGAAGCTGCGAAGCTGAGCTTGGAGAGGACCTTCAGAAGATCGGCAGAATATTCTTCCATCAAGGCATTTCCAGTGGAGTCAGTCACAGCGCCTGATGAGTACACCCTGGTGATAACCACCAGCAGGCCATTTGCTCCCCTGGCAGGATACCTGAGCAAGGATGCAACTGAGATACTGGCGGCATCATCCTTCGACAGCAATGATGAGGTCGTAGAGCCCATAGGCACCGGCCCCTTCAAGTTCGACTCCTGGGTGCCAAAGGAGAGCATGACAGGTGTTCGATTTGAAGACTATTGGGGCTCCAAAGCAAAGGTGGAGAAGGTGGTATTTTCAAACGTCCCTGAAGAGAAGACCAGGGAGAGCATGCTGAGAGCAGGCGAGGTGGACATAATTGGCACTATCTCTCCTGCTCTGGCCAAGAAGCTGGCCGAGGACTCCAGCTTCAAAGTCTACGAGCAAGAGGAGATGGGCAGAGTACGCCATCTACTGCTGAATGTAGCTAATCCGCCCCTGGATGATGTTCTGGTGCGTCAAGCGATAAGCATGGCAATAGACCGCGATCTGATCTGCGATTCCCTCCTGGAGGGCATGGATCAGACGGCATCAGCTCCTTTCTCATCCAATCTCTACTGGTCAAACGATAACCTCGAAACCCCATCATATGACCCAGAGGAGGCAATTGCACTCCTGGAAGAGGCCGGCTGGTCGGACAGCGATAACGATGGCATCATGGATAAGGATGGGGAGGATCTCAAATTATCTCTGTTCACCTATCCGAGCAGGCCGGAGCTTCCAAGCATTGCAGAGGCGTTGAAAGATCAGCTGGGCCAGGTGGGAATCGATATAGAGATCACCATTCTCGATGACTCTGCAGTGAGAGAACAGGCCAAAGGAGGGAAGGTGGACATCTATCTGGTCTCCGTCAATACTCTCCTTAATAGAGACCCGGACACCTGGGCCAGCTATTTTACTACGGAATCGTATTACTACGACTGCATGAACTATGCCCCTGATGATGTGGCCGACCTCATCGAAAAAGGAAGGGAGACCATGGACCAGGAGGCGAGAAAGGAGATCTACGACCAGCTTCAAGAGAGGATACTGAAGGATGTTCCTGTGGTATATCTGACCTACTACACGGGCATTTCCGCCTCAAGCTCCGATATACAGGACTATGAGCTGAGCCTGATCGGCAGGCATCACCTGGAGAATGCCTACAAAGCCTGAATGAAAAGAGGGAGTGCGAGAGGAACAAGAGCGAGGGACGGGAGCAGGACATGTACGGGCTCATCCTGAGGCGGATTGCCGCTGCCATTCTGACCATATCTGTTCTCACCGTATTTGTCTTCGCCCTCCTCTATCTATTCCCTGGAGATCCTGCGGAGCGAATACTGCAGACCAGGATGAACGGTGAGCTTCCCACTTCCCGTGATACAGTGGAGGTCCTGAAAAAGGAGATGGGGCTGGATGCACCTCCATATCAGCTGTACCTGAACTGGGCCCGCGGGGTGTTGCATGGCGATCTGGGCTACTCTTACGTCACCAGAAGGCCGGTCATAACCATTCTCAGTGAGTCCCTCCGGGCGACCGGCGAGCTGGTGATGATCTCCATGCTGATAGTCATGTTCTTTGGGCTTGCTCTGGGCTTTCTAGCCGCCTGGAAGGAGGATTCGTGGATCGATGATATGCTCAGCTATCTTGCCATTCTGGGCATCTCCGTGCCCGGATATGTCACAGCCTTCGTCTTAATCCTCATATTTGCCATAGGCCTGCATCTGCTTCCCGTGGCGGGACGAAGCGGGCTGTATTCCATGCTCATGCCTGCTGCATCGCTCTCCTTTGGCGGGATAGCGATGCTTATGCGCATGACCCGATACGATATCCTGGAAGAGTCAAGGCAAGACTACGTCCTGGCAGCGAAAGCGAAAGGCCTGGGCGAAGCACGGGTGTTTTTCGGGCATATATTCAGGAATTCCCTCCCCCCGTTGGTCACTTACCTCGGGCTGGAGTTGGGAGGCCTATTCGGCGGGGCGGTGATTGTGGAGAACATTTTTGCCTGGCCGGGAATCGGCCGGCTCCTGGTGGACTCGGTCCAGTCAGGAGACGTCCCATTGGTTCAGGCCAGCGTCCTCTTAATCGGGGTGATATTCATCCTCATAAATATCATCGTCGATCTGCTCTATACCTATATCGACCCCAGAATAGATCCGGAGGGCGTTTTATAGGCATGGCCCAGCGAGATCTCCTGAAAGAGGGTATCCTTGGAAACAAGAAGATACTCATAGGCTCTGCGATCATTGGGACGGTACTGATCATAGCTCTTTTTGCACCACTGATCGCCCCTCATGATCCCGAAGCGATAGATCTGAGAAACAGGATCGCTCCCTGGACGCTTGAGCATCCTCTCGGAACCGATTACATGGGCCGATGTCTCTTGAGCATGCTAGTGTATGGGCTGAGGCTCTCTCTCTTCATCGCTGCTGTGGTCCTCTTGATAAGAGTGGCATTGGGCACTGCTCTGGGGATGATGGCCGGATACTTCGGAGGCACTGCCGACCGGCTGATCTGCAGGATCATCGACTTCGAGCTCGTCTTCCCGGACATCGTCCTCGCCCTGGTGCTGGTCGGAACCCTGGGGCCGGGAGTGCCAAACCTGATATTGGCGTTGTCCATAGTTGGCTGGTCGAAGTATGCCAGAGTCATACGCAGCACTGTGATCTCAGTCAAGGAGAAGGGATTCGTCGAGAGCGCCCGAGCTCTGGGGGCAAGCGAGAGCTACATCATGGGAAGGCATATACTGCCCAACTCCATTGCCCCCTTGATACCGATGATCACCTTAGGGCTTGGGGGCCTTCTTCTCAGCGTGAGCGGATTGAGCTTCATCGGTCTGGGGGTGGAGGCGGGAACCCCCGAGCTGGGGATGATGATCAAGAACGGATTTGGCGTCTTCCCAGGCCACCCCCATCTGGTTCTTGTACCCTCTGCATTGATAATCGTCTGCGTGACCGGTTTTACTCTGATCGGTGATGGCCTGCGTGATCAGCTGGACCCAAGAAAAGGCAATCCATTCAATCTATCCTAGCAGCGAATTGCGGCCAAGGAATGCATAAAATAGGAATGCTGTCAGGGCATAGAGTGCGCCGGTTATCAGGAACGGCATCTGGTTATGCCCCCCGGCCATCATAATTACTCCGGCATATGTCCCTGCCCCCACAAACAGGTAGCATGCCGTCCAGGTAAGGCTGTTGATTATCGGCCTCTCCTCAGGCGGGACGATCTCTCCAAGATGATCGCATCAAGAGATCAAGTCCTCGATCGAAGCGAACTGGCCAATGTCGATGTGGTAAAGGACAATCAGGTGTGCACTCCGTGCATTCCAATATCTTTAAATATTTAGAATATAATTGTGTTTCGTATTGATAATCAGGAGGTATGCTACTGAAATGGAATGTATTAATGGTATGCATACTACTTTCTTGTATGCATGTCGTAATGTCTGTTCAAGGTAATGAGAATCAAGGTGCAGAAACAGAACTCGAACTACAAGAGAGTCAGTCTAACACTGAGGTTGTTCCTTTGCCAAATAATAGCGTCGCTTTGAATCAGTCAACATCGACACCGATTGGTTTGGAAAGGACTGCAAGGAATAACAGTAGTCTTATTGAAAATGATACAAAATGTGAGCAAAGGACAAACTGCAGTGATCGAGAAAAAGGAGCCCTTGATGATGAAGTTAGTTGGCACATAATATCCTGTGCCACTATATATTCAGGTACATGCCAATATTCCAATAACTGTTATGTTGATGGGCATTGTCCCAATTGTTTTAGCTATTCAAGCTCGCATGTATGCTGTTTGTATGGACATTGGGATAGCTCAGGTTTGCATTGTTATGCTTAGTTACCTGCTAGGAGGAAATCAGTTATGAACGTAAAATTGCTGGCATTAGCAATATTCTTAATCACATTAGGGGAAGTATATGGACAGGCGGATGAGCTTGAACACGCAGTTATGGGGGATGTGGATCTGCGATCAGGCTACGGGCGGGTTTGGACTAGCATTTACGGCGTTGAACTGGTATCTCTGCCTTCATATAGTGATACTTTACAGCAGTTGATAGACAATGCTGTAGATGGTGATACCATCGAATTACAGCCAGGCTGGTATATATCTGACCAGAATTCTTCGGGATTTCTTGTAGAGATTGATAAGAACCTGACCCTGAAAGGACAAGGGATGGTAATCATAGACGGTCGAAGATTGCGCAGTGCATTGGCCATAGGTAAAAGCAATCCACAAGTAAAAGTAAAACTATCTAATATCAAATTGATAAACTGCAAAGGTGAGACTGGCGCGGCTATACTCAACCATGGCAAAATGCTGATCTTGGATGATTGCCTATTAGGTAACAATATAGCATACAATGGTTCAAGTATTTACAATAAATACGGTGAAGTGTGGATAAATGACAGCTTAGTAACGAATAACTTCGCTATGCATGATGGTACAGTGGTTAACGAGGGAGGAAAATTGATCGTGGAAAACAGCACATTTTCCCAAAATATAGCATCTATGGGAAGTGGCATCTCCAGTAAGGGAGCCGTGCTGCGAAAAGATAGCTATGACCTGCAGAAGATCCGTGAAGAATACAGGAATGATTTCGGGAGTGGCATGCAGGTGATCGTGAGAAATTGCACCATTTCATACAACCGTGGAGATACAGGAGGTGCCATCAGTAATGAAGGCGGCAGTCTTATAATAGATTCGACATCCTTCGAATCCAATAGAGGATCTGGGGGCGCGATTTACGCCTTTAATTGCCCATTAATAGCCACGGGCTGCAAAATTCTGAACAGTAAGATGGCGGATAACTGTTTTAACGCCGGTATTGGAGCCAGCGTTTTCATCTTCGGACAAAATGCGCTTATTGAGAATTGTTCCCTTCTCGATAACGAAGCCATGGTTGAGAATTTGCATGAAACATGTGGGACTGGCGGCGGTATTTATGCTTCAGAATCGAATGTGACTGTGGATAACTGTGATATACGACGCAACAAGGCATTTTACGGAGGAGGCATAAATGTATTTAAAGGCAATTTAATCGTAAATGGCGGAATAATCTCAGATAACGTAGCTAAAAGTATTAAATTGCCTGAAAGAATAACATTAACTTCTGTAAGCTTATCTAAATGCACCGAAACGGACTGTGAACGAGTTGATCTAACCGACAGCATTCCTGATACTATTGGCGGAGATGGCGGCGGCATTTTTATCATCGGTAACGCCACATTGAACGATGTTACAATTGAAAGGAATTACGCTGCCAGAAAAGGAGGTGCGATCTACATAGATGAAGGAAGCCAAATAAGGCTGGATGGCAAAGTAACCATCATCGATAACCAGGCAAAAGAAAAGGGTGGAGCAATTTATAACCGAGGCACGCTCGACCTGAGAAACGCTATAATCTCAAATAACTGTGCAAAAGAAGGTGGTGGTATTTTCATAGAACCGCTTGGTAATCAGTTGGGTAATACGGGCCTGGCAACTAATAATACTCCAGATAACATCTATTCGCCCGCAGAAGTTGAATAAATGAATAATGTATCTCAGCCAATAGGCTGGGATGCAAACCATTTTTCCTTGCAGAAACCAAAGAAGAAGTCACCGCTTGAGCCATGCATTGTGCTGGCTAGGGGAAGGATCAGCATCGATGAGGAGCTATAGAGACGGATGAGATGCAGATAAAATAGCATAGTAGAGACGCAGCGGAGTGAACCCTTGATAGTAGACAGGTAGTTAAGCAACGGCATTTAAAGCAATCACTAATTCGAACTGATCCGGAGATCTATACTGAACGTAGCCGCCTGGATATCTGAGAATGGTTCTAAACCTGTTCCTCCAGAAAAGGGTATAAAAATACCCCTTTAGGCTCTGTCTCTGTGCTATAAAAGGCCAGGTACTCTCTCAGTAGCTCATCCGGTTTTATCTCTTCGAACTCCTCCGGATGAAGCAGCTTTCCCAGGTACGCTGCACCTATTGGATTCAATCCTCCACCTCCCACCAGAAAGTTGTCGATATAATACACGTTGCCATTCTTGATGGCATCCAGCTCGGAGAACTCCGTCTGATTCGATATGGCCTGGACGGATTCTGCTGCGCCGGATACGTCCTCGGTCTCAAAGCCTGCATTGCTATTTGGATTCAAATAAGATGTGAATATATACTCTGGATTCTGCTCCATCACCCATTCAGGCTCCACATCGACGCTGGTCTTGCCGTAAAAGGGACTATCTTCCTTCACTATTTTGTCTATTAGGTTTCTTGCCCCGGCCAGCTTGAGCGATTGATCATATCTGCTGCCTCCTGCAGTGTATTTTGTGCCCAACTCATGGGAGTTGAAGAGAACCTCAGGCTTATCTTCTTCAGGGATCTGATCGGATATCTTCTTTATCCTGTTGTAGGTCTCATTATGCCAGGCGGCAAAATCTCTTGCCTTCTCTTCTTCATCAAAGATATATCCATAGATCAGGACAGTTGCAGATGTATGTTCCGGCTCACGCGCATTAAGACAGATCAATGGAATTCCAGGAAGATTCCTGTGGAACTCCTCTTTCATCTTTCTGCCTGCATCATTTGCATAGTTCAAAAATTCCAGATTCGTCTGAACGGCATCTGGCGAAAGGGAGAGAACATGCTCAAAGTCAACATCGGGCGGAGTATTCCCTACCGAATGCCATTGGCTTATCTCTCCCCAAAATACTGGATAATTGGAATAATCAGGTCCAACCACAGGCAACATCCTATCCTCTGCGCCGATGAGACGCAATAGCTGGGGACCAATATAGCCCAGTGCAGCCACGTGGTTTATGGGCTTATTGACCGTCTCCGCATCTCCGAATATATCGATGAAGGTGAGGTTGCTCTCTGTGCCATTGATTATCCTCTCGATCTGAGCGATATCCTCTTCATCGACCTCCTGATCATAATTAGCATCTGCAAGCTCTGTTGTCTCTGCCGATCCCTTCATTATATCCTTCACATATGCAATGTCCTCTTCATCGATGATGTCATCCAGATTGGCATTGCCAAAGACATCCAGCCGCACATCAAGGGCATCCGCCGGGGACACGGCGAAGAATAAGATACACAATGAGATCATCATACATCCTTTATCAATCATAATAAACACTCCAACCGATTGCAATCAAATAATATTTATGGCTATATTTGCAATACTTAGCAATCCATAAGCAATCCAGGTAAAATGAGGGAGGCGTACAAGCTCATCTCGATCGCCATTGCCATCACCCCATGCCGGATATCAATCATTTCTAATTCATCCTCTTCAGTATCATCTCCTGAGAAAGGGTATTCACCTCCTCGATAGTGGCATTCTCCACCGGTGTAATGCTGCCGAAGGCATCCATCAAGAGCACTTTTCCTTCCTTTCTCCTGGCGACGAGAATGTCTTTCGCCATCATCTGACGATCCTTTGGGTTATCGCCCAACAGATATACCGTGAATTCGCACATTTATGCCACCGAAAGCATGAACTGCTCTACCCTGACAATATCCCTCAAGGAGCTGGAATGCGGGGCATAATCGAGGAGCAATGCCCCTTTCTTGTCCGCTTCCACCACCTCCCTGTCATAGCCCACAGACAATATCTGCTGAGCATTTCCATCCAGCTCTCTTTTTGCCATCTGAAGGTCCTCATCGACCTCCACCTTGTTCACCACCACTATCTGCCTCTTGACCCCCAGATCTCCAGCCAGCTTCAGGCCGTGCTTTGCCACCTCCAGGGACTTGGGGGTGGGCTCAGTGATGACGAAGGAGAGGTCGAACTCCGAGGCCAGTCCTCGGCCGAAGATCTCTACCCCGGCCTGAGAGTCCACGAAGATGAAGTCGTGATCTTCCGGACCGGATGCCAGGTAGTTCACCAGCAGCCGGACCAGAGATATGGGTGCGCACAGACAGCCTGCGCCGCCGAAGGGTATCGTCCCCATCACAATCAGCTTCACACCATCTGCTGCCGGGATAATGAACTCATCGAGGTCCTCCTCTGTGCACTCCAATCCGTGCTCACCATGCTCCTGCTCCTCTGCCTGCGGCCCGAGCCTTTCCCAAAGATGGCTGCTATCCTTTGCCAGAGAGACGACATCGCTGAGAGGAATGCCCAGGGACATGGCCAGATTCATGCTCGGATCGCAGTCTATGACCAGCACCCTGTAGCCATCCCGAGCCAGCAGCCTGGCCAGATTGGAAAGGATGGTGGTCTTGCCCACACCACCCTTTCCTGAGAAAATTATCCGTTTCATCGGGACTCCAGAACCAGCGTATTGACAAATACGGTTTCGTCGAACTCCTCGTTCACTCTCTTCGTCCCGTCCGCATGCCTGACTAAAAACATGCATTCGCCGTCCACGTCGATGGGAATCCTTGCCACACCATTCTCGTCCGTTCTGGCGGATCCAATCTCCCGTCCTTCTTTCTTGGAGACGGCTTTGATATCTGCAGACGCTAGAGGCTTCTCTTCGTACAGGACGGAGAGCTCGATCTCCTGCCCAGCGCGGCAGAAGGGCTCTTTTGGCACTATCTCCAGTATTCCGTGCAATGGGCGGCCAATGTAGTCGCTGCCGTTTCCCACAGAGATTATGGTCTTGGCCATCTGGTTGTAAGCTCCAGCATAGATCACATCCTTGAACTGGAATTTTGGACCCTGGTTGTAGCCATCCTTGGTCTGCGACCAGACGGTCGTGCCCATGTCGACGAAAGCGATGTAATGGCCGGCATTCTCTGCCTTGAACTTCATTGAATGGCGATCATCGCCCGCAGATAGAACTGCCTCTCCCCGGATTCCATCGGGAAGAAAGACAAATGGCAAAAACCTGCTGATATCAGCCACGCCATCCTGGCGCATGTTGTGGCCATAGACAAGGGACAGCTCAACATCATCATTCTCGATCTTCGATCTCTCCAGCCAGATCTCATGGCCCTGAATCATCAATGACAAATTTCTCTCTTGCATATGCTCCATTCCTCATACTGATGTGATTGATTGGGTTTATAGGGTTTGTTTATTAATAAGTTTTCCTTTATCAATAGTATTTAGTAATAATATATTAAATTAAAAGCAAAAATGATGTTACCCCCCGAGCTCTGGATTGGTCCTCCAATCAGAGAACATGGAAGGCGGAAGATCAGATCCGCAGATGCAAAGCCTCAGAGTTCAGGGAGGACTCAATTATTGCATTTTCCGCTCATTAAATCAGGAAGAGCCTTCTTGTAGCATCTAACTCATCGGAGGATAAACGAATGCCCCATGCTCCTTTAGATCATAGTCCACGTTCTGGAACCGATCGATATATTCCTGATGCACCTGTTCTGGATCGAGGTCCCCGAATAGGTCGGGATAAAGCCACTTGGCAAAGTACAGGACGCCAATATGATCTCCTGCTCCCAGGGTGTTTATGAAATAGGTCACATAGATTCTGCCATTCTTTCCTGCATTGGTCTCGCCGAATCCAGCTGTTCCCATGATCTCATCATAGCGCTCCTTCAGAACGGATTCATCATCGACCTCATAGCCACCATTCCAGGACAGTCCAATGATCGCATCCGGATTCTGTTCCAGCACCCATTCGGTCTCCACTGGGGGCAGGGTGTTCTTTGAGGAGATGCCAGCATCCACCCGGAGGCTATCGGCCAGGTCCGCAGCAATGTTTATTCCCCCGGCAAGCTCTATCGCCTCAGAGTAGCCGCTTCCCCGGACGACTGTGGTATTACCCGGCCGGTCAACGAAGACCTTCACCCTCTCGCCCTCTGGAATAGTAGCTACCCTCTCAGCAACCATATCCAGATATCCATCCTTCCATTCCTGATACTCCAATGCTCTATCCACCTCATCCAGCATACAGGCGAGGGTGAAAAGAGATGGCGTCCCTTTGCTCCAGGTCTCCAGATAGACCACATCTATGTCCGACCCCCTGAGTTTCTCCTCAAGATAAGGGCAGCCGGTCTTTGTGCCGATGATTATTGCATCCGGTTGGAGCTTCAGGATTGCCTCCACATCGCAATCGTTTCTGTTGCCGATGGAAGCGGTCTGGATGAACTGGGGGAAGTAGGTGGGATACTTTCCAATGGCACCGGAGCTTCCCTCTGAATCCACCCCGACTACCCGCTCTTCTGCACCCAGGATGCGAATGATCTCTGCCGTATTGTCGTATACCAGAATGATCCTCTCTAAGGGATGCTTGACCCGGCTGGCATTGCCAAAGGCATCGATATAATAAATTTCGGATTCAGTCCCCTGGATGATCTTCTTGATCTGATCCAGATCTTCTTCATCGACCTTTCCATCCTGGTTGGCATCAGAGAGAGCGGTCTCTTTATTCTTGCCGTCTAGGATGCCCTGCACATAATTTCTGTCCTCCTCATCTATCAGCTCATCCCCATTTGCATTGCCGAAGATATCCAGGGTGAACTCTTGGGCGGTTGCGGAGAGGATCAGCAATAATCCTAATGAGATCAATGCATAGATTGCTTTATTCACAGTCCCGTCACCTCAATTGCCAAGTCTGAACTGAAATTGACCCATCTGCTTATAAGTATGTCGATAAAAGTATGATTTATTAAGATTAATATATATCAAGATTTTACTTAGAGCAATAAGCAAAGGCCTTTTTGAGCTTCTGAGAAAGATGTGTCGAGTGCCATCACCCCCCTGATAGAATCCCCGGAGAGAATGCTTCTTTATCCAGCCAGTACCATCAATACGATCAAGACCAGCAGCCTGACCAGCACGCTGATCCCCGTGGATATTACAACCAGCGACAACCCCAACCTCACTCCAAAGACTGAGGTATAATTGGGCATGAGCGAGCGGATGGAGTAGAAGGGAAGCATGAACATGCTGCCCAGCATCAGGACTATCAGTGCCTTTACCTCGCTTATGCTGCCGTTGCTGATCATCGGCCCCAAAAGGGTGATGCCCGCCTTGGGGCTGGCCACATAGATGGTCAGAGGAACTATGGTCTCAGGCGGCACTCTGAAGATCTGGGCGATGGGAAGGGCATTGATCGACTGGAGGATTCCCTTCTCGCTCAGGTATAAAACGAGAAAGGTCATTATGAAAAACAGGGATGATATACGCAAAAACAGCCGTCCCTGTCCATTCAGGGATCTCAAAACAGCCTGGAAGATGGTCGTTTTATTTTCGGGAATATCCGCATCTTTCGAAGCATCAGAGCCTTCAGGGAGATAGGCCCTCCCCAGGATCACCACTATAAAGAGCTTGATGATCCCTGTGGATAGAGCAACAATGGCATAAATCCCTCCTGCAAACAGCCCCAGCACCGGGACAACAAAGGCCAGATGATATGTGAACAGCTCTCGAAAGTAGACGGGAACGCTGTTCATGATGGCACAAAAAAATGCCTGACGCTCAGTCAGACTGCCCTCATCTTTCATCCGGGCGATCATTGTGTTCGCGGCCAGGGCCGACCCCAGGCTCACCACAAATGTGGATGCAGAGACAGCAGGAAGATGGGAGAACGATATCAAAGGTTTTGCCAGATAAGAGATCTTGTAGAATAAGCCCAGCTCATTCATCAGGCCAGTTAGGAATAGCATTATGAATACTATTGACATGGTGCTGGCGGTGGCGACCAGTGATTCAGCTAATAGATGGAGCATTTCCATTCTCTAATAATAATCGAATATCCTTTAAAGCTGTCGAGCATTAAGCTCCCGGATTGAAGTTGAAAAAGGCGGCATGGGGGCGATTCCCAGGAGAATGCATCCATCTCTCCCGGGATATCCGCCCATGGGGCTATGGATATACAAAGATCCCCTGATATTCCAGCCCCTGGAACCTCTCTAGATATTCTTTGTGTATGGCCTCTGGATCCAAATCCAGGAACTTCTCCGGATAAAACCACTTGGCCAGATATGAAAGGCCCACAAACCACCTTGGCCGGCTGGTGATCTCTGTGGTCATGAGATGCACCCGCTCATCCTTTGCTGCGTCCACCCGTGATAGCTCAGGAGCCTGGACGATCTTCGTCCATAGCTCTCTCATGGCAGTGTCATTGGCCAGGCTGTAGCCTCCAGGAGAGCTCCAGGTGAAGATTATCTGGGGATTCTCTCCTACCACCCATTCCGGGTCCACAGTGGGATACATCCCGCCCGTTCCTCCGGTCAGATCATGGGCGATATTCTCGCCCCCGGCAAGGCCGCAGAGCATATCCACGATGGAGCCGTTGGATCCCGTCTTCCACAGATCGGCCGAAGTATAGTATATAGGATAGACCCGGGGCCTTTCACTCTCAGCGATCGATGATAACCGTTCCTCGATGAGGTCTGAGTATTTTCCCGCGAAACTGTTCAGCTCTCGGGCATCATCTTTCCGGTCCAGGATATAGCCCAGGGCCATGATCTCCGACGAAGAGTAGTCGGGATAGGTAAAGCCCATGCGAACCACTGTAATGCCTGTGCCTTCTAATTTGTCTTCCAGCTTCTCTGGATCCGGTGTCCTCAAATCAGCAATCACGATATCGGGATTGAGGCTGATGATGGCCTCGATATCCGGCTCGCTCCATTTTCCCACCGTGGGAAGGTCGATCATCTCCGGGAAGAAATCCCTGTTCGCTCCCTCCACCAGGGATGAGCCGACGCCCACGATCTTATCCTGCGCCTTTATGCCTCGAACCGACTCTGCACAGGCCAGGTTGAGGACCGCAATACTCTCCACCGGCATGGGAATGGTGATATTCATCAATTCTTCGTATATGGTGTAGGCCTTGAGGGTGAGCTGCTCTCCAGTCCCATCAATCAGCCTCTCTACCTGCTCGATATCCTTCCCATCCACAATACCATCGAGATTGGCATCAGATAGCTCCGTTGCTGGGCTCCTGCCGGCTATCACATCCTCCAGATAAGCGATATCAGACTCATTGATGGCATCATCCATATTGGCGTTGCCAAATATATTCAGGGTATAGCTGAAAGCCAGCGAAGATGAGGATGTTGCGCATGATATGGCACATAACGCAATCAGGAGCATCCCAACTTCAGATGATCTTCTCATTTCTATCAGACCTCAATTCCTAATCAACAGCCGGATAGACGAATGTCCTGTTCTTCTGCTCCTCCAGTCTCATGAAATCAAGATACTCCCCATAGGCCTCTTCTGGCTCGAGAGCGATCCCGGGATGGAGGATCTCTGCCAGGCGCTGCAGGCCGGCAACATTATCCAGGCCGAATAGGGTTTGGGCGGATACGACATAGACACGATCGTTCTTCACCGCTGAGATGTTCTGGGCTCCGGGACGGCTTAATATATCGTTTCTCATCTCCTCCAGAGCTTTGACATCACCAGAGGATGTCAGGCTCCATCCCGGCAGGCCATCGGAAGATTTGAGATAGTCAGTCTTGATAATGACCTCGGGATCCTGAGAGACAACCCACTCCCATTCCACCTTGGGATAGGCTTCCTCCTCCTCCATCACATTGCTTCCTCCCGCCTTTTCCAGGAGCATTCCTGAGGCCGAACTCCCTCCAAATGTGGTGATATCGCCAAGCCCCCTTGAGCTCCCCTCGATAAAGACTCTTGGACGGTCCAGGTTCTTTGCCCCCTGCTCAACCTCTGCCACATGCCGGTCATGCCAGTCGATTAGCTCTTCTGCTCGATCCTCCCGGCCAAGTATCGAGCCTAAAAGCCTCAACTCCCTGCTGAGGTTCTCCTCTTTGTAGAAGTCCAGCCCCAGGGCGACAATTCCGCTAAATGGCTCCAGGTTCTTGGAAACTGCCTCAACTCCATTCGGCTTTCCAGGATAGACAAATCCTAAGACGATGATGCCTGTGCCATTTCTCTTGCTGCCGATCTCTCCGATCTTCTCAAAGTCTATATCGCTCCATGTGCCAATCGATGGCCTTTCCTTCAGTCCCTGAAATGCATAATCCTCTTTTATTCCCTCCGCCAATCCAACAATCAGGTCCGAGGCTCCTAGAGCAGATACGGCTTCCGCTGCATCGGTATTCAGAACTATGATCCCCTGCACGGGCTCGGGGAGGGTCACCACCCTTCCCGCAGAATCTGTTATTGTCAAAGGAAATTCGGTCCCCTCTGAGCTGGCATTGATGACGCTGACCGCCAGCAAAAATCCGATCGACAAAGCCAACGCTATTAGATGCTTATTACTCTTCAATTTGAACACCTTCCATTTCAATTTCTGGATAGATATTATCTTTAAATGCTACTATTTCAAACATGATATTAAATATTGTTATCTTCTAATATGCATATAATACTTTCGGCCCTTTTATGGTACGAGTATTAAACATCAAAGAGCAAGGTATATTCATCTATACGCCATACAGAGCGAATAGAATTGCCGTGGCGATGCAAAATCACCAAATTTAATATTTTGTTAATAACGAGTGACAAATGTTAATTGTGTAGCAATCTTTATTATGATGAAATCATCTTAGTCTATCAATGGCTATGCTCGACATAATTGATCTTAAGGCCCATTTCTCCTCCCCAGACGGCCTGGTCAAAGCAGTGAATTCAGTGGACCTGCAAATAAAAGACAACGAGCGATTGGGGCTGATCGGCGAGACCGGCTGCGGCAAGACTGTGCTTGGCATGTCCATCATCCGCCTGCTGCCCTCCTCGGCCGGGGTGGAAGGCCAGATAATCTACAATGGACAGGACCTCCTCCATCTGACAGAGGAGGAGATGAGGCAGTTGCGAGGGAGGGAGATCGCCATGATCCTGCAGAATCCCACCACCTCCCTCAATCCCGTCTTAAAGGTGGGAGACCAGATCGCTGAGGTGATCAGTCTGCACAAAGGCCTGGGCAAAAAGGAGGCAAAAGCCAGAGCGGTGCAGATGCTGGAAGCAGCCATGATTCCCGAGGCGGAGAGGAGGGCGGACCAGTATCCACATGAGCTCTCCGGAGGGATGAAGGAGAGGGTGATGATCGCCATGGGCCTGGCCAGTCATCCCTCTTTTGTCATCGCCGATGAACCCACCAAGGGGCTTGATGCCCGCACCAAAGCGGAGATCGTCAACCTGATAAGGGACATGACCACCGGGCGATCGATGCTCATGATCACACACGATCTTGCCGCTGCTGGTGAGATATGCGACCGGATTGCAGTCATGTATGCAGGTGAGATTTTGGAGGAGGCTGCGGCAGAGACCATATTGAACGATCCCCAGCACCCTTATACCCAGGGATTCATACGCTCGCTGCCAAGCCGGGGATTGCATCCCATATCCGGATCCAGCCCATCCCTCATAGATCCTCCTTCTGGCTGCAGATTCCATCCCCGTTGCCCCTATGCGATGGAGGTCTGCAAGAGCGAGCATCCCCAGATGGTGCGGCTGGAGAACGGGCATTCATCGAGGTGTTTCTTATGCGGCTGATAGAGGTTCGAGATCTGAGAAAGCATTATTCCTCTGGATTGATAAACAAGCAATGCTCCAGAGCGGTAGATGGCGTATCATTTCATATCGATCAGGGCGAGACCCTTGGCCTGGTGGGAGAGAGCGGCTGCGGCAAGACCACCGTAGGCCGTCTGCTCCTGCGGCTCATCGAGCCCACATCCGGCAGCATAATCTTTGATGGTAGGGATATAACCAGGCTGAATAGAAAAGAGATGAGAAAGCTTCGCCCCAGGATGCAGATGATCTTTCAGGATCCCGAGTCATCTCTCAATCCCAGGATGCGCATCGGAGAGAGCATAGCTGAGCCCTTCCGGCTAAAGCTGCAGGGAAATATGACCAAAATTGAGATCAGAGATCGGGTTTTAGAGCTTGTAGATGTCGTGGGCCTGAATCCAGAGCATATCAACCGCTTTCCTCATCAGCTCAGCGGCGGGCAGAACCAGAGAGTAGTCCTGGCCAGAATCCTGGCGATAAATCCGGAGTTCATCGTCGCAGATGAGCCAACCGCCTCGCTGGATGTCTCTGTTCAGGCCCAGATATTGAGGCTTATGATGGATCTGAAAAGAAAGTTCGGCCTGACAATGCTCTTCATTTCCCATGATATGGAAGTGGTAAGACATATGAGCGATCGCATTGCCGTTATGAAAGAGGGAAGGATAACGGATATTGTGCAGCAGATGAGATACAGCAGGGCATCAGATGCCTCAGGAGAGAGAATTTGTGACCGCATCAAAGGTATCGACCCAGAGCCACTGAGAGCAACAATATGATCAGTATCAGTAAGATCGATAGCCTCTGCCCCAGGCCGGATCCGCTCTCAATCACCTTATGATCAATGCTCCCTGGAATTAGCCGTTCATCATCCCGGTTCTCGCGATCAGGCGATGGATAATCTGCCTGGCCATCTCCCAGATCGCTCACTTTGGACATGCCACTTCCGCCGGTATCATTCCGGGAAGGATCGGACGGGCTGCTCACCTCCTCTTCCTGCACTGTAACCCGGAGGGCAGAAGTTCTGGTGCTATAATCATTCCCCCGAACATCCCGATATCTCACCATGGAGGAGGGAATGCTGATTCCATCCGGATCCATCACCCGCAGCCGAATCTTCCGGGCGGCCTTCTCGCCTGGGGAGAGCATGAAGGATTCATTCAGCTCTCCCGAGATCAGCTCTGCTCCCTGGGGAACCATCTCCGCCATCGTCAGCACCGCTTTTCTGTTGCCTCGATTCTCCAGCTCCAAAGATATCACCACCTCTTCCCCTGCCTTTACACTCTTGGGGCTGATGCTTCTCTTGGCATCGATCAAGGGTCCGGTAACATCTACCACCGGCCTGTTGGAGCGGATGGTGTAAATCCTCTTCCCCATGCGGAACGAGGCTACGGCATCAGGAAGAGAGATGCCCATGGCTGGCTCTATGGGCTTGATACAATAGCTGACCGTCTTCGTCTGACCCGGCTCAAGGACGATCTTCCACTGGAGGGTTTCATTGCTGTGAAATTCCTTTCCCGTGGAGTCGGACAGATCCACGGAAAATGTCCTGTTTCCATAGTTGCTGAGGGAATCGATCACATAGTAGCTTTCAGATAACTCCTGTGTCTCTTCAACCCTCTTGTAAAGCCGGAGAGGGCCGGATATATGCGCTTTGCCGCCGCCCCATGACTGATGGGAATTTCCATCCGGATCAGTGTATTGAGCATGCACCCTGACCTGCAGATCGCCCGCTTCGAGCATATATGGAGCCACCAGATCGATCCTGATGGGATCGGTTTGGGCCGTCTTTTTCTTATCATCCCAGGCGGATCCCGCCAAAAGGCTTGATATGTTGAACCTCCTGCTGAATATCGGCGGACTGGAATCGACGGTTATCTTCAGGTCTTCTGCATCAACGGCGCCTCGATTCTCCACGGACAGTAGCATTTTGATGTCCTCCCCGCCCCGGTAGATATCGTTATCGAAGCTTAAAATCAGAGATATCTCCGGGGCGCTGGGAAGCTGCATTCTCACAATGGCATAAGGCTCATCCTTGTCCGCTCCCTCTACGATCTTCAGGGCGCTGATCCTCAAGGAATCGTTTATGACGAACCACTCGCCAGCATGAAGAGCCCGGCGAGCAATGGGGCGTTCATCCTCCTGCAGCTCCACCAAGACCATGAGCTTCTCCTCCAGGGAGAAGTCGGCCAGGGTCAGGGTGTAGTCCTCCAATGTCAATTGCTCTTTCCAGTGAAGCTCGCCGGAGACCCCCTGGCCCCAGACTGTTGCCTGAGCGGTGGAGACTGCCAAGATCAGGATCAAAAAGGCTCTGATCATCTCAATGCCTTAAGAGAAGATAGATCGTCAGCATGATCAATGCCGCATAGATGTACAATCGATTTCCGTCCTCCAATGAGCCTCCGATCATGGAGTTGGCATTCTTTGCTGGGGAGCTTTTTCCCCTCGAGCTATCCTGCAGAGAGTTATCTGTGCTGGCACTCGATTCACTCCCATACCGGCTTGAAGCATCATCTTTCATCTCAATAGCATCGCCCTTTGCTCCCTTCTTCTCATCATCGACCTCTGCAGAGGTACTATTGGTCTTTGAAGAATTCTCGCTGTCATCATCCGGCTCATCGACGGGATCCTCTTTGTCGATCTGCTCATCCTTTATGCTCGTTTTTTCATCGCTATCACCAGAGGAGAGATCCTCTGCACCGGAGGAGGCATTCTTAGCCTCAAAGGATACCCCTTTGGGGGCATAGAATATGATCACCTCATCGCGCTTTACCATTAGCTTTTTCGTCTTTTCATACTCTATTCTGGTATCATCATCCTGCCATCTGACCGATAGATTGTGAATGCCCTCTTTGAGCTTTATCGTACCCAGCTCAGCACTGCTCTCCTTTCCCACCTTTTTGCTCTTCTCGAAGCTGCCGTCTGCATAGAGAAATGCCTCCAGCTCCCGTGAGTTCTCATTGACCAGATTCACTGTTATCTCAAACTCCTCAGGCTCCTCATTGAGGGTAGTGTAAAGGTTTACCGATGTCTCGGCCGTGATATCCTTTGTCTCCTCCACCTCAAAAGAATTCTTCACGTCCTCATCCCACCAGCTTATCTTGAAGGTATGACTCCCCTTCTCCACAGGGTAGCTGTCTATCTTTTGATCCGATCCTGAGGAGATCGACTTGCGGTCCATCAATTCCGAATCTATAAACAGGGAGACATCAAGCTTCTCATTGTCATTGTTCGTGATATAGGCGTGTACCGGTATCCCTTCTTGGGCTGATGATTCATTCCCGTCAGTCAGGTTCGATGGTGCAGAATCAGTTGAGAGATTCGTCTCCTCCCCGCTAGCAAGGCATATCTGGGTGGGAATGATGATTGAAAGCAGAATGCTAGCCCCGAAAAGAGCGGTGAGAATAATGGCCAATGTTGCTCCTTTTCTCCCGGGAACTGGACTGCACCTCATGTATATCAACTATGCAATGATGCTTTAAATATCATTTGGTAAGGAAAAAATTGAGAATCATGTTAATATTAGTCTATGATATAGATTTTAAATCAGATATTTTATTTCTCATAACGAAAGTATTATCTACGAGAGGTTAAGATAAAGCCATCGAGAGGATGAGATATTGATGGATACTGCCATCTTGCTTCTGGTAGTGGAGGGAGTGCCCTTCCTGGCCCTGGTCTATTATCTGATTCACAAGAAGCAGATGTTCATGCTGGAGAGAGGAATCGAAAAGAAGGAGAACAGATATGTGAGAGCTGAGCGCAGAATAATCAATGGACTCTTCTTAACCCTGGCCGGATTCTCCATGATCCTGGCGCCTCAGTTGGCATCCATTGCGGGAATAGAGGCACAGCTATCCTTTGACCTTCTGCTGGTGAGCATGATACTGCTCTGCGCCGGCTTGGCCATGCTGATTGGCGGAGAGCTGCTCAAGTACAGGACCGCCCCGCTTGATGGCTCTGATGGACCGGCAGAGTTGAAATGAGAGAAAAGAACCAAATCCGCGATCATCGATAAGGGCGCAACAATACTGGAAGATTCATAGAAAATACCCCAGAAGAGGACACCCTGGTCGCAGAAGACCTCACTCTTCCTAAACCCATTGCGGCCAGGCATCCATAATGGCATCTAAACTAGAGGGCTATAAATTCCTGCATACACATGCTGCTTTCTGCTATCATCACCTCCGCACTTCACTGACCGGTGTAGATTTTAAGCATCCTGACCGGCCTTTCCTTCCTGTCCACAATCAGAACATCTTCGCCATTCTCGATTCCCGGATCCGTTGCGATCACTTGCCCGGGGAATAAGCGTCCCCCCCGGGCGACAAAAGGCACCGCCGCATCCGAGATCACCACTTTGCTAACCGACCGATCGTTTTTATCACTCCACATTGCACAACCACCTCTATCCTTTATCTGTGATTAATAGGGATATAGATCTTAATAAGTAATAAACTTTTTGATTGAATTATTACCATGGTTAAGGGTCCGGCCAAACCCGGCGTCCTCAATATCCCATGCCTCGATCTCATCGTCTCTGATCCCTGAATGATGCCGGTTGGAGTATGACAATGGCCCCGGACGAGCTGGCGGCTGCATGCTTAATTTAAACCTGCCAGCTTTTGAGAGGACGGACCTCGCCAGCAACTTGGCCGCGAGGGGAGAGATATTCAGGCGGGTGCTTGAGAGGCAGCATACTGGCTTAGTGCAAACGTTGGGCTGGCCGCATGATCTTCATGCTTTTTTTCGGATGTGCAAGCACATAATTATTAACAAAAACGATTTATACTTCGCCTAGTCTTAATAACCACAGTTCATATGAGGAATTGATATGCAAATACGACTGTTTTCCGCGCCTATGGCCCTTTGCCTGATAGCATCTATGCTGATGGCATCGGCATGGGCAGCTGAATATCCCCTGACCATCACCGACTCTGCAGGAAGAGAGGTCACCTTCAACCAGCCTATTGAGAGGGTGATCGTCACCAGCTCGGATGCTGCCGAGGCAGTTGTGATGCTGGGAGCGGCAGATAAGGTGGTAGGAATCTCAGATACAGTGAAGAATAAGGGCTACTACTTCCCCGATCTCAAGGGAAAGCAGAGTGTGGGGAAATGGAATGCTCTGGACTATGAGATGATCGGCGCGATCGCCAGCGATGGAGAGGATGCCATTGTGCCAGATATCGTGGTCATTGGCTATAGCTATCCAGACAAGAGCTACGGCATATACGGCCTGGAGGAGGGACTGGAGCCCTTCGAGAACATCAAGGCGGTAGCGCTGGAGTTCACCAAGCCGCAGAACATGACCCGCGAGATCGAGGTTTTAGGCCAGATCCTGGGCAAGGAGGAGCAAGCTTCCGATTATATTCGCTGGTATGATGAAAAAATCAACTCCGTCAAGGATGCAGTGGACGGGATGAACTTGCCCGAGGCATATGTGGAGTGGAGCTCCAGTGGCGGCGACCTTTCCACTCTGGGTCCAGGATCTGCATTTGACCAGGTGCTTAAAGTGGCAAAGGGCTACAACATCGCCAGCACCCTGGAAGAGAGCTATCCAAAGGTGGACTGGGAATGGGTGGTAACAGAGAATCCTGAGGTGATCATCGTCAGACAGACCCAACCAGCAGGACATACCGAGATCGGCTGGGAGTCTGCTCCCTCACAGGAGGCCTCAAAACTGCAGGCTGCGAAGAATGAGCTTCTGGACAGATCAGGAGCTAGCGGAACCTCCGCCGCAAAGTCCGACCGGATCTATTTCATAGATTGGGATATCATGAACGGCCTGGACCAGGTGGTGGGCGCGACCTATCTGGCGAAGGTGCTCCACCCCGACGTGGATCTCAATCCGGAGGAGGTATACAGCGAATATTTAGAGCGTCTGGGCCTTGAGTATCCCGAGGGAAGGACGATGGTCTATCCGGAGATTGAGGATTGATCGCAACAATAAGCCTGTGAGGCATCCTTATTCTTTTTTAGATGGGTTTTTATGTTATTTGATCCGAAATAGTTATTAATAGAATACAAGAAAAACAGAATACATCACACCAAATTGCAATCCCTCAATCGGCAGGTAATCGAATGAAGTTAGTCTCAATAACCTGGAGCAGTGAGCTGCCCCACCTGATGCAGGGGGCCAGAGAGCTCTCCTTTAACCTGGAGGCCTGGTCCTATACCCAGCTTGACGATCCCACCCAGCTGGAGAAATGCCTGAAATCACTGAAAAGCGCTCAGATGGTCCTGATCCATCCATCGAACGACCCCTGCTGGGATGAGATCATTCCCTCCCTCAGCCCCAGCACGCCAGTGATCTCCTTTGGCCGGGACCCATCACTCTGGACCGTGGCCAATGTCCCGATGGATACTACCTTAACCGTCAACCGCTATGCCCTGTTCGGCGGGCGGAAGAACTTCAAGAACCTGCTCAAGTATGCCTGCAACCAGGCCCTGAAGACGAGCTTCCAGCTCGAACCGCCAGAGGAGATCCTCTGGCAGGGGCTCTATCATCCCCGATCTGAGACAGCCTTCGCAACCGTTGATGAGTACCTGGAATGGTATCAGGGCAAGGAACGATCGTGGGTGGGCCTGATCTTCTCCCGAACCTCCTGGGCCAACGAGGATCTGAAGGTCGTAGATGCCGCCATACTGGAGCTGGAAAAGGAGTTTGACGTCCTCCCTGCATTCTGTTTCGGCATGGGAGATTCCGATCTTGGTGCCTGGTCCAGCGTAGAGGTGGCCAAGAGGTTCTTCTCAGGAAGAGTGGAGGCTATAGTCAACCTCCAGCCCATCTTCCGCTCCAGAAACAGCGATGAGGCACTCCAGACCATGAAAGCCCTGAATGTGCCCATATTCCATCCTGCGGTCGTCTATCATAAGACAGAGGAGGAATGGAAGGATGATGTGCACGGCCTGTCCAGCAGCGAGGTGGGCTGGTCTGTGGCTATGCCGGAGTTTGAAGGAGTGATAGAGCCTCTGATGATAGGAGCGACGAGCCGCTCGGAGATGGACGGGGCACAGATAGAGAAGCATGTGCCCATCCCGGAGAGGGTTTCAAAGCTCGCGAGAAGGGTCAAAAAATGGGTCGCCCTGAAGAACAAGCCGGTATCCGAGCGCCGGGTGGCTTTCATCCTGCACAACAATCCCTGTGCTTCAGTGGAGGCTTCAGTTGGTGGCGGAGCGCATATCGATACCCTGGAGAGCGTTGCTCGCATCATGGACCGGATGGTCCAGGCCGGATACTCGCTGCAGAGCCCACCCAAGACGGGAAAGGAGCTGATTGAGACCATCATGGCCAGAAAGGCGATATCGGAGTTTCGCTGGACCTCGATCGAGGAGATCATCAAGCGAGGAGGAGCCCTCGCCCTCTTGAGCGAAGAGGAATACCGGCAATGGTTCGACCTGCTATCCCCCGTCGTCCGGGATCAGATGATCGAGGCCTGGGGAAGGCCGCCAGGGGAAGAGAAGGACGGAATTCCCGCTGCCATGCTCTATCAGGGGAAGATCGTTATCACTGGGGTGGAATACGGAAATGCCCTGGTCTGCACCCAGCCCAAGAGGGGGTGCGCCGGGTCTCGCTGCGATGGCCAGGTCTGCAAGATATTGCACGATCCCCAGGTGCCGCCCACTCATCAGTATCTGGCCACCTACCGCTATATCGAGAGCTGCTTTGGCGCGGACCTGATTGTGCATGTAGGAACCCATGGCAACCTGGAGTTTCTGCCCGGAAAGTCGGTGGGCCTCTCCGCCGACTGCTATCCCGATATCGCGATCGGCGATATGCCGCACCTTTACATCTACAACTCGGACAATCCCCCGGAAGGGACCATAGCCAAGAGAAGGAGCTATGCCACTTTAGTCGACCACATGCAGGTGGTGATGACCGACTCCGAACTCTATGGAGAGCTTAAGGAGCTGGAGGACAGGATCTCCGAGTACAGACGGGCGGTCCTCTCGGAGGGAGGAAGAGCCCATGCCCTCGAGCATATCATCCTAAATCTGCTGGAGAAGAGCAACCTGGCAGGCGAGATCAACCTGAAGATGCTCATCGCCACCGGCGCGAGCTTCGAAGAGATCCTGGAGAGGGCACACGATAAGATCTCCCAGCTCTACAATACACAGATCCCCGACGGCATGCATATATTCGGAGAGCTTCCTGCGGGCAAGAGAAGAGAGGAGATGATCCGGGCCATTCTCCGGGCTGAGGTAAGAAGAGCTGCTGCCCTCATGCTTGGACGGGAGGTCACGGCCAATATCGAGGATCTTAGAGAGTTGGACGGACTGGGTGAGGATTTGGTCCGGGCAATCATTGCCGACTGGACAGGCAAGATCGAAGGCCAGGATAAGAGCAGCATATCGAGACTGCTGGAGGAGCGCTCTATTGGAAAGGGAAGCCCTGCCTTAGACCTCTTGCGAGATCGAATAGAAGAGCTCAGCTGGAGGATCGAGGAGTCCAGAGAGATGGAAAGCCTATTGAGGGGCTTTTCCGCAGGATTCATCGAGCCAGGACCATCCGGGCTGATGAGCAAGGGAAAGATCGAGATCTTGCCCACGGGAAGGAACTTCTTCTCCCTGGACCCCTCGGCAGTTCCCACCGAGGCCGCCTGGATGGTGGGACGAAGACTGGCCGACAGCCTGCTGGAAAAGTACGAAAAAGAGCAGGGACGGCTTCCTGAGAACGTGGGGATGTTCTGGATGGCAGGAGATGTGATGTATGCCGATGGGGAGCAGATGGCCCAGATGTTCCATCTCATCGGCGTCATGCCGGTCTGGAAGGGGGGGAAGCTGAAGGGCTATGAAGTAATACCTATCGAGGAGCTGGGCCGGCCCAGGATAGACCTGACCGTGAGGGTCTCAGGCATCACCCGAGACTGCTTTTACAGCTGCATTGAGATCATGGACCAGGCCATCTGCGAGGTCGCAGCACTGGACGAGCCACAAGATATGAACTTTCTGCATAAGCATGACCTGGAGAACGGACCTCATCATCGCATCTTCGCCAGCCGCCCAGGAACCTATGGCAATGGAGTGAACCTGGCAGTCTATGCCAGCGCCTGGAAAGCGGATAAGGATCTTTCGGACGTGTTCATCTACTGGAATGGTTACGCTTACGGCAAGGGCATCTTTGGCGAGGAATCCCAGGATGGTTTGATCAATCAGCTGAAGAGCGTGGACGTCACCTTCAACAAGACCACCACGGATGAGAAGGACCTGTTCGGCTGCTGCTGTTACTTTGGAAACCAGGGAGGTATGACTGCTGCCGCCCGGGAGGTCTCGGGGCACCATGTTGAGGCCTACTACGGTGATACCAGAGATGCCGATCGGGTGGAGGTTCGCACCCTGAGCGATGAGGTCAGGCGGGTCGTTCGCACCAAACTGCTCAATCCCAAGTGGATCGCGGGGATGAAAAGGCACGGCTATAAGGGAGCAGGAGACATCTCCAAGCGCGTGGGCCGGGTCTATGGATGGGAGGCGACGACACAAGAGGTGGATGACTGGATCTTCGACGACATTGCCCGGACCTTCGTCATGGACGAGGAGAACCGCAAGTTCTTCCAGGAGAACAACCCCTGGGCGATGGA
>ENA-UOOK01000662-UOOK01000662.1-fermentation-metagenome-genome-assembly--contig:-NODE-662-length-45423-cov-4.028368_pt1 | contig 45423 bp, 36 predicted proteins | sample MGYA00245777_ERZ724023 | MGnify/ENA primary metagenome ERZ724023 (study PRJEB28704, sample SAMN03018312) | fermentation metagenome | biome: anthropogenic terrestrial biome; feature: soil; material...
AACCCTGCTGGGCGGGCGGTTTCGCCCCAAACGGCAGGATTTCTGCGGACACCTGGCCGAGAATGCGTTAAAACAACTTCATTTTACCAAGTGCTTTCTGGGGACCGATGCCATTGAACCGGACCGGGGCTTTACCACCACCGATTTTGATACGGCCCGGCTGAATGAAGAGGTCATTCGGGTAAGCTGCAAAAGCTATGTGCTGGCCGACCGGGAAAAGTTTGACAAATCCTCCCTGACCCCTTATGCCGGGCCGAAAGAAATCAAAGGCATAGTGACTGACACTGCCATCAGTCCGGATAAAAAATCTCTTTTTCAAAAAGCAGGCTTTATGTTTCTGTCATAACCTTGGTGCATAAGGCCGTGAGACACACCGCACGCGGGGCCCTCCCGCAGAAAGGATGATGCATTATGTTAGTAAATTTACGGGAAATATTGAGGGATACCCGAAAAAACAAATACGCCGTAGGGCTTTTTAACTGCGTCACGCTGGAAATGACCAAAGGGATTATTGCTGCCGCCGAAGAAAAAAACAGCCCCGTCATTATCGGGCCGGCGGAAAGCCTTCTGTCCGGCGCTTCCCTGGAGGAATACTGCGACATGATGCTGGGCATGGCCAAACGGGCGAAAGTCCCCGCCGCTCTGCACTTTGACCATGGCTTTACACCCGAACTGGTCAGAAAGGCCGTCGATCTCGGTTTTTCTTCCGTCATGTACGACTGCAGCATACTGGGCTTTGATACGAATGTGCGCAACGTACGGGAAATGGCAGTTTATGTCCACACCAGGGGTTGTTCGCTGGAAGCGGAAATCGGGCATGTGGGCTCCAATGGCAGCGCCGAGGAGGCCATTGCCAAAACCGTATACACCGAGCCGGCCGACGCCCTGCGCTATGCGGAGGAAAGCGGCTGCGACGCGCTGGCGGTCGCCATCGGTACCGCTCACGGAGTCTATACCGCAAAGCCGGTGCTGAGTATCGGCGTGCTGAAAGAAATCGCCGGGGCCTGCCCTGTTCCTTTGGTGCTGCACGGCGGAAGCGGCCTTTCCGACGACGCGTTCCGGGATGTGATTGCAAACGGCATCAGCAAAATCAATATCTTTACCCATAATAACCTGACCGCCGCGAGAGCCGCCCGCGAGGCATTTTCAGAATCCACCGGCGCTTTTGAACTGATGCCCGCCGTAACAGGCGCCGTCAAACGGGAAACCATGCATCTGATTGACGTGTTCGGCTCTGCCGGAAGGGCGTGAACCTATGGGGCCAACGATTCTTACTTTGGACATCGGTACCACCGCCGTCAAGGTGTCTCAATACACCACCGGGCTAAAGCCGCTGGCCTGCATCGTGGTGGAATATCCTTTAGACAGCCAAGGGGTAAGAGTGACGGCGCCGGTACGGCGCTATCTGGACGCTATTGCTGGCGGCATCACCCGGCTCCCCCAGCGGGAAAGCATTGCTGCTGTCGGCATCACTACCCAGGGCGAAACCCTCATCCCCGTGGATCAGCACGGCAGCCCTCTTTGCGATGCCATCGTCTGGCTGGACAGCCGGGCAGGGAAGCAGGCCGCTGCTCTCCGGGAAAAAATCGAGGTGCAGCGGTTTTATGAAACCACCGGCCTGCCGGACATTGGTGATGCGCTGCCCTTAGCCAAACTGCAGTGGGTCAAAGAGGAACAGCCCGATTTATACAGGAAGACCCATCATTTTCTGCTGCTGGAGGATTATCTGCTTTTCTGGCTGACCGGGAAATTTGTCACCGAAAAATCCTTGCTTACCTCTACCGGCTGGTTCGACATCCAAAAGGACTGCTACTGGGAGGAAGCCTTGACGGCGGCGGGCATCGGCAGGGAAAAGCTGCCGGAAGCGCTGGAATGCGGAACGCCGGTGGGAAAGCTCCTTTCCCGCCGGGCAAGGGAGCTTTCCTTGCCGGAAAACATAACCGTTGTGACCGGCGCCATGGATCAGACCGCCGCCGCGCTGGCCGCGGGAGGCCTTGCTCCCGGTATCGTGACGGAAACTACCGGCACCGCCCTTGTCATGACCGCCTGCACCGACAGGCCGGTATTTCGCAGTGACCACCGGGTTACCGTTTACCGCCATGCCGTCGCAGGACAGTATTTGTATCTTCCCATCGGCAATACGGCAGGAATGGCCTTGAAATGGTTTAAGAATGAATTTTGCCGGGAACTGCCGGAGGAAAAAGCCTACGCTTTCCTGGACGAAATGGCTGAAACCATTCCCTGCGGCTGCGAAGGCCTTACCTTTCTGCCCTATCTGTCTGGCTGTGTGGATCCGGACTTTCTGCCAAACGCAACCGGCTGCTTTTTCGGAATCCGTCTTTCTTTCACCCGCGCCCACTTTGCCCGGGCGGTAATGGAGGCTATCGGCTATCAGGTAGCCGACTTCCTGCAAATGCTGGAAGGCTTAAATTGCCCCGCCAAATCAGTCGTCTCCCTGGGAGGAGGGGCCCACAGCAGAGTCTGGATGCAAATGAAAGCCGACATCTGCGAACGCCCCTTTACAGTGCCCGACTGCACCGAAGCCGCCAGTACCGGCGCAGCGCTCTTAGCCGCCTGGGGAAGCGGTTTCCTTAAAAAAGAAGAAAAACCGGCGCTTAACTCCATAAAGCAGTTTGTTCCCCGTTTTGCGGACTTTGATGCGTACCGCAAACAGAGAGAACGGGTAAAAAAACTGTACAGGGCGGTGAAGCCGCTTTATGAAACGGAAAAGGAAAGCTAAAGTACAAGAAAGGATGATTTTCTGTCTATGAATCAGATTTCCCATAAGAAACCGAAAATTGGGGTTCTGGCGCTGATGCTGGAAGCCTACGAGCCGATTTTTCCCGGTATTACCGAGGCTCAGAACCGCTACGTTCACGAAGTGTTGGATAGTATAAAGGACACTGCGGAATATGTTTTTCCGAAAGTCGCTGTAAACCGCGCTGATATGGAGGAGCTCACCGCCCGTTACAATACCGAAAAGCTGGACGGAATCATTATTTTTATGCTCAGCTATTCCCAGGGACAGTATCTGGTACGGGCCATGCAGCAAAACCATCTGCCCTTGGCGCTGGCCCTGATCCAACCGAACCAGTCCGCCCTGCCTGCTTACGGCGAGTGGGAATATACCGTCAACCAAGGCATCCATGGCTCACAGGATAACGCCAACTGTCTGCGGCGGGCGGGAATCCCCTGTGTCTTTTTTGCGGGTGACCGCACCAAGGGGGCATTTCCGAAATTTATGGCGGACTTTGCCGCTGCGGCCCGCACCGCTGCGGCCATGAAAACCATGAGAATCGGCATTATCGGAAAGCTTGCCGGAATGGGGGATGTGATTACCGATGACATGGCGTTTTACCGGAAGCTCGGGCCGGAATTTATCTACGATTCCATTGGCACGGTGCAAAGCCTGTGTGCGTCTGCTACTAAAGAGGAAGTGGAAGCCGCCATGGCAAAGGACAGGGAAATTTTCGACATTGACCCCGCTATGCCCGCGGAACGTCACGAAACCGCGGCACGGCAATATGTGGGCATCAAAAAATACCTGGAGCAAAACGGCTACGCCGGATACACTATCCATTTTGACGAATTCGGCGCCGATGGGCGCTTTACCCAGCTTCCATTCCTGGCCGCCTCCAGCCTGATGGCGGAAGGTTACGGCTACGCCGCCGAAGGCGACGCTACCACCACCGCGCTGGGAGCCATTATGAACCGCCTGTGCGGCGAGTCCAATTTCAGCGAGATGTATATGATGGATTTTGCCCGCAAGGCCATTCTGCTCTGCCACGCCGGAGAGGGAAACTGGGCCACTGCCGCTTCAAAGCCTTACCTTATGGACCGGATATTCAACGAGGGCGGCCTGTCCAATCCGCCGACCCCCGTCTTTACCCCGCGACCGGGCCGGGCCGCGGTGCTTTCCCTGGTGCACGAGGGCGGCGAAAACTTCAAGCTGGTGATGGCGCAGGGAGAAATCCTGCCCGACCATGATCTGACCCGCTGCGACATGCCTTACATGTTCTTTAGGCCAGACAGCGGCGTGGAAGCCTGCGTGACCCGCTGGCTGGGGGAGGGAGGCACCCACCACGAAACCATTGTTCTGGGAGAGCATGCCGCCAGAATCCGGCTTTGGTGCAGGCTGTGCGGAATAGTACTGGTGGAGCTTTAACAAGAAAGGTAGTCATAAATATGAAAAATATACAGCGTTCTCTGGCTGGACTGCTGGGAGAAGAATACATCGCTGCGGTTTGCAGGGCAAAATCCGCTTTAACCGGAGAAAAGGAAGCCGACCTGCTTGCCATCGGTCATGAAAAAGTGAATTTTTACCCCGATGCATTTGCCGGACGGCAGGAAGAGCTGCTGGAAAAGCTTTCCCAGCAGGCGGCCCCGGCCTATAAAAACGGGGAGGAGGGCGCGCCTACTGATTCTTACCGGGCGGCCCAGAACGATACCGCCGCTCCCTTATGCGGCTACGGCTGTTTCCGTCTGGGTGAGGACGGCCGGATCTATTTTGCCGGAAAAAGCGAGCATTACCATATCCCGCTGGGGCATTCCTTTCCCGGTTACGACCTGATCGAAAAGGCGAAGCGGCTGGGTATCCCCAACGCTACCCACAATAATACCCGGGGCTTTGTAACCCGTACGCTGGAACGCCGCCTCATTGCCGCGGCAAACGGCCTGGAGCCTGATGATAAAAAGATGGATAACCTTCTGCAAAGCCGGGAACCAGGGGTTTTGAACCGGGTCATCAATCTGGAAACCGGCTCACTGGCGGTAGAAGCCGCCCTGAAAATGATGCTGGACCGGTTTTATTCCCTGGAGGGCAAAAAGCCGAAATACGAGGACCGCGTGCCGGTTTTTCTTGTGATGGCGGATAACGCCGGGGGAATCACCGGAAACTATCACGGCACCACCATCTTTGCCCAGACTTTGCGGGGATTATGGCCCAAAATCCGGGAAAAAGCCGAGGCAGACGGACTCTACCGGGTAGAAAGCGTACCCATCAACGACGAATCCGGCTTTGCCGAGGCAATCGTCCAATGGAACACGCCCCCTTACAAAACGGCGGGTTTCTGCCACGAAATTATCCTGATGAATTACGGCGGCATCCGGCTGAAAGAAGGCTATCTGCAATCCGCTTATAAGGCTTGCCGGGAAAGCGACACCCCGGTGCTGTGCGATGAAATCCAGTCCTGCGCGTGGTACGACGGCCTCTACCTGTTCAGAAAATATAATCTGACCCCGGATTTTGTCTCTGTGGGCAAGGGCTTCCCCGGCGGAAATTATCCCGCCAGCAAGGTGCTTGCCTCCGGCGCGTTTGACAGCTTAAGTCAGTTCGGCGCCCTTGTCACCAACGGGCAGGAGGAGCTTGCCAGCCTTGCTTACTTAATCACCATGGAGTTCATCAAGGCAAATGGGGAAGAAATTACCCGAAACAGCGAATATTACCACAATCGGGTAAAAGAGCTTGCCAGAAAATATCCCCGGCATTGCACAGGCGTAGAGGGCGGCGGCATGATGACCGCTTTGTGCTTTGACAAGGTGGAGGCGGCGGCTTCTTTCTGCCGCCGGATGAACAACGATTTCTGCATCGATATCAGCGCCCAGACCTATAAGCCCAACTGCCCGCCGGTGGCTCTCACCAAGCTTCCCATTATCACTACCCCTGCCATGGCCGACCATCTTGTTTCGGCTATGGACAAATGCCTTGTGAAACTGAAGGAGGAAGCAATATGAGCAATACGGTAAAGTTCGGCGTCATTGGCTGCGGACTCATGGGGCGGGAATTCGCCAGCGTTTCCCAGCGATGGCTCCATCTTCTGGGGAACATCCCGCGCCCGGTAATTATCGCCGCCTGCGATTTATCCGACGACAACTTAAACTGGTTTAAACAGGTTCCCGATACCGAATATTTCTACCACGACTATCAGGAGCTTCTGAAAAATCCCGAGGTGGAAGCGGCTTACTGCGCCGTTCCCCATCATCTGCACGCCAAAGTATATGGGGATGTCATCCGGGCCGGAAAGCATCTGATCGGCGAAAAGCCCTTCGGTATGGATAAAGACGCTTTTGGGGAGATTGAACAGGCCATGAGCGAGCATCCGGAGGTATTTGTCCGCTGCGCCAGCGAGTTTCCGTTTTATCCGGCTGTCCAGCGGATGGTGAAATGGTACCGCGAGGGCAAATTCGGGCAGATTATTGAGGCGCATTTTTCCATTAAGCACAGCTCCGATATGGATTTGAAGAAGCCCATCAACTGGAAGCGGACCCTCTCCAAAAATGGGGAATATGGCTGCATGGGGGATTTGGGAATCCATACCCAGCATTTGCCTTTTCATTTAGGAATTACCCCGATGACGGTTTCAGCGCAGCTTTCCAATCTGGTAAAACAGCGTCCGGACAAGAACGGCAATCTGGTTCCCTGCGAAACCTGGGACAACGCCGTAGTAAGCTGTCATGGAAAAAACAAGGCGGGGGACGAGTTTCCGCTGGTGTTTGAAATGAAGCGGATGGCTCCCGGCTGCACCAACACAGTAGAGTACTCCATTTATGGCATCGACATGTCCGCCCGGTTTTCCACCGATGATCCCAACGCCATCTATTACACTCAGGCGGTGGGCAGGGAACAGGCGTGGAGCAGGCTGGTCCTGGGGCAGAAAACCCTTTTCCCGGTCATCACCGGCGGAATTTTTGAGTTCGGCTTTTCCGATTCCCTGCTTCAAATGTTCGCGGCATTTGTAAGCGAGCTTAAGGGCCTGCCCTGCGATTTCGGCTGCTTTACTCCGGAGGAGGCAAGACTCAGCCATCAGGTGCTCACCGCCGCGCTGCAGTCCCAGAAAGAACAGCGGGTCATTCCTTTATAATACCCGTAAAGAGGAGAGCAATGGAAATGAACAACAAAACCTTTGGCCACGGGCCTGCCGCCGTAAATCCCCGGCGGGATACCATCTATATTCCCGAGATACGCCCCGGCTTCACCGCCTGGACCACCGCCTTCGACTACACCGACGGGCGTATCGGTCTTTCCTTTAAGGAAACCCTGCGGGAAAAAGACCCGTATTATATCCCTGCCAGGCTGGAGATGGGGGAAGCGGTGGGTGCACCGGTTTCCTACTGCCCGGTGGAATGCGGCGACGAAATGGAACGCAGCTTCCGGGTCTATATGGTAAGCCCCGACGGGGGGAAAACCTTTACCGAAACCGGCCGCTGCCCCTTGGAACAAGGCTCCTTCTGCAACATGGGCTTTCCCGACGGACGCATCGTCGGCATGGATGTGCCCCGCATCAACGAGGCCCGAACCGGCTGGTGCGATTATATCGAGGTAAAGGAGAGCGCCGACGGCGGCTCCACCTGGCGGCTGATTACCCGGCTGCTGGAGGGCTGCGCTCCTTATTTGTGGCGCGCCCGCCGCCTGAAAGACGGTACGATTATCCTGCTGGGAAGTCTTTACGGCACACCCTGGGGTCCCGGGCGTATCCGCGCCACCCGCAATACCATGCTGCCGGGGGAAAGCTACATCAATAAAATCCAGACCTTTTTTATGACCAGTAAAGACGGTTATACCTACGACGGTCCTCATTATATCCTGCCGGGGGTAGGGGCCCACGAGTTTGATGTGGCCGAATGCCCCGACGGGCGGCTGCTGTTTATCGCCGGGGATGTACAGGGAACGCCCGTTGCCCGCCAGTTTGTGGAACGCAGAGGAAGCGGCTACATCAATGGTACCTTATATTACATCCGCAGGGGGGCACCGGAAAATCCCGCACAGAATCCACAGGGCGGCTTTGTCCCGGAAAGCCTGGTCATGCTGCCGGACGGTTTGATTGTAGGGAGTCGCCGCAACAAACCCTATTCCTGCTCCAACGACTACGGTGAAAACTGGTATGAGCTAGACGGCGTTTCCCCGAGCCTGTATCAGCCTTTTATGCTGCTTCTACCCGACGGCACGGTGGCAAACTTCGGTCATTTCGGCGGAGATTCCGCTTTAGGGCAGCACGACATGTGGGTGGGAGCCGACTTCTTTACGGTGGAAAATAAACTGCCTGCCGCCTGTTCCTTAAGCCTGACCCGCTGCCTTTCCGAGGACAAGAGCCATTATATCAACGCCTACAGCGCCGTTTTAAAGGCAGGGGATACTCCGGCGGCAGGGCAGACGGTGACCTTCCGCTTTACCCCTGTCTGGAATGAGGATGGAAGCTGTTCCACCGCACCTCAAAGTGAGGCTCCTATTCAAATTGACGCGGTCACCGACGAAACCGGCACAGCAAGGGTACAGGCCGGCATGTTTGACCATCATCCCGACATCCACTATTACTATAACGTGGATGTGGTATTCCGCCCTGGTGAAAACAGCAAATACAGTGCCTGTGACGGCCCCATGATGTGCGAGGCGTCCCTTACGCCTTACCGCCGCTGCCGATGGCCCTACGGCGCCTATTTCGCCGAGGGGATGCTGTTTATTTCGCCCATGCTGGAGAAAAAACACCCCGATATCTATACTCAGTTGACGCCTTTCTGCGGCAAAAGCGGCCTTTCTCCGGAAAATCTGCCGGAGAGTTTAAAAAGCGCGCTGCTTACCTGCGGCGTACTGCTTAAGGATAAGCACGGCGGTCTTTGCTGGCTTTCCTCTGTCCACGCGCCCTGCCCCCTTTATGAGGTAAAGCCCATGAGCGGCGGCGATTGGTATGTATAAGTCAAAATCAAACCTCAAAGGGCACGGTCAAATGACCGTGCCCTTTGAGGTTTGATAAGGCGGTGTTTTCTGCCAGTAAAAGAAAGTTATCAGGGGTTCACAACGTTTTTTGGCTCGCCTTCGATAAACGAAGCCAGATTGTCCACTGCAATGTCCATCAGGCGCTGACGGCTCTCCTTAGAAGCCCATGCGATATGGGGCGTAATCAGGCAGTTTGGTGCTCCCAGCAACGGATTATCCGGCAGAATCGGCTCGGTGGATACTACATCCAGCGCGGCGCCCCCCACCTTGCCGCTTTTTAAGGCGGCGGCCAGATCCGCCTCGTTGACCAGCGGGCCCCGTGAGGTATTGAGTATAAGCACGCCGTCTTTCATTTTCGCAATGGTCTCGGCTCTTACGATTCCTTTGGTGGATTCAAACAGGGGGCAGTGGAGGCTGATGACATGGCTTTGAGCAAGCAGCTCATCAAGGGAAACCATCTCGGCTTCCCCGGCAGATTTAACATATTCGTCAAAGGCGAGTACTTTCATGCCGAACGCGGCAGCCAGCCTTGCCGTAGCTTTGCCGATGCGTCCCAAGCCGATCACGCCGAAGGTTTTGCCGCCAAGCTCCATTAAGGGGTAATCCCAGAAGCAGAAGTCGGGCTGAGAAGTCCATTTCCCCGCTTTCACCGCGTCGGCGTGAGCACCCACATGATGACAAAGCTCCAGCATCAGCGCCATGGCGAACTGGGCCACGGCGGTGGTTCCGTAGGTGGGCACGTTGCACACGGGAATCCCCAGCTCCTTTGCGGCGGCGGTATCCACCACGTTGTAACCGGTGGCAAGCACGCCGATAAAACGAAGCTCGGGCGCTAAAGTCTGCAGGATTTCCTTATCCAGCGGTGTTTTATTGACAATTACCGCTTCGGCTCCCCTTGCCCGTTCTATGATTTTGGCCCGCTCGGAACTGGAATAAGTGGTGCGATCGTAAACCGTAACCTCACCCAGCCTTTCGAAGCCTTCCCAGCTTAAATCCCCCGGGTTTTCAGTATACCCGTCTAAAATGACAATTTTCATGCTGATAACCGTCCTCTCTCACAATCGGGAACGTTTTGCCGGCTTCCTGAAGCGGGCATTGTCCTCTTCAGATAAATTTGCGTCCCTGTCTTTTGGCGCAAAAGAACAAAACTCCCGGCTTGAAAAATTCATTTTTTAAGCTTCTCCCTTCAGCAGCTTTATCTGGGTAGCTGCCCCTGCCTGCATCAGACCAATGTCGCTGTTCCACATATTCAGCGTCATCCCCTTTTTCAGCCACGGCTTTAAAGCCTCGGAACTGCTAAAATGCACGCCCGCAAACTTCCTGTTTGCTTTGGCAGCGGCAATCACTTTTTCAAAGGCGGCCACAATTTCGGGATTGTCAAAATGATCCAGAATGCCGTAATCCTGGGTCATGTCGTTAGGCCCGATCAAAGCGGAATCAATACCGGGGACCGCCATGATTTCCCCAATATTGGCAACGCCCTTCCGGGATTCGATCTGGCAGAGGAGAATGGTTTCCTCATTCGCCTTCTTCATATACTCCACGCCGCTTACCTTCCGGAAATCGGTGTGGGGGCGGGAAAGGGAAACGCCCCGGTGCCCCATGGGAGCGTATTTGGTGCAGTCCACCAGCATCCGCGCCTGTTCGGCATACTCGGTGTTGGGAAGAAGCAGACCGGACGCACCCATTTCCATAAATTTCAGCGCGTGCTCCCGGCGCATTTCGGGGATACGCACCATGACAGGGAAGTCTATCCCACGGGCAACGGCAATAATGTTTGCCACCTCCCGGGTGGTAAAGGAACCATGCTCACAGTCTACAATACAAAAATCAAAGCCGCAGACCTGCAGAACCTTGGAAATATCCGGGCTTGTCACGGTTGTCACCATGGTACCCAGAACCTGCTCACCGTTTTTCAGTCTCAGTTTTAAAGACGCCATATTGAATCCTCTCCCTTAGCTGTAATTTATAATCCCGCTGTTTTACTGTTTATAATTATAAAGAACGAAACCCGCTTACGCAAGACTGGCAAGCGTTGTGGTATGTACTCTGCAAACTCCCTTTGCGGCATAAGCGTCCACTTCGGCCCGGGTGGGAAGAGCCATGCCGATGGCGCCCTTTTTGGTGATGACCAGCGTACCCGCGCAGTTGCAAAAGCAGGCAAGCTGCTCAAGAGACATCTTCTCCCGAAGGCCTACGCACAAAGCTGCAGCCAGCGTATCGCCGGCGCCGGTAGGATCGACGGGCTCTTCGTCGATTCCGTCTGCAAACGCTACCTGGCCGTCCCGGCTTAAAACCAGCCCGTCTTTATCCCGGGTCAGGGCAACCACCTTCGGACCCATGGCGTGCAGGGAACGCAGCACGTCCCCAATGGTTTCCTTGCCGGTTATGATCCGCCCCTCATTCAGGGTAGGAGCGACAATATCTGCCGCGTGGACCGCCCGCATCAACCGGGCATGCGCCTCGCCGGCGCTGGAAAGCTCCCTGCGGATATTAGGGTCAAAGGAAAGCAGCACATGGTGCTTATGGGCAAGCTCCATCAGCCGCTTACAGGCCCCCCGCATCTCCGGCGTCAATTCCAGAAGCATTCCTGGAAAATGCACCGCATAGCCCTGTGCAATGTATTCCTCATCCAGTTCCTCCGCCCGGAGCAGGCTGCCTACCGAGCCCTTGCGGTAATACTGGTAATTTCGCTTATCCGGCAGGTATTCAATAAAAGCAAGACCAATCTGCCCTTCGTCCGACTCGACTACCCGGGACATATCCACTCCCTGCCCGCACAGCGTTTCGGTTACCAGGCGGCTTAAGCTGTCTTTTCCCACCTTGCCGATAAAGCCTCCGTCGCCTCCCAGCAGAGCTGCCGCACAGGCAAAAATCCCCGCGGAACCGCTGGCTGTCTTGATAACCGGACCCGCGTCCTGAATCAGCATATTTTCCCGGCCGGGAATCATGTCTACCAAAAGCTCGCCTAAAGCCAGAATTTTTTTCCGTATAAAAGCGGTTTCGTCATTAGCACCTTTATTCACGAGCCTGCACCACCGTTTTCCCTAAAATAATTACTAATAATTTGTTAATATAAATAATATTTATGTTTTCAATATAACAAAGAGGCTAGCTGTTGTCAAGAGAATTCGGCTCCAAAAAGTCACAAAAGATTTTTGTCAATTTTGGTTACTCTGTTTGACTTCGTATAAATTCATGCTATAATATTACTAAATAAGCCAATACAAGGGAGTTATACCAATGAAAAAAGCCACCTCGCAGGACGTGGCCGAGCTGGCGGGTGTTTCGCAGGCCGCGGTTTCTCTCATTTTAAACAACAGCGATAAAATCGCTTTCAGCAACGAGACCAAGGAGCGTGTACTGGCAGCGGCACAGCAGCTGCAGTACCGGCTGCCCCAGCGGAAAAAGAAACAGAAGACCGGCAGCCGCCACACCCTTTTGGTTCTTACGCCTACCCTGACAAACCAGTATTATTCCGAGCTGATCCAGGCAGTTGAAGACTATGCCGATACCCTCGATCACCGGGTCATCGTATGCAACACCTTCCGTAAGCCGGATCTGGAAAAGTTTTATCTGGATACCTTTGTGGGGAGCCCGGTAGACGGCATTATTTACACCTTCCTGCCCAGCTTTCCCCGCCTGATCGAACAGATTGCCGCAGATACGCCCACCGTTATTATCGGAGAAAAGCACGGCGACCTTTCTATCTGTTCCATTGAGCTGAGCAATATCAATGCCGGCTCCATGCTGGCGGAGCATCTATACCAGCTCGGTCACCGCCATCTGATGTTTGTTTCCACCCCGTTTAATCATCTGACGCTGGCCAGAGAGCAACGGTTAGAGGGAATGCGCCGCCAGCTTGCCTCCCACAATGTCGCCGACGGGCTGGAGGTTCTTCTCCCGGACCAGCAGGAGGCCGATACCGCCGCAGAGGGCCTGCCCTACGAGTATGTGATCGGCCGCCAGCTGACGTCCCAGCTTCTGGAACGGGGTACCAAGGCCACCGCCCTGATCGGGGTAAACGACATGACCGCGCTGGGAATTTTAAACGAGCTGGAAGCCCGCCGCTTCCGCATTCCCAGGGATTTTTCGGTGTGCGGCTTCGATAATATCTTTTCCTCCAGCATAACGACCCCCGGCATGACCACCATCGACCACCGCTTGCACATCCGCTGCCAGTCGGCTGTGGATATGATCGTCAAGCAGGCGGGAAACGAGGCCGACCATCCGCTGGTAAACAAAATCGAATACACGCCTCAGCTGATCGTACGCGGTTCTACCGGGCCTTGTCCCGCAAAGGAAGATTGAATTTTTATGAAAGCCCTGTCAGTTTCGGGAGCTTTTCGTTTTGGACATTTATGCAAACCGTTTGGATGATTTTATAAATGCCGTATGCTATAATATAGCCGTGGACTTACAGTCCGCGGCTATAAAATTTTACTTCTCTTTAGAGCGACCTTTTTGACTTTTACAGCAGTTCCCTATAGGATGAAGAGGACTGTGTATCTTTCTATTCTTATTAGGAAATGCCGTAGCGTTCCTTAATTTGCGACAGAAAGGAAAATGGTTATGCCGACTCAGGAAAATCCAGTAAACGCTCCGGTGCTCTGCCGTTTTGTTTCTTCCCTTGAAAAAATCATGCCAGGCAAGGCTCCCTTTCTATTCGTTTCTCAGCTTCGGGGCTGTCGGAACGAACGTTTTTCGGTGCAGCTTGCATGCTATTATCAGGAAAGCCGCCCTTCCAGTTTCATGGAACTGTCCCTTACGGGCGGACTTTCAGAATATTGCCGGGTATATGATGTGGGGCTGGTTTCCGCCGGGCTTCCCAGCTACGGCGATGCCGACGAATCCGAGCTGCTGTTTACCGCTCCCACCTTGGTTCCCGACGTTATGCGCCCCCTGGAAAAAGGCGTACGGCTTCTGCCGCATCAGTGGCGTTCTTTCTGGATTACCATCGATCCAGCCGGAAAGCTCCCTGCGGGGAGCTATTCCCTGACTGCCTGCCTGAGGGATTCCAAAGGGGAATGGAATGAAAAGGCCGAACTGATGCTCACTTTAGAGGAACAGCTCCTTCCGAAAAGTCCGCTTCTTTACACCAACTGGTTCCATGCCGACTGCCTTGCTTCTTATTATCACAAGGAAATGCTCAGCGAGGAGCACTGGAAGCTGCTTGAAAGTTATCTTTCCAGCGCCGCCTATAGCGGCATAAACCTGATTTTAACCCCGATTTTTACTCCTCCTTTGGATACCGAGGTGGGCGGGGAACGCCCCACCATGCAGCTGGTCGACGTTACCTGTGCAGACGGCGGGTACCGGTTTGGCTATTCCCTGTTTGACCGCTGGGTTTCTCTCTGCAAAAAATACGGAATAGAGAATTTTGAGATCTCCCATTTATTTACCCAGTGGGGCGCTCACAACGCGCCTAAAATCATGGCACACAAAAACGGGAAGCTTACCCGCATTTTCGGCTGGGAAACCGACGCCCATGGAGAAGAATATTCCCGGTTTCTGCGGGCGTTTCTGCCGGACTTTGCTGCACACCTGAAAAAAAGCGGCCTAGCAGGGCATGTCTGGTTTCATATTTCCGACGAGCCCAGCCTCAGCCATTTGGAAAGCTACACTTCCGCCGTGAATCTGGTCCGGGAATGCCTGCCGGATTTCCCGATTTTTGACGCGCTTTCCAATGTCGATTTTTATAATACCGGCGCGGTCAAAACGCCGGTGGTCGCCACCAACCACGCCCAGAGCTTTTATGACAGCGGCGTCACCGGGGTTTGGCTGTATTACTGTTGCTCCCAGTATAAAAAAGTGGCAAACCGGTTTTTATCCACTCCTCCGGTCAGAAACCGCATTTTGGGCGTTCAGCTTTATCTGGCTGGGGCTCCCGGCTTTTTGCACTGGGGATATAACTTTTGGTATTCCCAGTTCTCCCGCAGGCTGATTGATCCTTATTCCAATACCGATGCGGACGGGGGATTTCCCTCCGGCGACGGCTTTGTGGTTTATCCCGGGCCGGACGGCATACCTTATTCCTGCACCCGGATGGAGGTCTTTTACGATGCCCTTCAGGATTACCGGCTGCTTTGCCTAGCCGAACAAAAGCTTGGCCGGGAAACGGTGGAAAAGCTTTTGCAGCGGGGGCTGCCTCAGCCCATCACGCTGGAAACCTGTCCGGTGGAGGCGGGCTGGTTTGACCAGTGGCATGCCGCCCTTTATGAATTATTAAACGATTAAAAAGAACGGATAACCGGAAATTTCCGGTTATCCGTTCTTTTTAATGTTTCACTGAATTTTACAACAAATTAGAAATTGATAATAACAATCGCCGCAATCCCTGTAAGCAGCCCGATTTTTCCCTGCAAGGAAAGCTTCTCTTTAAAAAACAGCACCGAAATCAGGGTAACCCCCACAATAATGCTGCCCTGAACCAGTGGAAAAAGATAGCTTGCGCTCGTTCTTCCTGCCAGATAAATCAGCAGAAAATTTCCCGAAAGGGATGAAAGCCCTACCAGAACAATCGGCAGCAAATTTTTTCGGAGCATCGGCACCGGATTTTTGGAAAGTCCGCGCTTTTTGCCCGAAAGAAACAAAAGCAGCCAAAGAAGCAGGCAAAATACCGCCGCAAAGCTGAACCCGGCAACGGTAAGCCCTGGAGCTTCGGTTCCCTGCAAGACAATCTGATGGGATTTTTGAACTACTGACAGGCTTCCGTTGCATAAAAAGGTCAGGAAACAGTAGAGATACCACTTTTTATTTGGCTTTTCCGTGTTTTTTTGCCCTTCCCCGGGAAAATTCAGCAGGAAAAAGGCAATCAGAAATAAGATCACGGCATAAGGGACCGCTCTCATCGTTTCATGAAACAGAAAAATGCCGGCCAGCGCCGAAATCAGCATGCTGGAGGAAAAATAAAAGGCGGTATAAGACAACGGGCCCGTTTCCAGCGCCAGATTATAAAACAGCAGCGTAGCGGCAAACAGCGCTCCAAACAATGCACCGTAAAGCCACGTATCCGGGCTCACATGGAGAAAACCGGATGCAAAAGGGCACAGAGCTCCCAAAACGAAGGCCGCCAGCAGGGAAAAGCAGCCGTTTGCCAGCAGCTTATCCGGCAATGAGGGCGCCTTTAAGAACCGCAGCGCCAGGGTTTGCAGAATAAAAAACAAAACGGAAGCGGCAATCAGCAGATAGGTCATACAGTCTCTCCCATAGTACATCGTCTTTTTCTTTCATGAGGCATATCCGTTTAGCCGGTCGTCATCTTTTGAGCGTATTCATAGGAGATTTCGCAGTCCAGAGGCTCGCCGTTTAGAAAGCGCCGGATATCGGCAATCACCGCTTTGGTCACCGCCCTGCGGCGGTCAACGGTCGGCCCGCCCATATGGGGCATCAGAAGAGCGTTTTCAAGCTTCAGCAAAGGAGAGTCTGCCGGGAGAGGCTCCTGCTCGTACACGTCCAGCACGGCGCTGATGTTTTTGCGGGCAAGCACCCGGCATAAAGCCGCCTCGTCAATGATGGCTCCGCGGGCGGTATTGATCAGCACCGCGCCATCCTTCATGCTGTCAAGCAGCGGCTCTGTGATCAGATGGTAATTCTGCGGGGTCATCCCGGAATGGAGAGACACAATATCGCAGGTAGAAAAAATTTCTTCAAGGCTTGCCTTTGTCATGCTGAAACGGTCTAACTCCTCCTGCCCAATATGCCGGGAATATACCTTGATCGGCGTATGAAATACCGAAAGCATCTCCACCAGATATCCGGCAATCATTCCGTAACCCACAATGCCAACAGAACGGTCGAGAAGCCCCCGGTTTTCAAAAAACCTGGGCCATGTCCCCTGTTTTACCTCGGAGGAAAAACAGGGAATCCGGCGCAGCTCCGCCAAAGCATAGGCAATGACGCCTTCTGCCACGCTTCTGGCAAACACTTTATTTCCACTGCAGGCGCGAATCCCTTTTTCATAAGCGAAATCAGTGACGTAAGGACGCACCGAGCCGCCGGTATGGGCGACCAGCCGCAGCTTCTCCGCATGTTGCAGCACCGTTTCATCAAAACAGGGGGTACCCCAGCCGGAAATGCAGATCTGCTTATTTTTCAAGACTTCTCCCAGCTCTTTGGGAGTATACTGCCGCCCGGTTTCGTTCCAGCTTACATCCCCAATGGATTCAACGGCTTTTATAATTTCCTTATCAAAAAATGTATCGAAGATTTTGCCTTTCGGCATGGTAACGGCAATCCCGGGTTTATTCATCATAAGGCTTCCCCTCTGTATTATTCAGGGCCAATATCGGATTTGTCACCGGCGCGTCCCCGGTCTTTACAATTTCAAGACCGTCTTTTAAATAGCAGTTTTCTATAACGCAGGGACGCTGCGAACGGCTGCTGCGCTGGGTCAGCACCAGCTTATCGGCCCGGCATCCCCTGACCTGCAGCCCGTCTGCGTTCAACAGCAAAGTGCCGCAATGGGAATATTTCTCCGTCTTATAGATGGTAACGTCCTGAAGGGTAAGGTCAGACACCTTGGCAAATGCAAGACCCCAGCAGCCCACGTGACGCGTCACGGTAATACGCTTGGCGCTGCTGCCCCAGGTTGGCCCGCTGTTGGCAAAGGACAGCAGCCCGGAATTTCCGGTATAGCTGAGATCATGCTCAAACTGGCCGTGGGTGACAAAAGCGCCGTGAAAATCCCCGTCGCCGTGGCAGTTTTCAACCGCGCAGTAGGCACTGCCCGTAAAATCGTTCAGGTGCCGGGCGTTGGAGGTGGTACAGTCCCGCACGCTGCCGTACAGACAGTGAATCTGCTGCGTCAGGTACCCGGTTCCGCCGACTACCACTTCCACCGGATTAATCAGGCTGCACCGGCTGGTAAGATATCCGGTATTATGCCGTCTTAATATCACCGGCCAATAGGTATGCTTTGCATGAAGATTGATCGCGTCGCAGTCCACGGCAAATTCGTAGGCCAGAGGCTGGGCTCCGCAGGCTTCTCCGCCAAAATTCCCTTCAAACTCCATATTTTTAACCGCTATTCCCGTTACCGGCTCCACCGGGCGGTAAAACAGGACTCTGCCTGTTTTCAGTGACCATCCCATTTTATAGTTGAAACGGACATGAGTATTATCGACGATTTCCGTCACCATCAAAAGCTTGTCGATTTCCTTTTCTTCCCGACCGGACAGGGCATTGCAGCTTACCTGCCACCAGCTGTACAGGGGAAAATCCGCAGAACCCGGCACCTCAAAAATATCATACTGCTCCGGCAGGGGAGCAGTCAGCACAAGACTCATCGCCTGTGCCGCTTTTTTGCCACAAAAATGCATGACCGCGCTGAACGGATCATTATGGGGTGCATCCTCGATTCCCCGGGCCGTTATGGTATTTCCCTGAAAGTCAATTGTCAGACCACTTCTGAAAAACTTGTGGCGTTTTTGGAAGTTCAACGGAGTAAAGGCTCTGATCTCCCTTATCTCCGGGCAGTTTACCATACTTTCCAGCGCGGCATCCGCCGGCGTATCGCTGTCAAAGATACCGAACCAGCGAAAATCTCCGGTTCCGTTATGGAGAAGCTCCCAGATTCCGCCGCCGAAAGACGGCAGTACTATGCCGCCGTCCGGCTGCTTGTCGCTGTTTTTGCGAAAAATATAGGTTAAAGCACAATCGCCGGGTTGAACAATCCCGGTAACCTGAGACACATCCCCGTCTGAAAAATCCGTCTGTGTATCGGACAGTAAATCATTTCTTAAGGCGTATGCGCGCAACATAAGAAGATCCGTCCTTTCTTTTTGGCTTTTGGTTTATTTTGTAAAAAAGCGCCCTCCGGGAAGAAATCCCGGAGAAGCGCCGAAAAATATGCGCGTTCGTCAAGAGAGTTTTATTGTGCTGAAAAGAAACCTTAATTGTCAAATGCCGACTTCCACCGGGCATAAGCGTTGGTCTTAATGGTAAGAAGCTCGGGCAGCCCTGTTTTTTCGATGGTGCTTAAGTAGCTGTCAAAGTTATCGATACTTTCTTCACCGGTGATAAACTTGGTGCTCATCATGAGAACATAATTTTTCAGGTCATTCTCGATCATATTTCCCCGGTCGGATTCTTCCTTGTTGAACCGAGCACTGATGGGATAGGCGTCGGTATAATAGGGCTTCTGCATTTTTTCAACCTGGGTCACCTTCATTTCCATCAGCGGATTTCCGGAGGGCATCGCAAGAAAGCTTAAGTATCCGGGCAGATGCATCGTAACGGAAACAGTCTTATTGATATCGGCAAAGCCGGTGATGGGAGCAATCCATTCATAGACGGTTTTGGTGCTGTCTGTATACTTCCACGTTTCATTTTCCCAGCCTAAGAACGGGGTCTGGCCGCAGAAGCCCTCCACGGCGTTATCGTCGGTTGCGTAGAACATGTCGATTAGCCGGATGGCGGCAATGGGGTTTTCGCACTTATCGGTGATAAACGCGCGGCCCGGATTCACACCGTCGGGGCCTTTCAGCACTTTCTTGCTGTTGGTTGCGCTGGTGAGGGGAGGAAGGCTCAGCTGCTGAGAGGTGGTGGAAGGATCTAACAGAGTAGGGGAAACGCAATATATGCCGACAATTCCGCCTTTCACCTTAGCCTGATGCTGCTGGGGGGTCTGAGTGGAAAATTCCGCATCCAATAACCCTTCGGCGTAAAGCTTGCGGGCATATTCCAAAAAGCTCTTATATTCCTGGGTGGCAGGTGCATAAACGACCTCGCCGTCGTCACTGATGTTGAAGCCTAAGCCGTCCGGCAGACCGGTAAACGCCGTAATCATCATACGCCGAATATCAAAATTATCCAATCCGACACAGGAAAAGGGAATTTCATCGTCAGGGTCGCCGTTGCCGTTGGCATCCTTTTCCTTGAAAGCCTTCAGCATTTCATACAGCTCATCGGTGGTTTCGGGAACTTTGGCAATTCCCACATTTTCCATCCACCGGGAATCGAAGAAACTGAGATGCCCCTCGGTGGTGGCGGTTTCAAACACGTAAGGCAGCCCGTAGACTTTGCCGTCCAGCGCCGTGATGGCGGCTTTCACGTCCGGGCGTTTTTCCAGAAACGCTTTAAGGTTCGGTGCGTATTTGTCAATCAGGTCGGTCAGATCAAGGAAGATTCCCTGAGGGCCATAAGTCTCTTCATCCGTCACCGCGGAAGCCGCATCCCTCCAGATCATGCCGGGATACTGACCGCCCACCAGGGCGATATTTTTCTGTTCGTCAAAGCTTTCGGTTTCCGACATTTCAAAATCAAAACTGATTCCGGTAATATCGGTCAGCCTTTTAAATATCTCCAGCTCGCCCCAGTCCGGCGCGCCCGGGTCTTTGCGTCCCATAATGCTGAGAGTTAAAGGTTCGGTCACAATCGGATAGGTTCCGACAGGGGTTACGCCGTTTTCTTCCAGTTCCGTTTGACCAGAGCTGGACGTGGACACGTTTGAGGCGCCGCCAGAACTGCTGCTGCTTTGAGATCCGCAGGCAGTGAGCAATCCCGCACATAAGCTTAACGACAGAGCAAGTGCCAGTAACTTTTTCATGTTTTTTCCTCCTAATATAGTTAGTATACTTTAATGAACGGCGGGCTGCAAAGCCAGATTCATCCTTTTACAGCCCCTACCGTAACACCCTTGACAAAGTATTTCTGCACAAACGGATAAACCAACATAACAGGCAGGGAAGCCACTACAATCAGCGCATATTTGATCTGCTCGGCTGCCCGCAGTTCTTCCTGCATAAGGCCCGCCGTATCGCCGCCCTGCTGCAGAAGCTCTGCATTAAACTGGCTTTTCAGCAGAATATCCCGCATAACAATCTGCAGCGGCTTATAGTCGCTGTTACGGATATAGATCATGGCCACAAAATACCCGTTCCAGTGGGTAACGGCAAAAAAAAGCGCCATAACCGCTACGATTGCCGTGGAAAGAGGAAGAACGATGCGGAAGAAAAAGCGCACGTTTCCGCAGCCGTCGATGGACGCGGCGTCCCAAAGCTCCTTGGGGATATTGGTTTCAAAAAAAGTGCGGCTGATAATGATGTTGGTCATGGAGGTTGCACCCAGAATAATCATAACCAGCGGATTATCGTAAAGGCCGAGATTTTTTACCGTAATAAAGGTGGGGATCAGGCCGCCGGAAAAAAACATGGTAAACAAAAACATCAGGGTGAAAAATTTTCTCCCCACAAAATCCCTGCGGGAAAGGGAATAGGCGGCCAGCAGGGTAACAACCAGATTCAGCAGGGTGCCAAAAAAGGTATATAAAATCGTATTGATATAACCCCGCAGGATGCTTTTGTCGTTCATTAGGCTGGTGTAACCGATAAAACTGATATCCTTCGGTAAAAACCAGACCTTGCCGGTGTTAATCAGGTCCGGATTGCTTAGGGAAGCAATCACGATAAACCACAATGGATAAATGGTAATAACCAGAATCAACCCCAGAATGGAATAGTTGACAATATTAAAAATACGGTCCTTTTTTGTTTCCTTAACAGCCATCTTCACGACCATCCTTTCGCAGACGCCGGGACGTTTTGACCGGTTTGACAAAGCCAAATTTGCGCCTTGCTTTTAGGTGTAAAAGAACAAAATTCCCATTTGAAAAATCTGTTTTTCAAATTTTTCTCCTCCTTACCACAGCGACGAATCGCTGATGCTGCGGCAGATCTTATTGACCGTAAACAGCAGAGCCAAATTGATGACGTTATTGAAAAGGCCCACGGCGGAAGACAGGCTGTACTGCGCTTTCTGGATGCCCAGCTTATAAACGTAGGTAGAAATCACCTCGGAAACCCCGATATTTCCTTCGGTCTGCATCAGCAAAACCTTTTCAAAGCTCAAATTCATGATGTTGCCTACCGTCATGATCAGCATAACCACAATGGTCGGCATAATGGCCGGCAGGTTAACATGGATAATCCGCTGAATCCGGGTTGCACCGTCAATGGTGGCGGCCTCATGCAGCTCGGGTGAAACGCCGGCCAAAGCCGCGATATAAATGATGGCGCCATAACCGGTGGACTGCCACACGCCGCTCCAGACGTATAAGTCATCAAACCAGCCGTCGCGCATTAAGAACATGGTTTTCTCCAGGCCGAACAGGGCGCCGATCTGGTTGACCATACCGGTAGAAGAAAAGAAAAGCTGAATTATGCCTACCAGAACCACAGTAGAGATAAAATAGGGGATATAGGTAAAATTCTGGACCAGCTTTTTAAAATGGGTATGCTTTACCTCATTGATCATCAGCGCCAGAATAATGGAAGCGGGAAAGCTGGCAAGAATATAGTATACCGACAGGCCCAGCGTGTTTTTTAAAATACCGAAAAAATTCACCGAAGAAAAGAACGTCTTAAAATGCTTGTAAAAAGGAGCTGCCCACGCGCTCCCCAAAAAGCCTTTGGTTGCCACGAAATCTTTAAAGGCAATCTGTACGCCGTACATAGGTACGTATGCAAAGATCAGAAAATAAAGAAAAGCCGGCAATATAAATAAGTAAAGCGCCCAGTTTCTTTTTATCATTAACAAAAGATAACTTTTTCCGGACGCCGTTTTTTTGTAGCCAAGAGAGCCAGTATCCTTTTTCTCTTTTCTGCCTGTTGCCATAAGGTAATCCTCCTTCATATTCCCTGTGCCATCAAAAATCGGCCTGGATGACACCCTTATTGTAACCGGCAGCGTGAAAAAAAGATATTGCCACATTGAAAAGTGACGCTCTCAAAATGTAAGAAAACCGGGAAAATCACGGTTTTCCCGTACTGACAGTTTTTAATATACATACACAGTTTTAAAGATATGCAGAAAATATCCTTTGAACGCGGGCCGTCCAAACGGAACGCTCGACCCGTTTTGCAGAATCTTGGTTTCTTACATTCTGATAATGGAGTTTTCAATACTGTGGATTTACATAAGAGTTTCCCCTTTTCTATAATAGATACAGAGCTCGTTAAAAAAGGGAGGAATTATTTTGTGGAGTGAAGAAAAATTAAACAGTCTGCTCACCACCCCGTCCCGGGGATTAATGGAAGATATGAAAAAGATAACCGGGGATATTTTGATTCTGGGCGCGGGAGGAAAAATGGGGCCCACCCTGGCGCTGCTTGCAAAAAATGCGCTGAAGGCCGCCGGTTCCCACAGCGAAGTGATCGCGGTCTCCCGTTTCAGCGACCCGATTGTGCGCCGTCTTCTGGAGGAACACGGTATAAAAATGCACGGCACAGACCTTTTGGAGCCGGGCGCAATGGAAAAACTTCCCGATGCATCGAATATCATCTATATGGCGGGGCGCAAATTCGGCACAGACGGCAGCGAAGCGCTGACCTGGGCTATGAATGCGTGGCTTCCATCCCGGGTAGCGGAGCGTTACAAAAAGTCCTCTATCGTGGTATTTTCTACCGGAAATATCTACCCCAAGACCGCCGTCAGCAACGGCGGCGCCACCGAAGAGACCCGCCCGGAACCGGTAGGGGAATATGCCATGTCCAGCCTTGCCCGGGAAAGGATGTTTGAATACGCTGCCTCGGCTTACGGCACAAAAGTGGCGGTCTACCGCCTGAATTATGCGGTAGACCTGCGGTACGGCGTTTTGCGGGATTTAGCCGACGCCATCCTGAATGAACGGCCTATCCCTTTAAGCACCCCAAGCTTTAACTGCATCTGGCAGGGGGATGCTAACGAAGCCGCCCTGCGGCTGCTGCTTCTGGCTGATTGCCCGGTATTCCGCTTAAATGTCACCGGCCCAGAAACCGCGGGAGTAAGGGAAACTGCCGCCGCCTTGGGAAAGCTTTTAGGCAAAAAGCCGGTTTTTACCGGGCAGGAACAGCCCGACGCCTATTTAAACAACGCGGGAAAAATGTTCTCTCTGTTCGGATACCCTTCCGTTTCCCTGAAAACCCTGATCCAGTGGCAGGCGGAATGGATTCTGGCAGGGGAGAGAACCCTGAACAAACCAACTCATTTTGAAGAAAGAAGGGGGAGCTTCTGATGGCAGTGATCCGGCAAAAAGCTCTGGAGATTTTTAAAGACGGTACGGTTATTCCCGCCATACCGCTGGTCCTGGATGAAAGCCGAAAATTTGACGAGGCCGGTCAGCGCAGGCTGGTACGCTATTATCTTGCCTCCGGTGCGGGAGGGTTGGCGGTAGCCGTTCACACCACCCAGTTTGAAATCCGGCTCCCGGAATATAGTCTGCTGGAACCGGTTTTATCGGTCTGTGCCCAGGAGATGAGCGCTTTTGAGAAGAAGACCGGCAAAACCCTGGTACGAATCGCCGGGGCCTGCGGCCCGGCGGAACAGGCGGTAAAGGAAGCAGATCTTGCTGTAAAATACGGTTACGATGCGGTGCTGCTCAGCCCAGGTGGCCTTGCGGAGCTCAGCGAGGTAAAGATGGTACAACGCACGAAAGAAGTTGCCGAAATCATTTCTGTTATCGGATTTTATCTGCAGACCGCCGTGGGCGGGCGTCCTCTCTCTTTTGATTACTGGCGGCAGGTAGCCGATACAGAAAACGTAATCGGCATCAAAAGTGCTCCCTTTAACCGGTACCAGACGCTGGATCTTGTTCGGGGCGCAGCTTTTTCCCGTCGGTCCTCGGAGGTTTCCCTGTATACCGGAAACGACGACAATATCGTAATCGATCTGCTTACCCCCTATGTATTTGAAAAAGACGGCAAAAAAATCGAGAAACGGTTTGCAGGCGGCCTCTTGGGCCACTGGTCGGTGTGGACCCACACTGCCGTTTCCTATTATAAAAAAATAAAGGAAGCGAGAAAGCTTCCTCAGATTCCGGCAGAGCTGCTCCCCCTTGCACAGGAGGTTACTGACTGCAACGGCGCTTTCTTTGACGTGCAAAATCATTTTTCTGGCTGCATTGCCGGTATCCATGAAATTCTGCGCCGGCAGGGGCTGATGAAGGGCATCTGGTGTCTAAACCCGAAAGAGACCCTTTCTCCCGGACAAGAGGAGGAGATTGACCGGGTCTGCAGGGCATATCCTCATTTAAGCGACGATGAGTTTATCAGACAGCATATCAGCGAATGGGAATAGCCTTTGCCGCTGAAAAGAGCAGGATACCCGCACTGAATCAGTATCAGTGCGGGTATCCTGCTCTTTCTATCATACAGCGCGGGCAAATCTGCTAATGCAGCAAACGGTATTCTCCGGGGGGCATGGATTCATATTTCTTAAAGAGGCGGATAAGCCCGATCTCATTGATGTACCCGATTTTCTGGGCAATACTGCGTACCGAAAGATCCGTCGTCCTGAGAAGCTCCTTCGCCTTCTCCAGCCTGAGCAGGGACAGGTATTCCTTAACGGTTTTTCCCGTCTGCTTTTTAAAAATGTTGGAGATATACTGGGGAGTCATATGAAATTCCTGAGAAAGACGGCTTAAATCCAGCTCCGGGTCATTTACGCGATCCTGGATATACCGGCACATATCTCCTACCAGCTTCTCCGACTTTCCTTTATGGTTGGTCTCCTGCTGCGTCTGAATCGCAGCCACAATACTGTGAAAATCCTGCTTTGCCTTATCCAAAGAAGGATTTTGCAAATAAGAATAGATATCCAGCTTGATCTGGGGATCTTCTCCTCCTGACATCAGAACATTATTCAAAACCTTTTGGAGCGCCGTCCCCAAATCGGTAAGCAGATTTCTGGCCGCGCTGATAGTAATGCTTTTCTCCTTGGAATTCACGTAAAAAATTTCGTCAATCAGCTCCCCAGCCCGTACATAATCGCCTAGACGCAGGCTGCTGACAATCTGATATTCGATTTCCGAGGGAAAATAATAGTCCAAATCCAGATTTTCAAGGAAGGAAAAGAAAACAATTCTTCGATCCGACCGCATTTTACTGTATTCCAGCGCTTTCCGGCTTTCGTCGTAGCAGAGAGGAACGCTGCGCAGCATTTTATGGACGCTGCTGACGCCCGCATATAAAATCAGACTATTGATTTCGGAGATGCTGACCATTTTTTCTACGGAAAGGCGGATGTTTTCCATGACATCCTCTGTTTGTCCATCCTTATGGGTATTGATCAGGAAAAAGCAGCTTTTCCGGTCCATTTCAGTATATTCACAGAGAAAATGGATATCAAACAGCTCACAGCCGATATTCTGCACCACAATTCTTGCAAGAAAAGCGGATTTTTCTATGGAGCCTTTTTCAAAAAAGCGGGAGGATTCTTCTATTTCCACGGCGACTACAGAGAATAGATCCCCTTCAAAGCGGATTTCCGAGGTATCCAGGCTGCGGGTATATTCTTCATAATCTCGCACCATTCCCTTTAAAAGCCGGCTGATCTGTTCCTTGCGGACCGTAGGGTTCAAGCTTTCCAGCTGCTCGTTTAAGGCGGCTGCATCCTGAAACTGCAGACGCAGGGTTTCCATTATGGCCTGATATTCATTTCCGGAAAACTTCCGGTTTGCCATATTGCTTTTGATCAGGCTGTCAATTTCCCGGATAGGACGGTAATTGCGCTCCACAAAGTAGCGGATTATCAAAAGCCCTACAAGCAGGTACCCAAAGGAAACGGCCAGCATCCATAGCAGAAAGCTGCGGTTTTCGGCCATGTAAAGCGTTTTTGGAGTGCTTAAAATAAACTGCCAGTTTCTGAGCCCGTTGATGGCAGATACCTGCCGGGTAAAAACAGAAGCTGCCGATCTGTCGTCATTACCGAGGCCGAAAATCGTTTCTTCATCCGGCTCGGCAGCTCCGCTGTTTTTAATGATGACATGATTCTGGGCATCCAGAATATACACATCAGAATCGGTGGTAACAGAAACCTGTTCCACAATCTGCGCCAGCCGGTCGGCATTGATCAGGCAGATCACCTGGCCCAGCGGGGGACTGTTGACACTGATGGGAAAGGACTGCACATAAGTCATAACATGAATAAAGCCGTCGCCATACTGTCGCACCTTTTTAATGGGCAGATAAGTCTGAAAATGGCTGGTTTCCAGCAGCTCTTTTTTTATCTCGGAATAGTCGCTTTCCATATACTGGTACATCATCTTAAAATATTTTTCAGCATCCATGGACATAGTCGGTGTCAAAACCTGATCGTTTCTTTTAAAATACAAAAAGCTTTCCAGCAGCAGCTCGCTTTCAATATTGCTGTAAGTGGAAATCTGCGCCATGGTATCGCTGAGGGAGTAATCGGAAAGGCCCTTGGAATACAGTGAAATTTTTCTGTCCGAGGCCAAAGAATTAGCCATGTTTTCTATGAGCCTGGTACTTTTTTCAAAGCTTTCCCGCAGCTGGGTAAGCAGCATGATTTTCGTCTGCTGGGTTTTGTCCGTAATCTGCCGGTTCATTTTGGAATAAAAAATGATATTGCTGCTGAGAGTCAGCAGCAATATAAAAAGATAGGACAGTACCAGCACAGAATAAACGCTGTGCTTTTTAAACAGGTTTTTCTGCTTACGCACCGCCATGACAGCCTCTCCTTTTTTCGTTTACCAAAATCACAGGGGCCTATTCTTCGTTATTTTCTTCTCCGGGTTCGGTCCGGGCCTCTTCCTCCGTCAGCTCGTCTTCGGATTCTTCGGCCAGTTCCCCGTCCTCCGATTCTTCCTCTTTATCGGCCCGGGCAACCGTCACCAGCCTTGCTCCTTCCTCGATGCGCATGACGCGTACACCGGAAGCATAGCGGGACTGAATGCCGATCTGGCTTACCGGGAAGCGGATGATAATGCCGTCGCTGGAAATCAGGATAACGTCGTCGTCCTCGCTTACCGATTTCACAGACGCGACAACGCCCTTTTCGACGTCCACTTTGTAGTTGATAATTCCCTTTCCACCGCGGTTCTGCAGCCGGTATTGGCCAAATTCGCTGCGCCGTCCCTGTCCCTTTTCAGTTACGGTAAGCAGGGTAGCGCCTTCTTTGACGCGCACCATGCCCACAACCTCGTCGCCCTCTTCCAGATCGATGGCCTTCACGCCGCGGGCGCTTCTGCCAAGCGGACGGGCATCGTTTTCGTTAAACCGGATCGCCATGCCGTTTTTGGTCGATACAATCAGGTCGGAATAGCCGTCGGTCAGCTTCACCCAGGCAAGCTCATCGTCATCGTCCAGAGAAATAGCGATCACCCCTCCTTTGCGGGTGGTGTTATACTCCTCCAGCTTGGTGCGCTTGATAATGCCTTCGCGGGTCACCATCACCAAATAGGAATCCGAATCAAACGCGGAAACTTTGATCATAGCTGAAATTTTTTCATCAGCTTCCAGCGGAAGCAGATTGATAATATTAGTACCCTTAGAGGTCCGTGAGCCCTCCGGCATTTCATAACATTTCAGCTTATAGGCGCGCCCGCGGGTCGTAAAGAACATGACATAATCGTGGGTATTGCTGATAAACAGCTCCTCCACAAAATCGTCCTCCCGGTGAGTCATGCCAGACACGCCCCGGCCGCCCCGGCGCTGGGATTTATATACGGAGACCGGCATTCTCTTGATATAGCCAAAATGGGTAAGGGTAATGACGCAGTCCTCTTCTTCAATCAGGTCCTCAATGTCCACTTCGCCGGAAACCGTCTGGATTTCGGTACGGCGCTCATCATTATATTTTGCCTTAATCTGCAGCGCTTCTTCCTTTACAATCGCCAGAATTTTCCCTTCGTCTGCCAGAATGGCCTCATATTCTGCAATCTTTACCAATACGCCGGCCAACTCTTCTTCAATTTTGGTCTTTTCCAGACCCGTTAACTGCCCTAACCGCATGGCGACGATAGCGGACGCTTGAATATCATCCAGCCCGAACCGTTCCATCAAGGCCGTTTTTCCTTCCGGGATGCTTTTGGACGCGCGCAAAATTGCGATGACTTCATCAATAAAATCCAGCGCAATTTTTAAGCCTTCTAAAATATGAGCGCGCTCTTTTGCCTTGTTCAGGTCAAAGATGGTACGCTTGGTAATAACCTCTTCCTGAAACTTGATATACTCCGAAAGCATCTGCTTTAAGGTCATGACCTTGGGAACGCCGCCGGAAAGGGCAAGCATAATCACGCCAAAGGTGTCCTGAAGCTGGGTATAGCTGTATAACTGGTTTAAAACAATCTGAGGATTCGCGTCGCGTTTTAATTCAATGACAACCCGCATACCCTCCCGGTCGGACTCGTCCCGCAGATCGGAAATGCCGTCGATACGCTTTTCCTTTACATGATCGGCAATATTTTCGATGAGCCTGGCTTTATTGACCATATAGGGAATCTCGGTGACGACGATCCGGAACCGTCCGTTTTTTTCCTCTTCAATTTCAGCATGGGCGCGCATCTGGATTTTGCCTCTGCCGGTAGCGTAGGCCGCACGGATTCCTGCCTTGCCCATAATCAGGCCGCCGGTAGGAAAGTCAGGCCCTTTGATATGGGCCATAATGTCCTCCAGGGTAGCGTCCGGATTATCGATAACGCAGCACATGGCGTCGATAACCTCACCCATGTTATGGGGTGGGATATTGGTCGCCATGCCCACCGCGATACCGGTAGAACCGTTGACCAGAAGATTGGGAAAACGGGAAGGGAGAACCGCGGGTTCCTTTAAGCGGTCGTCGTAGTTGGAAACATACTCCACTGTTTCCTTCTCGATGTCCGTCAGCATATTCATGGAGATTTTGCTCATTCTGGCCTCGGTGTAACGGTAAGCAGCAGGGGGGTCTCCGTCTATGGAGCCGAAGTTTCCGTGACCGTCCACCAAAGGATAACGCAGGGAAAAATCCTGCGCCAGACGAACCAGAGCGTCATAAACCGACGCGTCGCCGTGAGGATGATACCGGCCCAGCACCGAGCCTACCGTATCCGCCGCCTTTCTGTAAGCCTTATCGGGATACAGGTTGTTTTCAAACATGGTGTATAAAATACGCCGGTGAACCGGCTTTAAGCCATCCCGAACGTCGGGCAGCGCACGGCTTACGATTACCGACATGGAATAATCCAAAAAGGACTTCTTCATTTCTTTTTCTACGTCTACCGGGATGATTTTCGTTCCATCGTTGTTCATAATTAACCGCCGTTTCTCCTTGTTTTTATATTACGAAAAAACTGCTTTTTCCTGCGGACTGAAAAGCAAATTATAATTTTAATTTTTGCATCCGGTACTGGTACCGGTCCTGCAGCACCGACGTCAGAATCTGAGAAATTATCTCTTTGGTTTCGTCAGGCATTTCCCGCTTGGGTACACAGAAAATCTTGCCGCTGCTAAGGAGCAGGTTATACTGCTCCTTATCCTCATAACAAGCCTTCACGTCACTGAAAGCCATATTGGTGCGCTCGCCTTTTTCCAGCACCGAAAAGCTCTGCCTGTTCATGGATAAGGTCAGCTCCCGATTGCGCTCCGCCTGCTTTTTTGCTTCCTTTTTTCTGAAATTATAAGGCATCATGCCGGCATAAACGCCAAATACCAAGGCAACCAGCGCCAGAAAAGCGCAAAGCTGATTTTCAGACGGGTTTTTAATAAAATAATATAAATTAATGATAAAAAGGCCGGCCAGCAGAATAAACTGAACCTTTTTTGCTCCAAGACCCTTCTCCGAATGCATTTTTTTCAGACATTCGTATACGTCATTGTAGTTTAAACGGTAGGTATAGCTGACCGTTCCGGGAAGTCCTTCGTCAAATGGGATTTCCGAGGAAATCCCCAGCTCGTTTTCCGCTGTCTGCTCTTTCTCCGGTTTTGGCAGATCCTGTTTTTTACCGAACAAAAAAACCCCTCCTTATAAGCAAAAAGTCCGTCATAACCTGTGAAACTGTTCGCCCAGGCTGGCGGTAAATAAATTTCTGAGCTCGATAATCTTAACCTTATTGATTTGGCTTTTCGGCAGAATAGTTCCTACGGACTTGCTCAAAAAGAACAGAAAATATCTGCTGTCTTCATAAATATCCAGATCCTTGTTATAAGGGAAATTACTGATAACCCCTTTTTCCTCCATACTGACATAAGTATCGAAAATCATCAGGTGCAGCGTATGCCCCGAAAAAGAGGCCCTTTTTGCTGAAACCAGCATATAAATCAGAGGATAAAACCAGATAGAGCAGACCACGATAAGCAAAATCAGGGTCAGCACAGCAGACAACTTGGTATAATCCTCAATATTGGGATACACGTAGGTAAACCAGATGGTAAAAAGGATCAATACCAGGATGGTCCGGTAGGTTTTTCCGGACAAAGAAAAGGTTCTGAAAAGTAAATGATGGACATCCGATTTGCTCAAAGTATATTTTTCATCATAAATACAAAGAGTAGTAGACGTTGTCGAAAACTCGTTTTTCTCTTCTTTCCGGTTTTCATCCAGATATTCAAAATCCATACCCGACCTGTCCTTTGTTGTAATAAAATCCCGGTTTATTTTTTAAATATCCAGGTTGGAAACGTACTTCGCGTTTTTCTCAATAAATTCCCGCCTGGGAGCAACCTTATCTCCCATCAGGATGGTAAAGGCTTCATCGGCCCGCTGGGCATCCTCCATCTCCACCCGGAGAATGATGCGGTTATCCGGGTTCATGGTAGTTTCCCAAAGCTGTTCCGGGTCCATCTCACCAAGACCCTTATAACGCTGGATCGCACAATTTCCTCCCAGCTCCGCAATATACTGATCCCGCTCTTTATCGGAGAAAGCATAACGGTGCTCTTTGCCTTTGGAAACCTTGAAAAGGGGAGGCTGCGCGATACAGACATGCCCGTTTTCCAGAAGCGGCTTCATAAAGCGGTAAAAGAAGGTCAGCAGCAGACAGCGGATATGCGAACCGTCCACATCGGCATCGGCCATAATAATGACCTTACCGTAGCGAAGCCTGGATAAGTCAAAATCTTCCCCGATGCCACAGCCTAAAGCAGTGACCACCGGCATCAGCTTTTCGTTTCCGTAAACCTTGTCAAGCCGCGCTTTTTCCACGTTGAGCATTTTGCCCCATAACGGCAGAATCGCCTGATACCTTCTGTCCCGTCCGGACTTGGCGGAGCCGCCGGCGGAATCTCCCTCGACGATATAGATTTCGGTTAAATCCGAGTCCTTTTCCGAGCAGTCGGCCAGCTTGCCGGGCAACGAAGCAGTTTCCAGGGCGGACTTTCTGCGGGTTAAGTCCCGCGCTTTTCTGGCGGCTTCCCTTGCGCGGGCAGCAGTCAGGGATTTATCCAGAATCGCCCGTGCGACGGCCGGATTTTCATCAAAATAATACATCAGCTTTTCGTAAATCATACCCTCTACCAGAGTACGGATTTCGGTATTGCCCAGCTTCCCCTTAGTCTGGCCCTCGAACTGGGCATCCTGTAATTTAACGCTGACGATGGCGGTAAGGCCTTCCCGGACATCTTCGCCGGAAAGGTTTTTATCCGTGTCTTTCAGAATATTAAATTTGCGTCCATAGTCATTCATCACACGGGTAAGTGCGCGCTTAAATCCATCTTCATGCGTGCCGCCGTCTGTTGTATGAATGTTGTTTGCAAATGTCAGGACAAGCTCGTTATAGCTGTCGTTGTACTGCATGGCAACTTCCGCCGTGGCGGAGTCATCCGGTGCAATCGCCGAAAAATAAATCACGTCGGGGTGAATTACCTCAACTGCTTTTTTCTTGTTAATGTATTCTACAAAGCTTCTAATACCGCCTGTATAAATAAAATCGTCTTCACGTGGGTTTTCCGCATCTCTTTTGTCGGTCAGGACAATGCGCACCCCTGCGTTGAGAAACGCCTGTTCACGCAGACGGGTTTGCAGGGTTTCATAGTCATATTCCGTTGTTTCCTTAAAGATCTCCGGATCGGCCTGAAAACGGACACAAGTGCCTGTTTTTTCGGTTGTGCCGCGGATTTCCAGTTTTGTGACGGCCTTGCCACGCTCAAAGCGCTGAAAATAAATATTGCCGTTTTGGTAAACTTCGACTTCGAGCCATTCGGAAAGCGCATTGACAACAGATGCGCCAACACCATGCAGGCCGCCGGAAATTTTATACCCGCCGCCGCCAAATTTGCCACCCGCATGCAGAATTGTAAAAACGACCGTAACGGTAGGGATTCCCGCCTGGTGGTGGATGCCAACCGGAATACCGCGGCCGTTGTCCGTCACGCTGACAATATTGCCGGGCAGAATGGCAACGTCGACTTTGTTGCAATATCCCGCAAGGGCCTCATCAATCGAGTTGTCAACGATTTCGTAGATAAGGTGGTGAAGGCCGCGCGGACCGGTCGAGCCGATATACATGCCCGGGCGCTTACGGACAGCTTCCAGTCCTTCCAGAATTTGTATTTCACTTTCATTATAGTCATTTTTAGGCTGTGTAACTTTACTGAAATTCAAAACAAAACACCTCTTCAAGCCCTTTTCAAAACCTCAAGCCTTTTGAAAAAGGCTTGAAAAAAATTCAGTCTGTTTGATGCTCTTCCGCCGTATCTTCACTGTGGGAAGCTTTCGCTGCCTGTTGTTTCCGCTGGGAAGGCGGAACAGGTTTGCGGAGCCTTACATAAAGCGGCGAAAGAAAAAAGAAAACCGCCCCGGCAGCTAGAATGCCGCAAAGGGCCATAACTCCAAACCATTCAGAAATTAGGCCCAGAAAGAAAAACGTTAAAGTAGCGAGAATCGTGAAAAAAACAGCATGGCGTATTTTCTGGTCAAGTACAATATTGGAAAGCCCGCCGCATTTTGGGCAGATATACTCCCCGCGGCGCCGGAGTACCCAAGATTGCGCATAGTTTAGCCGGCTGCCACAGTAAGGGCAAACCGGAAGGCGAAGATTTTTTTTCATTTTTTTTCCCCTTACGGACTTGTAATTTTACTGACAACGCCCGGAAAAGAAGAGCGCTTCAGCAGCGTTGCCGTTGAAATTTGCGAAGTATAAACCGTGGTTTTCCCATCTTTTTCGCAGCAGAGAATAAAAGATTTTGGCATTTCCTCTGAGACATTTATGACATTCCCCGCTTTCTGAGCAACGGCAAGATAGTTGCGCGTTGTGTTTGAGATGGTAGAAGTCTCCAAGTCGAAGATTCCCACAATATCCCGTGTCCGGACAACAATATCTTTCCCAAGATGAAGAAACATAATAACCTCCGCCCATTCATCTAATTTGCACGGGGACACCATTTTTCACTGAAAATACCGCGCCGCTTTTCGGCATTCGGCTGATTTCGCTTTCGCAGCATGTGATGAATACCTGAAACCGGCCGATTTGGTTGACAAGGTAGTCACGCCTTCCGGCATCCAGCTCACTCAGTACATCATCAAGAAAGATAACAGGCATCTCACCTGTTTCTTTTCCGAGCAGCTCCGCTTCCGCAAGCTTCATTGCAATCACTGCAGAACGTTTCTGTCCTTGAGAACCGAAAGCACGGGCATCCAGCCCTGTGATTTTAACGGCGATATCATCCCGGTGCGGTCCGGTGCTCGTGTGCCCGAGTGCAAGATCAGTTTTTCTGGTGCGTTCCAGTTCCTTTTCCAAGTCTTCGGTGCCTGTTTCATAGGAAAGTTCCAAGGTTTCTTTTCCGCCGCACATACCGCTGTAAAACGATGCAGCAATCGGTCCGAATTTTTGGAGATAGCTTTTCCGGAAACCCATAAGCCTTTGGCCTGCGCGGGCAAGCCGGGAATCCCAGATGGGAAGCGTGTCAAGCAGTTCCGTGTGTTCCGGGATATCCTTGAGCAGGGCATTTCGTTCCGCAAGACACCGGTTATACTCTGCTACAATGCCGGCGCAGGACGGGCGGATCTGGCACAGGGCTGCGTCAACAAAGTTTCTCCGCCCTGCCGGGCCACCGCTCAGGAGCGCAAGGTGCTCCGGAGAAAAGACGGCTGCACGGAATGCACCGATGATGGCGGCGCATGATTTTTTCGGTACACCATTCAGTTCCGGGAAGCGTCTTCCGCTTTCCACGCGAATCTTTGCGCTCTGTTCACGGCCGTCCGCATAAAACGAAAGTCCAGTCTCGGCGCACGGTGCACCCTTGCGGACAAGGTCTCCATCTTTTGCGCCCCGGAACGACCGCTCCCCTGTAAAAAGCCACATGCCTTCCAGCAGGTTCGTCTTTCCCTGTGCATTATCCCCGCAGATGACATTTCCGCTGGGGCAGGGAAGAAGTTCCCCTTCGCAAAGGTTACGGAAATTCTTCCAGGAGAAGCGGAGAACCTTCACGCATCCTTCACCTCGTAAGTTTTTCCGGCATATTCTGCCGAGTCACCCGGTTTCAGCTTTTTGCCACGCATGGTGCAGACTTCGCCGTTCACGCGGACTTTTCCTTCCTGCACGGCAATTTTTGCCTGGCCGCCCGTCTCAAAAACCCCACAGAGCTTTAGAAATGTGTCGAGGCGGATATAGCCAGTTTTAATCTTTTTTCCGACCGTTCCCATATTATTCCGCACCACCTTTTTGACGGACTGGAAGGACAAGGAACAGGAACGAGCCGCCTTCGGCCGGCTGGATTGTCAGCGGGCTCAGTGGCCCGTTGAGCTGGATACGCACTTCGTCGCATTCGGCGTTGCGGAGGGCATCCAGCAGATAGCGGCTGTTAAAGCCGATTTCAACGCTGTTGCCTTCAATTTTGGCGGGTAGACGGTCATTTGCGCGCCCAATCGCCGTTGTGCAGGAAAGGCGGATGCAGTTATCCGCAAACAGGCAGCGGATAGGGCTGCGGAGCCGTTCAGTAATAATCAGGGAAACGCGCTCAAGGCTGTCAATCAACTTGGGAACGGAAACATGGATTTCAGTGGACTGCTCCTTTGGCAGTGAGGCACGCCAGTCGAGAAATTCGCCTTCCAGAAGACGGGAAATAACTGTATAGCCGCCAATCCGGAATGAGATATGGCGCATCCCGATGAGGAGGTCTGCATCCTCGTCACTGTCACCGAGAAGTTTCATGACTTCACCAAGTGTTTTGCCCGGCACAACAAAACTGCATTTTCCCCCGTTCTTGATGGATTCCTCACGGATGGCAAGCCGGTAACCATCGACGGAGACAAGGCGGATTTTTCCGTCTTCAATTTCAAACAGTGTCCCTGTATGGATCGGCTTTGCGTCGTTGTCTGCCACAGCAAACAGTGTCTGCCGAATCATGCTTTTCAGTACAGAGGAGGGGAGGCTGACGTTTTTCTCACCGTCGATGCTGGGCAGTTCCGGGTACTCATCCGCTGGGATTCCAACGACGGAGAATTTTGCTTCGCCACTTTCAATTTCTGCGACCTGCTTTTCGTCAGTGCTGAAAGTGACCTGCTGCCCCGGGAGGCTGCGGACAATATCACCGAACAGCTTTGCACCGATTACGACGCTGCCCCGTTCTTCAATTTTGGCGGGCAGTTCTGTTGTCATTCCGATTTCCAAATCGTAACCGCAAAGTTTTATTGCTGTTTCTTCTGCTGTCATCAGGATGCCTTCCAGGGCTGGGATGGAAGATTTTGAGGAAACGACGCGCTGGACATTCAACACTGCGTCATTCAGTTTCTGTCTGTCGCAAGTAAAACGCATAGATAACCGCCTGCTTCCTTTTTTCAGTTCTGTATGTTCTCTTTTTTTTAGGATTAGCCGTAGGGTGCGCTGAATGGTGGAAAATACCGGAAAACTCAGATTTCATGCGGATTTTCTGTATTTGCTTTTTTAGTCTGCCGTGGTGGAAAATCAAGTGAAAACTTTCTGCTGACGGACTGCTGTGTTGAAAAAGTTGAAATCTGTTGAAAACTCGTTTGAAAAAGTTGAAAACCTGTGAAAAAGGTGGTGCCATGATTTTTTTTGTTTTCGGCAGGTTTTAAACTGAAATGTTGAAAGTTAAAAAAGTTCTGAACTTTTCAGATTTACTTCAGCGGTCGCGAATATTTTTGATAATATCCTCGACGGTAGCTTTTGCCTTGGCGTCACGTGCAATATTTTTCTCTACCTGCTGGATGGCATAAACAACTGTAGAGTGGTCACGCTTTCCAAATTCCTGCCCGATAGCGGTCATTGGCATCTGCGTGATTTCGCGCACAACATACATTGCTACCTGGCGTGCAGAAGAAATATTTGCAGAGCGCTTTGCCGAGCGGATGTCTTCGCTCGTCGTACCGAAAGTGCGGGAAACTTCATCGATAATTTTTTCGACGGTAAGCGGCGTCGGCTGATCGTTATTGATGATGTCGCTGATGGCAGCCTGCGCAGTCTGGATGGTAAACGGGTCACCGTTCAGAAGGTGATAGGCCTTCATCTTTTTTACTGCACCTTCTAACTGACGGATATTATTTTTAAGCCTGTTTGCAATATACTCGATTACATTGTCGGGCAGCTCAATTTTCAGGAGTTCGGCTTTGCGCTTGATGATGGCGATGCGTGTTTCAAAATCCGGCGGCTGGATATCTGCGGTAAGCCCCCACTCAAAACGCGTCAGAAGACGCTCTTCCAAGGTTGCAATATCTTTCGGCGGCCGGTCGGAAGTCAGGACAATCTGTTTTTTCGCTTCGTATAAGGTATTAAAAGTATGGAAGAATTCTTCCTGGGTAGAATCTTTTCCTGCAATAAACTGAATATCGTCCACAAGAAGAATATCCGCACGCCGGTAACGCTGATGGAATTCCCCTGTTGTGCCGTGGCGGATTGCCTCAATCAACTCATTGGTAAATTCGTCGCCTTTGATGTAGACGATGTCCATATCCGGGTGAGTCCGGCTGATTTCATTCCGGATGGCATAAAGCAGGTGCGTTTTTCCAAGGCCGGAATTTCCGTAGATAAAAAGCGGGTTATAAAGTGCCGCCGGTTTGCTTGCGACAGCCATGGATGCAGCGTGCGCAAATTTATTGGAAGGGCCGACGATAAAGGTATCAAACGTAAACTCATAGTTTTCGTTCTCCGGGGGTTCTTCCTCTTTCTTCTTTTTAACCTGGTCAGTTTCCTCCGGCGTCACCAGGCGGACCTGAATCTCCTGGCTGAAAATCTGCCGGAATGCTTCTTCAATCATATCCTTATAATAATGGAGAATCGTCTGCCGATGAAGTTCGTTTGGAACTTTCAGAACGGCAACGCCGTTTGCAAAATCAAGCGTAACCGGTTCAATCCGGCTGATCCATGTGGAAAATGCAATTTCCGTGATCTTGCTTTTGCAATAGGCGCAAACCATATTCCATACTTCTGTGAACGATTCCATTCCGTAACCATACCCCATCTGTTTTTTTGCCTGCGTACCGTTTTTCGCCGGCGAATTTTTACAAGGCCCTAATTTTTCCGGGACGTACAAAAACCCATTCATCATCATAACACAAAACCCCCTTTAATTCAAACTTTCCTTTTTTTAGAGGTCCGTCTTGCCCCTCACATTCTGTTCAATAACCCTGCTGAAAAAGAAAAAAGATTCCCTTTTCGGGGCAACATTTTTTCCGCTGGTCCCTGTTCCGGCCGAAAACGGCACTGTGGCGCAGAAAATTGTATTTTTTCCTTTTCAATTTTGCCCTCTTGTGGTATAGTTACTTTTATAGGGCCGCATGTCCGCGTGCATGTTCCGCGGCCGGGCAAGTCTGCCGGAGAATGGGACCGGCGGGAATTTTGGGGACCGGTTGACAGACTGCAGTGCATACGGTATAATTTCAAAACGCGGTTTTAACCCGAAAGGAGGGCTTTTCATGTTAAGAACTTATCAGCCAAAGAAGCTGCACCGCATGAAGGAACACGGTTTCCGCAAGCGTATGGCAACCAGCAATGGCCGCAAGGTAATTTCCCGCCGCAGGGCAAAAGGCAGGGTACGTCTGTCTTACTGATTTCAGAAAGAAAACCGGTGTTTCTTTTTCTTCCTTTTTCTCATCCTGAAAAGAAACAAAGAAAATTCCCGGCGGGTTCCGCCGGGCCTTTTGGAAAATATTATGACAGATTATGAAACTCTTAGGAAAAACCGGGAATTTCAGCGGGCTTATTCCCGTGGGAAATTCTACGTCAGTCCGGTGCTTGTCTCCTATGTTGTAAGAAACCGGAAAAAAATTCTTCGTATTGGAATTACGACAAGCAAAAAAACTGGAAATGCCGTTCGGCGAAACCGGTCCCGCCGGGTTATCCGGGAGGCATTCCGTCCTCTCGCAGCGAAAATTATGCCCGGATATGACCTCGTTTTTGTCGCAAGGGCAAAAACGCCGTTTGTCAAAAGCGGTGAAATCAGCCGCATTATGAAGTATCAGTTAAAAAATGCCGGTGTCCTTTCCGGATCCACTCAAAAGGACAAAGTACAGGACAGGCCCCATGAAAAGTCCAGTTAAAATGGCTATGATTGCAGCGATCCGCTTTTATCAGAAATATCTTTCTCCGCTGAAGCGGCATCCCTGCTGCATTTATTATCCGACCTGCTCCAGCTATGCCATAGAAGCCATCGAGCGGTTCGGGCCGGTCAGGGGTTTTTTTCTTGCACTGTGGCGGTTTCTGCGCTGTAACCCGTTTAGCCGGGGCGGTTATGATCCTGTACCGGAGAAAAAAGAGAAACGCAGAAAACAGACTGAAAAGTAGCAACACAGAGGAGAATATTCCGCATGGACAGTTTCTTCAATTTTTTTGGCAGCATCTTTGGCTATGTACTGTGGTGGTTTTATCTTCTCATTCCAAACTACGGTGTTGCCATTATCCTTTTTACCGTTGTCTTTAAGCTCCTGCTGTTCCCATTTTCTATTAAACAGCAGCGCTCCATGGCTGCATCGGGCAAAATGCAGATAAAGATTAAAAACCTTCAAAAACGCTATGCCGATGACAAACAGCGTCTGCAAATTGAAACTCAAAAGCTGTACGAAAAGGAAGGTCTCGACCCAATGGGCGGATGCAGCACCATGCTGCTTCCGTTACTCGTTATGTTTGGTCTTTATTATACGGTGCTGAATCCGCTTTCCAATGCTTTGCACCTTTCTTCCGATGCAATTACCAAAGCGATTAATATAATTAACCAGATTCCCGGTTCTGCAAATACGGCTGCCGGGCGCTATGCGCAGATTGAAATTGTGCACAATTTTGCAAACCTGAAACCGTACCTGACAATGTTCAGTGCTGATGAGCTCAGCAGATTGCAGTCATTCAGCCATGGGTTCCGGTTCCTTGGCCTTGACCTTCTTGGAACACCATGCGATCCAGGCAATATCTTTGGCACACTTTTTAATACAAATCTCTGGATTATTCCCGTCTTGTGCCTTGTTTCCTCTATTGTGACACAATTTTTCACCATGAAACTGCAACCGATTCAGCAGAAACAGGGATGCATGACATTTACGTTTTATTTTATGGCTTTATTTACTGCGTGGCTGGCCTGCACAGTCCCAGCTGCCGTTGGATTTTATTGGATTCTTTCCACCTTTGCGGGTTTGATCCAGACCATTGTTCTGTTTATACAGTACAGCCCTGAAAAACTGAATGCCGAGACGGAGGCACGCCGCATTGCACTGCGTGAGCAGCAGGAGGCGGCTGTAAAACCGCTTGGTCTGCAGCAGCAGATGCTTTTGCAGAAAAAACTGGCTAAGCCGGAAAAGCGCGGCAAGTAAATGTATCCGCGTACTTTTTTGAGCGCGCAGTGTTTTTTCATAGGGAGGTTATGGGTGTTATGAAAGAAGCAATCGGAACTGGCGACACAGTTGAAAAGGCAAAGGAAGCTGCCTGCAAAGAGCTTGGTGTTGAGTCTTATGAGGCGGAATTTGAAATTCTAGAAATGCCGACGAAAAAGACTTTTGGCCTTTTTGGGGGAAGCCCTGCAAAAGTGCGCGTTTATATTCAGGACAACCCTGCGGACGTTGCCTCGGAATATCTGCATGAGATACTTTCCTGCATGAATGTTGCGGGTGCCGGCATTGAGATTAAACGTCAGGAAGGCGGCGCAATGCTCTGTATCTCTGGCGAGGACATCGGTTTTATTATCGGACACCGTGGAGAAACACTGGATGCCCTCCAGTATCTTGCAGGGCTTGTTGCCAACCATATCAGCAAAGACGGGTACTATCGGATTACACTGGATATTGGTAATTACAGGGAAAAACGGAGGCAGACACTGGAAGCCCTCGGTAAAAAAATGGCTGAAAAGAGTCTGCGCTTAGGGCGCAATATGTCCCTTGAGCCAATGAATCCTTATGAGCGGAGAATCATCCATACTGCCGTACAGACGGTAGAAGGTGCAAAATCCTGGTCTGAAGGCGAAGACCTGGAACGCCATGTTGTCATTGGCCCAATTAAGGGAGAACGCATCCCGCACCGTTTTCATCCTTATCCGGGAGCGCCACGTGGTCCGCAGCACTTTTCCAAACCATTTTCCCCCCATCCGTCGGTTGTCGCTCCCACACCGTCTGTTCCAAAGAGTGAGGCAAAAGGACAACTTTATGAAAAGGTGCAGTTGCCAGCGCAGAATCAGCCGGAAAATTCCAAACCGGCCGCTGAGAATACGGAGTCTGCGGATAGCGGAAAAGCCGAAGAATAAAAATCCGAAGAATAAAAACAGACTATTCTGTCTTCTTGATGAAAAGGCTTCGGGCGCTCTGCGTCCGGGGCCTTTTCAATAATTTACAGGCAGTTTTTTAAGGCTTTTGTCAGCCGGGTTTACCATGGAACCTTCTTTAGAGAGAGGGAAGAGTAAAACGATGAAAATTCAATATCACAAATCAGATAATACAATAGCAGCTATTTCGACAGCACAGTCTCCCGGGGCTATCGGAATTGTACGGATTTCCGGGCCGGAAGCGCATGAAATAGCAGACCGTGTCTTTACCTCTGCACATGGGAAAACAATTTCCGGTCAGCGTGGATATACTGCTCTTTATGGAAAGGTTCATGACCAAAATGGAGAAATCGATGAAGCTATCGCCCTGAATTTCCGTGCCCCTGCCAGTTTTACCGGAGAAGATGTTGTTGAACTTTCCTGTCACGGCGGAGTTTATGTAACGCGGCATCTGCTGAAAGCGGTCCTTGAAGCCGGTGCAGTCCCTGCCGGTCCGGGCGAATTTACCCGGAGAGCTTTCCTGAATGGGAAAATGGGACTGACAGAAGCGGAATCCGTTATGCAGATGATTGGTGCACAGGGTGAGCAGGCTGCAAAAACAGCCCTCGCCGGACAAGGCGGCGTCTTGGAACGGAGAATCCACGCAGTCCGTGACCTTCTTGTTTCTACGGCGGCACATCTTTCTGCTTGGGCGGATTATCCGGACGACGATATTCCACAGGTTACACCGGAAGAGTTGAAAATCTCTCTCGGCAAAGCCCACAGCGAACTTGAGACCATGCTCCGGGAATTTGAAGCCGGACAGGCCCTTCGTGAAGGCGTAGACACAGTGATTGCCGGACGTCCGAATGCAGGAAAATCAACGCTTATGAATTTGCTCGCCGGATGTGAGCGTTCTATTGTAACGCAGTATGCCGGAACGACACGGGATATTGTGGAAGATACTGTTTTTCTTAGCGGCATACCGCTTCACCTTGCCGATACGGCTGGCCTGCATCCAACGGATGATCCCGTCGAAAGCATCGGTGTCGGGCGTGCGTTCCAACGGATTCACTCAGCGCAACTTGTATTCGCTGTTTTTGATGGTTCACAGGAGCTTGGTGAGGATGACTTTAATCTGATTCAGAAAGTGCATGGCACACCGTGCGTCGCGATTGTTAATAAAAGTGACCTGCCAAAGAAAATTGACTTGCAGTATATTAAAGATAGATTTCGCCATTTTGTTATATTATCTGCGACGACCGGAAAAGGACTGGATAAACTCCGTAAAGAAGTTGCAGATGTTCTGGAGACGGCAAATCTTGATCCGTCACAGGGTATTTTGTTCACGGAACGGCAAAGGGATACCGCGCGGCGCGCGCTGGAATGTGTTAAAGAAGCACAGGATGCCTTAAAATGCGGTATGACGTTTGATGCCATAACAGTCTCCATTGAAGGTGCTGTTTCCGCATTACTGGAACTCACTGGGGAACGGGTGACTGAAACCGTCGTTGACTCTGTTTTTCATCATTTCTGTGTAGGTAAGTAAAGCCCTTGTATATAAACCGTCCCAATATTTTTACCGCAGACGACAACAGAATTTTGCTGTTTTTAGCATTTAATAGAGTTCTCGCTGAAGGCTTTTATAAGAAGCTTGAAAGCGGGGAAAGAGGGAATTAAGAAAGATGAATTATCAAGCCGGAAAGATTGATGTGGCGGTGATTGGGGCAGGTCATGCAGGAATTGAGGCATCCCTTGCAGCCGCCCGCCTCGGCTGCAAAACCGTTGTTTTTACCATCAATCTGGATGCAGTTGGAAATTGCCCGTGCAACCCGTCTATTGGCGGGACAGCGAAAGGGCATCTTGTCCGTGAAATTGATGCACTTGGCGGGGAAATGGGACGCACTACGGATGAATGCTTTTTGCAGAGCCGGATGCTCAACCGCGGAAAAGGCCCAGCTGTCCATTCCCTTAGGATGCAGATTGACCGCCGTGAATACAGCAAGATTATGAAGCGGAAATTGGAACGCCAGCCAAACCTTTTACTGAAACAGGCGGAAGTTGTTGCCATTACACGTGGAGAAGAAGGCCGCTGGAACGTGGAAACACGCTTTGGGGCGGTTTTTGAAGCACGTGCTGTTATTTTTGCAACAGGCACTTATCTTTCCGGTAAAATTTTTGTTGGAGAAGTATCCTATGAAAGCGGCCCGGATGGTATGTTTCCGGCAGCTTTTCTTTCAGAATCCCTGCGGAAGCTTGGAATCCGCCTGAGGCGCTTCAAAACCGGGACACCTGCGCGGGTCCTTCGCTCCAGTATAGATTTTACTAATTTGGAAGTCCAAAAAGGTGATGATCCCGTTATCCCGTTTTCCTACGATACATTGGTCCCCGGGAAAAACCGCGCTGTGTGCTATGTTTCATGGACAAACGAGCAGACGAAAAAAATTATTCTTAACAACCTGCAACGTTCCCAGCTTTTTACAGGCGGCATCACCGGAATTGGGCCGCGCTACTGCCCAAGCATTGAAACTAAAATTATCCGTTTTGCGGATAAAAAGCGCCACCAGCTTTTTATTGAGCCATGCGGCCTGGATACCGAAGAAATGTACCTTCAGGGAATGAGCACGTCGCTTCCGGAAGAGGTACAAATTGCTTTCTACCATACCATTCCGGGGTTGGAACACGTTGAGCTGATGAGGACAGCCTATGCGATTGAATATGACTGTGCCGATCCGCAACAACTTAATGCTACGCTTGAATTTAAGGATTACCCGGGCCTTTATGGAGCAGGACAGTTTAACGGAAGTTCCGGCTATGAAGAAGCTGCCGCGCAGGGTTTTGTTGCAGGCGTCAATGCTGCCCTGAAAATCCTTGGGCGAGAACCAATGATTCTCAGTCGTTCTTCCAGCTATATTGGCACGCTTGTGGATGACCTCATCACAAAAGGTACGGAAGAGCCTTACCGTATGATGACATCGCGCAGTGAATATCGCCTTGTCCTGCGGCAGGACAACGCCGACGAACGCCTGACACCAATCGGGCGGAAAATCGGACTGATTTCCGATGACCGCTGGATCCGTTTCCTAAAAAAAGAAGAGCAGAAGAAAAAAGAACTTGCCCGGGCGGAAAATACAGTATTGCCACCTTCTAAAGAACTGAATGACCTGCTTGTTTCACGTGAAACAACGCCCGTTTTTACTGGGGTAAAGCTTGCAGAGCTTATCCGGCGCCCGGAACTGGACTACGCCGTCCTGAAGCAGGTTGATAAAGCTCGTCCCGATATTTCGGATGCTGTCTTTGAAAATGTTGAGATTGCCCTGAAATATGAAGGATATATCAGACGCCAGAAAGCACAGATTGAAGAGATGAAACGCATGGAAGGACGCCTCCTCCCCAAAGATATCGATTACACGAAAATTATTGGCCTGAGAAAAGAAGCACAGGAAAAGCTTGCAAAAATCCGCCCGGCCAATATCGGGCAGGCATCGCGCATCAGCGGAGTAAGCCCTGCGGATATTTCCGTGCTGCTGATTTGGCTGGAAAAAGGGAGAACAGAAAAATGAATGAATCAGCGGCACTTTTAAAACAGTATGCCTCGGATGCCGGGCTTGCAGTTTCTCCGGAACAGCTTGAACAATTCAGCCGATATGCAGACCTGCTGACCGAATGGAACCAGAAAGTCAACCTGACTGCCGTAACGGAACCGGAGGGGATTGCATCCAAGCATTTTCTTGACAGCATCCTGATTCTCAAGTATATAAAGATTCCGAAAGGAGCCAAGGTAATTGATATTGGCACCGGGGCGGGATTCCCGGGTGTACCGCTCCTTCTCGAGCGCCTCCCTCGTCTGGGCGCGGTGCTCCTCGTCATCGAAGACGGCAGTGCGTACCGCACCGAGGACATTGGTCTCCCGTTTGGCTGATTTTCCTGCAAGGATTCGGTTGCCCCTGATCAAGAGACCATCATCTATGATCAAATCTATGTGATGCTTCTGGGCGACCAGCTTCGATCGAAAGCTTTTGCCGGTTCCGCTCTTGCCGACCAGAGCATAGACTTTCTTGCGTTTGAGCTTCCAGAACGCATATTTAAATATACGATTCATGGTTTCCATTATAGCGAAATTCTTGTACAATAGAACAGTCTTTGTAAAAAATTGCAGTCTTGTCTGTTTATCACCAAGCAAGGAGCGTTCATTTGATGCACAAAGTACCTACGTTCAGCAAGGGTGGGGTGCACCCTGATGACATGAAGGTATTCAGCCGCTTGCAACCGATCGAGCGAATCCCCATGCCAGGGGAGTTGGTCGTTGCACTGTCACAGCACCTTGGATCCCCGGCAAAAGCCCTCAAG
>ENA-UOOK01000663-UOOK01000663.1-fermentation-metagenome-genome-assembly--contig:-NODE-663-length-45409-cov-12.222869_pt1 | contig 45409 bp, 51 predicted proteins | sample MGYA00245777_ERZ724023 | MGnify/ENA primary metagenome ERZ724023 (study PRJEB28704, sample SAMN03018312) | fermentation metagenome | biome: anthropogenic terrestrial biome; feature: soil; material...
AACTAACAAGTAATTGTTGAATTAATTAAAAAATAATAATTATCTTTTTCCAATCTGAAGCTAACCCCTAAAACTGGACGTTAGTTTATTACAAATTTACACAATTTTCTTTAAGGCGGAATCCCAATATGCATTTGGGGTTGCGCCTTTTAGTTTGTGCCGATCGCGCTTTTGGTTATAGTAGCCGATCCATGTCTCCATAGCCTGGATTAAGGCTGCTTTAGTCGCATAATGGTGGGTGAAATACATTTCTACTTTCATCGTGTGAAAGAAACTTTCCATTGCGGCATTATCATAACAATTACCCCGGCGGGACATGCTCTGGAAGATATGCTGTTTCTTTAAAGCTGCCCGGTAAGCGTGCGATTGATACTGAATACCTTGATCGCTGTGGATAGTCATCCGGTAGCCTAAATTATTGGGCCTTTTATTGATTACTTGCTGTAAGCCTGCCAACACATAGCTGGTTAAAGGTCGGTCAGTGATCGTATAACCTAAGATTACGCCACCATATAAATCTTTAAAAGGAGAAAGATAAACCCGCTCTTTCATGCTCATTGTCCCATAGCGAAATTCACTAATATCAGTTACAACTTTTTGTAAAGGTCGGTCAGTCATGAACCTGCGGTGTAACCGGTTTTGGGCTTTCTTGCCTTGCGGGCCCTTAGAAGAATCATATTTGCCTGCCCGCAGGTTATAGACCTTGGCTGAAAGGTGATTGGCCTGCATAAGGCGATAAACCCGTTTATGATTGATTTTCAGATGCCATTTTACCCGTAAGTCATCTGTTACCGTCCAATAGCCAAAGGCCGGATGATAATGCTTGATCATTTTAATAATCGACACTAGCGCGCCATCACTGTACTTAGGTCTTTTAGGATGGACATGATATTCATAAGTGCTTTTACAGATAGTGGTAAGTGGCAGGATTTCTTTTAACTTAAAGCCAAATTTTTGCCTTAGTTCTTGGATGATTTGCCTTTCTTCGGCAGGTGCCCGCGTTTCTGAACTAAGGCCTTGAGTTTTTTTAAATATTCATTTTCTACTCGCAAAGCCCGGTTTTCCAAGCGTAAGGCCTCTAATTCAGACAATTCGCTGGGGCTACGTGGTTGTTTGTTTCCTTCTTTTGCTTTGCCTTGTTTCATTGCTGGCCGTCCTTGTTTGACAAACAGCGCTTTAACCCCACTGATATCAAATTTCTTTTGCCAATTGGCTATCGTGCCGATATTGTTAACCTTAAAGTGGAGTGCGGCTGTTTGATAACTAGTATTATGCTGTTTTCTCCAGTTTAAGACCTTCAGCTTAAATTTGCCACCATATTTGGTTTTAGTCTGTTTAGCTTTTAACCCACTTAAGCCTTGTTGTTGATATCGTTTTAGCCAATGATCTATTTCGTTGGCATTGGTAATATTTAATTCTTTACTGATTTGATTTAAATCGACTCCTTTTTGATAAAGTTTGATTGCTCTTAATTTTGTATTAGCTTGATATTTGGTCATATAAAAAGACCTCCTGGATTAGACTCTTCGTCTAGTTCAGGGGGTTAACTTCATAGTGAAATTCTGGATACTATATTTTTTATAACAAAAAAACAGAATGCTATTGGCATTCTGTCCGCTGGAATACTTGGCTTATTATTTTTGACTAAATTTAATTTCGGTTCCAGCTAAATCTACCGTATAAGTATCATTCTCTAAGGGACGTTTGGTCATACCCTCATCAGTAGAATAAATAATCAATGCAAGTTTACTACCAATCGGCATCGTGTAATAGGTAGGCTGTAATTTGAAATCTAAGTCATAAAATTTGTCTGCTTCGATTTTACTTGGCTTTTTCATGTCAGCATAATTTTGTAAATTCATGTGTGCTTTAGTAATTAGTTTGGCCTTTGTCTCTTTAGCAGGAACAAATTCTTGCAAAGTATCTGTACCAAATCTATATCCTAATTCTTGGCCATCACGCATTAATAATTTTGGTGTAGCCGTTAAACGTTTCCGCTTACCTAATTCAACCAAGGCAACAGAAATCTGTCCCTTATCTAGGCTACTGGAAACACGTATTTTAACTTCTGGACGACCAACAATTGTTACTGGGTGGATAAATTCATCACTTTCAAAACGCAAACTCGGCTCAGCCCATTTTTTATTTCCACAAATAAATTTATATTGCCACTTACTTTCAGAAATTTTAGCTTTCTTAAATTCTTGTCCACCAACATCTGTAAAGCTCATCTTTTCAGTTCCGTTAACATCCTTAAATAATTCATGATTATTAGTTGGATAGTAGGTAACTGCTTTACCAATACTATTATTCCAATCTTTTTCTTCATGCCATGTATCAGCTTGAAGGTTATCTTGAATCATGACAGTTGGCCATTGTTTGTAAGCATTGTTTTCAAGATTTAATAGTTCGTGAACGAACCAAAGATTCATGAGGTCGGTAAAATCAATGGAAACAAAGTTGTTCATATTGTAGTGTGGCCCTTGGTGTAAGAATAGGTGGTGTTTCATAGGCATTTTAGCTACCTTCTGCCAAATCTTGTATACGTTTTTAGGCTTTACGTTCCAATCATTTAAGCCATGAACACTAATCCAAGAACATTTAATACCATCAGAATTATGCCGGTAGTTTCTCACTTCCCAAAAGTTAGAATATTGTCCTGTTGCTCTGTCTTCACCTTTGAGTAAAGTCTTCTGCATTGCATCATATTTAGGTTTGATTTTAAGGTAGCTTCCAGCATCCCATAAGTTTGATTGGCAGGTTTCAGCAAGCAAATCAAGGTCTTCACCTTGGCATTCACTTGGTGCAATAACCAGACCGTGTTCACGGTAATAATCGTACCAAGAGGAGATAGCTGCCTCAGAGACAACCGTTTTAAGTCCCTTTACGCCAGTGGTAGCCACAGCAATTTGTAAGGTACCAAGGTAGGAGCGACCGGTCATACCAATGTTCCCATTACACCAAAATGCTTTTGTTTCGTGTTTTCTGGACCGGTCAGTATAAGCAATTCGATCGCCATGCAACCACTCAACGATTTCTTTTGCACTCTCAGTTTCCTCAGGAGAACCCGTGCTTCGTAAGCCGTCGCTGCCACGGGTACCGATCCCGCCAGCGAAGACACTGGCAAATCCGCGTGCAAGCATATACTCATTTAATGGGTAAGAAGACTTATGGATAGCTTCTTCAGTGGCAGCTTTGTTCTCATCGCCAGGTTGCGTAGCTTTAACCGTTGGGGCAGCTTTGTATTGTGGATTTTCCCATTCAGTTGCATCGGATAAATTCTCATCTACGTTATGGTTGCGTTTCTCGTTCTCGATAATTCCGCCAAAATATGGACTTGCGGTATATAAAGCAGGTACTTTTAGACCGCTGTTGCTCTCGGCGGGACGGAAGATGGTTGTTTGCAGCAAGTCACTTTTGCCATCTTCATCAGTGTCTAAGTCGCTTTCAACGTAGACAACTTCCCGAATTACTTTATTGGTATTGAAAACTGGGATGCTTTTACCATTAAAGAACATAAATTTATTTTGTCCCCAAAATTGGGTAAAGTACCCCTTGCCGGCCATAACATCAAGTAGAATTTGTCCGTTCTTGGCACGGGTGTTGAGCAAACGATAAAATGCATGAATTAATTTGTCGGTATTATCAATATCTTGAATAAAAGGTAAGGCATGTTTTTGCATAAAACCAGTAGGGCTGGCTAAGTTGTAGTCGTAGTCAACGTGATAGCCCAATAATTGTAAGGCTACGTTATAGAATTGATTTGTACCAATTTTTTGCGGATCGCTGGCTAAAAAAACAGTTAGGGTTTGTTTATCGGATACAGCAAATTCAGCTAATTTCGTCGTTTTAGCCTGATCGCTTTTAGCTTCGGCTAGTACATTTTTGATCATTTTGGCTAGAAGGTTACTAAATGACCAGTCCTGGTAATTTTTAGGTAAAAAGTTGATGTCGGTTAATTCTTTAATTTGTTCCTGAAAATCAGTATCGACATAAGCATATTGATTATATTTCATGTTGAGCTCCTTTTTTGACTCTCTTTACCCATAGTTTACTAGTAATGGTACATATAAGAAACTAGCTATATTTGAAATTTTTTCCAAAAGAAAAAGCGGTTTGTCAACCGCTCCCTTTTATAACCAAGTTTTTGTATAAGTATCTTCATTAAAACCACAGGTAAGCTTATCACCATCAACCATGAGTGGCCGCTTAATTAACTTACCATCTTTAGACATCATGTCGGCTGCCTCGTCGATCGTCATATCGGGTACTTTATCTTTTAAATGTTCCTGACGATAGTGCATGCCACTGGTGTTAAAGAAGTAACGCAAACCACGATCTTTATGTTCAGTCATCCACTTAACTAGATCTTCTTTTTTAGGTGGCTTTTCTACTAAATCTTGATATTCATATTGAACATTGTGATCATCGAGCCATTTTCGTGCTTTTTTTGAAGTTGAGCAGCGTTTGTATCCGTAAAATTTCTTCATAATGCATCCCTTCTTTAAATTATTCTAAATTTCATTATAGCAACAATTTTTAGAGTAGCTAATAAAACAATTTTTTATTTAATAGGTAGGCTGTCAGCGGTGATTACCCGGTAATTATATGAATTAATTGTTACCCGAATACTTAGCGGGTTGTTGTAAGCATAGAAGTTCTTCCCCTTATGAATAATTTTGTCTGCTTCCAAAACGGCTTTTTTAATTAAAATTTTGATCTCATTTTTAGAATAATTAGTTTTAAGTTTTTTATTGATACGCAGAAAAACTAATTCGGTGTAACAAATGTGCTTAGCTAAAAATTTTCTTTGCTCTTTTTCCATGGCTGCTCCTATTTTTTATATTGTTTAATTTCACTCTGGTATATATTGATTAATTCAGGCCTATATTTTTTAGGCTTAGAAGAATTTCTAACATGTTGCCATAAAATAGCGGCAACTTTTAATTTATTATTGAATTTCTTGCTTTCAGGGCTTTGACAAAAATTTTTTACGAAATTATTCCACTGATATGTGTTTTCTTCACTAGTTCTTTTTAAAATTTTGCTTCGGTTAGGAGTTTTTTTCAGTTTGGTATATTCATTGATTAAATCAGCAACTGTCATATTAGTATCATTCTCAGCTTCAGCTTTGCGTTTAATTATTGCCATTCCTTTTTTGAAGTGGAAATTCTTGACGCCGAAATAATTAGCAAAGAATTTTCGTGCCTCGTTGTTAAAAGAAAATCTAGAACCAACGATTTTGGTATTCAGATTTATTTGCTTTACACCACTATTATTGTGGTGACTGCTTCTAACTGCTTTAATTTCTTGAGGAGGCTTGCCGCTTAAATATAACTGCAGGTAATGATTCAGTTCAGCTTTTGTGCCATAGCTTGGTAATTTATATTGCTTACATAATTTTTCCAAGTCAGTTTTATAATAATAATTTTCCTTGAATCCTTTTAAAGTTAATTTTTGCATTTTTCTTTCCAAAATATGATTTAAGTACAATATATAATTATAATATAAAGTCTTTATATTGGGTATAAGTGCTGGCTAATGAATTCAAAAAATAAATACTTTTGAGTTATTTTATGCAAAACTAGCTCAAAAGTTATAATGTATACAAAAAAAGCAGATAAATCTTTATTTGAATAAAAGGATATACATAATGAAAAAAGTTAAATTAATTTTAGATTCGAGTGCTAATGAGCAATCTGATGAAAGTGAAAACATTCAAGTAGTTCCTTTAACCCTTTTTGTGAATGGAAAAGAGTTTCTTGATGATGATAAGCTCAACATCGATGATTTTATAAAAAATATGGAGTCCAGTAAACAAGCAGGGAAGACTGCTTGTCCAAGTATTCAAGAATGGCTGGACGCATTGGAAGGTAGTGATGAGGTGATCATTATTACCGTAACTAGTGGAATGAGCGGAAGCTTTTCGTCAGCTTTGCAGGCCAAGACAATGTACGAAGATAAACATCCGGGTAGTCATATCATCGTTGTTGATTCGCGTTCTGCGGGTCCAGAAATGTCGATTGTGCTCCATGAGATTGAACGTTTATTAAAAACTAAGATTCGGTTTGTCGATTTGGACCAAAAAATTGCCGAGTATAGAATGCATACCCACCTTTTAGTTATTTTACAATCACTGCATAATCTTGCTTTGAATGGCCGGGTAAATCCTGCGATAGCTAAATTATTAAAAATCGATATGGTCGGAACGGCAAGCCAAGAGGGGAAATTGGAGCCTTTAATTAAAGTGCATGGCATGAGGCGTGCATTAAGGGAAGTACTTAAACGTATGGGTACAATGAAGTATAACGGTAAAGAAGTAATTATTGACCAGTGTCAAAATGAAAAGGATGCAAAAATTTTAAAAGAAAAAATAGTTGCTAAGTATCCTAAGGCCAAGGTTACAATTCGGCCGTCGCATGGTCTGTGTGCCTTCTACGCTGAAGTAGGTAGCTTGATGGTTGGCTTCGCTGATTAGAAGAATAGAATAATAATTTGTTAGATACTGCAAAGGTAATTGTCCTTTGCAGTATTTTTATCTTAATAAATTCTTAACTTTTATAGCTGATCCTTTAAACAATAGTATTTGAAAAAGTAAATTGTATATTAATTAAAGATAGTTCGGGTATCAAACCAAATTTAGTTTGCCTATCAAACTAATTCAAGATATAATCGCAAATATCCGGTAGTCGGATGAATAAATTTTAGGCTTTTATTTAGTGATTAATCCCTAAAATTTTGAAGGAGGAAAGTTAATGAGTGTTTTAGATGCATCAGATATTATGAAATTGATTCCTAACCGTTATCCCATGTTATTCATGGATAAGGTTGATGAAATGGTTCCAGATGAGTCCATTACGGTTACAAAAAATGTAAGTATTAATGAGCAATTCTTCCAGGGACATTTTCCAGGGAATCCGGTTATGCCTGGGGTATTGATTGTTGAGTCATTAGCGCAAGCGGCATCGATTCTGATTTTAAAATCAGAAAAATTCAAAGGTAAAACAGCTTATCTTGGTGAAATTAGAAACGCCAAGTTTAGAAAAGTTGTTCGTCCAGGTGATGTTCTGAAATTGCACGTCACGATGAAAAAGGTGCGCCGCAATATGGGACTAGTCGACTGTGCTGCCAAGGTTGGCGACAAAACAGCTTGTTCCTGTGAGTTAATGTTTGTTGTTGAAGATGCTAACAAGAAGATTTAATTAAAAGAATGTAAGGAAGGATTTACATGGGTCAATCAGCAGCTAATCTAAGAAAATCGGATTATAAGTTTATAAACGATGAATTGGTTGATGTTTACGATATTATTTTACGAATTGAAGAACGTTCCATCCGTAAAAGTCGCTTCAAAGACATTAATATCAAGCAAATGCATTTGGTTCATGCGATCGGCTTACACTCTAAAAAGACGACGTCTGAAGTAGCACATATTTTGAAGCTTAGTAAGGGAACTTTGACGGCTAACCTCAATATATTGGAACGCAAGGGCTATATCATTCGGGTTCATAACCATAATGATCACCGGGTAATTAACTTGAAGTTAACGAGCAAAGGCCGGTTATTATACCGTGCCCACTCAGCCTTTCACCAACAGTTAGTCAAAAGTTTTTTGAAAGGCTTTAACGATGATGAGGTTAAATTGATCAGAAAAGCAATTATTAATTTGCGGGAGTTCCTTGATAAGGCGTCAGAGCAAGTATGAGATACGAAAACATTTCAATCTTGCAAACCGCAAGCAGTATTCCAAAAAAAGTCGTTACTAATGATGATTTAGCAAAGATGGTGGATACCTCTGATGAGTGGATTTCCAAGAGGACGGGCATTAAACAGCGTCACGTTGTGACTGAACAATCAACCAGTGACTTGTGTGTCGATGTTAGTCAAAAACTTTTGCGGCAAGCAAATTTGCCTGCTAAGCGAATCGATTTGATTATTGTTGCCACCATGTCGCCGGATTATTTAACACCATCTGTTAGTGCAATGGTTCAGGGCAAGATTGGTGCTGATAATGCCGCGGCCTTTGATATTAACTCTGCGTGTTCTGGTTTTGCTTACGGTTTAAAAATAGCCAAGCAAATGTTGACTGCTGATAAAAGCAAATATGCACTTTTAATCGGTGGAGAAACACTGAGCAAGTTAGTTAATTGGCAAGATCGCTCCACTGCCGTGCTATTTGGTGATGGTGCTGCAGGAGTTCTGCTAACCAATGCTTATTCAAATTCCGCTGGAATTTTAGCTGATGATTTGCAAACTAAAGGACGCTTGGGCCATTACTTGACGGCAGGTTACTTAGCAAATAAATCACCATTTTATCAAGCTGCTCCAACAGATTCTGCAAATAAGTATTTTTTGATGAATGGGCGGCAAGTTTATAAATTTGCCACTGAAAATGTTCCCGGATCAATTAGAACGGCTTTAAGAAAAGCTGATCTGCAAACGTCTGACGTTGACTACTTTGTTTTACACCAGGCGAATAGCCGAATTGTTGAACGAATTGCACGTGATTTGGGTGTTTCAATTGCTAAGTTTCCAATAAATATTCAAGAGTATGGAAATACCGCTGCTGCTAGTGAACCGATATTGTTAGACGAGTTGGTTAAGAAAAAAATTATCCGGCGCGGCAATATCATTGTTTTATCTGGCTTCGGCGGTGGCTTAACAATTGGAACGGTTGTATTGAAGTTTTAGATTAAAAATTATAGGAGAGAAATATTATGACTAAAGAAGAAGTATTTAACAAAGTAAAAGATATTATCGTAGATCAATTGGATGTCGATGCTGACAAGATTAAAGAAGATACCAATTTTAAAGAGGATCTGGATTTAGATAGTTTAGATATCTTTGAAGTTGTCGATAAGCTTGAAGATACTTACGATATTGAAATCGATACGGATACTGATGTTTCAACGGTAAGTCAATTAGTCGATTATGTTTTGAAACAAATCGATGCCAAAAATAAAAAAGATGCTAAAGATAAAAAATAGGTAAGTAAATTGAAAATAGCTTATTTATTTAGTGGTCAGGGTAGCCAATTTGCACAGATGGGGCAGGATTTATACCAATCTGAACCTGTTTACAAGCAAACAGTTGACGAAGCCAGTGATGTTTTAGATCTTAATTTTAAAGATGCAAAAGTTTTTGATGATCCTAAGAATGTGCAAACGGCAATTGTCACTATGAGTACGGGTTTATTTCGCTTATTAAATAAGGAATTGCCTGTGTCAGTTGGTGCTTGTGGCTTAAGTTTAGGTGAATACAGCGCACTGATTTCTGCTGTTGCGATCGATTTTGCTCCCGCCTTAAAGCTGGTTAATGATCGTTCGCATTATATGGCAGAAGCTGGGCAAGAACATCCTGGTAAAATGGCGGCTGTTTTAAAAGCCAACCCGCAAGTTTTGGGAGATGCCATTCAGGCTGCTTCCAAAGTTGGCACGGTCGTTCCCGCTAACTTCAATACTGATGAACAGGTTGTTATCGGTGGTTTCAAACAGGGTGTTGATGCAGCCAGCAAGTATTTGAAATCTCACGGTGCCAAGATAGTTATTCCGCTAAAAGTAGCAGTAGCTTCGCACACACCGTTAATGCAGTCTGCTTCCGATCAATTAAGTAAAAGGTTGCAGAGTGTGACCTTTAAGCAGCCTGAGTTTCCGGTTATTAGTAACACAACTAGTCAAGAGTTTGAGCTTAATGATATTAAACAAATTTTAACTGAACAATTAATTAAGCCAACCCACTTTGAAAACTGTGTCAGAAAGCTTTTTGCCTTGGGTGCAGATACCTTTATTGAGTTAGGGCCAGGCAAGACACTGACTAAGTTAGCTATGAAAAATCTTAAGGGTAAAAAGGTTAACTTTTACCACGTTGATAGTAGCGAATCCTTAAATAAATTAAGAGAAGAGTTAGGTGATTAGATGGCTGAAAAACAAGTCGCATTAGTAACTGGTGGAGCAAAAGGGATCGGTTTAGCAATTGCAAAACGCCTTGCTAATGAAAATTTTCAAGTAGTGATCAATGCTCATCATGAACCAAGTGCAGAGCAAACAAAGAAGTGGCAAGATGATGGCTTTTCTTTTGATATTTTGCTTGGAGATGTTGCTAATGATGAGGACGCAAAATCTCTAGTTGACCAGATAATAGAGAAATACGGAACAATTGATGTTTTGGTTAATAATGCCGGGATTACCAAGGATAAATTACTGACGAGAATGTCAAACGCTGATTTTAAGGCAGTTATTAATACTAACTTAGTTGGTACTTTTAATATGACTAAATATGCCTTAAAAATTATGCAGAAGAAGCGCCAAGGGGCCATTGTTAATTTAGCCAGTGTTTCTGGCCTCCATGGCAATATTGGTCAAGCTAATTATTCTGCAAGTAAGGCTGGTGTAGTTGGCTTAACCAAAGCTGCGGCACGTGAAGGTGCTTTACGCGGTGTTCGTGTTAATGCGATCGCACCGGGCATGGTTAACACTGCGATGGTTGAAAAGATGAGTCCTAAACGCCAAGAAGCGGTTAAGAAAACGATTCCGTTAAAACGCTTTGCCAAACCAGAAGAAATTGCTGATACAGCTGCGTTTTTAATTGAAAATCAATATATTACGGGTCAAGTCATTACTGTCGATGGTGGATTGACTATTTAAGCAAGAGGTCTATATGAATAGAGTTGTAATTACAGGTATGGGGGCTGTTACCCCTTTAGGTAATGATGTTGAAACTTATTTCAAAAATTTATTTGCCTCAAAAGTTGGTATTAATAAGATAACGAAATTTGATGCAGAACCAACCGGAATTACGGTTGCTGGTGAAGTTAAGAATTTTGATCCTATGAAGCGTTTGCCTAAGAAGATTGCACGGCGGAATGATGATTTCTGTAATTATGCCATGTACAGTGCTTCTGAAGCTATGGAGATGGCAGGTTTAAACGAAAATAACCTTAAACCTGAAGATTTAGGTGTCATTTATGGTTCTGGAATTGGTGGCTTGACTACCATTCAAGAACAAATTATCAAAATGCATGATAAGGGGCCTAAACGGGTTTCACCGTTATTTGTTCCCGATTCAATTATTAATATGGCTGCCGGTGATATCGCCATCCAGTTTCATGCTTTGAATACGAGTCAAGGGATTGTTACCGCTTGTTCATCGGGTACAAATGCAATTGGTAATGCTTTTGAATATATTAAAAATGGGAAGGCACAAGCAATGATTACCGGTGGAACCGAAGCCTCAGTTAATGAAATTGGGATTTCTGGCTTTGCTGCGCTAACCGCACTTTCTAAGAGTACTGATCCGTTAAAGGCTTCGTTACCATTTGATAAAAACCGGAACGGTTTTGTCTTAGGTGAAGGTGCCGGTACCTTAGTACTTGAAAATTATGACCATGCCCAAAAACGCGGGGCCAATATTTTAGCCGAAATTGTTGGTTACGGTACTACCAGCGATGCATATCATATGACGGCTCCAGACCCTGATGGTAAAGGTGCCATTCGTGCGATGCAACAGGCTGTTGATGAGTCTGGCGCCAGTCCTCAAGACGTTGATTATATCAACGCTCACGGTACGGCTACGGCGGATAATGACAGTGCCGAAGCTAAGGCTATTAAAGCCGTGTTTGCCGGTAATGATCATGTCAAAGTAAGTAGTACTAAATCAATGACTGGCCACTTATTGGGTGCTGCCGGTGCTATTGAAGCTGTTGCAGTTGTTGGTGCAATTCAAAAGAATCAGATGCCGGTAAACGTTGGCATCAGTCACCAAGATGAAGAATGCCCTGTTAACTTGGTTACTGAAGAAAATAAAAAAGCCCCGGTTAACCTAGCAATCAGTAATTCATTTGGTTTTGGCGGTCATAATGCAGTTATTGCCATTAAAGGAGTTAATTGATTTATGAAAGAAAAAGATGTTGAAAGGTTATTAGATAAGTTTGATGAATCTTCATTGAAGGATTTTGAATTTTCTAATAAAGATTTCAAATTATCATTAAGTAAACGTTCAGACAGTGCCCCGGTAGTTGTTAATGATTCCAAGGCACTTCAATCAACACCAATGCAGCATGCTGCTGCAGTAGCTACAGCTACTAAACCGCAAAAGAAGGTTGCTGCTTCTGAAAATGATGCTAATTTAGCCCAAGTTAAGGCACCATTGGTTGGGATCGTTTATATGTCACCTAAGCCTGATAAACCAGCATTTAAATCGGTGGGTGATCACGTAAGTAAAGGCGAAGTTGTCTGCTTAATTGAAGCCATGAAAATGGTCAACGAGGTTAAGAGCAAAGTCAGCGGTACAATCAAAGAAGTTTTGGTTAAAGATGGAGACATGGTTCAATATGATCAACCTATCTTTAAGATAACTAAGGAGTAAATCTGATGGACCTGGAAGTAAATAAGATTATTCCGCAACGTTATCCCTTTCAAATGATTGACCGTTTTAATGACGTAAAGCCTGGGATCGGTTCGACCGCGACTAAATTATTAACGATCGATGAGTGGTTCTTTGCTAACCAACCAGCTGATCACTTAGTTGCACCACGGCCAGTAATGATCGAGGCTATGGCGCAGACTGGAGTTGCCGCTATTTTATCAATGGATAAAAACAAGGGAAAAAATGTTTTCTTTGGTGGGATCCCACGAGCCGAATTTAAAGATGACTTCCGGCCGGGCGATAAGTTGACCTTAGCGGTTAAATTGAAGAAAATGCGGGGCAATATCGGATTAGGGCACGGAACAATTACCCGCGAGGGTAAAGAAATTTGTACCGCAGATTTAATCTTTGCAATTGAATAGGAAGTGAAATAAGTGTTTAAAAAAGTCTTGGTAGCTAACCGGGGAGAGATTGCCGTTCAAATAATTCGTGCTCTGCATGATTTACACATTAAGGCAGTGGCAGTTTACTCTGTAGCTGATAAAGATAGTTTATTTGTTTCACTGGCTGATGAAGCGGTTTGTATCGGTGGTTTCCAACCATCTGAGTCATATTTAAATATGTCACAGATTATTAGTGCAGCCAATCTGACCGGTTGTGAAGCCATTCATCCCGGTTACGGTTTTTTGTCAGAAAATCCTGAATTTGCTGATTTATGTACTAAGTGTCATATCAAATATATTGGTCCCAGTTCCAAATTAATTACTTTGATGGGGAATAAGGCTAATGCCCGTTCTACTATGAAAAAGCACGGTGTTCCGGTTATTCCTGGTAGTGATGGCCCGGTTAAAGGCCTTAAAGAAGCTAAAGAGGTAGCCGATAAAATTGGTTATCCCATTCTTTTAAAGGCTGTTTCTGGTGGCGGTGGCAAAGGTATCCGTGAAGTCGATCATGCTGCTGATTTAGAATCTGCCTTCTTACAAACGCAAGAAGAAGCCAGGATATCGTTTGATGATGATCGAATTTACATTGAAAAATTATTGCATGGCGCTAAACATGTCGAAATGCAGGTAATTGCTGATAATTTTGGCAACGTGGTTTACCTCCCAGAGCGTGACTGTTCAATGCAAAGAAATCACCAAAAGATAATGGAGGAAAGCCCTTGTACGCAGATTTCATCTGCACAGCGACAGCAAATTGGTGAGCTGCTTGCTAAGACGACCAGGGAAATTGGTTATACCAATACCGGTACTTATGAATTCTTAATGGATAATAAGAATAATATGTACTTTATGGAAATGAATGCACGTTTGCAGGTTGAGCATACAATTTCAGAAGAAGTAACAGGAATTGAACTGATTAAAGCCCAAATTTTAGTAGCGGCCAATGAAAAATTACCCTTTACCCAAAAAGATGCTGAGGTTAAAGGTTATGCAATTGAATGCCGCCTGAATGCGGAAGACCCAGAAAATAATTTTATGCCTAGTCCGGGTACAATTTCTAAGTTGTTTTTGCCAATGGGAACTTTAGGAGTCCGAATTGATTCTGGAGTTACAACGGGTAGCTTCATTTCTCCGTATTATGATTCAATGATTGCTAAGCTGATTGTTCATATGGACGACCGTAAAGATGCGGTCACTAAAATGAAACGGATGCTTAAAGAACTACAAATCAATGGTGTAAAAACCAATACAAACTTTTTGTCTACCTTATTAAATACAGATGCTTTTAAAAAGAGTACTTATACCAATGAATTTGTGCAGAAGCATTTGTTAACTGAACAAGGAGGCTTCCATGAATCAAATTAAGCAGGATCCTGATGTTTTCAAAAAGCGAATGGACAATATTCCGGACCACTTATTAGTTAAATGTCCTTATTGCCACGAAGTTTCTTTTCGTGAAGATATAGGTCCGGAGCATGTTTGTCCCAAATGTGGTTTTGCATTTCGTATTTTAGCTAAACGACGGGTTAAACTAACCTTTGATGACTTTGAGGAAATGGACGCAGAGTTAACAATTCCGGATCGCTACACTAATAAAAAATACCGTGAAAAGATTGCTAAGGCGGAAAAACTCACGGGTTTAAAAGAGAGTGTCCTAACTGGAAAAGCTAAAATCAAAGACTTGTCTTTTTACACCGGTATTATGGATCCTTACTTTATTATGGGAAGTTTAGGCTCAGCCACTGGTGAGAAAATTGCCAGAATGTTTAATAAGGCTACTGCAGATAAACTGCCGGTTGTCATGTTCACCGCTTCTGGTGGTGCCAGGATGCAAGAAGGAATTGATTCATTAATGCAAATGGCGAAGATTTCTTCTGCGGTTGCCAAACACGATCAAGCGGGCCTCCTATATATTGTTGTCCTGTGTGACCCGACTACTGGTGGTGTTACCGCCAGTTTTGCCATGCAAGGTGACATTATTTTAGCTGAAAAACATGCTTTGGTAGGATTTGCCGGCCGCCGGGTAATCGAACAAACCATTCATCAAAAATTACCGGCTAATTTTCAACGGGCTGAAACAGTTGAAGAGCACGGCTTTATCGATGCCGTTATAGCCAGAAAAGAAGTTAAGCCGACTTTGTATAAATTAATTAAGTTGCACCAAAAGGAGTTTTAAGATGGATAAAAACACAGCTTATCAAACCGTCAAAGCTGCTAGAAGCCAAGATAAGATTCTTACTAGTGACTTAATCAAAAAATTGGTTGATGGCTTTTTTGAGTTACATGGCGATCGCAAAGCAGGTGACGATCCAGCCGTTATTGCTGGTATTGGTTATTTAGCCGATCATCCGATTACCGTTGTGGGTATTTCTAAAGGAAAAGATACTGATTCCAATATTAAACGCCACTTTGGCAGTCCCACACCGGAAGGTTACTGCAAGGCTTTACGAGTAATGAAGCAAGCCGAGAAATTTCACCGGCCAATTTTAGCCCTAGTGAATACCCCAGGCGCTTATCCTGACGTTAATTCAGAATATCATGGCCAAGGAGAAGCAATTGCGCAATGTTTATTGCAAGGGATGCAGCTGAAAACGCCGTATATAAGTATTATTCTTGGTGAAGGTGGCAGTGGTGGTGCCATTGCCCTTTGTTGCGGGGATCAGGTATACATGGTTAAAGATAGTATGTATTCTGTTCTTTCACCTGAAGGATATGCTTCAATTATGTGGAAGGATGCCAAGAAGGCTCCAGCTGCTGCCGCTGAAATGGGACTAACGCCGCAAGAATTATTAAATGATAAAATCGTTGACCAGGTTTTACCGGAAATAAAATCTGATCAGGATATTAAAAAATTAGCTAAGTTTTTAAATAATAAATTTACTGCTTTGGAAAAATTACCGGTTGAAGAACTGGTAAGTAAAAGACAGCAAAGATACGCGAGATATTAATAAAGAGGAATAAATAATGGCTGGAATTTTAGATGGCAAAAAGATTGTTGTCATGGGAGTTGCAAATAAGAAAAGTATTGCGTGGGGATGTACCCAAGCATTACTTAGACAAGGTGCACAGGTAATACTAACTTATCAAAATGACCGTATAAAGAGGAGCATCAAGCGTTTTGTCCCGGATGACGCTATCTTAGTTGAATGTGACGTTTCTGAAGATAAAAACGTTGAGAAAGCCTTTAAAGAAATTGGCTCAAAGTGTGGCAAAATCGATGGCGTTATTCACGCTATTGCTTATGCCGATAGGGATACCTTGACAAATGATTTCGTTAAGACCAACAAGGAAGGCTATGATTTAGCTGAAAATATAAGTGCTTATTCTTTAATTTCAGTTTGCCGTTACGCTAAGCCGATTTTAAATAATCCAGGCAGCGTTATGACGATGACCTACTTTGGTTCTACACGTGCGATTCCTAACTATAATATGATGGGTGTTGCTAAGGCTTCGCTTGAAGCCAATGTTCGTTACTTAGCACGGGACTTAGGCAAGGATGGCATTCGGGTCAATGCCATTTCAGCTGGAGCCTTAAAGACCTTGGCCGTTACCGGGATTAAGGAACACATGAAGTTACTTGACATGTCAAAGGCTCTAACGGTGAACGATAAGAGTGTCACTATTGATGAAGTTGGCAATACTGCTGCCTTCTTGATGAGTGATTTGTCGACCGGTCTTACCGGGGACATTATCTACGTTGATAAGGGAGTTCACTTGATTTAATGAAAAAGCAGGCAACATTTAAATATTTGAGTACATCGGTTAGTAAGATGGTTTCTTCTGCTGAATTCAAAAAAGTGGCTGCGGTGCCAAGCTTAAAAGGACAGCTAGCTGAATTTAGAAATTCAGCGCGTAAACAACGTTTTATAGTCGGTCGTATTTTGTTAGCTAAATTATTAGGGCAATCAGTTTCTGTGATCACTGCTCCTGGTTATATAAAATATGGTGATCATGGCAAGCCCTATTTGGCAAACCATGATTATCATTTTAATATTACCGATTCTGCCGATACTTTGGTTGTTGCGATTAGTAAGCAGCCAATCGGGATAGATTTGGAATCAATAAGGCCGATAGAATTAAAACGGATTAGACGGGCTTTTACGTCTGATGAGCAAAAATATTTAGATGCTATTGCTGATTCTCAAGCGCAATCTAAGGCTATTCTGAAATTATGGACAGTTAAAGAAGCAGTATTAAAAGCAGCTGGCGTTGGTTTAAGTGGTGGTGTTCGCAAAGTTAAGATTTCCGATCTGCACCATGCAAAATGGCATGAAAATAATTATTATATAGATGACTATTTACCTGATCCAGACTATGTGTCTACAGTTGCTATTTATGATAAATAAAAATCTGTGAAGTTGCTGCTTCACAGATTTTTTAGTATATAATGGAGGAATTATGCAATTTCTAGCTTTAAATAAGGAAGAAATCCAGGCTAATTTGCAAACTAACGTTGCTGTTTCTGTTTTTAAGGAGATATCCTCAACCAATGATTACGCTAAGGCCTTTTCCAAGAAAAATATCCTTCGTTGTCCCCATCTGTTTGTTAGTGAGCAACAAACTGCCGGACATGGCTTACACCAGAGAGCTTTTTTCTCGCCCAAGGGCACAGGAATATATATGAGTATCCTAGTGCCTAAAATAAAAATCATTCCAGCTAAAGAAGGTCTTATTACAACTGGAACAGTGGTTGCGGTGATAAATGCATTACTAAAATTTTATCCAACTGTCGATTTTAAGATAAAATGGATAAACGATATTTTGGTTAATCATAAAAAAGTGGGCGGGATATTGACAGAAGTAGTTAATGGTAATTTGGTTATCGGTATAGGATTAAATTTAAATACTGCTGCTTTCCCTAAACAATTACAGTTTAAAGCTGGAGATATAAAAGATAAAAGGTTAATTAACCGTGATTTATTGATAGCAATGATTACTAATAATTGCTTAAGAATGCTAAAGAATTATCAGGATGGTCAATTTTTGCCTGAATATGGCAAAAGATTAGAGACTTTGCATAATAAGGTAATTATTAAGTTAGGCAACAGATCCATTAGTGGAATTGCAGAAAAAATTGATAATAACGGTTCTTTGATTGTGAAAAATGCGCAGAATAAATTAGAAACTATTTCTACCGGTGAAGTAGTTAAGGTGGCGTCACCAGATAATCTTTACCAGGGTTAATAGTAAAAACCGTATAAATTTAGGTGATAAAGTGTAGGATATTGACCTATGCTTTATTATTTTTTATTTAAAATAACACATGTAATGAAATTATTTGATAAATTTCACAAAGTTTTTAAATATTGGATTTGACTTAAGCATAATAATTAATTATTATTACTATCGTAGTAGGGCAAGATAGTTAAAGCTAATGCTTAATCATAATATAACGATTTAGTGATGACTTATTTGTTTAATAAAAAAAACGCTCGTATGAGCGTCTTCCGTAATTGTGTATTTGAAGCTGCACAATTATATTGGCTGATTGCATATAATATGTTAATTTGATTATTCGGCTCTATTATCCGTTTTTAAAAGAGATATTCTATTGACGCAATTTATATATTGAAACAAATTTTGGCTTCACTTACTGGTCCAGGGGATGAACTTTTAAATAAATTTATTTATTTACTTCAAATTGGTATGTAATTAGTTATTTAACAATATGGACTATTGGTAATAGAGAGCACCCGTCAAAGTATTAATTACTGGATAAAAGAGCTATTGTAATCTTTTAACATATTAAAAAAATAATACAATCAGCGTGGTCAGTATACCATATGAAGCAATGCTTGTATACATTATAAGAAAGTGCTTACAAATATTAATTTGATAACTGAATAAACTGTAAATGGAATTTCTTTGACGCTCGAAAGAGCGTCTTTTTTCTTTAATATAAACAGTAATTATAATTAATAAATTGAATTAGTAAGTTAATAAGGTTCTTTTTAGGAAATTTCTTATTGCATTAACTACGATAATTCTCTATAATAGTTAATGTTCTGTGAAGAACAAACAAACATACAATGGTTCAGTAGCTCAGCTGGATAGAGCAACGGTCTTCTAAACCGTGGGTCGTGGGTTCGAATCTCACCTGAATCATTAGAAAAGCCAGTCAACGTCTTGATGCAAACGATATTGATTGGCTTTTTGTTTTGCCTTAAAACACATAAAAGCACGTAATTTTGCTTATTGTCTTTGTTTAAGTGTAAGTTTCATTGTTGCTTAAAGATAGGGCTCTATTTTAGTATTTAAATAAAGAATAGCTAGAGTAAGTCCGTTTACATATAATGCACATTGAATGAAATAGCAACAAAAGAACGATTTTGTAAGATTGTGGCACTACAATATCTATCTTTTGTAAGAAATTGCTGGTATCCAAATAAGGAACACTGTTATAACAATAGTTGATGACAATGTTGCGGATAAAGGTAAGACAAGATGACGTTATAATAATTTCTTATACATATGAAAAAGAGACCTAATTTAAATTTAGATCTCTTAACCGATATATTTATTATCGTACACACGGTAAGTATACCGCCTTTTTAATATCTACAAGAAATTCACTATCTATTTGTGATGTGTGATTAACAGGTAATAATGGCCCAAAAGATAACTATAAATAAGAGTTAAATTTGTATAAAATCAATTATTAAAATTTGAAAATACTAATCCAAAAAAGGCCAAATAGTAAGATATTGCAACACTTATTACTAGAAGAACAAAGCTACCAATAAATTCTAATCGCTTAAGCCCATTAGGTTTATGTTGATATTACTTTTTTCTTTTGTAAAACTCACTTCGTGTCATAATAAAAATTGAAACAGAAACCTGTCGAATTGCAATTCATCGTTTAAGTTAATCTATTTAATTATCCGCATTATGTCATTTGTCACTTTTTCAAGGTTAAATTTGCAATCTACTTTAGAAATGGATAAAAATGTAAAAAACATTCCACCTAAAATGAAATTTTTTTGATTATTAGTACAAGTGCTGTATTTCTTACTTCTTGCCAACACGATATTTAAATATTTTCTAAAAGGTTTATATAACAAATATTGCAAATTGTTATCAACTAATATTTTCGTTTCTTCTTTATGTATTGCCCAGAATTCAAGACATTGTCTTATAGCAGTACTGATATCGGTAATATTTTTGTCTAAACTACTAAGATATTCTCTAAAAATATTATCAAAATGATATTGTAGAATATCTTCTTTTTTAGCAAAATTTCGGTAAAAAGTTAACCTGGCAACTCCAGCTTTTTTAGTAATATCAGTTATAGTAATTTTAGAAAACGGCTTTTGTTTAAGCAAAACGAATAAAGCTTCTTCTATCCACTTTTTGCTTCTTTCAGATTGTTTCATATTTCTATCCTTCTTCAAACTGTAACAAGTTGCTATTATTTGTATCTTCAATTTACTCAAAAATCAAAATATAATAAATGTAACACTTGTACTACATGTAACATTTATAACATTAATTTGAAGACAAGGAGAATTTTTATGACACTTTTTTTAACTCTTTTAAGTGGGATTAGTTGGATGTTAGTTTACATTGACTGTATTCGACTAGGTATAAAGCAGAAGACTTATGGCATACCTTTATTTGCTTTAGCTTTAAATATTGCGTGGGAAGGTCTTTATTCATTTTTAGGTCTCAAGTTGCCGATAAGGATTCAAACTATTGTAAATATAATTTGGTTTATTTTTGACTTAATCATAGTTGTCAGCTATTTCAAATATGGTAAAAATGATTTTCCTAAAAGTGCGAAAAAATATTTTATTCCATTTAGTATTCTCACTTTTGCTAGTTGTTTAGCACTTCAATTAGCATTTTACTGGGAATTTGGATATAGTCACGGACCTATATATTCTGCATTTTTGCAAAATGTTGTAATGTCAATTTTATTCATTATTATGTTATTTCATAGGAATAGCAAAAAAGGACAGAGTATGGTTATTGCTGTAGCTAAATGGCTTGGAACCTTGGCCCCATCAATTTTAATGGGTGTAGTTCAAGGAATTAATGTATATGTTATTACCTGTGGTATTTTATGCAGTATTTTCGATATTCTTTATATAATTTTACTGCTTAATTGGAATAAGATTTTATAAGCCAATAATACTTAATTTGAAAAATATTAATAACTTAATTGTTGTATTATTCATTTTAAATTAATTTTTCCTATTAAGAGTTCATTGATTTTGATTATTAATAAGTATTTCCCGTACGTGGTTGTCACGGCCAATCTCTTTTATGTCTTTTACTTTGATAAAGTGCTCTGTGTGTGATCCATCAACACATTTTATGTAAAAATCTTCCTTATACTGTCCAGTAATATCGAGATGTTCTTCTACTTTAGTCAAACCTTTTCCCTTAAAAGTATTGGTGTAGTAAATTGCCTTTTTTGTTACTAATACAAGGTCATATTCATCAGCGAGTGGGCTGTAGGGAATAACCGATGAAGAACTAAGCGGACTATCTTTTCTGGCGTTAGCAATCATTTCCTCGGTTGCAACCTTTGGGCGGAGTTTATCAATTACTTTATTCGAATAGTAAGTTTTGCCTTGGTATTTGAGGCTGGGTTTGATCCGAAGATCATATAAGAATTTATTTAAAGTTTTAATATCAATTTTTAGTTTAAAAGCGATATCCGTTTTATTTAAAAACCCATGCAGCTTTTCTTCCATAGACTGTGGATCAGGTAAATTGTTTTTAATAGCCCAATCACGGTAAGCTTGAAGATAAGGCACGTTTTCTTCTTTTCCTTCACGATTAACGGTCATAAAGTAACCAATCAATGCATCGTGTTCTTTAGGCAGAGGCAACCTTTTTTCAGTATTTTTGACGAATTTAATTGTTTCAAATTTTCCAATAGTACTCATATTGTTGGGGAGAATGGAACGAGTTGAAAAAGCAATTTGATCATTTGGATTAATTTCACCCAATGCGATGACTTTATCAGAAAAAGCAAAGTAACTTCTACTGGCTATTTTGATATTGAGTTTATCCCTAATATTTTGAACTTGAATGGCGAGTTGTAGAACATCCTGTTGGTCACGGTAGTATCTGATTTGACCGATTTTACCAGTGTACCTGGTGATTGTTCCCTGAACAACAATATGATTTTTCTTTTTAACTAATAATTTCTGCGCGTTTTGCTTTATTTGATTGACAGAATCGTTAGCTTTCTTTTTAGATTTTGTTTTGGTAGGTAAGTCAACAGCTTGGGGAATAATGTGCCTATGTGTGTTGCCCTTTAATCTATATTCAACGTGTCCTTTTTGTTGTAAAAGCTCGTTAATATCGATTTTTTTATTTATAAGATTGGATACATTTTCTTTATTGCTTATTTTAGCTACCCAATCTTTTTTACGATCATAATTACTGACTATCTTGCAATGTAAGTTTGTTTGGTGCGGGTTGCGGATCTTTTTGCCAACGTAAATTCCAGCATTTTTAATGACCGTTTTTCTTAAACCAAATTTATCTTGCTGCTCTTTGCCAATATAACTGTCAATTTTGCTAACGCCTCTGACGGCGTCACCACTTCCTATAGTTTGCTGGTCAGTCAAGACAGCCTTAACGTCATTTAGTTTTAACCATAAGTGGTCGTCAATAAAAACGGGATGTTCGGGGTTATCTAACGCGACCCTTTCAAGTAAGAGTCGACCACCGCTGCGCTTGTTTTCAAATCTAATATCGGCTGCAATTCCCACCCAATTGAATAATTTATCTTGCCGATAAAAGCGTTCAAGGGTGAGATGATCATTTTCTTTAGTTTTCTTTTTCTGGTTCAAATAATTTTCTATTGAATATAATCGTGCGAGGTTATATTCATCTAGGTTAGGATGATCATCGATTGTTTTTTTGCAAAGGTACGGATAGAGTAATTTTCTATCTTTTTTGACTTGTATTTTTTGTTCATTCTGCTGTTTCTTGTTAGTGATGTTTTTGAGTAATTTTCTAAAAAATCCCATGTTAATCAACCCTTTCCTATACTAAAATTATATAATTAATTACTATAGAATACTCATTAAAGAGAAGGTAATGATAATGAAAATTAATGAAAAATTGATGCAGGCGGTCACCAAATTTAGGACAGGTGCCAAAAAAAGTGATGACAAACGTGACGCAGGTTTACCGCATAACATTCCGGAAGTAGAACGCTTTGATAACCTGCAATACGGTCAAGATTCTAAGTGGAATTCACTAGATATTTATCTACCTAAAAAAGTAGATCCTCCTTTTCCTACCATTATTAATGTTCATGGTGGCGGTTGGGTTTATGGCACCAAAGAAACCTACCAATATTATGGGATGGGTCTAGCAAAACGTGGTTTTGCTTTTATCAATCCTAATTATCGTTTGGCTCCAGAGCATGCGGAATTTCCTGACGAATTAAACGATGTGGATACATATTTACATTGGATCGATGATCATGCCGATGAATACCGTTTAGATCGTAATAATTTTTTTCTTCTAGGAGATAGTGCCGGTGGTCAAATGGTTGAGCAATATACAACTATTCTGACTAATCCTGATTATGCTAAATTGTTTCCTTATAAACCATTGAATTTGCATTTCAGAGCCATTGGCTTGAATTGTGCTGCTTCATTCGTGTTAACACCGGCAAGTTTAGCGGGGCTAGAAGGTGCATATTTCACACCGGCTACCGTTAAGAAGTATCATGAACAACTGGATGTAGAAAAATATATAACTAAGGATTTCTTGCCAACTTTTTTGATTACGGCTAATAAAGATTTCTTGCATGATATTCAATTCACTCTTTTTGGCTTTTTATTGGGTCATGGTATCCAGGCTATTTGCAAGAGCTACGGTAACGATGAAAATCCGCGGGCACACGTATTCTTTATTAATCAAAGGGATAAATTAGCCCAGCTTGCCAATGATCAGGAAATTGAATTCTTTAAAAATTATATTGTCGATTGAAGAAAGCAGGTTAGCAGCCTGTTTTTTATTTTGTCACTAAACTCTTTTAATTATAATAAATAAGTAATAAGTATATACTAGATACTTAGTGATAAAGAGTCTGAGGAAAATATGTTTGATTACCGAAATAATTTAAAAAGAATTTTGAATAAAACCACTGGCGATGACAAAAGCCTGCAAAATAGTTTAAATGCTATCCGGGTAATTATTGCGATGGCTGGTGGGAATAAGGACAGCAATAAACCCGTTAAAGCCAAAGCCGTTAAAAAGCCGGATAATTCGCAGAGCAAGGCAAATATTAAACAGGTTAAGCAGCTTATCATTGCCCTAACTAAATTAATTGCCTCTCCTGGGGATCCTGCTGCTAAAAATTCATCCTTGTCTGCACTTCACCAACTAACTTTTGTACCAGATATCGGTAAAAGATATGGCGATGTCTTAGGTAAACTTGGCCAGGCTATTCAAGACTCTGTGACCAATAAAGATTCGGTTAATAAGAAAATCTTTGAACAGGCGATGAAACCTAAGAAAAAGCCGAAGCGCGATTATCGCAAGGGCAAGCGTTATACCGTTATTCGCCTGGTTTCAGGCTGTGATTTGATCAATAGTAACGGTGAGCGTGTCTACACTTTGAGAGAATCACAAATTCATTCCCTTAATCTTAAGAGCGGGGACATTGTCGAAGCAATTGCGGAACACAATAATCCTCACTATGAGGCTACCGTCCTTAGAATAGTGGGACACCGGAAGCTTCGTACATATGATTATGATCAGATTGCAACTTTTAAGTATGCTGTGGTTCAGGGAAGACCAAATCATTTAGCTATAACACGTAATATTAATGGTAAAAAGTTGCGTATTCGTGGTAAAGCAGTGGTTGTCCCGGTTGACTCGAGTCGCTATCAAGATGATGAGGTGCACTTGGTAGACGGGTCGATCGTTGATTTGGCCTGGTATACTGGGGATGTTCGTTTGAAGAAGAACCCGGCTGATGCCGTTCAAATTCGCTGGATTTATCAGGTAGATCAGCCTAAACATAATAGTGTTAATAATAGGAAGAAAAAAGAAAATAAAGATACTTCTGAAGATGAATTAACCAAACTAGACATGGATCTGCACTACCAACGTGTGGGTGTTGCGATCGGTGATAACCAGAATGAAGCCATGCTTGAAAGCATTGTTAAGCGTTATAACGGTATACCCATTCCAATCGACGCTTTTCAGGGCAAAAAGAAGGTTATAGAAAATCAAATTAAGGATTTAGATATAGTTATCCTCGTGACCGCCTTCGCAGCTCATGACAGCACGTGGAATATCCGTGAATATGTTGGCAAGTACAATGTAAAATTTGCCGTAAGTTCAAGTAAGGGATACCAATCCTTTGAGCGTGCCCTTTATCGGGCAGAAAATAGGCTGCCGGCTTATGAAGGCAACCAAACAATTGAGTATAAAACTATTAATGTTAAGTGATTTTCCATTGATATCTTGCTTTTTAGGTAGTATTATAGAGTAGTTGTATTTGTGGAGACCTCCACATCTGCAACCGCACGTTTCGGGGTAAGAAGTTTTTCTGAATAAGAAGCACCTCGATTGGCGAGTCTGAGTATTTTTCGGAGGTGTACAAATGTACGCAATTATTAAAACCGGTGGTAAGCAATACAAAGTTGCTGAAGGTGACACTGTTTTTGTAGAAAAGCTTGATGCTAAAGAAGGTAAGGAAGTTACCTTTGATAAAGTTATCCTTGTAGCTGACGGCAAAGACGTTAAGATTGGTGCCCCATTAGTTAAGGGTGCTAAGGTTAGCGCTAAAGTTGAAAAGCAAGGCAAGGAAAAGAAAGTTACGACTTTCCATTACAAGCCAAAGAAGCACTCACATTCAAAGTATGGTCACCGTCAACCTTATACTAAGGTTACAGTTGAAAAAATAGAAGCTTAATTCAGAGGTGAAATGATAATGAATATTTTAGGTTTGAAATTATTTGCCCACCACAAGGGTGGCGGTTCTACTGCCAACGGTCGTAATTCAGCTGGTCGTCGTTTAGGCGCTAAAGCTGGAGATGGTGAAGAGATCCACGCAGGTACTATTATTTACCGTCAACGTGGTACTAAGATTCATCCAGGTAAGAACGTAGGCCAAGGTGGAGATGACACTTTGTTTGCATTGGTAAACGGTGTTGTTAAATTTGAGCGTTACGGTAAGTACAGAAAGCAAGTTTCTATAGTTCCTGCTGCAAAAGAAGCTAAGTAATTTAACTTTTAAAGAAAAAACGAGAAGCAATGGCTCCTCGTTTTTTTGTTGTTCACGCAAAAAATAGAAAAGATAACTTAAATTTATCCATAGACTAATTTTATTTATAGTAAAATGATCTATAAATTGGTAAAATATAATGTGGAGATGAGGAACTTACAATGACAATGATTTCAGTTAACGAATTCAAGAACGGGTTAACCATAAAATATAATAATGATTTGTGGCGGATTGTTGAATTCCAACACGTAAAACCAGGTAAAGGTAGCGCTTTTGTTCGTTCAAAACTTAAGAGTTTAAATACTGGTGCAGTTCAAGAGCACACTTTTCGTTCAACCGCTAAAGTTGAAACTGCCGAAATTGAGACAAAGAGCATGCAATATCTGTATAATGATGGTTCTAGCTACGTATTTATGGATACTACAACTTATGATCAATTAGCGATTCCACGAGAGCAGGTTGAAGATGAAGCCAAGTACTTAAAAGAAAACATGGTTGTAAGCGTAATGATGCACGATGGGAAGACCTTAGGAATTGAATTGCCTAATACGGTTGACCTAACAGTTACTAAGACTGAACCTAATATTAAGGGTGATACTTCATCTGGTGGTGGCAAGCCAGCGACTATGGAAACTGGTTTAGTAGTTAACGTTCCTTTCTTTATTAATAAAGGTGATGTCCTAACTATTAATACTACGGATGGTACCTATATATCCCGTGCAAATAAGTAATTTTTTGAGGTAAGAAAATGGCAGATAGTTCAAAAATTGTCTTAAATGGTGAGAAAAACGGCGAACAGATCGAGATTGATCCAAGAGTCCTTGAAGTTATCATGGGCATTGCTGCTGAAAAAGTTGACGGCGTTGCAGGAATGCGTGGTAATGTTAGATCAGGAATTAATTGGGTCTTTGGTCGTGAAGATCGGCGCAGAGGCGTTAACGTCAAGGTAGATAAGGATAACAAACTTATCGCTGACGTTTATGTTTACGTTGAATCTGGAGTTTATGTTCCTAAAGTTGCGGTTGAATTGCAAAAAGCATTAAAAGAGCAACTATTGCAGATGACCGATTTAACATTAAAAGAAATTAACGTTCATGTTGTTGGCTTGGTTTTCCCAGAAGATGAAGAAGATAGTGATCAAGCTACTTCTAAGCTGTTTTCAGATAGTGACGAAAAGAGTAAAGATGAATCAACACGAGAGTCGTAGAGTAGCTATGCAGGCAGTTTATTTGGCTAATGAAGAGCCAGATTATTCTGCAGCAGAAGTTGAAACTAAAATTGTTATAACACTAGATTTGAAGGAACTTTCTGCTTATTCAAAAATTTTAATTGAGGGCGTCCTTGCAAAGCGTGACGAATTAAAGAAAGATTTAGGCAGCCATCTTAAAAAGGGTTGGCAGCTAGATCGAGTTAATAAGATCGCGGTTGCAATTATGGAAGTTGCTTTATATGAAATTAAGTATAGTGACGAAATTGACCCTAAAGCAGCGGTTAATGAAGCTTTAAATTTATGTGATGAATTTGCCGATCCGAAGACAAAACCATTTGTTAATGGTGTATTAGCAAACTTCATTAAATAATAATCAATGGCCGGCAATAATGCCGGCTATTTTTATAGAAGAGGGAAATGATTTAATGGGAAAAATTCTTGATGGTAAGGCATTAGCTAATTTGCGTGCAGATAAACTTAAAGAAAAAGTTACAGATCTAAAAAAGCAAAATATAATCCCACTATTTTGCGTAATTAATATTGGAGACGATCCGGGTAGCAAGGTTTATGTCCGTACTAAGAAAAGACGGGCTAAAAGCGTAGGGATTATCCAAAAAATTTACCAGTTGCCAACTGACGAACAACAGTCAGATCTGCTAGCTTTAATCGATAAATTAAATGCCGATCCCAAAGTTTACGGTATTATGATTCAGTTACCTGCACCGAAACAAATTAATGTAAATCAAGCAGTTGAAAGAATTGATCCTAATAAGGATGTTGATTGTTTAACCCCAAGTAATGTTGGCCGTTTGTGGCAGGGCAACCACTTCGTTGAACCAGCTACGATTGATGGCATAATGGCATTATTAGATCACTATCAGATTGACTTAAAGAGTAAGGACGTCGTTATTATTGGCCGTAGTAATATTGTTGGTAAGCCCCTTGCTGCTTTAATGCTGGAGAGGGATGCTACCGTTTCAGTTTTACACTTAGAAACCAAAGATATTTCTGAGTACACTAAACGAGCTGATGTTCTGATTTCTGCTGCAGGGCAAGCTAACTTGGTTACTGCTGACATGGTGAAAGATGGTGTCGTTGTGATCGACGTTGGGATTAATCATATCCGCGGACACTTAGTTGGGGATGTGGCTTTTGATGATGTTTTACCTAAAGCCAGTTATATTACCCCAGTTCCAGGTGGCGTTGGTCCCTTAACAGTTGAATCTTTAATGGAGCAAGTTATTAAATTAACGAGGAGAGCTAATGGCCTCAGAGAATAAATATCTTACGGTTACGACTTTAAATTATTACATTACCCAAAAATTTAAAAATGATCCTTACCTGCATAAAGTATTTCTGCAGGGAGAGTTGTCAAACTTTCGTTTTCGCCGTAATTCACACCAGTATTTTTCATTAAAAGATGAAAAATCCAAAATTAACGTGGTAATGTTTCGTTCTTACTTTAATAAGGTTAAATTTAGACCCGAAGAGGGAATGAAAGTTTACGTTACAGGATATGTAAGTGTTTATAGCCCCCAAGGATCCTATCAGTTTTATGCAGAAACGATGGAACCGGCTGGCCTCGGTGCCTTATATGAGCAATTAAAACAATTGCAGGCAAAACTGTCTAAAGAAGGGCTGTTTGACCCTGCACATAAAAAGCCCTTACCGCATTTTCCTGATAATATAGCTGTTGTTACCAGTGCGTCAGGAGCAGTTATCCATGATATTTTAGTTACGGCTAACCGCCGTTTTCCACATGCAGAGGTTGACCTGTTCCCAGCTCAAGTACAAGGGGATGCTGCGGCTGACTCTCTTGTTCGTGCAATGCGGCAGATAGCTTCCTATGGCGATAAATATGATGTTATGATTATCGGTCGTGGTGGTGGATCTCTAGAAAATCTTTGGCCTTTTAACGAAGAAGAAGTTGTCCGTCAGGTTTACAGTATGAAAATGCCGGTGATTTCTTCAGTTGGACACGAAACGGATACCACCCTTTGTGATCTGGTTGCCGATAAGCGGGCAGCTACGCCAACGGCAGCCGCAGAATATGCCACTCCAAATTTAGCAGATGAATTGGCTAATATTCGGCAAATGCAAAATTCACTTCTTGCCAGTATGCAAGGAATTATTCGTGTAAGGCGGGATGCGTTAAACCGAATCAATAATTCTGTAATTATGCGTGAACCTACTAGGCTTTACGACCAACAAGCACAAACTCTGGACATATTGAAGCAGCGTTTGCAGAGCAGTATGCAGAATAAAGTTGAACGTGCGCGGCAAAGTTATAACTTGTTGTGGCAAAAGTTAATGTCGGCTAGCCCTGATAAAAAGATTGACCAATTTTTGCAGCAGCGCGATTTTTATAATCGGCGTTTGTTTGATAATATGAATCATTTTTTGAAGGGTAAACGTAACCAATTTAGCCAACTTACGCAGCAGTTGGATGATTATAGCCCGCTGAAGACCTTGGATCGTGGCTTTGTTTATACAACAGACGATCAGGGCAAAACGGTTAGTTCGATTAAGCAAATTAAAGAGAAAGAATTAATTAAGCTTCATTTTAAAGATGGCGATGCAAGTGCAACGGTGAAGTCAATTAGGAGAAACAATAATGGCAACAAAGAAAAATAATTTTGAAGAACAACTAAATGATTTACAAAAAATTGTTACTAATTTAGAAAACGGCAATGTCCCTTTGGAGGATGCATTAAAAGAGTTCCAAGAAGGGGTTACTATTAGCCGTAACTTAAATAAAAAGCTAACTCAAGCTGAAGAAACAGTTGCTAAGTTAGTTGATAGCGATGGTACTGAGCACAAGTTAGATCCTAAAAATGCATCATCACCAGAGGAATAGTTATGACAGTATTTAAAGAATTTCAAAGTCATTGGACACCAATAATTAACAATTATTTAGAGAAACATTTGGCTAGTGAAGTTGATGATAAAAAAATAGGCAAGATTATGGCTTATTCAGTAATGGCTGGCGGCAAGCGTCTGCGTCCGTTGCTTTTCCTTTCAACTTTGTATACTTTAGGTAAAAAAATTGGTGAGCAGGAAGTTAGAATAGCCTGTGGAATTGAATTAATCCATACTTATTCATTGATTCATGATGATTTACCTGCAATGGATAATGATAATTATCGCCGTGGTAAGTTAACCAGCCACAAAAAATGGGGTGAGGCAGAAGCTATTTTAGCCGGAGATGCCTTACTTCCAATGGGTATTCAATGGATTGCGGAAGGTAGTAAGTCTTCCCAACTTGTTACAATTATTACCCGTGCAGTTGGACCAAACGGCATGGTTGGTGGTCAATATTTAGATATTGATTCCACTAATAATGCAAGTGTTGCCGGTAATGCTAAGTTTATTAACCGGATGGAGTGGCTCAAAACCGGCTGTCTTATTGAGGCTAGTGTCAAGATGGCTGCAGTTTATGCAGGTGCGGATTCTGAACAGAAAGATAAATTAGTTGCTTTTGCTAAAGATTTCGGCCGCTCTTACCAAATTTATGATGATTTAGTTGACGTAGTCGAAACAAGCGAAGAGGCAGGTAAAGAAACTCATAAAGATAAAGAAGAGGGGAAAAACAATACTTTAACCCTTCTTGGAATCGATCAAAGCCGAAAAGAATTAACTAATTTAATTGACCACGCAAAGGCAAATTTAACTGGGTTAAACGGTCAATTATTAGCCAGTTTCTTAGATCTTTATAAAAAGGTATTATAAATGACAAAAGAGAGAGCAGACGTTTTATTAGCTAAACAAGGTGTTTTTAATTCACGAACTCAGGCGCAGCGGGCTATTATGGCTGGACTTGTTTGTGATCATAATCATCAGCGAATTGATAAGAGTGGCACAAGTTTCCCAGAAGGCGAGAAATTTTACGTTAAAGATGATGGGAAAAAGTACGTTTCTCGTGGCGGTTTTAAACTTGAAAAAGCACTTAAATCATTTGATATTAATCTAAAAGGTAAAATTTGTTTAGATATTGGGGCCTCAACCGGTGGCTTTACTGATGTTGCCTTGCAGAACGGTGCGAAAATGGTTTACGCCTTGGACGTTGGCTATAACCAATTGGTTTGGAAGCTTCGTGACGATCCACGAGTTATTGTTATGGAAAAACAAAATTTCCGTTATAGTAAGCCAGAAGATTTTCATCATGGTTTACCAGATTTTGCCATGACCGATGTATCCTTTATTTCACTCGATCTGATTATGCCGCCAATGTACCAAATCTTAAAAGATCATTGTGATGCTGTTTGTTTGATTAAGCCGCAATTTGAAGCGGGTCCGGTGAACGTTGGCAAGCATGGAATTGTTCATGATCATAAGGTGCACTGTAAGGTTATTGAACATACAGTAGAGAAGGCTTTAGCAATTGGTTTTAACGTGCTTGATGTTGATTATTCACCGATTAAAGGTGGTAAGGGCAACATTGAATTCTTAATCCATTTGCAAAAAGATGAAGCAAATGGTGGACGTAGAATTTGGACAGGAAAACCAGAAGAGGTTGTAGCTCGCGCTGTTAATGATCTTTAGGAGAGTAATATGTTAGTTGAGCTGGATATCAAAAATTTTGCGATTATAAAAGCACTGAAGGTTCGTTTTCAGGAACACATGACCGTTCTGATTGGTGAAACAGGTGCTGGTAAATCAATCATTATAGACGCTGTTTCACTCCTTATGGGTGGACGCGGTCAAAAAGAAATGATCAGAACCGGTGAAAAGAAGGCGGTAGTTACCGGCTTGTTCCAGCTTGATGGGCAAGAAAAGAAAATCACCGAATTATGCGATAAATATGGCTTGCCCCATTCTGATGATCAGCTTGTAATTAGCCGGGAACTTGCAGCTAAAGGGCGTAATGTTGTCCGGATTAATGGTCAACTAACAACTATTAATGTTTTGCGCGATATTGGTAATTATTTAGTTGATATTCATGGTCAAAATGATCAGCAAATTTTGATGGATCAAGATCGGCAAATTGATTTAGTTGATAATTATGCTCCCAAGTCTTTTAAGGATAACTTAGCAAAATATCAAAAAGATTTTTTAAATTGGCAAAAATTAACTAATAGGTTGCGACATTTACGTGAAGATGCACAAGAGTTGGCTCAAAAGCAAGATATCCTAAAATTTCAGGATAATGAGTTAAAAGCTGCCGATTTAAAGGATCCTAAAGAAGACGAAAAGCTTGAAAATGAATATAACGAGCTAAATAATTATCAAAAAATTGTTGATACTGCTAATTATTTTATGCAATTATATGATGACGATGAGCATGGAATTGCCACGTTGTTGGGGGATGCACAAAATGCGGCAGCCGATCTAACAGAATATGGTTCTAAGTTTAAGGATATTGCTAAAACCGTTGACGATGGCGTTTATGCTTTAAGCGATGCTCGCAGTGAATTATCCAATGTAATGGATGAAATGGATTTTGATGAAGAAAGATTTAAATATGTTTCTAATCGCTTAGATACTTTAAATTCACTTAAGAAAAAATACGGCCCGACCTTAAAAGACGTTTTTGCGTTTTATGAGAAAGTACAAAAAGAGCTTAGTCAGTATGAGACTGGTGGCTTGGATGAAGAAAAATTGCAAAATCAAGTCGCTGAGCTCAATGAAAAGTTAACCAAGGAAGCACGCGGTCTTCACCGAACAAGAGAAAAGGTTGCTCATAAATTAGTGGAAAAGATCAAACAGGAATTAGCTGATCTTTATATGGCAAAAGCCCGTTTTTCAATTAATTTCGATGAGACCAAAACCTTTACAAAAAAGGGTACAGACTCAATCGTATTTTTGATTGCACCTAACCCTGGAGAGAATTTAATGCCCCTTGTTAAAATTGTTTCTGGTGGTGAACAATCACGGCTAATCTTGGCACTAAAGGCTATTTTTAGCCGGGTTGAACCAGTTGGAACGATGATCTTTGACGAAATTGATACCGGTGTTTCCGGTCGTGTTTCAGCAGCAATCGGTGAAAAATTACATTCAATTGGTGAAAATAAGCAGGTAATTGCGATAACGCACTCACCACAAGTTGCTGCTGCTGGGGATCAGCGTTATTTGGTAGCAAAGCAGATAAAAGATGGGGCAACTTTCGCTCAGATTGGTCCGCTCACACAGAAGGAGACAATCACGGCTATCGCACAGATGATGGCTGGAAATGATGTTACTGAAGCAGCAAAGCAGAATGCTGCAGATTTAATGAAGAGTTTCAAAAATAAAAAAGATGACTAATAAAGAACAGGCTGTTAAGCAGTATTGGCTAAATTTCTGCGACAAGAGAAAAATAGATCCGCAAGATTTAGATGAAGCTTTCGTTTTTGGTGCAACTAAAGCGGATGCTGATGAGTTAAGTGATCTGGTTAATCGTAGAATTAAGACGGCAACTACCAGTATCCATGTTCCTACGGAAAGTTCTTCTCAGGTTGGTAAGTATTGTATTGTGCTTGATGGTGATTTCAATCCAGTTTGCGTTATTCAGAATAAAGTTTATGAAGTAATGCCTTTTAAGCAGGTATCCCAAGAACATGCTTATCATGAAGGTGAAGGCGATCGTTCTTATAAATATTGGTATAAAGTTCACTGGGATTTCTTTACTAAAGAATGTCAGGAAAGAAAGCAAATCTTTAATGAGAATACGAATGTTGTATGTGAAGTATTTACAAAAATAGAATAAAAAATAGGCTAGAAATTGGAAAATTTCTAGCCTTTAATTTTGTGTAATTAGATTATGAAAGGTCTACCCGAAAAATATCGTTTAGATCAACAATTTTTAGAATCTTTTTATCTTCGCTTCTCAATACGAATCTGTCCGCAGAAAGCCGCTTAGTAATTTGACCAATTTCGGTACTGCCATCTTGATAGGTCAATAAGACGTAGGCGCGGTGTAAAAGTGCGTAGCTGAGGTAAGCTAAGATCTTGCCACAAAACTGCCCATAGATGCTTAAACGGTCTTCATCGTATTCAAATAGGTAGTGATATACCTTCTTTATTGGTTTTGTGATTTCAGTGGCTAAAAAAGAATTAAAAGTTTTCATAAAAATCATCTTTCATAAATCTCGAACACTTGTTTGACATTTACTATTATACGAACAAATGTTTAGGAAAACAAGTGTTTGGCAAAAAATAATTGCAGAATTGGCTGACTTGAAAATAAACTAATTTTAGTGCAAACTAAATACAATAGTTATTTGTAGGAGAGTTTGGCATGGCAAATAAAGGTTTGTTACTCGTCCTTTCGGGTCCCTCGGGTGTCGGTAAAGGAACCGTAAAAAGTGCAATTGTTAAAAATAAAGTATTTCCGTTCGAATATTCTGTGTCGATGACCACACGTAAACCTCGTCCTGGCGAAGTTAATGGTAAAGATTATTACTTTGTTACCGAAAAACGTTTTAAAGAAGCTATTAACCAAGGCGAACTTCTGGAATATAATAGATACGTTAAGCATTATTATGGAACACCAGTTGCACCAGTTAAAAAAATGCTGGATGCAGGAAATGATGTTTTGTTAGAAATCGATGTTAACGGGGCACGCAAAGTACGGGAAAAGATGCCTGATGGCGTATTTATCTTTTTAACACCGCCAGATCTACACACTTTGCATTTGCGCCTAGAACATCGGAGAACAGAATCTGAAGATGTTATTATGGGTCGTATTCGGCAGGCTCGTAAAGAAATTTTAGTAATGCAAGATTATGATTATGCCGTAGTTAATGATACTGTTGCTAATGCAGTTGATCATATTAAAGCAATTGTTGACGCAGAACATGTAAGTGTGAAGCGGGTTATTGATAATTACCGTAAAATGGTCAGGGAGGATTAATATGAGAATTACATATCCGTCAATTGATAAATTATTGTCGCGCGTCGATTCACGCTATTCATTATCTGTACTAGCTGCTAAGCGTGCACATGAATTAGAAGCTGGAGATCCAGCAACACTTAAGAGTTTTAAGTGTGACAAATCGGTCGGTAAAGCGCTAGAAGAAATTGCAGCTGGTAAGGTTACAATTGATCCAGCACATCGAGAGGTTAATCAAATAGATGATTAAATTTTATGGCCTCCATCCAAAAGTGATGGGGGTCATTTTTTTCAAGGTGATTACATGATTGCTCAAGTTATAGTTGATATTGCTGCCAAGCAGACTGACCGTATCTTCGAATATCACATTCCAGATGAATTGGGTGGTGTAGAAATTGGTTCGCGGGTTTTCGTTCCCTTTGGCCCTAGAAAACTTCAAGGCTTTGTCGTCGGACTATCTGAAAAAAGCAAATATAAGGGTAAACTAAAAGATTTATTATTAGTAGTTGATGAAATGCCGCCACTTACACCTGAATTGGTTAAGCTTTCCGCGGATTTGGCCAACCACGTTTTTTCTTACCGAATTACAATTCTTAAGGCGATGCTTCCGCGGGTAATGCGCGCTAATTACCGTAAAATTTTGACACCTGTTTCGGCAAAAGCTAAAAAAATGCCCCTTTTTCAGGGGGATCCAGTTGACCTGTCTGATATAACCGATGTAAAGCAGGTAACCTTTGTGCGCAAACTTTTACGAAATGCTGATGCTAAAATTGAATATTTAGTTGAAAACAGGGCAAAAGTTAAGACGCAAAATCAGTATCTTTTAACGGAAGATAAAGCAGAGTACGTTAAAATTTATAATGCTTTGCGGCAAAATGCGGTAAAACAAAAACAACTTTTAATGGATATTATCGAAAACTATCAGCAGTATCCTAAGTTTCAGGATAATCTTGAAAGGGACGCCCAAGTTAATACTTCTACTCTAACCAGCGCTGTCAAAAAAGGCTGGTTTAAGAAAAAGGCGGTTGAAGTATACCGTGATCCCTTATCTGGTTTTAATGGTGATCCCAAGAAAAAAGCGATAACGTTGAATGACCAACAACAAAATGCCTTAAATGAGATAACTCCCGCAATTAATGAAAGAAAAGCACAAATATTTTTACTTGAAGGAATTACCGGCAGTGGTAAGACTGAGGTTTATTTGCATGCAATCAGTAAAGCCTTAAAACAAGGGAGAAATGCCCTAATGCTTGTACCGGAAATTTCGTTGACCCCGCAAATGGTGCGGCAGGTTAAAGCCCGTTTTGGTGAACAAGTTGCCGTATTGCACAGCGGTTTATCTGAGGGTGAATTATACGATGAATGGCGCAGAATTAGGCGTGGCGAGGTACGCGTAGTTGTTGGCGCCCGCAGCGCTGTTTTCGCACCTTTGACTAACATTGGTTTAATTGTGATTGATGAGGAACATGAATCTTCTTATAAACAGGAAGACAATCCCCGCTATCATGCTCGAGATGTCGCTATTTGGCGTAGTAAGTACAATCATTGCCCACTTGTTTTAGGTAGTGCCACCCCATCTTTAGATAGTCGTGCACGTGCCCAAAAGGGTGTTTACAAGCTTTTGCGTCTTACCAAACGCGCCAATAATAAAAAATTACCTGAAGTAAAATTAATTGATCTAAAACACGTGCAGTTCGCGGGCAGTCAATTTGACCTGTCCGTTGAATTAGTTGACGCAATTAAGGAAAGCTTAGCTAAAAAAGAACAGGTTATTCTAATGCTCAATCGCCGCGGCTTTGCTAACTTCATGCTCTGCAGGGAATGCGGCTACGTAATGAAGTGTCCTAACTGTGATCTATCTTTAACAATGCATAAGGATACCGGTGAAATGCAGTGTCACTATTGTGGTTATACTGAGCCAATTCCAAAATGTTGCCCTAATTGTCATAGTTCACAAATTCGCTTTTTAGGGACTGGTACACAAAAAGTACAAGAGGAATTGCTGCAACTTATACCAACTGCCAAAGTTTTACGGATGGATGTTGACACAACCAGACGCAAAGGCAGTTATAAGCGGATACTTGACGCCTTTGGCAACCACGAAGCAGATATCTTATTGGGTACGCAAATGATTGCGAAGGGGTTGGATTTTCCTAATGTAACCTTGGTAGGAGTAATTAATGCGGATACCGGGTTATGGGTACCTGACTACAATGCTTCAGAGCGTACTTTTGAATTGTTAACCCAGGTTGCTGGCCGTGCCGGCCGAGCTGAAAAAACGGGCAAGGTACTCATTCAAACTTATAATCCTGAACATTATGCAATTAAGTTGGCGCAAACCCAGGATTATGAACGCTTTTATGGTTATGAAATGCGGGTACGTCATGCCGGTAATTATCCACCGTATTTTTATACCGTTTTAATTTCTGTTGCTTCTAAAAAAGAACAGAACGCGGCGCGTGAGGCTTTTACGATTAAAAGACGCCTACAACAGAATTTGCATGCAAGTACGATTATTCTTGGTCCCACACCAAGTGCAATTGCACGTCTAAAAAATCAATATTATTACCAAATACTGGTAAAATATAAATCAGAAGATAATCTTAATAAGTTGTTACATCAAATTCAGGATTCTGCGCAAGAAATTAAGAAATATGGACTGAATGTCTATATCGATAATGAGCCAGAGCGAATTATGTAAAGGGGGATGTTTAATGACATCTGTAATTTTCATGGGTACACCGGATTTTTCAGTTCCTGTTCTTGAGGGATTGGTAAAACACGGTTACGTAGTTAAGGCTGTAGTAACACAACCCGATAAAAAAGTAGGACGCAAACAGAAAATAACTAAAAGTCCGGCTAAATTAGCCGCTGAAAAACTTAATTTGCCAGTTTTTCAACCTGTTAAACTTTCAGGTTCTGAGGAACTAGATAATTTAATTGCCATGCATGCAGATTTGATAGTTACTGCTGCTTATGGACAGTTTTTACCGACTAAATTTTTAAAATCCGTTAAAATTGCCGCTGTTAATGTGCACGGTTCACTTTTACCGAAATATCGTGGTGGTGCACCTGTTCAATACTCATTACTTAATGGTGATGCTAAAACAGGAATTACCATTATGGAAATGGTCAAAAAAATGGATGCCGGGGATATTTATGCGCAAAAAGCACTTAAAATTGAACCTGACGATACAACGGGCAGTCTTTTTACTAAACTTGCAATTTTAGGAAGGGATTTATTATTAGAAACCTTACCGAAAATTATTGATGGCAGCGTAAGAAAAATCCCGCAAGATCCAGATAAAGTTGTTTTCTCACCAAATATTTCCAAAAAGCAAGAAAAAATCACTTTAAGTATGACAGCTACTGAAGCAAATAACTTAATCAGGGCTTTAAATCCTGATCCCGGTGCATATTTAATGGTAGATGGTAAGCGGCTTAAAGTTTGGAAAGCCAAGGTAAGTAAAGATCAAACCAAGCTTGAAGCAGGTAGCTTAGTTTCTAATAAAAATCGTTTTGCTATTAGTTTTGCAAACCATACAATTTTGGATTTACTTGAATTGCAGCCTGCAGGTAAAAAACGAATGACAGTGAAAAACTTTTTGAATGGTCAAGGTAGTAAATTTAAGCCAGAAGAGAAAATTATCGATGACTAAAAGTGCACGTGCAATCGCACTTGAAACCTTAATTCGGGTTTTTCGTGATGGTTCATATTCTAATATCAGTTTGAATAATAATTTGCGTGGTTCGCGGCTCTCACAGACGGATCGAAATTTTGCCACTAGGCTTGTTTATGGGACTATTCAATATAAAATATACTTAAAGTACCAATTAAAGGGGCTAGTTAAAACTAAGCTTAAAGAGCCATATTTAAAACCGCTTCTTTTAATGTCGGTCTACCAAATTATTTTTCTTGATAAGGTTCCTAACCGTGCAACTCTAAATGAGGCTAACAAATTAGCTAAGCAATTCGGCGGGCGGCATTCATCCGGCTTTAGGATTGCTAATGGCGTGCTGCATGCGTTAATTAGACGAGGGGCAATTCTACCTGATAAGACAGATTCGGTTAAATATTTAAGTGTAAAAGCGAGTGTCCCTGAATGGTTAGTTAATTACATTATTACTAATTGGGGAGAAAAAAGGGCAGCAAGTATTCTTAGCAGCATTAACACGCCTGCCAAAAATAGCGTGCGTCTATCGACTTTGTCGGATCAAAAGCAGACGATTGCAGAATTAAAGAAATTAAATTTTGCTCCACAAGATTCTAAACTGGCCAGTAATGAACTCATTTTGAGTCACGGTGGTGTTAGTACCACCCCGCCTTTTAAAGAAGGAAAGTTAACGATTCAAGATGAGGCAGCAAGTCTAGTTGTTGAAGCTTTTGATTTCTCCGGTGATGAGAAAGTTCTAGACGCGTGTAGTGCCCCAGGCGGTAAGACGACTCAAATTGCTGAGTATTTGCCGCATGGGCAGGTGACTGCCCTGGATATACACGAAAAGAAGCTTCGGTTAGTAAGACAAAATGCTAATAGAATGCATGTTGCCAACAGAGTGGTCACTAAGGCAATGGACGCCCGCAAAGTTGACCAATATTTTTCTGGGCAGCAATTTGCTAAAATATTAGTAGATGCCCCTTGTTCCGGATTGGGCTTGTTACGGCGTAAACCCGAAATCCGTTATACGAAAAGCATGAAGGATTTACTGAACCTGCAAAAGATCCAGCTGGACATTCTTGATCATGTTAGCAAGATTCTTGAAGAAAATGGAGAACTCATTTATTCTACCTGCACTTTTGCGGTAGAAGAGGATGAAAAAGTGGTTGAAATTTTCTTGAAGAATCATCCTAAGTTTGAATTGCGTCCCTTTAAATTGGCAAAAATTGAATCTAAAACAGGGATGTTGAAGATATTACCAGATAGTTATGGCAGTGACGGTTTTTTCATTGCTAAGTTTGTAGTACGAGGTTAGAGTTTTGATTGAAACAGCATTTGCTTCGAGTATTGGTAGAATACGAAAAAGCAATCAAGATTTTGTACAAGTTTTTAAGAACAAAAGTGGTGTAACCCTGGCTATTGTGTGTGACGGCATGGGCGGTCATCAAGGTGGTGACGTTGCCTCTGCTATGGCAGTTAGTCACTTAGGTCATAATTTTAAAAATACTGACTTTAGTGACAGCAAAATTGCCCATAAATGGTTAGAAGTACAACTTAATTCTGAAAACGAAACAATTCTAAAAACAGCTGATCGCTTTCCTGATTTAAATGGAATGGGGACAACTATTGTATTAACGATTGTTTTCGATACGACGGCTTTGATTGCTCACTTAGGTGATTCCCGTGCTTATAGCTATGCAGATGGCAAATTCACTCAATTGGTAGAAGACCATTCTTTGGTTAATGAATTAGTTAAAATGGGCCAAATTACTAAAGAACAGGCTAAACACCACCCACAGAAAAATATCATTACCCAAGCTCTAGGTGTTTCAAGTACGATCGATCCGGAATTTCGGGAAATAAAACTTCATGATGATGATATTATTATGCTGTGTACCGACGGGTTAACTAATTCATTAACTGATCCCCAAATTCAGCAAATTTTAGCAACTAAAGATTTATCACTTAAAGACCGCTGCAATAAATTAATTAATGAAGCCAATCGTTTGGGCGGTGGTGATAATATAACCGTTTGCTTGGTGTCAAGCAAGGGAGATGACGACAAGTGATCGATAAAGGTTATTTACTTGGCGATCGCTATCGCATCATTGATACCTTAGGCGAAGGCGGTATGGCCAACGTTTATTTGGCAGAAGACATTATTTTGCAGCGTAAAGTTGCGGTAAAAATCTTAAGGCTTGATTTACAAAAAGAACCACAGACTTTAGCCCGGTTTCAACGGGAAGCTTTGGCTACCAGTGAATTGAGTCACCCGAATATCGTTTCTGTGCTCGATGTAGGAACTGACCATGGCCTGCCATATATGGTTATGGAATACGTAGATGGTCCCAATCTAGAGGAGTATATTCAAAAAAAATCCCCCTTAGATTTGCACGAAGTTATTCGTATCATGGATCAAATACTGAGTGCGATGACTTTGGCTCACAAGCACAATGTTATTCACCGTGATTTAAAACCACAAAATGTTTTAATGGATAAAAAAGGCAATATCAAAATAGCTGATTTTGGTATTGCTGTTGCTTTAAACCAAAGTTCCATTACCCAAACTAACTCTGCGATGGGCTCGGTTCATTATATGTCCCCAGAACAAACCCGGGGTGGACTAGTTACCAAGCAGTCTGATATTTATTCTTTAGGAATAATACTTTATGAATTGATCACGGGGAAAGTACCGTTTAATGGCGATACTCCCGTTGCAATTGCGTTGAAGCACGCTCAGGAACCGATTCCATCCATTCGTAAAAAGGATCCTAAGGTACCACAAGCTTTAGAGAATGTAGTCTTAAAGGCCACTGCTAAAGATCCGCGAGATCGGTATGCCTCAGCTCAAGGGATGAAGGCAGATCTAGATACTAGTTTAGATCCGAGTCGTAAAGATGAACCGGTTTTTGTTCCTGCTCATAATATTAATACTGATGAAACCATTGTTTTACCTGGTTTTAAAGCAAATGGTGAAAAAACAGACAAGGATAAAGCAAATGCTTCCGATCAAAAAAAAGATGATGAGAAGAAGCCTAGTTTCTGGGAAAATATTAAAAAACATAAATGGTGGTGGATTCTTAGCGGCTTAGCTGCGATTGTAATCATCTTTATTATGGTTTTTGCATTAAATGGACGTGACACAGGGGATGTTCAGGTTCCCGACGTTACGAATTTGACGGAGAATTCTGCCCGTAATAAGTTGCAAGCAGCAGGCTTAGAAGTTGGCGAAATAAGCCATAAACATTCCGATAGCATAGATGCAGGGAAAATAATTTCAACTTCTCCAGGTGCTGGCGATCCGATTGCGAAGGGTAAAACTGTTGATTTAGTTGTTTCTAATGGAGCTGGCATGGTTAAAGTTCCTGATATGACCGGGAAAGACTATGTTAGTGCCGCTAAGAAATTAAGCAAATTAGGTTTCGACGTGATCCGAAAAGATCAATCTTCGAATACTGTAGCTGTTGGTAATATTATTAGCCAAAGTATCGCTGCCGGTGTCGAAGTAAAACCTAAACAAACTACAATTACCCTTGTAGTTTCAAAGGGTAAAACTGTTAGTCATAAAAAGAATACGATTAAACTTAAAGATTTACGGAATTACTCTTTAAAGGGTGCACAAGATTATGCTAAGGATAATCATTTAACTCTGCAGGCGACCCAAAAGTATTCAGATACTGTTGAAAAGGGTATGGTTATCTCAATGAGTCCTGAAGCTGGAACTGAAGTAGAAAGTGGTTCGACGATCACCATTAGTGTTTCTAAGGGACCAAAGCAAAATCAGGATAAAGATTCCAGTGTTACAAAGACATTTACGGTAAATTATAAGGCTCCAGGTAAAGATCAAAGTAGTTCTGACAAAGATAAGGGTAATCACGTGCAGATTTATATTTCTGATGATGATCATTCTCTCAGTAACATTTATCGTGATTTGTATATTAAACATGATATGAGCTTCTCAATCCCATTTTCATTAAAAGATGGATCAGGTGAATTGCGGGTTGTCCGTGATGGTCAAACCGTATTAAATGAAAAGGTAACTAAATGATTAAACAAGCAGAAGGCATTGTCGTCAGTTTGCTGGCCGGCTTTTACGATGTCGAAACAAGTAGCGGTATAGTGCGCACTAGAGCCCGTGGCGTTTTTAGACAAAAAAAGCAAAAACCGGCTGTTGGTGATTATGTCAAAATTCAAGTAGATGATCATGGGACAAGTTACCTAATTGAAATTGCGCCCCGAATTAATCGAATTGGGCGGCCAGCAGTTGCTAACGTTAGTCACGTTCTGTTAGTCATGTCTGCGGTTCAACCAGATTTTTCTTTGCAATTACTTGATCGCTTCTTGACTTTCTTTTCGTGGAAAAAAGTTAAAGTAAGTATTTATTTGTCTAAGAGTGATCTGGCTACTGAAGAGGAATTACTGAAAATAAAGAAAATTCTCGCTTATTATGAACAGATTGGTTATCCCGTGTTTTACAGTTGGCAGGACCTGTCAGCAAAAATATCTAAGATGATCACGAAAAAGCAAATTTGGACATTAGCGGGACAATCTGGTGCCGGTAAGTCAACCTTACTTAACCACTTAAAGAAGGGTCTTAATCAGGCTACAGCTGCTATTTCAACCAGTTTGAACCGTGGCAAGCACACAACCAGGAGAGTACAATTGTTTCCTTTGGGTCAGGGCTTTTTAGCTGATACGCCTGGTTTTTCCGCAATTGATTTAACACCGATTAAGTTGACGGATTTACGTAATTATTTCGTTGAATTCAAAAAAGCTAGCGTTAACTGTAAGTTTCGTGGTTGTCAACATATAAAAGAACCAGCCTGCGAGGTTAAACGGTTGCTCAAAGCCGGGCAAATAAGGCAGAGTCGTTATGATGATTACGTAGCAATCAGGGAAGAAATTAGTACCGGGCGTATTCCTGAATATTTAAAGTGAGAAGGAGAGAACATGTTAATTGCACCATCAATCTTAAATGCAAATAATTTAGACTTAAAAAAAGATATAAAAGAAGCTACGGCTGCCGGAATCACCCGCTTTCATATTGATATTATGGATGGGCATTTTGTGCCCAACTTATCTTTTGGACCGCAAATGGTAAGTGATTTTAAGCGTGAATTTCCTACAACAGAGGCAGAAATTCACTTAATGAGTGATAAACCAGATGTTTTGGTTCCGGCGTTTGTTAAGGCTGGAGCTGATTTGGTTGAAATCCATTATGAGGCGATGAGTGAAGAAAAAGTTAACCACTGGCTTGATTATTTAATTGCAAATAATGTAAAGGCTGGCTTAGTGTTAAATCCCGATACACCGGTTTCGGTTTTAAATAAGTTTGTTTCTAAGCTAGACCAGGTATTATTGATGACGGTTTATCCCGGATTTGGCGGACAAAAGTTTATAGCTGATTCACCTAAACGGATTAAGAAGACGCGCCAACTGCTTACTAAAGCTGGTAAGGATATTCCAATTGAAGTTGATGGCGGTGTTAACGGACAAACTGCTATGTTGGCTAAAGATGCTGGAGCAGATGTCTTTGTTGCGGGTTCTTATATTTTTAAGAATGGAAATATTACTGAACAAGTTAAGAAATTAACAGAGATTTTACGATGAAAGCTTATGCCTTATTAGGTGGTCCTGAGGAAGAATGGCCGCAGAATATAAAAAATGATTTTGCCTTAGCACAGCAAAAAAATGATTTGCTTATTGGTGTTGATCGGGGAAGTTTATTATTAGAGGAGATGGGCCTAATTCCTGATCTTGCAATTGGAGACTTTGATTCACTTGAAAAAAGCGAATTGGCCAAGATTGATAGCAGTGTCCCTGATATTCGTTATTCGAGCCCAATAAAAGACGCCACGGATTCTGAATTAATGGTGAAGATAGCTTTTGAAGATTATCACGTTGATTCTCTAACGATATTGGGTGCAACCGGAGGACGGATCGATCATTTTTTGATTAATTTGTTTATGATTTTAAATCCTAAGATAAATAAGTATGCCGAAAAGATTACTTTATTGGATAAGCAAAATTTACTGAATTTTTATATTCCAGGCCAGCACGTGATTAATAGAAAAGCGGGTTATAATTACGTTGGTGTTGCTGATCTTAGCGGGGTTAAAGATTTAAATATTGAAGGGGCTCGCTATGAATTGGCTAATTATAGTAATTCTTATCCGTTAATTTTTGGATCAAATGAATTTTTACCTGATAAAGATACTTTTGAGATAAGTTTTAAAAAGGGAACGGTAGCAATTATTTATTCTAAAGATATTAATCGTTTCCATAATATATAAAAAAACAGCATTTTTAAAAATGCTGTTTTTTTCTTTTTAAAATTGTTCGAAAAAAAAGACTTACAAAATTTCTTCTGTAAGTCTTACTTAATATTTAAGCACGAGTAACTTCACCAGACTTTAAAGCCTTGGTTGAAACCCATACACGTTTTGGTTTGCCGTTAACAAGAATACGAGCTTTTTGAAGGTTTGGCTTCCAAGCGCGACGAGCTGAATTTAATGAGTGTGAACGCTTGTTACCAAAAGTAGTCTTTTTACCTGTTACATAATCTTTTGCCATTTGCTAAACCTCCTTTATTTGTGTTTTCATACTTATTAAGGATAGCATGTGTTTAGAAGTAATTCAACCTGAAAAGAATTTTTTATCAAAGGGATTTTTTAATTTATAGTTAAATATATGATAAAATAAATACATATATTTAAACAA
>ENA-UOOK01000664-UOOK01000664.1-fermentation-metagenome-genome-assembly--contig:-NODE-664-length-45407-cov-11.869686_pt1 | contig 45407 bp, 37 predicted proteins | sample MGYA00245777_ERZ724023 | MGnify/ENA primary metagenome ERZ724023 (study PRJEB28704, sample SAMN03018312) | fermentation metagenome | biome: anthropogenic terrestrial biome; feature: soil; material...
ATGTTGATGTCTATTGGAACGGCCAAGCTTGGCAAGTAGAAAACGTTAGCGTCGGGTTCGCGTATGGTGAATAATATTTAGAAGAAATTCATATCTTTCCACATCCAAGCACAACTCTATCGCTTCCTTTATTCTTGGAAGTAATTCTTCTACAGAGTTTGCTTGTGTATGGCAACCTCTTATAGCAGGAACGGATGCTATATAAATTCCAGGGGTTTTAGTGAAATTAACGGACAATGTGAAAGAAGAAGAAATCGATAATTTTCAAGCATGTGATATGATCCTGGAGTTACTCTTCATTTGCCATTCATAAAACTATTTAACCTTAATAGAATAGTAGAGTCATCCGAGTTAATCTCAAGGAAAAGGCTTATGGATGTTCGAAATAGGAGCAATAAGGTTGGTTTTGTATGAAAACGTTGAAAGTAGTAGTACTCAGCAGAAAAATCCTGTTTCTTGCGATTTTTCTAATACTAAGTATCCAAGTCGGTTTGACATTGGTGGTACTTCGCCATACATATACACCCACTGTTGAATTTCAAGATCCGCAAAATGGTGTTATTATGATTGATGTAGGTCACGGCGGTATAGACGGCGGGACAAACAGGGATGGATTATTGGAAAAAGACATTAATCTTGCTGTAAGTTTGAAATTGGGTAAAATAATTAATGAGAATTTGCCAGATGTCAATGTAGTTTACACACGCAAGACCGACAAAGACGTAGATTTGATTAAACGCTCACAAATTGCCAATAGAGAAAAGGCAGATATCTTTATATCCATTCACTGCAATGCAGCAAAAAACCGTGAAGCCACAGGCACCGAAACCTTTGTTATGGGGCTTGCCAAAACCCAAGAGAACATAGAAGCAGCAAAGAAAGAAAATGCCGATATTCTAACCGAAGCAAACTATGCTGAAAACTACGATGGCTTCAACCCCAATTCCCCAGAAGCAAATATTTTCTTTGCACTATATCAAAACGCATATCTTGAACAAAGCCTTTTGCTTGCCGACAAAATGCAAAAACAATATACCTTCAACACCAATCTTCTAAGTAGAGGCGTCAAACAAGCCCCTTATTTAGTGCTCTACAAAACATCTGTTCCAGCAGTTTTGACCGAAATAGGCTTTATTTCAAACGCAAGGGAAGAGAAATATCTCAATACTCAGTTAGGACAATACGAGATAGCAGCTTCCATTTTTCAAGCAATATTTCAATACAAACAAAGACTTGAAGGCACTAATTTAGAAACCCCCTCAATTGAAAGCCTGATACCAAAAGAAGCCATAGCTCAAGACAAAGAAGCCAAAGAAAAAGAAGCACAAGAGAAACGAATTGCCGAAGAAAAACGTAAACAAAAAGAATTAGAAGAGAAAAAACAAAAAGAAGAAGCCAAAAAGGCAGAGGAATTAGCAAAGAAAATAAAGCAAGACCTTCAAAAGAAAGATACAACAACTCTAAAAGAAACTAACAAAGAAGACAAAGAAACAAAATCTAATAATCAAACCATAGTATATAGGGTTCAGTTCTTTGCTAATGAAACAAAATTTGGAGAGAATAATACTAAATTTAAAGGAATGGAAGATTTATGGATGTATAAAGAAGGCAAAATGTGGAAATATACCTCAGGTAGGTTTGATAATTTTGATTCTGCCAATACACACAAAACAAAGATAAGAGAAAAAGGGCATAAAGATGCTTTTGTTGTTATATTCCATAAAGATAAACGCATAACGATAGAAGAAGCAAAAGAAATAGAAAAACAATTAAATAAATAGTATTGTGAAAATAAAAACTGAATACAAAGTAGGAATTATAGGAGTAATAACAATAGCTATACTATATTTCGGGATTATATTTTTAAAAGGCAAAGACCTTTTCAATGTAGAAACAAGCTATTACGCTGTTTTTGATGACGTTTCGGGGCTATATAAATCCAACTACATATATCTTAATGGGATGAAAGTAGGATACATAAAAGACATAAAGAGTATAGATGAAAAAGCAAGTAGATTTATTGTTTGGATAGCCGTTGATAGTGAAATTGAAATCCCCAAAGACTCTAAGATAATGATATTTTCTTCCGACTTACTCGGTTCAAAAGCCTTGAAAATAAAAATGGGAATATCCAACGAGAACTTCCACAGAAGAGATACCATAGAGTCAGCCATAGAAAACGGAATGATAGACCAATTGGCAGATAATATAACCCCAATTGTTGTGAAACTAAATAGTGTAATGACCAATGTTGATACATTAATAGTTGGAGTAAATGCCATTTTAGACAAACAAGCACAAAACGATATAAAGCAAAGCTTGGAGAATATCAAATCAATCACCCAAAACTTGGAAAATGTTTCAATAAAATTGGATGGGCTAATAGACACTGAGAAAGTTAAAATACAAGCAATAATTGATAATGCTGAGAGCATCACAAGTAATTTCCGCCAAAACAATGAAAAGCTCACAAATGCAATCAATAATTTTAGCAATATAAGCGACACCATAGCCAAAGCCAATCTTGGAGAAACCATAATTGAAGCAAACAAAAGCCTCAATTCTCTTTCCAAAATTATAAAATCCATTGAAAATGGAGAAGGAAGTGCAGGGCTTCTGATAAGAGACGATAAGCTTTACAAAAACTTAGAAACCTCCACCAAAAAACTTGATGCCCTTATAGAAGACATCAAGCAACACCCAAAACGATACTTAAAGATTAGTGTGTTTTAAGAAGAATTAATCCTAAACTCAATCCTAAACCCAAGACAATTGCTTACTAACTTGCCAAAACGTGCATCTATTTTTAAGCAATAATATCTAACATCACTTTTATTATAAGGAAGATTATTGCATAGGAATACTCTTATTTTACCTTTTCAATAAATTATTACACTTCTTGTAAGCCAAAAGCATAAATACTTTCCTAATAAACAGCAAATAAAACTTGATTATAATTTATTGAAATCAAGTTTTAATTTCGTGAAATCAAGATATAATTTCTCAAAATAAGGAATAAATTTTGCAACCTTAGAGGATGCACGATGCATCCTCTAAGGTTGCAGAAGTAACCCCTAAGGTTGCAAATTACATCCTGCAAGGTTGCAAAAATAAATCCTTAATTACGTAGATTTAAACCAGGTATTTTTACAAATTAATAAAGAGTTATTGAAAATAACTCAACTCTTTTTGAAAATATATCAAGACTATTTTCCTTTAATTAAGGAGTATTCTAAATAAAGATTTATTTTATTTTTAGAGTTTGTCCTATCTTTATTATAGGTTTGTTTTTGTTGAGATTATTAAGACGGATTATCTCGTTGATAGGAACATTATATTTGCGAGAAAGAGAAGAAACCGTTTCTCCTTTTCTGACCTTATGCCTAATACTTTGACTCTTTGGCGTAGAAGGTTTGTTTGTAGTGCTTGATTTTGAAACCTCTTCGCTTTCAGAAGAGGAGTTATTGTCATTTACTTCCTGCTGATTGGAAGCATCGTTGCTAACACTTGTCTCTTCGGTAAATGGGCTCTTATTGTCTTTATCTTCTTTGTCAATTTCAACCTTAATGGTGCGATAAACTGTAAGTAATCTGCCAACTACTGGGTATTTTCTATTCCCATTCCAACGTTTCAAGTCCTTAACGCTTACTCCATATTTTCTTGCAATTGATGACCAAGTTTCTTTCTTTCTAACCTTATGTGTGAGTTTAACTTCTTTGGTGGTATAATACTTTTGCTTCCACTCAGGTTCAAAATATTTCTCTTTATTGTGTTCTGCTATGGAGTCTTCCAAAGTTATGAACTCGTGAATATAGTTAAGAGGGAGTTTTAGACTGTAATTATCTTGCGAAGCCATTATTATATTGGTCTTGTATTGAGGGTTGAGGTCTTTTATTTGTTCAAAAGGGATATTCAAAACATCTGCTATTTGTTCAAAATGCATATCTCTTCTAACCGAAATGGTGTCTGTTGCAACGGGTTTGGTCAATTGGGACGGGGTAATATTATGTTCTTTATAATAATTCATAACATAGCAAGCAGCCACATAGGCAGGAACATAGCCTCTTGTTTCTCGTGGCAAAAAATCGTATATGCCCCAAAAGTCTTTCTTGCCCGAACGTCTCATTGCTTTATTAACATTCCCAGGGCCGCAGTTATAGGCTGCCAATGCCAATTCCCAATCATCGTAAATCTTATATAAGTCTTTTAAATATCTTGCTGCTGCAACCGAAGATTTAATAGGGTCTTTTCTATCATCAACAATAGAATTAATTCTAAGGTCGTACATTTTTCCAGTGGAATACATAAATTGCCATAAGCCTGTTGCTCCTGCTCGCGAAACAGCATTAGGGTTTAGTGCCGACTCTATCACAACCAAGTATTTTAATTCGTGAGGAACGGAGTGTTGGTCAAGAATTTCTTCAAAGATAGGGAAATAATACTTACTCAATCCTAATAAAACTCCAACTCTATTCCCACCTTTGTCTATGTAGTATTCAATTATATTTCTGACTTGTTGATTATAGGTTAGCTTTATGGAGCTTGGCAAAGCTCTTAATCGCATCGCATAAACAGAATCGGGAACATTTGAAGCAGAGGTTGGCAGGTAGAGATTATCATTTTTCTTATTGAGATTTGTCCTAATTATTTTTGAGTTTTGTTTAATATAGAAACTTGTAAGAAGAGAGTCATAATTGCGTTCAAAGTTGCGGATTATGTCGTTTTCTTCTCTTTGTTGAGCAAGTAAGACTATTGGGAATAAGATTAGTATGGTAAAAAAACAAAGTATTTTATATCTAAACATTTGGTCAAAAAAATTAAAATTGAATTTGTAAAAGTACAAAAAATTAAGACATAAACGCTTTTAGTCATTAGTTTATTATTTTTTGTACCTTTGTAACCTCTAATAATCGAATTAATAATATAAAAAAAACTTATGAATATAGTTATACCTATGGCAGGAATGGGTAAAAGAATGCGTCCTCACACCCTAACTATTCCAAAGCCTTTAATTCCCATTGCAGGAAAACCAATAGTTGAACGTTTATGTGAGGATATTGTTGAAGTTTGTGAGGAGAAAGTAGATGAGATAAGCTTTATTATCGGCGATTTTGGAAAAGAAGTAGAGCAGATGTTAATTGATATTGCTCATCGCTTGAATGCAAGAGGCAAAATATACTATCAAGAGGAACCGCTTGGAACTGCTCATGCTATTTTATGTGCCAAAGAAAGTCTCAAAGGAAAGGTAACAGTTGCATTTGCAGACACTCTTTTTGATGCAGGTTTTAAGCTCAACACTCAACGAGATGGAATAATTTGGACACATAAAGTTAAAGACCCATCAGCTTTTGGAGTAGTTAAAAAGAACTCAAATGGAACTATTGCAGGTTTTGTTGAAAAACCCAAAGAATTTGTTTCAAATGAAGCAATAATAGGTATATATTATTTCTTAGATGGAGAGAATTTAAGAAACGAACTTCAATACCTAATTGATAATAATATCAATAAACAAGGGGAGTATCAACTCACCGATGCTCTTCAAAATATGTTGGACAAAGGCTTAGAGTTTATAACCAATGACGTTAGAGAATGGTTAGATTGTGGAAATAAAAACGCAACAGTCAATACCAACCAACGTATATTGGAACTAAAAAAAGATAAAGAAACCCTTGTTTCCAAAGAAATAACAACAAACAATTCTAAAATTATATCTCCATGCTATATTGCAAATGGTGCACAGATTATTAATTCAGAGATAGGACCCTATGTTTCAATAGGAGAAAACACAATTATTACATCTTCACACATTGCCAATGCAATTATCCAAAACAATTCTTCGTTATTAGATGTCAAAACGAGTAATTCAATGATTGGCAGTAATACCATTATTGAAGGCACAACACAAGAATTAAGTATAGGAGATTATTCAGAAATAAAACAATGAAACATAGCTTAAAGAATCTATTCACAACCCCATTAATCACATTACTATTAATAGTTCTTTTGTTTTTCTCGTGTAAAACAAGCAATAAGTCCTCTGATAGCTCTATAAGCTCTAACAAAAAAACTTTAACCAATCCTCAAAGAGAATATACTTCAAAGCAACTCTCAATTGATGGATTGTTCTTAGATGCTTGCACTCAAAAAGAATTAGGCAATTTAGACAAAGCCCTAAGCCTCTACGATGAAGTAATAAAGCAAGACGAAACCTATGCAGCTGCCTATTTTGACAAAGCAAGCATATTATTTAATAAAAGAGATGTAAAGGAATCCATAGCCTTAACCAACAAAGCCATTTCCTTAGACTCAAAAAATATTTGGTATCGTTTGCAATTGATTCAAATCTACCTAAACACTTCCGACTTTGGTAATGCAGCCAAAGAATATGAAAATATAATCAAAATCAATCCTGAAGAAAAAGAATACTACCAAGAACTTGCAGAAGTTTACAATAGGAATGGTGATTATGATAATATGCTAAAAACACTAAATCAAATAGAGAAGAAATGGGGGCCAACTGAAGAACTCTCAATGATTAAGTTCCGCTACTATATGCAACAAAAAGAATATGAAAAGGCAGAAAAAGAAATAGAAAACATACAAAAGACTTCCTCCGAACAAACTCCTTATTTAGCAATATTAGCTGAAATCAATATGACTAAGAAGAACTACTCCAAAGCCTTAGAATACTACAAGCAAATAGAAGAAATCAATCCGCAAGACCCTTATATTAATGTATCTTTTGCAAACCTCTACTATGTTCAAAACGACAAGGCTCAAGTTTATCACTATTTAAATAAGGCTATAAAAAATAAAAACCTTGATTTTTCAACAAAGATACAAGTTCTATTAACCATTTACGCCAAAACTGTGGACGATAATCCAGAAGATTTCAAGCATTTCTTTACACTTTTAGAAGAGCTCGCAGTCCATTATCCACAAGAAAAGGCTGTATGGGAGCTTCTTTCAACAGGTTATATGAAGACTTCTCAATTTGAGAAAGCCGTCCAAAGCATTAGAACTGCAATTCAAATAGGCGAAGCCTCCAAAGGTAAGCAACCCAATGAATTTGAATTATACCAAAACCTACTCTTTGCCCTTTCGGCTCTTGGGGAACAAGACTCGGTTATAAAAGAATCGCAAAAATCCATAGAACTCTTTCCCGAACAGCCCGTTCCATATCTTTTCTTAGGTATAAACCAACTATATAAAGCTAATTATATAGAGTCAAAAGCCGTACTAACACAAGGGCTTAGCTTAGTTGTAGATAATAAAGCCCTCTTGGAAGACTTTTATTCCAATTTAGGAGAGGTGTGCTACAAATTAGACCAAAGCCAAGAAGCCTTTACCTATTTTGATAAAACCTTAGAAATAAATCCAAACAACTATATAATACTTAATAATTATGCCTATTATCTTTCTTTAAAAGAAACCAATTTGGATAAAGCTGAGCAAATGGCAAAGAAAGCCTTTGATAAATTCCCCGACCAACAAACCTTTGTAGATACTTATGCTTGGGTTCTTTACAAGAAAAAAGACCATAAAGGTGCATATCAAGCTATGCAAAGCATAATTAAACAAAAAGACTCATGGAGCCAAACCATTAAAGAACATTATGACCAAATACTCGAAGCTCTTAATCCTTAATTTAATCCTAATCCTTTTCTTCTGGGCTTGTAGCAAATCGCCTCAAAGAAACACCCTTGATGGAATGGTTCAAGGTAGTTATTATCATATAATCTATTATGCCACTCCAACCCAAAACCAAAGTGTCTCACAAGACCTTCAAAACCTTTTCAACCAAATTGACCAAAGTGTTTCCCTTTGGAATAAAGAAAGCCTTATAAACCAAGTCAATCAAAATAAAGACGTAGAGTTAGATAGCATTTTTATAGATTGCTTTGTTAAAAGTCAAGAAATCTCCGAGCTAACCGAAGGTTACTTAGATTGTACTATTGGAGCATTGGTTGAGAAATACGGCTTTGCTGCCAAAGAAAGAGAAGAAATAACCCAAGAACAGATAGACTCACTTTTGCAATATGTAGGTTACAATAACATCAAGATAGAAAACTCCCGAATCAAGAAGAAATTTGCTCAAACTAAGATAGATTTTAATGCCATTGCACAAGGCTACACAAGTGATAAAATAGCTCAATACTTCTTTCAAAAAGGGATAACTAATTTTATTATAGATATAGCTGGAGAAGTTAGAGCTAATGGAACAAAAGATAATGGAAAACTTTGGACTTGTGCCATAGAGCAACCATCCGATAGTAGCAACCAAGAGCGTTCCTATAATACTTATTTAGAGCTTAAAGATCAATCCATTGTAACCTCAGGCAGCTATCGTAAATATTATATAGATGAAAAAGGAAATAAAAAATCGCACACCATAGATCCTTTCACTGGAAGGAGTGTAACTCATAATTTGCTTTCTGTATCGGTGGTTGATAAGAGTGCTACTCTTTGCGATGGGTTAGCAACGGCATTTATGGTAATGGGCTTAGAAAAAAGTAAAACCTTCCTTCAACATCATCCTCATATCCAAGCTCATTTTATCTATTGGGACAATAATCAGTATCAGACCTACACTACTCCCAATCTCAAACATCGCATAAACTACATTCGTGAATAGCCTTGTGGAATAGTAAAAGGAATATCTAAGGCATCATTAATCCGTTGCTTGTCAAAGTTTATCTCCACAATAGAAGTCTTACCTGTAAAGACCAAAACCCTCATTGTCTCAACCAAACGAATATTAGGTAGACTTAAATAAGAATTATAATGAATATCCATCTTATGCTTAGAGTCTGTAATCAAGAAATAATTCCTCTCAATATATTTCAAATCGGTATTATACTCTATCAATTGATTTAGCTTAGGAAACAAATCTTGATTAGAATTATGCCTACGTTCAGCAAAATAAAGTTCCGCTCTGTTTTCATTGTTTTTTAGAACATAACCAGTATCTGCATACGACTGGAAATCTTCACCCAATAACATGCTCTGCAATATATCATAGCTCAAAGAAAATCCTAAAATATCACGAAGAAAAACATAATCACCAGAAAAATATTCCCTTTCTAATTTATTAATCACCTTTATACTATCCTTGGTTAGTAAAGCTCTGACACCCTCAAAACCAAACTTTCCTATGGAGAGCCAAATAACGCTATCCTTAATAATTCTTATATTTCCACTAAATGAATTTCCTCCATAAATTACCGAGACCTTGGAGCTAAGAGATGAAAATCCTGCCGATAAATCGGTGATTTCCTTAACCATAAGCTTATCTTTTTCAGTCTTTAAAAGAGCCTCTGTTTTTTGTAAATCAACTGAATCTTTCTTTTCGAAAGTATGAGTTATATCGTTATATAAAGGATTAGTCAGCTCTCTTTGAGTTTTACAAGAAACTAATGAAAGCAGGGTTACAACCATTAAAACCAAGAAATAAAACCTATTTTTCTTCATATAAATAAATTATTAGATTAAGACTGCAAAGATATATAAAAAAGTTTAATTATTATTAGCTTATAAATTATGTAGTTGCATAGCTTTTAAATTGGGTATGAATATATTCGCATTTAAAAAACTATCTACTTCTATGAACTTTACTGCTTGACAATTTTTAGTTTTCCAAAATATCCAAAATACTAATTCTATAATAAAGCCAAAACAATAAAATACAATTAATTTAATGTAGTATTTATTATTTTTGTATCTTTGTCAATTCAAATCTTGATTTTATATGAGTTTAAAAGAAAAAATTATTCCTTCTCTATTACCTAAACATATTGCTGTTATTATGGATGGTAATGGTCGCTGGGCTAAACAAAAAGGTAAGGAAAGAATTTTTGGGCATCAAAACGGAGTGCAAAGTGTTAGAGATGTAACTGAGGCTTCGGTAGAGTTAGGCATTGGATTCTTAACATTTTATGCTTTTTCAACTGAGAATTGGAACCGTCCAAAAGAGGAAATAGACGGACTTATGCACTTGTTTATGCAGGCTATTGAGAATGAAACGCCTACCCTAATGAAGAATAATGTCCGCTTTGAGGTGATTGGTGAAATTGAGAAGCTACATCCTCAAACCACTCTAACCATGAATAGAGTTAGAGATTTGACCAAAAATAATACAGGCTTAACTATGATTATTGCTTTAAGTTATTCTTCCCGTTGGGAGATTACTAAGGCAGCAAAAGAAATAACCAATAAAGTAATAAATAATGAGCTAAGCCTTGAAGCTATAACGGAAGAAACTATTTCTAATTATTTGTGCACTAAAAATTTTCCTGACCCTGATTTGCTTATACGAACTTCTGGTGAGTTGCGTTTGAGTAATTTTCTTATGTGGCAGTTAGCCTATTCGGAATTATACTTCACCAATGTACTATGGCCTGACTTCTCAAAGGAGAATTTATATGAGGCAATTGTTGATTATCAGTCAAGAGAAAGACGATTTGGCAAAACAAGTGAGCAATTATCCAATTAATTTTAACAAAGTACAAAATTTATTGCAATTATTTGCGTTAGAGTATCATTAATTTATAAAATAAGAACGATAATAAACGAACTATAAGCTACGAGAATGAAGATTTTAAGACCCATACTTTTGTTTTTCTTTTCTGGAATATTCCCCTTTCTTGCTTTCTCTCAACAAGACTCTACAAAAGCTCCTATTTTTGATGTAGATTACCTGTATCCAAAAGAGTATGAAATAGGAAATATAGTTGTTACGGGGGCCGACCACTTAGACCATCCTTCCATTATTTTGATTTCGGGCGTATCCATTGGAGAGAAAATTCTTATTCCAAGCGACAAAACAACTAAAATTGTGGATAACCTTTGGAAGCAAGGGATTTTTGAAAATGTAGAAGTTGTAGTTCAAAAGGTTGAAGGTAGGACTGTTTTCTTAGAGTACAAGCTCGAAGCAAAGCCACGACTTGGAAGTTTTAGATTTAATGGTGTTAAAAAAGGAGAGGCCGACAAACTCAGGGAACAACTAAAATTGATGTCAGGAGATATTGTTACAGAGAATTTAAAGATTAATTCAGAGAATATTATAAAGGATTTCTTTTTAGATAAGGGTTATTATAACACAGATGTAATTATTGACCAACGCAAAGATACCTCAACTACTCGTAATGATGTAACTCTTTTATTTAAGATTAATAAGGGTAAGAAAGTAAAGATTAAAGATGTTATTGTTAGTGGTAGTAAATCATTGAAAGAGCCTTGGTGGAAGATTTGGAGCAAGTCTTCTAATAGTATTGTACGTTCTCAAATGAAAGATACAAAGCGTTATAGATGGTGGAGAGTATGGAAGAGTTCACGTTTTATTGATAAGGATTTTGCCAAAGACAAAGAAAATATTATTAAAAAATATAACGAGCAAGGTTTTCGTAATGCAAAGATAGTATCCGATAGTGTTTATCTTATAACTGACAAAGGTAAACAAAAGCTTATTGTTGAATTGGATATTCAAGAGGGACAAAAGTTCTATTTCCGCAATATTACTTGGGTTGGTAACACCAAATACACCTCTGAAGACTTAGGTAAGCGTTTGAGAATTCATAAAGGAGACCCTTATAATGAGGTCCTTTTAGAGAAAAATCTTAGCTATGACCCAACAGGAACAGATATTACCGCCCTCTATCAAGATGATGGATATTTATTCTCGTCCATAACTCCTATTGAAATTAATATACAAAACGATTCCATAGATATAGAAATGAGGGTGCATGAAGGAAAACAAGCACGAATTGGCAAGGTTTCTATTTCAGGAAACACCCGAACAAATGACCATGTTATTTTAAGAGAACTTAAAACCCTTCCAGGACAGCTTTATTCTCGTGATAATGTTATTCGTTCTCTTAGAGAATTACAACAATTACAATATTTTGACCAAGAAAAACTCAATCCATTAATTAAGCCTGATGAGAAGAACGGTTTAGTTGATATTGAATACGAACTTACAGAGGTCAATTCCGACAAACTTGAAGTTTCAGGAGGTTGGGGTGCAGGTCAGGTGATAGGAACAATTGGAGTAACGTTCACCAATTTCTCAGCTAAGAATCTATTTAATAAGAATGCTTGGCGACCACTTCCTTCGGGAGATGGGCAGCACCTCTCTTTAAGAGCTCAAACTAATGGTACATATTATTATTCACTACAAGCTTCTTTCACAGAACCATGGTTGGGAGGCAAAAAGCCTAACGCTTTAAGTCTTTCAACTTATTATTCTTATCAAGATGATGGATATTGGAATAACTCTGGGAAGCCAAATTATTGGTTAAGTATTTTTGGAGCATCGGTTTCTTTGGGACAAAGACTTAAATGGCCTGACGATTATTTTACTTTTGTTCAAGGAATTTCTTTCCAACAATATAATGTAAAGAATTATAGTGCCATAGAGAATTTTAACAATGGTCGTTCAAATAATATCAACTACAATATAACCATTGCCCGAAACTCATCCGATTCTCCAATTTACCCTCGTTATGGTTCTGATGTTTCACTCTCCACTCAATTTACTCCTCCATATTCCTTGCTTAATGGTAAAGACTATACACAAATGTTACCAGAGGATAGATACAAATGGTTAGAATACTATAAGGTAAATACTAAGGCAGCTTGGTACTTTAATATTATAGATAATTTGGTTATTAGCACAAGAGCAAGGTTTGGATTTTTGGGGCAATATAATAAGAAAGTCGGATATTCTCCATTTGAAAGATATTATGTAGGCGGTGATGGTTTACAAGGTTGGGCATTAGATGGTAGGGAGGTTATTGCTTTAAGAGGATATACCACATCAGCACTTTCTCCAAAGAACGGAGCAATGGTGTACGATAAATTTACATTAGATATTCGTTATCCAATATCCCTAAATCCAATGGCGACAATTTATGCTTTAGGTTTTTTTGAGGCAGGTAATTCATGGGCAACTTTTGAAGGCTTCTCACCATTTAAGATGTATCGTTCAGTAGGAGTAGGTTTAAGATTATTTATGCCAATGTTCGGACTAATAGGAATTGATTGGGGCTATGGATTTGACCAAGTACCAGGTAACCCAACAGCAGGAGGACCACAATTCCACTTCTCAATAGGACAAAGTATAGATTAGGTACAATATTTGATAAGAGTTTAAATATTAATATAAAAAATAAAGAGATATGAAAAAACTATTTGTATTATTATTCTTTTTTGTAGCAAGTGTTACAACGTTTGCTCAGAAATTTGCGAGTGTAGATTCAGAATATATATTAGGCAATATGCCAGAGTATAAACAAGCACAAAGAGAATTAGATGACCTTTCAGTTCAATGGCAAAAGGAAGTAGAGAGTAAGTTTCAGATTGTGGACAAGCTCTACAAAGCATTCCAAGCAGAAAGTGTATTATTGCCCGATGAGTTGAAGACTAAGAAAGAAAACGAGATTATTGCAGCCGAAAAGCAAGCTAAAGAACTTCAAAAACAACGCTTCGGTAACGATGGCGATTTGGCAAAGAAACGTTCCGAACTCGTTAAACCAATTCAAGACAAGATATATAACGCTATAGAAAAGATAGCATCAGAGAAAAACTACGCCATAATCTTTGACAAATCAAGTGGAGCTTCCATCTTATATGTGGATTCCAAAACAGATGTTAGCGATTTAATCTTAGCAGAACTTGGATACAAAACAAGCAGTAATAAGAAAAGTAGATAATTACAATTAATTATGTATTTTTGCATCCCAAATTCAAAAGACAATTAATAATAAATATATTTTAAAAAGAATGAAAAGAACAATTCAACTATTAATTCTTGTTATATCTATCTCATTAACAAGTAATTTATTCGCACAAAAAACATTAAAATTAGGCCATTTCTCTTCAGCCGAACTCATTAAGAAAATGCCAGAAGGCGATTCGGCACAACTTGTTATGCAGAAATATGTAGAAGAGTTGCAAAAAGAAGCCGAGTCTATGGAAAAAGAATATAATCGTCTTACAGCCGAATTTCAAGCCAAAGAAGCTCAGCTTTCAGACCTTTTGAAACAAAGTAAACAACGTGAGATTGTATCAGTAGGACAGCGATTCCAAGAGTTTCAACAAAGTGCACAGGAAGATATTCAAAAGAAACAAACTGAGATAATGTCTAAAATAACAGATAAAATTAAATCAGTGGTTGCTGAAGTGGCAAAAGAAGGTAAATACACCTATATCTTTGAATCCAATGGCATTCTTTGGTATTCGGAAGATAGCGAAGATATTACTCCGCAACTTTTGAAGAAATTAAATTTAAAATAATACTTTTTACGTAACAACAATAATAAGAGGTAATTGCATAGGTAGATATTTGAGAAGTTTTTGTTTTATAGGGTAAAAAATGAAAAAATATTTGTCTATAATAAAAAAATATCTACCTTTGCAAACTCAAAATTATGCGGATGTGGCGTAATTGGTAGCCGCGCTAGACTTAGGATCTAGTGTCGAGAGACGTGGGGGTTCGAGTCCCTTCATCCGCACAAAATCAACGCAATAACAAAAAAAATAGTCCTTGTTTTATGGGACTATTTTTTTTGTTATCTTCAATTTCCCTATAATTACATTTGATTTCTATTTTTATAATTTTAATTTTATGAATCCTTAATTCATTTTTCTAACTCTTTAATCTAATAATTTGTCTTTTGATTCTATTTTTATGGAATCAAATTCTAATTAACCAACTTAAATAATTACGAAAACTTCAGAAAAAATAAATTATCTTAGATAAAAAGAAATTTATTCGTTGATTATTCATATGTAAACAAAGTATGAGTTCTATTGAGTGTTACAGATTTTTATCATCTTAAATTTATAGGTTTTGCTTTTGACTATTATGTTTAAATCTGCAAACAATTTACTTTATCTTTTGAGAGTATTATAAAGAGATTATGGAAAATATATTGTATTTTTGCAATCTTATGGATTCAAAAAGATTACAAAAAGTGGCTCGGCTTATCCAAAAGGATTTAGGCGAGATTCTTCAAATGGAAGCTTCTAATTTGTTTGAAGGGGCTATGATTACGGTTACAGGAGTTAGAGTGTCGGCAGATTTGTCGCTGGCTCGTGTATATGTTAGTATTTTTGCAGTGAGAGGGAAAAAAGTGGAAGAGATTTTTGAACTCTTAGAACAAAAGAAAGCTCTCGTTAGAATGAAATTAGCACAAAGGGTTAGACATCAACTTAGGGTTATCCCTGAAATAGCATTTTTTATTGATGATAGCTTAGACTACATGGAGAATATTGACAATCTACTAAAATCATAGTGAAACTACCTCTATTCATAGCTTGGCGTTATTTCTTCTCAAAGGAAAAACTTAAAGTGATTAATATCATTTCGTTGATTTCTTTGATAGGGATTGTTATAACCACGTCAGCTCTTTTGGTAGTTTTGTCGGTTTTTAATGGCTTTACCTTTGTAGGGACTAAAATACTTTCTTATTCTAATGCTCCTCTTGTGATTGAGGCAAGTAAAGGAAAGGTGTTTTCCTTAGATTCCATACCTTTTGATAAGGTAAAAGCATTGGGGAAAATAGAAGTTGCAACGCCTATTTTAAAAGAAAATGCCTTGGTTTCTTTCAAAGATAATTATGTTTTGGTTCAAATGAAAGGTATAGAGGAAGATTATGTGAGAATAGGTAGGATAGATACCTCTATGGTTGAGGGGAGTTTTCTTTTGAAGAAATTTGATTATGATGCTGGGGTTTTGGGTCTGGGACTAACTAAGAGCCTTTCGTTGGGAATGAATGCAGATATTGTTGGAGCTCTATTAAGCGTGGTGGTTCCTAAGCGTGATGCTAAGGTTTCTATTGTCGAGCAGGATATGTTCTATACCAAGAAATTGGTTTATGCAGGAAGTTTTCAGATGAATGCATCAATAGACCAAACAGATATGCTTGTGCCCTTGGATTTTGCTCGTCAGATATTGGATTATTCAAATAATGAGGTTAGTGCTGTTTTGCTCCGTGCCAAGAATGAAAGAGATATTCCAAAGCTTAAAGCTCAAATTCAGGATATGCTTGGAAAGGATTTTTCAGTTAAAGACATATTGGAGCAAGACCCTATCTATAATAAAGTTGTAAAGGCAGAAAGATTTGGGGTTTATGTGATTTTGGCCTTTATTATTTTTATTGCAACATTTAATGTTATGGGTTCGTTATCATTATTAATAATGGATAAGAAGAAGGATATTCTTATTTTGCATTCAATGGGTGCAACTCTAAGTTCTATTAGGTGGATTTACTTTTTAAATGGGCTTATACTTTCGTTGATTGGTGCAACTATTGGATTGATTATTGGACTTGCAATTTGTTTATTACAACAACATTTTGGAGTAATTAAAATGGGTAACGGAGAGTTTGTTGTTGATGCTTTCCCTGTACAGATTAAAATAATGGATATTTTTTATGTATTTTTATTAGTTTTATCTATTGGAGCGTTATCTATTGCTCTAATGGTAAGTAGGATTAAATTTGAAAATAAAAAACAAGTAGATTGATATGGAACTATATGTTTACAATACTTTAACAAGAAAGAAGGAACTTTTTAAGCCAATTAACCCTCCTAATGTTGGGCTTTATGTTTGTGGCCCTACTGTTTATGGAGACGCTCATCTTGGACATGCACGTCCGGGAATTAGTTTTGATATTATGTTTCGTTATCTTACATTTATTGGTTATAAAGTTAGATATGTGAGAAATATTACTGATGTTGGTCATTTAGAAAATGACTCTGACCAAGGTGAAGATAAGATTGCAAAAAAGGCTCGTTTGGAACAATTGGAACCAATGGAAATTGCTCAATACTATACTAAGAGGTATCTTGATGCAATGGATTTATTGAATGTTCTTCGTCCAAGCATACAACCTTCTGCTTCTGGACATATTATGGAACAGATTGAAATTGTAGAAAAGATTTTAGAGGCTGGTTATGCTTATGTTTCAGAGGGAAGTGTTTATTTTGATGTTTTGAAGTATCAGAATGACACTAATAAATATGGTATTCTTTCCAATAGGGTTATAGAGGATATGCTTCAAACAACACGGGAGTTGGAAGGACAGCACGAAAAACGCAATCCTGCTGATTTCGCTCTTTGGAAGAAAGCCCAACCCGAACATATTATGCGTTGGAAATCGCCTTGGAGTGATGGTTTCCCAGGGTGGCACTTAGAATGTACGGCAATGAGTGCAAAGTATTTGGGAGAGAAATTTGACATACATGGTGGAGGACTTGACCTTTTGTTCCCTCATCACGAATCAGAGATTGCTCAATCGGTATGTGCCTTTGGTCATGAGCCAACAAATTATTGGATACATAATAATATGATAACTATTGCTGGTCAGAAAATGGGTAAGAGTTTGGGGAATTTTATAACTTTGGAGCAGCTCTTCAACGGAACCCATAAAATCCTAAACAAAGCTTACTCTCCAATGACAATTCGCTTCTTTATCCTTCAAGCTCACTATCGCTCAACCCTTGATTTTTCAAATGAGGCTCTTTTAGCCGCAGAGAAAGGACTCAAACGTTTACTTGAAGCTCAAAGAAACCTTAAAAAGATAAGTCCTTCAAAAGAAAACACGGTTAATATTAACGAAATAAACCAGAAATGTTTGGAGGCTATGAATGATGACTTTAATACTCCAATAGTTATTTCTTATCTTTTTGAAGCTGCAACAATAATCAACAGACTTATAGAAGGACAAGAAAAGATAGATGAAAAAGGATTAGAAGCATTAAATAAATTGTTTGATAATTGGCTTTTTGAGATTTTGGGAATAAAAGATGAGCTCTCTTCAAATATGATGCCAACCATTGAAGGTTTGGTTAAGATGATTATAGAGCTTCGTCAAGATGCAAGAGCAAATAAAGACTGGGCAAAATCAGACGAATTAAGAGACAAATTAGCTTCCTTAGGAGTTAAGATAAAGGACTCAAAAGATGGAGTAAGTTGGACTTTGGATTAGATAATAAAATCTTAGAGTAAAATAATAAAATTGAAATACATATAAATATTGAGTTCAGATGAAAAAATATGGGTTAATAATATTATTGGTAGCTTTTATTTTATGTTTTGTTAGTTGTAAAGACAAAAAATCAAAAGAAGAAGTATCAACGTTTAATTATTCAAGTGTAGAAATTCCTAATTTCAATGCAGATAGTGCTTTCCATTACGTCAAAATGCAATGTGATTTTGGGCCAAGAGTACCCGAGTCTAAGGCACATAAAGATTGTGGTGATTATTTGGTTTGGTTTTTCAAACAATATGCTGATACTGTAATTGAACAACATTTTACATCCAAGCTATATAATGGAAAACCAGTTAAAGGCAGGAATATAATTGTAAGTTTTAATCTTTCTTCAACCAATAGAACTCTTTTTGCAGCACATTGGGACTCTCGAGCTTGGGCAGATGAAGACCCTGATGAGAAAAACCATAAAACACCAATCATAGGTGCTAACGATGGAGCTTCGGGAGTAGGAGTTTTGATGGAAATGGCAAGATGTATGAAACTTAAACCAACGCCACTTGGGATAGACATTATTCTATTTGATGTGGAAGACCAAGGAACTCCTTCGTGGGATGAAACCGATGTAGAGGATCAAACTGATTGGTGTTTAGGTTCTCAATATTGGTCAAAGAATACTCATATTCCTTTCTATCAAGCTCAATACGGCATACTCTTAGATATGGTTGGTTACTCTAATGCACGCTTTGCTAAGGAAGCACAATCAATGTATTATGCTGGTTCCATTATGGATAAGGTATGGCAAATTGCACTAGATAGAGGCTATGCGAGTATGTTTGTGAATGAAAAGACCGGTGGAGTTATGGATGATCATGTTTGGGTAAATCAAAATGCCAAAATACCTATGATCAATATTGTGCAGCACGACCCAACAACAAGTTTCTTCCCGTATTGGCATACTTTGAAAGACGATATTAATTGTATAAGCAGAAATACTTTAAAGGCTGTTGGTGAGGTTTGTTTGGTTGCAATATATAGTGCTTCGTAAACGTTAGATTGTTATGAAAAGAAGATTAATTATATTATTTTCAATACTTATAATAAGCTTTACTGCTTGTAAGGATGATTCGTTTGATTATGGGTATGTGAATTTTTATATTAATCCAGAGAGCACAGAGTATTTTAATCTTAATTATGGCAATAGAGGTTGGGAATATTTTGAGGGAGGAATGAGGGGAGTAGTTGTATTTAGGATTAATTATGGAGAGTTTGTTTGTTACGAACGCTCTTGCACTGCCAAAGATTGCCATGGCAGATTAGACGTTGATGAAGTGTCTAATTCATTATTAATTTGTCAGAAATGTAATTCAAGTTTCTTGTTTATTGATGGCTCTCCAACAAATAATAGCCAGGCAAAGAGAAGTTTGTATTCCTATTGTTGTTACTTTGATGGGACTAATTTATGGGTGAATAATTGTAATTGATATGAGAGTGTTTTTATCTTATCTTCTTTTCCCAATTAGTATCTTCTACGGTATAGTAGTGTATTTTAGAAATAAGTTCTACGATTTTGGTTGGTGTAAGTCTCAAAAACATAATGTTACAACCATTGGGGTTGGAAATCTAAGGGCAGGAGGAACGGGTAAAACTCCGCATGTTGAATACCTGATAGAGGTGCTTTCAAAGGATTATAATATTGCTGTACTAAGTCGTGGTTATGGACGAAAAACTAAAGGCTTCAAGCAATTAGATGCAGATAAAGATACTGCTCTAACTGTTGGAGATGAACCTTTGCAGATGAAAAAGAAATTTCCTGATATTAGTTTTGCAGTTTGTGAGGATAGAAACAAAGGAGTAAAGGAACTTGAAAAAAGGATTAATGGATTAGAATTGGTTATCTTAGACGATGTATTCCAACATAGAGCCTTAGATTTGGATTTATCAATTCTTCTCACAGAATATTCTCATCCATTTTTCAAAGATAAGGTTCTCCCTTTTGGAATGTTGCGAGAGCAAAAGAAAGGATATAAAAGAGCAGACTATATATTAATTACAAAGTCTCCCGAGAACTATACCATGGGTGATAGACTTTCTTTTGAGGCAGATATTAAACCTAAGAAGTATCAGAAGGTGTTTTTTAGTCATATTGAATACAAACCTTTATACTTGATGTCTGATAATGAAAAGAAAATAGAAATTCAAGACCAAAAAGTAATTTTATTAACAGGAATTGCGGACAATAGCATAATAATAGAGTATTTAAGTTCAAAGACACAAATTATAGATAAGTTGGAGTATGCTGACCACCATAATTTTTTAGATAAAGACATAGATAAAATAATTAGTCTCTATAATTCAAAGCAAGAGATAAATCCTATTATAATCACAACAGAAAAAGATGCAGTTAGACTTTTAGGCTTTGAAAAGCTCAATAACCTTCCAATATATGTTCTTCCAATAGGACTAATAATTACATCTTCGGTTACAAAATCAGTAAGTTTTAAAGAAATAATTTTAGATGATGTTAGAAAAAATAAAAGCTACGATAGAATTTATCACAACTAATGTAAAAACACGTCCTCTTTTTGGGATTGTTTGTGGTAGTGGATTGGCAAATATTGTAAATATTATTGAAGTAGAGAAAGTATTAGACTACTCAATTATTCCTAATTTTGCACTCTCGACAGCCGATGGACATAAGAGTAAATTAATATTTGGAACAATTAAAGGTAAACCTGTGGTTGCTATGCAGGGAAGGTTTCATTACTATGAAGGTTACTCAATGCAAGAGGTAACATTTCCAATTAGAGTGATGAAAGCATTGGGCATAAAGACCCTAATCTTAACCAACGCATCAGGAGGAGTAAATCCAGAGTTTAATGTTGGAGATATAATGATAATAGAAGACCATATCAATCTAATGCCAAACCCATTGATAGGTAAGAATGATAATAATTTAGGAACACGTTTCCCTTCAATGAGCAAGGCTTATACTCCAAATTTGATTAAGTTAGGTCAAGAGATAGGCAAACAAAATGAAATAGAACTCAAAAAAGGAGTGTATTTAGGCAATACAGGCCCAAGCTACGAAACTCCTGCTGAGTATAAATTCTATCATAAGGTTGGGGCCGATTGTGTTGGAATGAGCACCGTGCCAGAAGTTATTGTTGGAGTGCATTCGGGATTGGATATTTTTGCAATGAGCCTAATTTCAAATGTATTTAGAGATGAGATAAGAGCTGACTGCACGACAGAAGAAGTTTTGGAAGCAGGTAAAAAGGCGGAGAATAAGATGATGCTTATGGTTGAACAACTAATAGAAAGGATTTAATGCAGAAGGTATTAATAAAAGATATAATTGAAGCAATAGAATTATTAGCTCCACTTAACTGGCAGGAAGAGTACGATAATTCGGGATTGACATTAGGTAATATAGAAGAAGAATGTAAAGGAGTTTATGTTTGTTTAGACGTTTCTGACCAAGTAATAAATAAAGCATTAGAAGAAAATTGCAATCTAATTATATCACATCATCCAATCATATTTAAGGGAATAAAGAAAATAGATTATAGTTCCAAACAAGGAAATATAATTGTCAAAGCAATAAAGAATGAAATCACTCTTTATGCTCTTCATACCAATATAGATAATGCTCTTTTTGGAGTAAATGGAATTCTTGCAGAGAAATTAGGACTAAAAAACCTTAAAGCCCTAAGTAATTTTAATTTATTTGAAAATGAAAACTGGTTAGGTGCAGGTGCAATTGGTGAGCTTGAAGCACCAATAAATAAGGAAGATTTCTTTAATTACTTGAAAAAAGTTCTAAACATTCCTTCCATCAAACATAATGCAAAAGAGCAAAAGTTAATTCAAAAAGTAGCAGTTTGCGGAGGAAGCGGGAGCTTTTTAATTTCAAATGCAATAAAACTTCAAGCAGATATATTTATTACCGCAGATATTAAATACCACGATTTTATTGACAACGATGACAAGATATTACTTGCAGAGATAGGTCATTTTGAAAGCGAACAATTTATAAAAGAAAGGATTATTGCAATTCTTTCTGAAAAGTTTTGTAATTTTGTCCCCTTAATTTTGGATAAAACTCCAAATGGAATAAAATACTTTTAAAACAATAATATATAATGGCAAAGAAAGTTACAGCAAAAACCAAAGCAGAAACACTTGCTGCTCCAATTAAAAGAAGTGAAGAGGCAGATGTAACAGTTGAAAGAAGATTAGTTGCATTGTACAAACTACAACAAATAGATTCACAAATAGATAAAATTAGAATAGTTAGAGGTGAGTTGCCATTAGAGGTACAAGACCTTGAAGACGAAATTGTAGGGTTGGAAACCAGAATCGCAAAGTTTAAGACAGAAATGGACGCCTTAGAACAGAAGATTATTGAGAGAAAAGCAATGATTAAAGATTGTACTGCCTTAATAAAGAAATATACCGACCAACAAAATAACGTTAGAAACAATCGCGAATACGAGTCGTTAGCGAAGGAAATAGAGTTCCAAAACTTAGAAATACAACTTTGCGAAAAGAGAATAAAGGAAGCTGACCAAGACCTTGAACGCCATAAACAAGAAGTTGCCAAAATTAACGAAATACTTGAAGACAAGAGAAAAGACCTTGAAGTAAAGAAAGCTGAATTGGACGAAATAGTTGAAGAAACCCAAGAAAGAGAAAAGGTATTATTGGCAGAAAGCAAGGAGAACGAAAGCTTAATTGATGAAAGATATTTAACTGCATACCACAAAATCCGTAATAATTCAAGAAATGGCTTAGCTGTTGTGGAAGTTGATAGAGATGCTTGTGGCGGATGTTTTAATAAAATTCCTCACCAAAGACAAATGGATATAAGAATGCACAAAAAGATTATAGTTTGTGAATACTGCGGTAGAATTCTTGTAGACCAAACCATAGTTGCAGAAGTTAATAATCCGTAATAAGATACATTATATTAAGGGAGTTTTTTCTTTAAAACAATAAATGACAACCTACAAATACATCCATAATCCTTCAATTGTTCAGAATGATTGTCTAAAACAAGTCAATGTTTTAATACAAGGCGATAGAATAATTAAGATTTCTGAAATAGAAATTGAAGATTTACCTTTGAGAACAGAGATAATTGAGGCTAAGGGTTTGATTTTGTTGCCAGGTATTATTGATACACACGTACATTTTCGTCAGCCGGGATTAGAAAGTAAAGCAGATATGCAATCGGAGTCTAAGGCTGCCATTGCAGGAGGGGTAACCACTGTATTTGATATGCCAAACACAGCTCCACCTACAACTTCTCTCCAAACACTTTTAGATAAATTGCTTTTGGCAAAAGAAAATATGCTATGCAATTATAAATTCTATCTCGGAATAACAAATAATAATTTGGAAGAGGCTCTACAAATTGACCCAAATCTAATATGTGGCTATAAGATATACCTTGGCTCTTCAACCGGAGATATGCTTGTTGATAAGAAACAAGCCATTGAAGGACTATTTGAAAGGAGTAATTTAGTAATCACTGCTCATTGCGAAGACGAAAAAAGAATTAGACAAAACACTGCTCTATATAAAGAAAAATACCCTAATAACGATGCCCCACCTTCCATTCATCCTTTGGTAAGAGATGCAGAGGCATGTTTCTTATCAACACAATTTGCCATAAACCTTGCAAAAAATAAAACTCATCTTAACATTGCTCACATCACTTCTGAAAAAGAACTAAGCCTATTGCAAAAAGGCAAGGTAAACACCAAACACATAACAGCCGAAGTCTCTCCCATTCATCTTTGGTTTGAGGACAAGGACTTTGAACGTTTAGGCAATAAAATTAAATGTAATCCTTCCATAAAAACCTCAAAAGACAGAGAAGCCCTAAGAAAAGCCTTGCGTGAGGATAAAATAGATTTTGTTGCAACTGACCACGCCCCTCATTTATTATTAGAAAAAGAAAAACCCTATTTTCAAGCTCCTTCTGGCATTCCTTCCATCCAATTCTCACTACCAATAATGCTTGAATTAGTGAAGCAAGGAGAGCTAACCCTGTCGCAATTACAAGAAAAAATGTGTGAGAATCCAGCTACTTACTTTGGCTTGGAGGGTAGGGGATTTGTGAAAGAGGGTTATTATGCCGATTTAGTGTTAGTGGATTTGAACAATGGCTTTGAGGTAAAACAAGAAAATATATTGTCAAAATGCAAGTGGTCGCCATTTGAAGGCGTTGTTTTCAGTTCAAAAGTGATTTCGACTTTTGTTAATGGCCAAATCCTCTACCGAGATTAGATTTTCTTTTCTCAATTCTTGATTTCGTAAAAATAACTCTTGATTTAAAGAAATTATCTTTTGATTTAAGAAAATTCTTACTTTGTTTCATTTTTCTTGTATTAATCTCCATTAAAATTTTTAGAGTAAATACTCACTAAAATAAAGATTACTTACAAAACGTTTTGAAACTAAGAAAGATTTAATATATTTGCATGTGTATTAATGTTTAAATATGACATCAAATATTAACTATATTGATTGGGGATTAATTGATTACAAGGAGGCTTGGAAAAAACAAGAGGATATTTTTGATAAGAAAATAGCCGAAAAAATTAATAATCCTAAGTCTTTATCCATAATTCAGGATTTTATTTTATGTGAACATCCTCACGTTTACACTCTTGGAATGCATGGAAAGATAAACAATCTATTGATTAATGAGGAGTTTTTAAAGAAAATAAATGCTACCTACTATAAAACTAATCGTGGTGGCGATATAACTTATCATGGCTTTGGACAAATTGTAGGTTATCCTATTTTAGATATTGAAGCTTTGGGGCTTTCGTTGAAAGGTTATATATCCACCATTGAACAAACAATTATCAACACAATGAAGCTTTATGATATTTCTTGTGAACGTTTGGAAGGTGCAACTGGAGTGTGGATAGATGCTAAGGAAAAGACGGCAAGAAAGATTTGTGCAATTGGAGTTAAGGCTTCTCGTTATATAACTATGCACGGCTTTGCTCTAAATGTTAATACTGACTTGAAATACTTCCAATATATAAACCCTTGTGGTTTTGTGGATAAGGGTGTTACTTCTATGCAGAAAGAACTATCAAAAAAGATTGATGAGAAAGAGGTTAAGCTTTTACTCTACGAAAATTTTATGAAACTAATTAACTAATTATACAATTATAAATACACCAAAATGAATCGTCAAGAACTAATTGATTTAATTAAAAGAAAAAAATCCTTCCTTTGTGTTGGATTAGATTCTGATATTAATAAAATTCCTGCCCACCTTTTAGATAGGGAAGATCCTATATTTGAATTTAACCGAGCTATTATTGATGCAACTTTGCCTTTTACTGTTGCTTATAAACCTAATTTGGCATTTTATGAAAGTTGTGGAATAAAAGGGATGCTTTCTTTAAAGAAGACTATGGACTATTTGTCTAACTTAAAGAAAGAATGCTTCACTATTGCAGATGCAAAAAGGGGAGATATTGGCAATACTTCCGAGCAATATGCTAAGGCTTTCTTGTCGGCTGAGGGTGATTTTGACTTTGATGCTATGACTATTGCTCCTTATATGGGAGAAGACTCTGTTAAGCCTTTTACTATTTATAAGGATAAATGGGTAATACTTCTTGCTTTAACTTCTAATAAGGGGGCAAATGATTTTCAATTTATGGAAGATATTAATGGTAAGCCTTTATTTGAGAAGGTTATAAACAAGAGTCAAGAATGGGCAACTAAGGATAATCTTATGTTTGTTTGTGGAGCAACTCAGGCGAATATGTTTTCTAAAATACGAGAATTAGCTCCGGATAGTTTTTTACTTGTTCCTGGTATTGGGGCTCAGGGAGGTTCCTTGGAAGAGGTCTCAAAATATGGAATGACAAAAGATTGTGGATTGCTTGTTAATTCGTCCAGGGCAATTATCTTTGCTAATTCAAGTACTGATTTTGCTAATTTTGCTCAGCAGGAAGCTCAAAAGGTGCAAGAAGAAATGGGAAAATACTTAGAGCTATATATGAAATAACTTATTGAAAAATGATTAATTAACTAACCTTCCACTATTTTATTATGCTGTATTGGTAAGTACATATTTTTGCTATTAGTTAAATTATCTATTATGAGAAAAAGATTTTGTTACTTATTGTTTTTTTTAATAATAACCATTATTAACACACCTCTTTTTGCTCAAAGCTATAATATGTTAGTAAATGGTTATACAGAAATTCATACAGATAGCGGAACTCTTTACGATGATGGTGGAGCCTCAGGCAACTATTCTATCCATGTGAATGCCAAAACAACAATTTATCCCAACTCTCCAAATGCAAAGATAATAATTAATGGGAGCTTTAATTTAGAACATTACAATAAAACCAAACTACGTATTTATTCAGGAGACACCAATTCAAATAAATTATTATTCTCCAACCAAGCCACACCTTTATCAGGGATAATTAGCGTAACTTCATTAGAAGGGCCAGTTACGGTTTATTTCTTTGTGGACTCAGATAATCCAAAAAGTGGATTTGAGCTTAATATAAGTATATGTAATAATTGTCCTCCATCTCCAAGAATTAATGCTGAAGTTATTAATGATAGTACAGCATTAATATCTTGGACAAATCCTAATGATTATAATGGAAATTGGATAGTTGAATATACCAATAATTGTTTATTAGAAAAGGGTTCAGGAATAAGACTTACGACCTCGGATACAAGTATTATTCTAACTTCTCTTGCTCATTGCGACTTGTATGGAGTGTTGGTCTATACGCCTTGTGATACTCTTGAAAATAGTTGCCCTCAACCAATTCATGATGCCTGCTGGATACAATGCGAATGTGCTGTTCCTATAAGTGCCTCTGCAATTTCAAAAAACGATACTCTTATTGCTTCTTGGACATACTCAGATACAGCAACAATAGAATGGACTGTTATCTTAACTTTAAATGATACAATTATAGACTCAATAGTTACTACTAATCTAAGACAAACCTTTACAGGGCTTGAACCATTGCAATGTTATATAGTTTCAATCTTTCAGAATTGCCATAATGTTTCTTTCGATGAAATATGTAAAATGACTCAAGCTGCGGTCTGCACCCCTTGTCCTTGTCCAATGGTTTTGGATCTAAATTATATCATAGTTCAAGACTCAATTACTTTTTCATGGAACGAACCAAGTGACACAATAGAATGGATAATAGAACTATATTCAGAAGAAAATCTATTAACAACAATTACAACTAATGATACAATAGCTATCTTTAATAATTTACAACCAGCAACTCCTTATAATGTTAGAATATATACAATTTGTAATGAAGACTCCATTATATGTCCAATCTCACTTTCTGTTGTAACTTCTTGTAAATGCCCTAAGGCTCAAAAGATAAAGGTAGAAAATATATCAAATGGATATGCTTTAATTAGTTGGGATAATAATCCTTCTTCTCCTGGTTGGATAGTTGAATATAAGAAAAAAGGAACCACAACAAGCAATTTTCTAACAACCTTTACCAATTCTATAACTATCCCAATTACTCAAAATGCTGCCTATTATGAGATGTGGGTACATTCCTTATGCGATAGTTTAAATCCTGCTTGTGCAAACAAAATAGAATTTATTAATGTTGAAACCATAGGCAATTGTCTTAACTACACTGATTTAAAGTCCGTAAATGTTTCAGCCAAATATGGAACATACCAATATCCATATCAAAATAGCAATTTAATAGACTATGGCTATTTAAGTATAAATAGTCGTCATACTGTTCATTACGACACAGCTCAAAGAGATGAAAGAACAAATAATGCTTTAAGAACAATACCCGAAGGTGAAATGGCTTCAGTAAGATTAGGTAATTGGAGAGATGGAGCACAAGCTGAAAGCCTAACATATAGATATGAGGTTGATACCAATAATTTTGACCTTATGATACTAAAATATGCAATAGTTCTTCAAGACCCAGAACATACTCCTTCTAATCAACCACGCTTTATTTTAGAGGTTTTAAATAATAATGACCAATTAATAGACTCAGTATGTGGTTATGCAAATTTTATTGCAAGCGGTAATTTGGGTTGGAACACTGTCGCAGGCTCAAATGTTATTTGGAAAGATTGGACAACTATTGGTTTTGATATAGCACAGTATCATGGACAAGTAATAAAAGTAAGGCTAACAACCTTCGATTGTAAAGATGGAGGACATTATGGATACGCCTACTACACCTTAAAATGTAGCACTAAAATGATTAAATCCTCAGCCTGCGGAGACACAGACACTAATATATTTTCTGCACCTGAAGGATTCAACTACAAATGGTATTCTACTAAAAACTCAAATAATATTCTTTCCACTTCAAGAACTTTCAATGCTCCTTCTGATAGTTCGCAACATTATTACTGCGTTGTGTCCTCAAAGGAAAACCCTAATTGCAAATTCATTATTAATACCTATGCAGGGATACGTTATCCTTTGGCAGCTTTCTCTTATACATCAACATGGCAAGACTGTACCTTTGAAGTTAAATTTCAGAATGAAAGTAAGATATCCTCAGATGGCATAAACCCAATTATCCCAGAAACCAAATGCGAAAATATTCAATGGATATTTGACGATGGAGATATTCAATATATTGACAATCCGGTAAAATATTATTCCTCCTCTGGAGAATATATAATAAAATTAGTTGCAGGACTTGCCGATAACAAATGCACCGACACATTAGAAATAGTACTAAATTTGGTTAGCCCAAATGGAATACTTAAAATAGTAGGCGACTCCTCTTTATGCATTGGAGAATCAACTACCCTAACAGCAACAATAGAGGGAACTTATAAATGGAATACAGGTCAAACAACTCAATCCATTTCCTTAACTCCAACCAAAGACTCATTATACTTTGTGCAAGTAATAGATACCTCAGGTTGTTCTCACTTTGCCGAAAGAATGATAAGAGTTCATCCACATTATAATAACGTTGTGGTTTATGATACAGCATGCGATAACTTCATATATGACGCACAAGGGACAATACTCACTCAATCTGGAACATATAACCTCAATCTAACCTCAGTCTATGGTTGCGATTCCAATATAATCCTTCATCTAATAATTAACCCAGCCTTTTTTGATACCTCCCACGTAGCAATTTGCAATAATGAAACCTTCAACTTTCACGGCTTAGAGCTTGACTCAACAGGTTTTTATCAAGTAGTCTTTACAAATGAATACGGCTGCGATAGTATTTATAGTGTATTTCTAAGTGTTTACCCTGCATATAACGATACAATATACGGAGATATTTATAAAGGGAACACCTTTAATAGGTTCGGTTTCAATGAAACAACAACAGGATTTTACACCCATAACCTTCAAACAATAAATGGTTGTGATAGCATAATTCACTTAGACTTGCAAGTAGATAACGTTATGTTTCCCAATGTTGTAACACCCAATGGCGATGGAATAAACGACAACTTTGAAATACATAACCTAATAGAACAAAACGCTTTTCCAGAGAATGAACTAACAATTTTCACCCGCTACGGCAAACAAATCTATTATTTCAAGAACATCTCAAAGAAAGAAGATTTCTGGTCTCCAACCCAAACCAACACTCCAACAGGAACATATTTTTATAGATTTAAAGGCAGAAGACACGACAAAACTATTGACACAATAGGAGTGATAGAGGTATTGAAATAATGTAAGCCTAATTATTAATTATTAATGATTAATGGTTAATAATTAATAAGTTAGCTCCTAAAATTAGGGATCGACTATCAGTGAATTATAACTCTTTATGGTCTTAAAACAAGGACTAAAAGAGAGTATATCTTTAATATTAATATATAGTATCCTTGATTTGCTATTTGCAAATTAGTATTATCGCACCCCACGAATCAGTATCATTGCACCCCACGAATCAGTATTATTGCACCCCTCAAGTATACTGATTCGCACCCCTCAACTATACTGATTCGCATAGTGCGATAATACTGATTCGCACCCTGCAATAATACTGATTCGCAAATGCAATGTTACTATAAACGCAAATGCGATGTTACTATAATCACGATTGCAATGTTACTATAAACGCAAATGCAATGATACTATAAACGCAAATGCAATGTTACTATAATCGCAATTGCGATTATAGTATAATTACAATTGCATCTTTACTTATTTGATAATCAATAATAAGTATTCTTGCACCACAACTCTAAGTTATTTGTGCTTAGAATAAGTGGAAAGTTGGTGGGTAAAACAATAATTTCGGGGTTGAAAATCGTAAAAATAAAGAGGCTGCCTCAGATTATGAGAGACAGCCTCAAGCTTAATCATTAAACATTAAAAACTAACCATTAACCTCTAATGGTAAACTATTTTACTATGAGTTTTTTGGTTGAACTCCTGTCGTTATTTATTATTCTTATGTAATAAATTCCTTTTGTTATATTGTTTAAATCAATATCTAATTTTGTTTGATTGGCTTTTAAGTTGTAGTTCTTAATTTCTTTTCCCAACATATCGCAAAGGATAACCTTTGCATCATTACCAACTCCTGTAAGCTCTAATGTTGTTTTGTTATGAGCTGGATTTGGATATAATTTGCTTGAAAACTCTTGGTTTACAACATCGTTTAATGGCAAGAATGTTATGCATGATGGGCTGCTAAGCTCAGTTTCTACATTTCCTGCAAATGATCGTATTGAATAGCAGTAATTAGTTCCACTTTCTATATCGTAATCTGTAAAAGAGTTACTTGTTACTGATGCAAGCAAAACATCATTTCTCATAATATGATATCTTTCTCCATTACCTTCCCAAGAAAGTGATATATTGTCTTGATTACTTTGTGTAATAAGGTTTGATGGTGTGGTAAGGGTATAAACACTTAGGGTTAGAATTACGGTGCTATCGCATCCTTGTGGAGTTTGTAAGTTTTGAGTGTATGTTCCTGCAACAGATTCGTTAAATCCGTATAGATTATATGTGTCTCCTTGCACAATACTATCAATAAAATTTATAACTATTGCTGAGTTTTGGTATGAGGAGAAATTATTCCAATTAGGTGCAGTTTGATAAAGAGGAATAGAACCGCATGGAACAGTTATAAGGATAGTGGTGTCCACATTATGAAAAGCCCATGTTTCCACACTTGGAGGAGTTACGGCATTAATAATTATTGATGCTAATGAGTTGCAAAATGCAAAGGCAGCAAATCCTATTGAATCTATTGTGCTTGGAAGTATAACAGAGGTAATGTTTGTTGATACGAATGCAGTGTCGTCAATTGCAGTTACAGTGTAAACCACTCCATTGTATGGAACAGTTTGAGGAACTGTAACCACATTAGTAACTTGCATACTCAAACCAACTGCAACAGTCGGAGGGTTGTTAGAGGTAATCTTATAATAGATATCCTGTCCTGTGGTATTGTCGCTAAAATCATACCACCATTGTGCTTTTGCACTAAAACTAATGCTAATTAGTATTAATGCTAAAATAAATACAAACTTTTTCATCATTGTTTAAATTATTAAGGTTATAAAATAATTATGTTTTTATTTTCTTGAATTATGTTATTTTTATTTTCTTTACAGCAAAATCTAATTTATTATTAAACTTTTCTGGCCTTCACCATAAGAACAACTAAATTTCCAAAAAAGTAAGTTAATATTTAAATTATATTTTTCTTAAAAGAGCTTCTTCTTTGATTTACAGCTGATTAAAATTAGATAATATGTATTTAATTCATAATTAAATTTGATATTAATATTATTTAAGTTTAATCCCTAAAACTTAACTTTAAATCAAGTTTAGATTTGAATACAAGCCTGTTAATATATGTTGATAACATTTTTCTTTGTTTTTGTAACAAAAGCCTTTTTCACTCGTATTGTTTAATTAAAATGGGATTTTCTGGAAATAAAAATAAAAAAAGTTACTAACAATTGGGATTTTTTGGAAAATATATTGTAATTTTGAGCACTGAAATATAAATAGGAGAAAATGTCGTCAATCATCGGTATAGAAAATTGTAAAATGGATACAACAGGTAGGTTTAAATTACCTGTTGCATTGAAGAAGCAATTGGCTTTAACAGATGATATGCGATTTGTTGTTCGCTGTTCTATTTACAATCGGTGTTTAGAATTATTTACTTATCAATCATTTCAAGAAGAGGTTACGGCTTTAAAGTCAAAACTAAACCTTTATGACCCTAAATCAAAACGACTTTTCAGAAAATTAACAGAATCAAACATCGTTGAATTGGACACTAATGACAGATTCTTAATTCCAAAGGAGCAGCGCATTCAAGCAGATATTGATAAAGATATCATTGTGGTGAGTTCGGCTACTTGTATGGAAATATGGAATGCTTCTATTTATGCTTCAATTGATAATGATGGTTTTGATTATGTTAAAGCAGCAGAAGAATTACTTAAAGACTGAGTATCATAATCCTGTTATGCTACGGGAGTGTATTGATGCTTTGAACATTAATCCAAAAGGATGTTATATTGATGTTACTTTTGGGGGAGGAGGTCATTCTAATGCAATTTTAGAAAAATTAGGTCAAGAGGGGAGATTATATGGGTTTGACCAAGATAAAGATACTAAACAAAATATTATAGACGACAAGCGTTTTGTTTTTATCAATTCCAATTTCTCTTCTTTAAAAGATAATCTTAGACTTTACAGAGAATTTAGTGTGGATGGTATTATTGCCGACTTAGGAGTTTCTTCTTTCCAAATAGATACTCCTCAAAGAGGTTTTTCTACTCGCTTTGATGCTCCGCTTGACCTTAGAATGAATAATAATCAAATTCTTAATGCAAGTAATATTATTAATCAATATGACGAAAAGGATTTGAGAAGGATTTTTAAGGATTATGGAGAATTACATAATGCATATCAAATTGCGAAGAAAATTGTAGAGCATAGAGCTGTAACTTCTATAAATACGACATTTGAGCTTAAAGAAACTATTTCTAATTTGGCTATTAAGGGAGAAGAGAATAAGTTTTATGCAATGGTTTTTCAGGCTTTGAGAATAGAAGTGAATGATGAGTTGGAAAACTTGAAGAAAATGTTGATTCAAAGTGCAGAATTATTGAATAGTAAAGGAAGATTGGTTGTAATGAGTTATCATTCTTTGGAAGATAGACTTGTAAAAAACTTTTTTAAATATGGGAACTTTGAGGCAAAGCCAGAAAAAGATTTTTATGGGAATATGATTTCTCCTTTGGAAATGCTTTCAAAGAAACCCATTATGGCAACTAATGAAGAACAAGAGAGGAACCCTCGTTCTCGTAGCGCAAAACTTAGAATTGCTCAAAAGAAATGAATAAACCAAAGATAAAGGCAAAGAGTTTTATTGACGGAACCTTCTTAGTTAAACAAAGGTTTATAGGCTTTTTGCCCTTAATTCTTTTGTCAGTGGTTCTAATTATTATTTATATAACAAATAGATACAATATAGAAAAAACGATTAAGGAGATAGATAAATTACAAACCGAAATAGAATACTTACAAAAGAAACATTCCGAACAAAAGGGTGCATACCAAAAACAAACTCAGATGTTGGAATTGGAAAAGATATTAATGGAAAGAGGGATAAAGGTTAGTAGAGAAGACCAAAAGCAAGTTATATTAATTCAGCACGCAGAAAAGAAAAAGTTAAATTAAAACCAATAGATAATCAATCAATAAAGCAAAAGCAATAAATGGACGGAGCTAAAAAAGAAATAATGCGTAGGTTTTTATGGATATATATAATTATGTTCATTGGCTTTATGGTTATTATTGGTAAGATAATTTATATTCAGACCGTGGAAGGTAGTTTTTGGAGAAAGCTATCTGAAGAAAGATTTGAAGAGATGCGTTCAGTCAAAGCTAAGAGAGGAAGTATATATTCTATTGATTCGGATAATGGAGAGTTACTTATGTTAGCAACAGATATTCCAAAGTATGATGTTTATATTGATTTAGGTTATGGAGTTGTAGTTGATAAAGAAACTAAGGAAAAAGTTAGACAAAGAGTTATTGCTGATAGTGTGTTTAAGAAAGATATGCCTTTGCTTTGCGATTCAATGGCTCGCTTGTTTTATGGACAAAAAGACGCTAAGACTAAGAAGCAATATATGGATTATTTTAGAAAACATAGAAATAAAGACAAAGGTAATCGGTACGTGCTTTTGAAAAAGAATATTACTTTGGAGCAATGGGATAGATTTCGTAAGTTTCCACTTATTTCAAGAGAGAAGATTGTTAAGAAAAGAAAAACAGGAAAGTTTTATCTTACAAATTATGTTAGCATAGTTGAAAGAAACGTAAGATACTATCCATATTATCCAATGGCTCGTAGAACAATTGGTGTTCCTCTTTCGGGATGCGATACTTGTTATGATGGAATTGATGGATATTTCACAAAATATCTTGCAGGCGAATCAGGGGTTAGGAAAGAAAGAAAGATAAACCCAGGCATTTGGATTCCTGTTGATGATGACCAACAAATAAAAGCAATAGATGGTAAAGATATTGTAACAACTATTGATGTACGTTTGCAGGAATTAGCAGAGAATAGTTTGAGAAAGTGTTTGGATTCAAATGATGCTCAAAGCGGATGTGTAATTCTAATGGAAGTTAAAACGGGTTATATTCGTGCTATTTCATCCTTGCAAAAAACTTCAGACGGAACTTATTCAGAGCAAAGAAATATTGCATTAGGAGATATCTTAGAGCCAGGCTCAACCTTCAAAACTATTAGTGCAATGCTTTTCTTGGATAAGGCAATGGTGGACACAACAACAATAGTTCCAACCTTTGACAAGCAATTCCCAGGTGCAAAGACCCGAATTAGAGACGTAGGAAGAATAAATCATGGTAATGTAACTTATGGCAGAGCATTAGAGATGTCATCAAATGTTGGGGTAAGTCAAGTGGTTTATGACAATTATATTGCTAAGGGAAGGAAAACCCAACTAAGTAAAGACTTAAAAGAATACTTCTATTTTGATAAATTAAATATGGATATCTTAGTTCACGAACCTAAGCCATATATTAATGAAAAAGGAACTTCTGTTGATGATATACTACGTTTAGGCTTTGGCTACGTATCTGTTATGACACCTATGCAATTACTAACCTTCTATAATGGAATTGCAAATAATGGAGTAATGGTTAAACCAATGTTTGTTAGTAATGTAGTTCAGGACGGGAAGATTATAAAAACTTTTGAACCAATTGTTATTAAAGAGAGAATGTGTAAACCAGAAACTTTGGCAAAAGTGCAAGATATTCTAAAACGTATTGTTGAAAAGGGAACAGGGAGAAGGCTATCCAAAACAGCTTATGGTATTGCAGGCAAAACAGGTACAGCTGAAATAGGATACAATAAAAGAGGTGAGGTTGCCATTCAGCATAGAGCTTCCTTTGCAGGTTATTTCCCTACTGAAAACCCTCAATATTCTTGTATTGTTGTTGTTTCCGAACCTCAAAAAAATGCAACTCATGGAGGTGATTTGGCAGCTCCTGTGTTTAGAGACCTATCTGATAGGGTTGTAGGTACAAGAATAACCTATAATCAAAAGCTTTCATCAATCAAAAAACAAAATCCAACATATTTTAATGGGAATATAGATAGCTATAATAAATTCTTAAAGAATTTAGGTCTTGATTCTGATAAATTAGAATCAAAAGATAAAAGACCAGAATCAAAAGATAAATTAATAGAATCAAGAGATAATAAATTAGTTCCAAATGTTGTGGGGATGACTATTCGTGATGCGATGTACATATTGGAGAAAAAGGGGCTAAGGGTAAGTTTTGAAGGTAAAGGAAAGGTTGTTACTCAGTCTCTTTCGGCAAATACTATATTTGCAAAGGGGAATAAAATACATCTAATACTAAACTAATTAATTACTTAGAATAAATGAAAGAATATAAAGAGATATTAGATTTATTAGCCACTAAGCAGATAAAGGGAATTTGCTTTAATTCAAAAGAAGTTGAAAAGGGATTTCTTTTTGTTGCACAAGAAGGGACTTTGGTTGATGGACACAACTTCATAAAAGATGCAATTGAAAAAGGTGCAAAATATATAGTTTGTCAGAGAGTGCCAGAGGATTTAGGTAAAAATAAAGCCATAATTAAGAAAGCTCAGTTCTTCATAGTGAAAAATAGTAGCGAGGCTTTGGGTTATATTGCTTCTGAATTTTATGATAACCCAACAAAGCACCTAAAAGTGATTGGTATAACAGGAACTAATGGTAAAACAACCACAGTAACACTTTTGCATAATCTCTTTATGTTTTTGGGCTTTAAGACAGGGCTAATTTCTACAATAGTAAATAAGATAAACAATACTGAAATAAAAGCTACTCACACAACTCCTGATGCAATTTCATTAAACAAACTATTCTCAGAAATGGTTTTATGTGGTTGTGAATTTGTATTTATGGAGGTGAGTTCACATTCAGTTGTGCAAAACAGGATTGCAGGAGTCCATTTCGCAGGTGGCATTTTCTCAAATATAACTCACGATCACTTAGATTTTCATAAAACATTTGCAGAATACATTAAGGCTAAGCAAAGATTTTTCACCAAACTCCCAAAAACAGCCTTTGCATTAACCAATCTTGACGATAAGAATGGAGAAATTATGCTCCAAAACACAAAGGCAAAAAAATATACATATAGCCTTAAAACAATTTCAGACTTCCATGCCATAGTCTTAGAGAATGGGTTTGAAGGACAGCTCCTAAATATAGATGGAACAGAGTTGTGGACAAAGTTGATCGGAAGATTTAATGCCTATAATATCTTAGTTATTTATTCCACAGCATTACTTTTAGGTCTTAAAAAAGAAGAAACTCTCCGTGGAATTAGTATGCTCAACTCTGCACAAGGAAGATTTGAATGCATTTCTACATCAAAAGGCGCAAGGGCCATAGTTGATTATGCTCATACTCCTGATGCCTTACTCAATGTTATTCAAACTATAAACCAAATTAGAGAAGGGAAAGGCAGGTTGATAACAGTTGTTGGTTGTGGAGGCAATAGAGATAAAACGAAACGACCAATTATGGCTAAAATTTCAGCAGATATGTCTGATATATCCATATTTACAAGTGATAATCCAAGGGGAGAAAATCCAGATGACATATTAAAGGATATGGGAAAAGGAATTCAGACACTAAATAACAAAAATATACTGACCATAACAAATCGCTCAGAGGCTATAAAGACGGCTTGTGTTTTAGCAAATGCAGATGATATAATACTTGTTGCAGGCAAGGGACATGAAACATATCAAGAAGTTAATGGCATAAGACATCATTTTGATGATAAAGAAGAATTACTTAAATATTAATCGAGTAAAAGAGAAATAAATATAAATATAGAGTTATGTTATATCATTTATTCACATGGTTAGACACCGAATTTGGACTTGTTGGAGCGGGAGTTTTCCAATACATTTCATTCCGAGCTGCAATGGCAGTAATAACTTCGTTAATAATAGCAATTGTTTATGGTAAGAGAATAATAAATTTTCTTAAGAAAAAACAAATAGGAGAAACTGTTCGTGAGCTTGGACTTGAAGGTCAAAAAGAGAAAGAAGGAACTCCGACAATGGGAGGTGTTATTATTTTGGCCTCAATCATAATTCCAACTCTTTTGTTTGCTAAGCTAAATAATATATACATAATAATAATGCTCCTTACCACTATATGGTTAGGATTAATAGGTTTTTTAGACGATTATATTAAAGTCTTTAAACACGACAAAAAAGGATTGAAGGGTAAATTTAAGATTATTGGACAAGTGGTTTTAGGTATTGTTGTAGGAGCAATGATTTATTTTAACCCTGATATAACAATTAGAGAAAAACAAGATGTGGAGCAATATACCCAAACGCATAATATCCAAACTCAAAGCAAGTATGAGAAAGCTCGGATAGAGTTCTCTAAGGAGGCAGAGCAATCAACCAAAACAACTATTCCTTTTGTAAAGAATAACGAGTTCGATTATTCTTATTTACTTAAATGGGTGGGAAAAGATTATAAGAATTGGGCATGGTTAATATTTATTCCAATTGTAATCTTTATTATTACTGCTGTTTCTAATGCTGCTAATCTAACTGATGGAATAGATGGTCTTGCCACAGGGGTCTCGGCAATTGCTGCTTCAACGCTTGGAATCTTAGCTTGGGTTTCTGGAAACATCATCTTTGCAAACTACTTAGATATAATGTTTATTCCAAATGCAGGAGAGCTAACTATATTTATAAGTGCAGTTGTAGGAGCAACCATAGGTTTCTTATGGTATAACACTTATCCTGCTCAGGTTTTTATGGGTGATACTGGCTCTTTGGCTTTGGGGGGTATAATTGCTGTTATTGCACTTTTGATAAGAAAGGAACTACTTATTCCAATATTTTGTGGAGTTTTTTTTGCGGAGAGCATTTCTGTTATGCTACAAGTAACTTATTTCAAATACACCAAGAAGAAATGTGGAGTAGGAAAGAGGATATTTTTAATGTCGCCGCTACATCACCATTATCAAAAGAAAGGATATGCAGAACCAAAGATAGTAACAAGGTTTATAATTATTAGTGTGATGTTGGCAGTACTTGCCATTGTAACTTTAAAACTTAGATAGAATTATGACAATAGAATTATTAGCCAAGCAGGGAGCAAAAAAGATATATACTAATCTCGCAGGTAGGACCTATGATGAGATAATGTTTCGTCGTAAAGACTTATATTATATGTTTGCAACAGAAAAAGAAGAAGAAAATAAAAGAGAACTTGTTGCTAAGATAAAAGACATAAACTACATTAATGACTCATGTTCTATAAATCCTAATATAACTTGGTTTACTATGGAACAAATAGCTAATAAAATTATTTGGATTGTTGAAGACAATGAAGGAAAGCAAGATTATACGAGTTTAATGAATGTAAGTAGGGAGAAAGTAGGTGTTTTGATTTGTTATGGAGAAAATATTGAAGCAATAAGACAGACTTTTCAAGGTATAATACCTTCCATATTGCCTGTAAATAACGTTAATGAAGCTGTTTTATTAGCAGAAGCAGTTGCTCAGGAAAAAGATATTGTGTTGTTTTCTTCGGCAAATGGCGAACCAAAAGATATAGAAAGGCGAGGAATAAGCTATCGTAAGGCAGTAAATAACTTATAAAATAAACAGAAAATAGATAATGCAAATTAGCAAATTGAAATTAAAAATCAAAGGAGACAAAGTAATCTGGATGGTATTCCTATTACTTATGGTTATATCTTGCCTTGAAGTTTACAGTACCTTAGGTAAAACTGTTTACGAACGTCAGGGAGGCTCCCCAATGTCTATGTTTGCTAAGCATTTATTTATACTCTTTTTAGGAACATGTGTTTTATATGCAGTACATCATATTAAATATACGTATTTCTCACGCTTTGCTAAAATAGGACTCATTCTCTCTTTCATCCTTTTGATTATTACTCTAATCATAGGCTCAGGAGAAAAAGACGCTGCACGTTGGTTGAGAATTCCTTTTATTGGACAATTCCAGCCCTCAGAAATAGTGAAAATAGTCTTAATAGTTTATGTCGCTCGTATTTTGGCTCTATACCAAGACAAAATAAAAACATTAGATGTATTTAAGAAACTAATAATCCCTATCTTTCTGATTTGTATTTTGATTTTCCCAGAGAATTTCTCTACTGCTGCCATACTTTTCTTGATTTGTTTCTTTATGATGTTTATAGGAAGAGTTAATCTTAAATATTTAGGTGCTATTATTGGACTCGGGATATTCCTATTAGTTATTGCATTCTTTGTACTTAAAAGTTATCCGGAGCTCCTCTCTCGTGGAGGTACTTGGGTAAATAGAGTTGAAGAGTTTTTAAATACAGATAATACAGCAATCACGCAAGCTAATCAAGCACAAATGGCAATTGCTACAGGAGGTGTCTTTGGGAGATTTTTAGGGAATACAACACAAGCACGATTTCTTAGTGAGAGTCATAATGACTTTATATTCGCAATTATAATTGAAGAAGGAGGTTTATTATTAGGAATAGTCGTGATTGCACTATATCTAATTCTTCTTTATAGAGGAATACAAATAACAAGACGATCAAAAGGCTTCTTTGGAGCTTTTTGTTCCATTGGATTAGTTATTATGATTGTCTTTCAGGCAATGATAAATATGTTCGTTGCAACAAGCATAACACCTGTAACAGGACAAACCCTACCATTTATTAGTTATGGAGGCACATCTTTCTTGTTTAGTTGTATCGCATTAGGGATAGTGTTAAGTATAAGTGCAGAAACAAATAAAGAACAAGAAAAAGCCTTATTACAACCTGATATAATAGAAGAAGAAAATCAAGCCTCAAATGAAAACATAGAAGAAGAAGCTTTAAACAATACCAACCAAAAACAAACAGAAGAATAATCAATACAAAAAATAACGACATGAAAGCAATAATAAGCGGAGGAGGATCTGGAGGACATATATTCCCAGCAGTTGCAATAGCAAATGCTATTAAGGCAAAATATAATAATGATGCTGATATACTTTTTATTGGAGCAAAGGGCAAAATGGAAATGGAAAAAGTTCCACAAGCAGGATATAAAATAAAAGGACTTTGGATAAGCGGTCTGCAAAGACGTCTTACTTGGAAAAATTTATTATTCCCATTCAAGGTTATTTATAGCACAATTAAAGCAAGAACAATAATTAAAGATTTTAAACCGGATATTGTTATTGGAGTTGGAGGTTTTGCGTCTGGTCCAACACTTCAAGCAGCCTCTAAGCTTAAAATACCAACCCTTATTCAAGAGCAAAACTCATATCCAGGCATAACAAATAAGATACTTGCTAAAAATGTCTCTAAGATTTGTGTCGCATACGACAACATGAACAGATGGTTTGACGAGAAAAAGATTTGTTTTACTGGTAATCCTGTGAGAAAAAACATAGTAGATATTGAGAATAAGAGAGAGAAGGCTTTAAGTCATTTTGCACTTAATTCTGATAAGAGGACAGTTTTGGTTGTTGGAGGTAGTCTTGGTGCATTAACAATAAACGAAAGTATTGGCAATAACCTCAATTATTTTATAGATAACAATATTCAAGTCATATGGCAGACAGGTAAGAATTATTTTACGAACGCAAAGGAGAAAACACAAATAGTAAATACAGATAATATAAAGGTTTTTGAGTTTATTTCCGAGATGGATTTAGCATATAGTGTTGCAGACATTATTATTTCAAGAGCAGGAGCTATTGCAATTAGTGAACTTTGTGTTATTGGTAAACCAACCATTCTAATTCCAAGCCCAAATGTAGCCGAAGATCATCAAACTAAAAATGCTATGGCTTTAATTGAAAAGAATGCAGCAATTTTAGTGAAGGATATTCTCTCAAGAGAAATATTGATAACAGAACTAGATAATTTGATAAATAATAAAGCCTTACAAGAGAGTTTGAGCAAGAATATAATTGAGTTAGGAGTTAAGGATGCAGATACAAGAATTTTGAAAATAATAGAAGAATTGATAGTCGCTAATAAAAAAGGTTAAGTCTTTTGAAAGGGAGGATACAATAAACAATAATAATTAAAATGAAGACATATTATTTTTTAGGGATAGGGGGAATAGGGATGAGTGCCATAGCAAGATATTTTAATGAAATGGGTAATAAAATATATGGCTATGACCGCACTCAAACAGAACTTACACTACAATTGGAAAAAGAAGGGATGATAATTACATATACTGATGATGCATCTTCTTTACCAAAGGACATAGACATGGTTGTTTATACTCCTGCAATCCCTAAAGAAAGCTCAATCTTATACAATCTCAAAAAGAGAAATATTCCAATACAGAAGCGTTCTCAAATACTTGGAGAGATAACAAAAGATAAAAAATGTATTGCAATTGCAGGAACGCATGGCAAAACTACTTGTTCAAATATGATTGCTCACATTCTGCATAGTAGTAGTGTAGGTTGTAGTGCTTTTTTGGGAGGGATTTCTAAGAATTTTAATTCAAACTACTTAATGAATAAAAATAGCGAATATGTTGTTGTTGAAGCTGACGAATATGATAGGTCTTTTCTTTGGCTCAATCCAACTATTTCTGCCATTACAGCAGTAGACGCTGACCATTTAGATGTTTATGGAACCAAAGAAGAATTAAAAGAATCCTTTATTGAGTTTGCTAAAAAAACCAAAGAGGTAATTTTTGTGAAAGATAAGATTGATATTGATTTAGAAGAATTAGATTTACAGAAATACACTTACACAATTCGTGGAATTGATGCTGATTTTTATGCAATAAATATTAGAAACTATAAGGGGAGTTATTATTTTGACTTACGTACTCCTGATAAGATTTATTACGATATATGTCTTAATTATGGTGGATTGCATAATATTGAGAATTCTGTTTTAGCAATTGCGATAAGTTTGATTTGCGGAGCAAAAGAAGATGAAATCCGTAAGGCAATATCTTCTTTCAGTGGAGCACAAAGGCGTTTTGATTTAAGGATTAAAAGAGACAGCTTTATTTATATTGATGATTATGCTCATCATCCAAACGAAATAAAAGCATTAGTTGAATCCTTGCGTCATCAATATCCAAACAAGAAGCTAACAGGAGTTTTTCAGCCTCATTTATATTCTCGCACAAGGGATTTTGCAGATGAGTTTGCACAAGAGTTAGAGAAATTAGATCAAGTTGTGCTTATTGATATCTATCCTGCAAGAGAAGAGCCAATAGCAGGGGTTAATTCTAAGATGTTACTTCATAAGATTGACAAAATGGATAAATATTACACTACAAAGGAGGGTCTTTTAGACTTATTGGAGGCTCTTTATCCAGAGGTTTTAGTTACAATGGGAGCGGGAGACATTTCAAATATTGTTCCACTGATTGAAGAAAAATTTAGAGATGAGTAAAAAGGGAAAGAAAATATTAGTTTCATTTTTTGTGATTTTATTCCTAATAGCATTAATTATAGGAAGCAATATTTTTATTGGTAATCAAGATGTTCAGAGAGTTGACATGAAAATATCTTATGGCAAGTCTGACACTATTATTCTTCCACAACAGATAAATTCATCTTTAAATAATGTTTTTGATAACTTCTTAAAATTAAAAAGGAAAGAGGTTGATATAAGAAAAATTGAAGCTTTCTTATTAAGCAAACCTTATGTTCAAAAGGCACAAGTTTACCAAACTCTAAAAGGAGTTTTAAATATAGAAATTACACAAAGAGAACCTATACTGCGAATTAATACTTTAAAAGGCTTACAATATTATGTAGATAATCATGGGAAGATTATTCCGATAACTAATTTTGAATCAACAGACGTTATTATTGCGAATGGAAATGTTGATATCCTTGCAAATGTATCAAAAACATTGCAATTAGATACAAATAATATTGAACAAAAGAAAGGTTATGATAAAACTTTATCCAAGCTTTATCTTATTGCTCAAAAGATTTCAAACGATACAATCTTAAATTATCAAATTGACCAACTATTCGTAACAAACGAGAAAGAGATTGAATTAATCCCTAAGATTGGGAATTATATTATAAGGATTGGAGATATTAATGAAATAGATGAAGAATTGACTAAATTGAAGTATCTTTACAAAGAAGGGTTCTCAAGAAATGGTTGGGATAATTATAGTATTGTGGATTTGAGATTCAGGAATCAAGCTGTATGCACAAAGAAAGATGTTATGAACGTTCAATAAATAATAATTAAGACAGAATATATAAAAGATTAATAATTAAAATACATAAAACTAATCAATATGGAAAGAGAAATAGTAGTAGGAATCGATATCGGTACTACAAAAATAGCAGTTTTCATAGGCTCCAAAGATGAAAATGGAAAGCCTATAATTCTTGGAATGGGGAAATCTGAATCAATAGGAGTAGACAGAGGTATTGTTAAGAATATAGAACAAACCTCAATTTCTATAAGAAAAGCTATTGAGGAAGCAGAGGAGAAAACAGGCTTTAAGGTGAAAGAGGTTTTTGTTGGTATTGCTGGAAATCAAATTCGTAATATTCAACACAGAGGTAATATTATGCTTGAAACCAAAGGGCATATTATTAAAGAAATAGATAAGGAAAGACTAATCAAAGACCAAGAGAATCTCGTCCTTCAAGCAGGGGAGAAGATAATCCATGTTGTACCCCAAAACTTTATTGTTGATGGAGAAGGAGATATTATTAATCCAATAGGAATGCCTGGTAGTTGTTTGGAGGGCAACTTCAATATAATAACAGGCAATGTTAATAATATTGAGAATATTGTTAGAAGTGTTGAAATGGCAGATTGTAAGGTTAGAAATTTAATCCTTGAACCAATAGCTTCGGCCGAAGCTGTTGTAAATGCAAGTGAGAAAGAAGCTGGTGTTTGTTTGGTGGATATTGGAGGCGGAACAACAGATATAGCTATATTTCACGAAGGAATCCTCCGTCATACTGCTGTAATACCTTTGGCTGGGAATGTTATTACTGAAGACATTAAAGAAGGTTGCTCAATAATTAGGACTCAGGCAGAAGCATTAAAGACCCGCTTTGGTTCTTGTTTAGCAGCATCAGCAAAAGAAGATGAGATTATTGCTATACCTGGTTTCAGAGGAAGAGAGCCAAGAGAGATTTCTATGAAAACTCTTGCAGGAATTATTCAAGCAAGAATGAATATGATAATTGAACAGGTATTATTTGAGATAAAGAGTAAGAAATATGAAAAGAAGTTAATTGCAGGTATTGTGCTTTCGGGTGGAGGTGCAAAGATGAGGGATATTGTTCAATTAACAGAGTTTCTAACAGCAATTGAAGCAAGAGTGGGAACACCAGAAGATCATTTAGGAGGAACAATTACTGAAGAAATGACACATCCTATGCATGCAACAGGTATAGGTCTTATTTTGGAAGGGCTTAAAAAATTAGAAAAAGAGAATAGGTTAAATAGGACTCCTATGGTTTCTAAATTAGATGAGCAAGACCTCTTAGAACAAGAAGAACCACTTGAAGATGAGAGTATAGAGGAAGATGAAAAAGGAAAGAAGAAGTCTTCTGATAGCAAAACAAAGACTTCAATTATTTCTTGGTTGGAAGGATTGTTTAAGGAAGAAGGCCCAGAATAGAGAGGTTATAAACAAAACTGTGTTAAAAACTAATAGAGTTAGTTGATGCCAAAAGAAAAGAATTGAGTATTTTTACACCTTGAAAAATATTACTAAAAACAAAAAAATAGTTGATAAATAAATAAAATATAGATAAATGTTACAATTTGAAGCACCTAAAGAAAACTCTAACTACATCAAAGTAATT